>ERZ1106943.639-NODE-639-length-43604-cov-8.826081_pt1 | contig 43604 bp, 36 predicted proteins | sample MGYA00403671_ERZ1106943 | MGnify/ENA primary metagenome ERZ1106943 (study PRJEB35170, sample SAMEA104062427) | human gut metagenome | biome: human gut; feature: human-associated habitat; material: faeces | place: Denmark | collected 2012-06-14 ...
TCCTCCCGGGTAGTAGTTGCCTCAAGATATGCAGAGTCTGCCTTTGACAACAACAGTACATTAGCCCCGACAAGGGGAGCATTATTGTTATCTACCACTCGTCCTTTAATATTTTGGGCGAAGGATGATGCTGAACATAGCAGGGCAAATAGTAAAAGTGTGACTTTTTTCATGGCTTAGGTCGTTAGAACATCAGCATCAGGCCGACGGAGAAACTTTTGAACTTAGGTGAATTGGTGCCCGATAGAACACTCTGGGGAGAATAGCGAACGTATGCTCCGAGGTAGCCGGCGCTTATCACGCCGAGCAGATCCACGCTTACCTTGCGCTGTCCCACTCCGTGGAAGCACTCGTTCACCTTCTCGCCGTCCGGATTGTTCCAGCCGTTTTTCACCGATGCGTATGTGCTGACATTGAGCACCGCGCCTGCTGCGGCGTTGAGCGTTCCGCTCGGCAGTTTCACACGTGTGTACTGTGTGTAGAGTAGCGGGAACTGCATGGAGAAGGTTTTGATTGCTGTATGGCGTCCTGTCGCTCCTTCCTCCCAGGGCTTGAAGCCAACGACATTATTTTCCGGAACCATGCGCATGGACGCCGTCGTGCTTCTGTAGTTGCGCCATGCGAAGCCCATACCCAGACTGATGCGGGCGTTCCACGGCGCCCTGTAACCTACTGCCAGGGCATGAAGCCAGTTGATTTCGAAACTCTTGCCCATTTCAAGTTCCATGGATGCGGGAGCGCCGGGAGCGCTTACCATACCGAGGCCGAGACCGCCCATGAATACTTCCCAATGGTGGCTGCATACTCTTTTGATCGAATTCATGAAGTGGAATTCGCGCGACTGCTTGCTGCGCACTCTCGAGTCGGGCGAATACGCCTGTGTGTAACTTACCGACATGCTGCTGTCCGCTTCCGTTCCCTGAACGCTGTAGTTCACGCCGTTGGCCGATTCTGTGATAACGACTTTCCGTACATCGGTGACTTTGATGATTGTATCGGCTTGCTGTTCGGAGGCAGCGTTGGCTGAGAAGGCGCACAATGCGGTCAGTACGCCGAGTATATATGATTTCATGTGATTACTTTTGTTTACAGATTAGACATACGAGTTTGACATCAGAACGCCAGGGTTGCTCCCGCGCTTATAAAGTCGGTATGCGGGCCATAGCCGGGCTTGAACACGCTCACGGGACTGTAGCGAACGTAGAAGCCGAATATGTCGTCCCATCCCAGTCCAAGGCGCAGTTCCATGCCGACATTGCGCTGGTGCAGGTGCTTGAGTGTCTGGCTGATCTTGCGCGTGTTGTCAGCGCTTTGGTATTTGCGGGTAGCATGGGCCGAAATGCACAGGTTCAGGTTTACACCCGCCTCAACATGAAATTTTTTATAGATTCTCTGACGCAGACTGAGCGGAATCTCAATCGACCTCAAGTCCAGACGCGACTCACCTTTGGTGTAGCCCTCGCCCAACGGCTCGATATACAGGACACCACGGTCGTCGGTGCCGAACACATGCGACTTGTCGAGATACATGCAGCGGTACAGGAAACCGACGCCGATTTCTAGCGACGGTCCGCCGTAGAACGGCTGGAATCCTATGCCGGCCACCTTGCCGATGCCGATCTCACAGCCGGTGCGTAACGAGGCTTCGTTGTCAACCGGAATTACGGCCCCCGCATGTATGTCGTGGAACCATACCGAGTAGAACATGCTGTGATCATGTGTGTTGCCTCCGCGCAGGAACGGAAGGTCAAGGTTCAGGTTGTCGCCGTGTCCGGAAGTCGAATCGCCTGGCTCGGTAACCTTGCTGCTGTATTTATAGGTGTAGGCCGGACGTGTACCCGAGGCTTTTACCTCCACGGTAATTTCAGAGTTTTTTCCGCCGTCCGAGGTCAGTATCACCGACGAGGCGTTTTTCAGCACCGTTATGGTGTCGCACTGTTCCTGGGCCTTAAGTGGCAGCGAGATGCAGACTGATGCCAATAATAGAACTAAGGATTTTGACTTGATATTCATAATTAGGAATGGATGAATTTTACTTTAAGAATGAATCGATCATTTCGGGGCCTGCCTTGCCCTCGAGGTAGATTAGGACGGCCTTGGTCTTGGACGTGCCGCTGTTATAGAGGATGTAGCGGTTAAGTCCGTCGTCGTTCTGTCCCAGATTGTAGAAGGCATAGTAGAGCCGGCCGTCCTTGTAATGGACTTCGCGGTCGACCGCCTTGCGCGCGTCCTTGGCAAGTGCGGCCTCTACCTGCTTCTTCGCGGCGTTGTCGCCTTCGACAGTCAGACTGTAGAACAGGGCCAGTTTGTACTTGCTGAGCGGTCTCCCTTTCACGCAGGTGACGGAAACATTGGGATTACCGCGCATCGAGGTGAACAGTGTCCCCACATGCAGTCCGCTCTGAGCCTCTGCCGCCAGTGTGAGGCAGAGTGCCATAAACATCAGTGCAATCAAGCGTTTCATTGTTGTCGGATTATATTCAGGTTGTTTTCAATATCTTGGTTTACCTCGTCGGACACGGCGGCCATATAACTGAGTTGCTCATGCATGATGTCGAGCACCACCTCAGGGTCGCGCACTTCCTCCTGCCCGATATAGGCGAAACATTCGTCCCCGTTGTCTGCCGGGGCCTCCGGGACATGGGTGAGGTAGACGCTTATTCCGATCACGGCTACAAGTATGGCTGCCGCTGCGGCCACGCGCTGAATGACCGGAATGAAGCGGGACGGGCGGCGGATGACTCTCTCTCTCGGCATCATGGCCACGACACCGAGCACAGCCCTGGCTTCCTCGACTTCCGGAGTCCGCAGGGGACTCGTGGCAAGCATCCGGCGCAACTCCCGTTCCTGTTCGAGAGTGGTTTCTCCCTCGAAGTACAACTCTATGAGTCGTAGCATCTGTTTGTTGTCGGTATCATTCATATCTTCAATGCGTTTTAATCATTCGTTTTTTGCACCGGTCACGAGCCGGAGCGCTCGGTGTAGATTCGGCGTATGGTTTTTCGGGCACGGCAGAGAGCCACTCTTACTGCGCCCTCGGTGATATTCAGTTCGGCGGCAATCTCGTCGAATTCATAGCCGTTGCGGTCGCGCATCAGCAGTATGCGTCTGTCGCGTTCGCTGAGTTCGCTCTCGATCAGTTCCATTACCTCGGCGTAAAGTTCCTGGCGTCCGTCGTCCTCCTGAGTCTCGGCAAGAGTCTCGCTGACCTCGGTCTGCGGATGTGCCGAGCGGCTTCGTATCACGTCGATGCAGATATTCTTCACAGTGGTCACGGCCATGCCTGTCACCTGCGACTCGTCCGAAAGCGAGCGGCGTCTCTGCCACAGTCTGACAAAAGCATCCTGAAGAGCGTCCTCAGCCTCCTGGTCAGAGTTAAGCATCCGAGCGGCCCCGCTGTGGAGCCGTTGACGAAGCCGTCCGAAAACCGTTGTTAGAATATCGTTCATTTTTCTTTTGCTTTCTGTCCTATATACGGACACCCTCCCCGTTTGTTACACCCACCCCCAACTTTTTTTCACAAAAACCAAAATTCCCCTCCTTCCACCCTCCCGCACATGCTATAAAACCACCCATCCGCTCCTACCTCAATCCAACAGATAGCCCGCGATTCGCAAACCGCAGGCTATCTGTTGTAATCATTTCTTTTCGAGCACTTTGTCAATATTTATTATGTTGTCCAGACTTGGTTTCCTGTAGGGCGAATCGGATGATTCTTTAGAATAGTTATAGATTTGGCCGAGTTTTGCCTCCTGGGCGGGGAAAAACCCCGATCCCATATTAAAGTCATAAAATTTTCGATTATCCGAATCATATACCATGTAACCGAAATAACTTTTGGAATAATCATTTATCTGTTTTACCAAGACAATCAGATTGTCTTTCCCAAGCATAATTTTCTCATACCCCTCGGGACTGTCATCTTCCGGTTTGCTTGTCAGTTTCATGATTTTGGTTTTTGTTTTGCCGTCGAATTCACCTTTGACAATCAGATAGTTCCCTTCATACTCTTTCGGAATCACCTTGAGCAAATATACCTGCAACTTAGTCTGCTCCGCAAACCGAGTAACACTCTCCATCCCCCACAGACCGAATCCACGGCTACCGAGTCCTGTCCGGCTACAATACCCTCAGACGCAGACCCCACTTCCGCATAAAGGCTGAAACACATTGATAATACAAAGAATATGGAAAATAATGACGTTTTCATTTTTTTCTATCGCCTAAAGAGTATGGAATCTTAATTGGATTTGCCTTTTTGGAATTCGCACCGCTCGATGCGCTCAAAACTCCCGGCCAGGTGCATGCACTCAGTGATTCTCTGCGCCGGTACGTTGATGAAGTAAAACTTCGCATCAGGGTATGTTATCGTAAAATTCACGTTTCTGTAATTCCTGCTTTCCTCTTCACACGCCAGTATACATTCCTGAATATTTGTGACACCGTTGTAATAGTCATATACTACCTTATAAAACCATGAATATATTTCCGGATTCAGGTTGTCAAGGTAATCATTGTATTCGACATTGAAATCGTTCAGCATGGACCATACATCATCCAGCGCAATATTTTGTAATCCGATCTTTTCCTCAGCCTTGATGTTCCGCGACTCCACTCGTATGAAAATGCTGTCTGACAGGACACAGTTCATGACGTTCTTGTCCAGCCAATATGCTTTGGGCGCTTCCGGAATCATCACCCTGAACGGACGTGTTTCAGTCGTGTCATCTACCGCTGTCAGAGTATTCAGGCTTATGTAGTTGCACCTTCCGTCCTCGTACGTCATAAAACCGCTTGAGAGTAGGTTGCCCATTCCGTGGAAACGAAGTTTTTCGGTCGCATCACTGTCCGTGTCTGCTGCGGAAGCAGAAACACAGGCAGCATTTGCCGCTATAAATATCCAAAGGAACAGATTCCTGATGATTTGCGGCATCTTATTACTTTCTGAAACGCAAAATTCCTTGATCCGACGAATTGTCATAATATTTTTTGTTTAGTATTTGGAGACTTCCTATTGATTTGATGAATTTTTGAAATGACTCCACCGGCACGTTAAAGCAGTATATGCTCAGCCAGGGGAAACATACTTTGAAATTCAGTCTGTCGTAACTGTCGCTTTTGATGTCCTCCAGCAACTTGTCCCGATAGATTTTCGCTCGGTAATACGACGCATACGGCTCAATCCAATCGTCGGGATTACACTGGATTATCAGATTATCCATATGTTGGCGGAGCATCCATTCCTCGAGGTAATCCGTCAACGTCTTCCTGTCGAACTGTTCGACTGCCTTATTGTCTATGACAAAGTCATAAAATTTGCCACCTTCAAGATACCATGTACTGATTTCCATTGCACTTCCATCTTCAAAGAAAATTAAAGTTTTATTACGAAATAGATGATAGTCTGTGACGTCTCCGGGCAAATCGATAATATAGTATGCTTCGCCAATGGTTCTTGAATTTATCGAATCCTCACAAATATATCTTTGGAAAATATTGCTAAACATATATGTCCCTTCCTCAGACATAATAAACCCATCAGATTCCGGATTATTAGTCGTGAATAAACTATTGCCCATAGGAAATATCCACATACCAACGGGTAATATCAAACAACGCCTCAAATTATGTAATAACTTTCTCATTTTCCAGAACCTTGGGTTTGACGCATTTTGTATATATCTTCAATAGCCTTCTTGAAGGTCTTCCACATTATTTGCGTTATAGCATGCCCTTCTTTAGTAGATTTGTCAAAAAAAGCAACACTACGTTCGTGGGAATATACTGGTCTTTCCCCCATTTTATTCCCTAGGCTTTCTTGCTTGCAATTATACCCCAATACTATATTTGGATATTGATAAGTGTTATTTTTCATATCTTCTATATCGTCCGGGGAAGCACAATTGTTGTGTCTGTAATCACTACTTTGAAGAGTGGGATGTGTATGGACATTGTACGTACGTACTACGCCTTCTAAAGATCCGGATGGCATATCGCTGCTCTTAATTTCTACTCCCTGTTCAGTACCTACTATTATATCTGTCATTTCTCCGTTGCTAAATTTGTTATAACTTGTCTCTATTCCGCGAGTTTCAGTTATCTCATACATTTCAGACATATATTCTATTTCCTTTTCAGAAGGTAAAGGTATAATATGTTTCTTCCTAATACATTCTTTAGCATCTTTTCTTTTTTCAGAGGTACTAAGTACTATATAAGGAATATCATTCATACCTTCCGAAAGTACATGAATCCCCCTTAGATTATAATATATTTCGCAACCGGTCGGATCGACATAGCGGATGGGATTCCCCGCGCAGTAGACGTACGGATTGATGGGTGTGAAATCGACTGCCTTGGGGTCCGGCGTCGACCACAGGGCGAGGGCGGAGTTGAGGCGGCGGGCGCTGAAGTCGTAGTCGTTCAGGCCGCCGTCGCGCATGCGCTCCTTGCCGCCGTAGAGGTACGGCTGTCCCGCAGGCTCATGCCAAGGCTCGCCGTAGGGGTAGTAGCCCGTGTGCTGCTCAATCTTGCCTTCCTGGCCGGTCACCATCGTGATGTTGCCCTGGAAGTCAGGGTGGCGGTAGTGCGCCCCGCCGTTGCCGTCGAAGTACCCGCCCAGGAAGTTGACGTACGCCAGCGAGTCGCCCTCGAACACGAAGTCACCGCAGTAACTCCGCTCGCTGACCTTCACCGGACGCCTCTTCCCCGCCAGCAGGGCATAGGTCGACACACCAAGCAGTTCGCCCGACGCGCTGTACGTGTACTGCAGTTCGCCGCCGTCGGTGAACTGCACGGTCGAGGGCTGCCTCATGTGGTTGTAGGTCATCTTCTTTATGCCGCGCGACGAGTCCGAGTAAAGCATTCCCGCCTTGTTCCAGGCGTACTGGGCAACTCCGCCCGAGGCGCTCAGCGGATAGCCCGTGCGCCCGTAGAACTCCGTCCCGGCAGCCTGTGCCGTCACCGAGGAAAGCCTCATGCCCTCCCACACGTAACTCAGGTCATCCATAAAGCCGTATTTCTTTATCTCGAGGTCACCGCTCTTCCTGACGCCGTTCTGCCCGTAGCGCCTTACGCTCAGCGGAGCCCCGACCTCGTTGTACTGATGAGTCTGTTCCTCGACTTCCATATTCATTTCAATTTATAATATTCGGACAGACATATCAACCACCCGGCATTACTTGCTATCAGACATATGCCGCCATGTATCTAAAAATAACGATTTAAACGTATTATCCGATTCTATGTTTATGTCAATACGTTTGATATATGAATCACCCATACCTGTATATTTAGTAATAAACTTCTCAAAAAAGAACGAATTGTTAAGTTCACCGTCTTCACAAATAAACGAAGTGGGTTCTTTGACGATTTGCGTTCCTATCAATTTGCCGATTTCTTTTACATTTGTCGTGTCATATTCTTTTTTGTAAAACGCTTCGTCTATGACCCTATTAAAGAAATACGATGTTTTATATTTGTAATATTTTCCATCAAATGGAATTATGGCATCCAGATTAATAATAACTTCGGACATAGTATAACTCATATTTGCTGATACTATGATATAATTCTTCTGAAGATACTCATTCAAAGATATACTATCGTACAGGGGATCTATATTGATTTCGGAACCATCGCTTCTGAAGTTATTAAAACCATCCATATCTGCCGTTTTCCATACCTCTTTAAAGATATTCGGATCTATTTTTAGCCATAAAGGAACTCGGAAACCAACATAAATTCTGTTATCCTGCACAAACCTGTTGCACCTATTTACAAAGGCCTCGATGCAACAGTCATAATAGGCATCTTCGTCTGCCGCTTTATTATACAATTTAGTGAAGTCATCAGCCGTTTCACCATTGGAATCATTACTGATGCGAATAACTTTGTCAAGATTATATTGACCATCATTAACTATCTGGCTAAGTGTAACATTACTGTTTTCAATAATATTAGCGCCTTGGGCAATGGGAGGTTTCGTAAAACAAACCAATGCCATTAATATGTATATCATATTCGTTTTCATATAACCTGTATCAATTATGTTCACATCACATGCTTGCTGAAGGACAAAACATTGACTTTAATGTAACTGGATTTGATTCGGGATGTATTTCAACTCGCTTGATATGGCAATCCTTCATGCCGGTGAATTTATTGATGAACCTTTCAAAAAAGAAATAATCACTGAGTTCACCGTCTTCAAAAATCAACAACACTGGATTGCTCTCAATCTGTTTACCGATTATTTTGCTTATCTCTGTCGTATTATTTGTTCTGTAATCTTTATTGTATCTCTTTTTATCTATGAACTTGTTAAAAACATAAGAAGCATTATATCTGTAACAACTCCCGTCAAATGGAATTATGGCGCCCAAACTGACAACTACCTCAGAAATATTATAACGCGTATTTATGGCTACGATGACATTATTATTTTGTAAATACTTATTCATTGGTATATTGTCATATAGGGGATCGATTATAATTTCGGAACTGCCAGCCTTGAAATCAATAAATCCGTCAGAATCTTTTATATAATCGCTGTCACAATTAGTAACATTGGGAACTCGGAATATGCTATAGTCCCGCTTCTCCTGAACGAACCCATTACACCATTTCACAAAGGCCTGAATGCAAATGGCACTGTAATCCTCCGGGCCAGCCACAGACTCATAAAGACTCCTGTTTTTTATTAAAAATTTTTCCTGAGAATCATCTTTAATAACAAGTCTTTTATTAAGGTCATACTGCTCATTGCAGACAATCCGGCTGAGTCTTGCATTTTTTCCCTCAATAACACTATCCCCATAACTATTGGGCGTATCAAGGAAAACGAACAGTCCCAAAATCAAACAAACATATATCCTCGTCATAACACTATTTTTTTAAGTTCTGAATTAAATTCACCAATTGTTCAAACAATACGCTGGTTATAACCTTTTTCTCATAGTAAAAAGTTATTTTACCATCCTTCCCACCTACAACAAAAGTAGTTCCGCCAAAATTAAATTTTCTCATTTCCTTATCAAATTTCTTGTCCTTCGAAGAGGGTTCAGATGAGCCAAATTTTGAGTTGGCGTTATTGATGGGATGGATGTGCATATACCATAGCGATTTAGTTTTATCAGTCTTGCTTTTATTATGGGTCTGTTTAAAAGGCACGATTGAGTGTACTATGGCTTTATCCGACGCCTCTACCTCGGTACCTTTATCCCACTCATTAACAACACCATTCTCGTCCTTATGGATTCCTCGTTCAAAGCCATCTGAATTTCCTTCTGATATTGATTTTTGTATAACATCAATATCAGATAAAGTAATATCAGTTATTTCAGCCATTTTTTTGCTGTTGCCGATTTTACCATCATAAAATTCACCTTTGGCGGTTAATTTACTTATCTTTTTCCCAAGAGATTTATTAACAAGGAATAATCTACCATCATCTTTTCCATCTGTTCCAACCTTTGTTAATTTATCATCTTTATTCATATAAAAAACAGTGCATCCCGACGGATCGACATATCTGATGGGATTCCCGGCGCAGTACACGTACGGATTGATGGGCGTGAAATCAATGGCCTTGGGGTCGGGGGTGGACCACAGGGCGAGGGCGGAGTTGAGGCGGCGGGCGGAGAAGTCGTAGTCGTTGAGGCCGCCGTCGCGCATGCGCTCCTTGCCGCCATAGAGATACGGCTGTCCTGCGGGCTCGTGCCAAGGCTCGCCGTAGGGGTAGTAGCCCGTGTGCTGCTCAATCTTGCCTTCCGAATCGGTCACCATCGTGATGTTGCCCTGGAAGTCCGGGTGGCGGTAGTGCGCCCCGCCGTTGCCGTCGAAGTACCCTCCCGGGAAGTTGACGTATGCCAGCGAGTCGCCCTCGAACACGAAGTCACCGCAGTAACTCCGCTCGCTGACCTTCACCGGACGCCTCTTCCCCGCCAGAACCGCATAGGTTGACACGCCGAGCAGTTCGCCCGCGGCGCTGTACGTGTAGCGCAGTTCGCCGCCGTCGGTGAACTCCACGGTCGAGGGCTGGCCCATGTGGTTGTAGGTCATCTTCTTGATGCCGCGCGACGAGTCCGAGTAAAGCATTCCCGCCTTGTTCCACGCGTACTGCGCCACGCCTCCGGCGGCGCTCAGCGGATAGCCCGTGCGCCCGTAGAACTCCGTTCCGGCGGCCTGTGCCGTCACCGAGGAAAGCATCATGCCATCCCACACGTAACTCAGGTCATCCATAAGGCCGTACTCCGCTACCTCCAGGCCGTTGTCCGTTCTGAGGCCGTCCTGGTGCATCTCCAGTCCGCTGATCTTCCTGACGCCGTTCTGCCCGTGGCGCCTGACAATCAGAGGAGCCCCCACCTCGTTGTAGGTGTACTCCGTCGAGAAGTTCTCGGGATTTGCGCGGGGCCTGTCATCCGCCTCCTGATAGTCCGCGCGGACCAGGCGGTCGTGACAGTCGAACGTGTAGTCATAGCGTCCCCCGAGCGTCGACACGTGCGCCGACGCCGTCCCGTCGTACCGCGGGTTCGCCCCGTCGGCATACAGTATCGTCTCGTTGTAGCGCGTGCCGTCAAGTTCTATCTCTATGGGGTCGATATCCGGACCGACCGTGCCGTAGGCCTGCGCGTAGAATTCCTCGCTTACCGGCGCCGATGGCCTCAGTATGGGACTTATTATACCCAACTCGGGGATTATGGTCTCGATATTGCCGACCCATCCGTGGCAGTCGTAGGTGTATTTGCGCTTTACGTTGTTGCCGAAGGTCTCGGCTGAGATCTGGCCGTTTTTGCCGTAGGTGTTCCCGCAGCCTGCCGAGGCTCCGCCGAAGGTCCTGTTCCGGTGAATTCCGCTACGGGGAAGTCCTGGCGGTGCCATTCGAGTTCCACGTCAAGCAGTCCGGCATTTGCCGTGTAGGCCTGGCGTCCGTGCCTGTCGTAGAAGTACACGAGCCATTCGTTGTCTGTCATCGAGGGGGTGTGCTCTGCAACGGTGCGCCCCGCCTCGGAATAGACGAATAGGTGGGGTGCCGTGGCGCCGGGGAAGCTCCTTGACGAGAGTCTGCCGCAGGCGTCGTAGGCGAACTCGTAGCAGTTGTTTATGAACGACTCGTCCGAGGTGCTGATGTCTCCGTCGGCGAACGAGGGAGGCAGTACGTAGCGCAGGCGCCCGTAGTCGTCGTAGATGTTGCGCGTGCGCAGCATGTCATCGTTGCCGTCGCCCTCCTCGCTCATCACCACGAGGCCCGACTTGCTGGTGTAAGTGCGGCTCACGTGGCCGTTCTCGTCGACGGTCTCCTCTATCAGCAGTTGACCCGCGCCATAGTTGCCCGAATGCAAGGCTGTCCCTGACGGACCGATCCTGTACAGCGGGGCCGAGAGGCTTCCCGTGGCAGTGTTGACAAGGGTACGCACGCGTACGGTCTTGCCGTCACGGTGCCATGTCTCGCCGTTCTTCACGGTCGACACGACAACGCCGCGCGGACTCCGCTCATAGTATGTCATGGCATAGTCGCTCTCCGACGAGGGGGCGTCCGCCGAGGGCATGCTCGAGGCGTACATACGCCCCATGGCGTCATAGCGGAAGTGCTGCGATATTCCCGTGTTGCCGTTCTCTGTCATGGTCTTTCGTCCGAGGTTGTCGTAGTGGTCGGTGACGGTGATGGTGTTGAGGTTGCGGTCGGCCTCAACCCGGTACTCCCTGTCACAAGCTCCGGTGAACATTATCGTGTCCTCTGTGGCTTCCATAACGCGCGTCAGACTTTTGCCAGGCAGGGATATGTTCACGATGTCGTGCTCGGAGTCATAACGCTCCTTGTGGGTGAATGACTGTGCATAATGATTAACAGCACACATATAGCACATCGCGTTCGGTTCCTGATACGCCAGCGGGTCTCCGCTGAACGGATATTTCTCATCGGGACGGCCAAGGACTGTACGCGTTATGCGGAGCGCGGGCATCAGCGACCATCCGTAACCCAGTGGGACCGGATCGCTGAGCACCGTTATGCCGTTGGTCTGGTATTGCAGGGACAGCGGGCACTCCACGCCGTCAACATTTATCGTGTAGAGGGGAACGCCGAGGCTCACAGCCCCGGTCAGAAGGTCGGGCTGTGGCGCCTGTACAGCCATGATTGCCTCGGACTGCGGGGTCGGAGGCGTTATGTCGCTGCGTACCGGCGTGACGTATGTCTGTGCCGACGCCATGGCCGGCATGGCGCATATAAGCAATGCGGAGAATGTGTTTCGGGCCAGGCCCAAAATATCGTTAGTATTTTTCATAACTGTCAGATTCATAAGGCCAGTAATATTCTGCGGGTGTATTCACTCTCCGCTGAGACTATCGAGATGAAATAGGTGTTGTGCGTCAGTCCCGATATGTCCAGCGTGTAACTGTCGGCAACGCCTTCCGTGGAGGCGTAGATGTTGCCCGGCAGGTCCATCACGTATATACGTAGGGACAGTTCTTCCGGCAGTGTGACAGTTACCGTTGTCCCGTTGCGGTCGATGACCGCCCGGTCGATGAGCGACTTGACGCGCTCTGCCTCGTCGGGACTGTCATTGTCTTCCTCCTGCGCCTCATCCGTCACCGAGGCGTTGAGATAAAGTATTCCCTCGCTCTGTACGGCCACCGGTATCTCCGAGCCGCTGACAAACCAGCGGTAGACCGTGCGGTCTGTGGTGTCCGACTCGGACGTGGCCTCGGACCGCACTGTGTAGTCGTCGGTCTGTACGGTAAGGACTATCCTGTCCAGTGTGTCACCCGCGGCGGCCATGGCCCTGCCATCCCTCACGACGGAGAAACCGGCCTGCCCTGATGCGCCGAGCAGCGCGTCCACGTTGAGGCGCCCTCTGGCTGTATAACGCTTCACAACTCCGTCCTCTGTCCCGCTCACACCGCTGTTGTCAACCCTAAGCGGTCTGAGACGCAGGGGACTGTCAAGAAGCATCCCGAGACTGCGTCCTTCCGAATACCCCGTCCATGCCAGCGAGTCGCCCTCGGTGACAAAATAGTCACTGCGCTGCCCGAGGGTCTCACTGTACAGTTCCCCGTCATAATATATTTTTCCGGAACATCCGTCAATCCCGGCACGGCCTGCCAGTTGCCAGAAGTCCGATGAAATCTCATTCCCGTCAAGCCCCCTGTACGCATTCCATTTCAACTCCACAGCATTACTCTTCCCCTCCGCACCGCTCTGCATCCCCGAAGGAGACGCCCCGGCGGAATCACAATATAATGAATAAAATGCCCCCGCGAGAAATATTCCAAGCACGGGACATCTGTGGACTTTAAGGTATATCATTGTAGTACAATTTATTATTTTAAGTTTGTGAAACGTTGTGGTGAATAATTAAATTAGCACTACTTTTAAAACAATTTAATATGAAATAGTTTGTAAAGATATAAAAAATTCTGCAACTTTTTTAAAGTACCTTATGATGATATAAATTTTAAGGTTGAGTTCTAAGGGATGTGACACCCTAAATAAAAGTGCCTTAAATTTAGTGCATTTGACAGCCAAATGCAAATAAAAGTGTAAAATTCCTTAAACCATTAACAAATTTTATCCTTTAATGAGATTTAAGTAGGGGAGAAGGGGAGGGGTTAGCGGCGGGAGCGGAAGAAGGTTGTCATGAGGGCGGAGCATTCGTCGGCGAGGGGGCCCTCGGTGACGCGGCATTTGGGGTGAAGGGGTGATTTGCCGTACATCACGCGGTAGCCGCGCTTGGGGTCGGCGGCGCCGAAAACGAGTCTCGGGACCTGTGCCCAGCCTATGGCGGCGGCACACATGGCGCACGGCTCGACGGTGACGTAGAGCGTGCAATTGCTGAGGTATTTGCCGCCGATGGTCGAGGCGGCGGAGGTTATGGCAAGCATTTCGGCATGGGCGGTGACATCGCCGAGCCGTTCGGTCATGTTGTGGGCCGAGGCAACCACCCGACCGTGACACACGACTACGGCGCCGACAGGAATCTCGCCTTCGGCCGCGGCCTGACGCGCCTCTCTCAGCGCCATCTCCATGTAGTGCTCATCGGGCAGTAATTCGGTGTTCATAGCAGTTCTATCCTCATTCCTTCCTCGGCGGCTATGGTATTAGGGAAAATGGCCCGGGCCTCGACGAGGTGCTGTTCCTCGCTGTCATAACTTTTCGAGAAATGTCCCAGAACGAGTTGGCCGACACCGGCCTCGGCGGCGATACGCGCAGCCTGCGATGCTGTCGAGTGACCGCGTTCCCCGGCCTTTGCCTCGCGGTCATCGCAGTAGGTGGCCTCGTGGTATAGCACATCGACGCCCCTGACGGACTCGGCCACACGCGGGTCGTAGGATGTGTCCGAGGCATAGGCGTAACTTCTCGACGGGTCGGCCTCGGTGGTCAACAGCGAGTTGGCGATAACAGAGCCGTCCTCCCTGACGAAATCCTCGCCCCAGCGCAGCGACTCGATGCGGCAGACGGGCACGCCGTGAAAGCGTACCATCTCGCCGTTGATATGCCTGCCCTTGGGCTTTTCGTCGAAGCGGAATCCGACGCATGGCACCGAGCGGTGGTAGAGTCTGAACGTGCTTACGGTAAGCCGTTTGTCATCGATGAGCACTTCTCCGCCTGCGGGATTGAGGGCGTGATATTCAATCTCGAAAGACGTCTCGTGCGAAACCATGTCCATGATCTGCCGCATAAGCCTGATGCCCGGCTCGAAACACCATATGCGGACCCTGCCGCCGACCTCATGCAGCGACAGGGTCGACAGCAGGCCGGGCAGACCGAGGAAATGGTCTCCGTGAAGGTGGGAGATGAACACGTCGGTGATTCGTGAAAACTTCAGCCGCTGTCTTCTGAGCGAGAGTTGGGCACCCTCGCCGCAGTCTATTATCATCACGCGGCCCCTGTACTCCACGGCCTGGCACGAAGGCAGGTGACGCAGCGACGGTGTAGCCGCTCCGCAGCCCAGTATGTTGATGTCGAACTCGCTCATTACCTTAAAAATATCGCCTGAACACAGACTCGCTCAGGGCATTAAACATCATTATGCAGCGCCAATGGAGGACACTTGAAAGGACAAAGTTAACCATTTGCGCTAAAAAAGCCAAAATATGGCACAGAAAACACTAATTAAAAAACATTAGTGCTCCGTTTTTGGTTGGGTGTAAATAAAACGTTAAATTTGCAGACACAACCAAAATCAGCAAGACAGCCATGAAAAATATCAAGATAGAGGTTCCCGTTGAAATTCTGGACTATGCCGAACTCTCACCCGAAGATGCCGCTCTGGTCGAGCAGGCCCGTCAGGCCACATACCGCTCATACGCACCATACAGCAAATTCTGCGTTGGGGCCGCCATAGCCCTCGACAACGGAGTCACGGTGACCGGCGCCAATCAGGAGAACGCCGCCTATCCCTCCGGCACATGTGCAGAGCGTTCGGCCTGCTACTATGCGCATGCACAGTATCCCGACGCCAAGTTCAAGACCATAGCCATAGCCGCCCGCGGAGTCGACGGGAACTTCACCAAAGACTGCACCGCACCCTGCGGAGCATGCCGACAGGCTTTGCTCGAGTACGAGACACTAGCCGGCCGTGGTGTCCGCGTCCTGCTCGCCTCCGATGACAAGGTCTATGTCCTTCCATCCGTACAGTCGCTTCTGCCGCTTGCCTTTACCAAATTCCGCGACTGACCGGACCCTACCTTCAGACTCTTGGCGACAGAAAAACCACTCCCTGTTTGAAAAGCAATGGGGAGAAAGCATTCGTTTTGCAGATTTTTTGTACCTTTGCATTTAAATAGCAGAAACCTCTCTCATCACATAATGACCGACAACACAGATAACAAAGACCTTTTTGACATCACGGACCCCGAGATTGACAACGCGACGCAGGATGCGGGCGCTGAATACGATCCCGCGGCCTCGACCGGCGATGCCGAGTACACCGAGGATGACATCACGACCCTCGAGTGGCAGGAGCATATCCGCCGGCGTCCCGGCATGTATATCGGGAAACTCGGTGACGGTTCCGGCTCCGACGACGGCATATACGTACTGCTCAAAGAGGTCCTTGACAACTCGATAGACGAATTCATGATGGGTTTCGGCCGTCAGATTGTGGTCGATGTCACCGAAGTGACGGTGACAGTGCGCGATTATGGCCGAGGCATACCCCTGGGCAAACTAGTCGATGTCGCCTCGAAGATGAACACCGGCGGCAAGTACGACTCCAAGGCATTTAAAAAGTCCGTGGGACTAAACGGCGTAGGCATCAAGGCCGTCAACGCACTTTCGTCCGATTTCGAGATCGCATCCTTTCGCGACGGCGAGTGCAAGCGCGCGGTCTTCAGCCGGGGTGTGCTTGTCGAGGAATACCCTGTCGCTCCGACCGACGAACCTAACGGAACATTCGTGCAGTTCACTCCCGACAGGTCGATTTTCGTCGACTATTCCTATCGTGACGAATTCATCGTCCCGCTGCTCAAGAACTACACCTTCCTGAATACGTCGCTCGCCGTCATATTCAACGGCAAGCGCTTCATCTCGCGACACGGTCTGCTCGACCTCCTGCGCGAGAACATGACCAAGGACCCGCTCTACGCTCCGATACACCTGAAGGGCGACGACATAGAGGTGGCCATAACCCACGCCAACCAGTACGGCGAGGAATACTACTCGTTTGTCAACGGCCAGCACACGACGCAGGGCGGCACACACCTGACCGCATTCAAGGAGGCCGTGTCCCGCACCATCAAGGAATATTTCGGCAAGAACTTCGAGTACTCGGACATACGCAACGGCATGATAGCCGCCATAGCCATCAAGGTCGAGGAGCCGGTTTTCGAGTCGCAGACCAAGACAAAACTCGGTTCGCGAGACATGGGTCCCGAAGGTCCCACCGTGGCGAAGTTCGTCGGCGACTTCATCAAACGCGAACTTGACAACTACCTGCACCGCAATCTCGACGTGGCCGACGTGATACTCCGCAAGGTCCAGGAGTCCGAGCGCGAGCGCAAGGAGATGGCCGGAATCACCAAGAAGGCCCGCGAGAAAGCCAAGAAAGTCTCGGTTCACAACAAGAAACTGCTCGACTGCGTGGTCCATCTCAGCGATGCGCGCGGAGACGAGGAACTCAAGGAGGCATCCTCGATTTTCCTCACCGAGGGCGACTCGGCAGCCGGTTCCATAACAAAGATACGCGACGTCAAGACCCAGGCCGTATTCTCGCTACGCGGCAAACCGCTGAACACCTACGGACTGACTCAGAAAGTGGTGTACGAGAACGAGGAATTCAACCTCCTGCAGGCGGCACTCAATATCGAGGACGGCATCGACAACCTGCGCTACAACAAGGTCATCATAGCCACGGATGCCGATGTCGACGGCATGCACATACGTCTGCTCCTGCTCACGTTCTTCCTGCAGTTCTTCCCCGACATCATAAAGAAAGGCCACGTCTACGTCCTGCAGACCCCTCTGTTCCGTGTCCGCAACCGACTGAAGGCGAAACGCGGACGCAAAGGCGACGGTGGCGATGACGAGACCTACTACTGCTATTCCGAACAGGAACGCATCGACGCCATCGAGCGCCTCGGCAAGAACGCCGAGATAACCAGATTCAAGGGTCTCGGCGAGATATCGCCCGAAGAGTTCCGCGGCTTCATCGGCAAAGACATGCGACTTGACCGCGTGACCCTGCGCAAGGAAGACCACGTGGGCCAGCTGCTCGAATTCTACATGGGCAAGAACACGATGGAACGCCAGAACTTCATCATCGACAACCTTGTAATCGAGGACGACTCCAACATCGACAAAGCCTGAGACAATGTCAGAAAAAGAAAACATATCCTCAACGCTTAACGCCCACGAGGCACGGGTTGCCCTGTTCGCCGGGTCGTTCGACCCGTTCACGCGCGGACACAAGGACATAGTCGACAGGGCGCTCAGGCTCTTCGACAAGGTGATAGTCTGTGTAGGCGTCAATGCGGCCAAACTTGCCGCCGACCCTCATCTGTGCGATACCATAGAGAGCCGGGCCTCGGCGATAGCGGCTGTCTACCGCGACCAGCCTCGTGTCGAGGCCATCGTGTCGGACGAACTCACCGTCGACACGGCCCGCAGGACAGGCGCGAGGTACCTGCTGCGCGGCGTCCGTTCGGTGCGCGACTTCGAATACGAGCGCGACATGGCCGACCTGAACGCCCGGCTCGCCCCTGATATCGAGACAGTTGTGCTGTTCTCGGCGCCAGAACTTTCATGCATATCCTCCTCAGCCGTCCGCGACATAGCCTCTCACGGCGGCGACATAAACTCTTTCCTCCCATAATAAAAGAAAAATGAAGAAATTACTTTTTACCGTACTCTCCCTCGTCGGCATACTTGCCGTCACATCCTTCGCCCGACAGGGCGACAAGGAATTCACGCCAATACAGAAACTCGGTTATACCGAGGCTCTCATCAACGGCTACTATGTCGATTCTGTAAACGAGGACTCGCTTGTCACCGAGGCCATAGTCGCTATGCTCAAGACACTCGACCCGCACTCGTCGTACAGCACTCCCGAAGAAACCAAGGAACTAAACCAGCCGCTAGAAGGCAAATTCTCCGGGATAGGCATACAGTTCTCCATCGTCAAGGACACAGTCTATGTAATCCAGACCACAGGCGGCGGTCCGTCAGAGCGCGTCGGCCTCCGTCCCGGCGACCGCATCATCTATGTCAACGACTCTCTGTTCACACACCCCAAGATGGCCAACAGCGAAGTGCTGAAGACACTCCGCGGCGAGAAAGGCTCGGAAGTCAAACTCAAGATAAAACGAGGCGACGATCCCAACCTGATAGAGTTCCGCATCATACGTGACGACATTCCAATCTACAGCGTCGACGCCTCCTACATGGTTGCTCCCGAAGTAGGCTTCATATCGATTACCCGATTCGCCGAGTCCACTCCCAAGGAACTCGACGAAGCCATCGATAAACTTGCCAAACAGGGTATGAAGCACCTTATCCTCGACCTGCAGTCGAACGGGGGCGGCTACCTAGGCGCAGCGCACGGTGTCGCCTCCCGCTTCCTGGAGGACGGAGACCTCGTGGTGTACACGAAGGGACTGAACGCCCCCGAGCAGAAATACAACGTATCTCGCAACGACTTCGGCTCGCTGTTCAAGAACTCGAGATTCAAGCCCAAAGAAAAGTCATCCGTGGATCGTCTCGTCATTATGGTAGACCAGTATTCGGCATCAGCCTCCGAGATTGTGTCCGGAGCAATCCAGGACAACGACCGCGGCCTGATAGTCGGCCGCCGCACCTTCGGCAAGGGCCTCGTCCAGCGCCCCTTCCCCTTCCCCGACGGATCGATGATACGTCTGACCACATCACGCTACTATACACCCTCGGGCCGTCTTATCCAGAAGCATTACGAGAAAGGACACGGAGAGGAGTATCAGCTTGACATGCTGAACCGCTACAAGGATGGTGAACTCTTCTCGGCCGACTCGATAAAATTCGATGAGAAGCTGAAGACCTACACTCTAAAGAACCATCGACCGGTATATGGTGGCGGCGGCATCATGCCTGACCTATTCGTCCCTCTGGACACGGCCATGTATTCCAACTACTATCGCGACATAGTTGCCAAGAACTCACTCAACACTCTTGTGCTGGACATACTAGACAAAGACCGCAAGTCACTGCTTAAGAAATATCCGAGCGAGGATGATTTCTATGCAAGTTTCACAGTGGGACAGGATCTCATGGACCGACTAGTCGACCAGGCGCAGAAAGACGGCGTAGAGCCTAACCCCGAGCAACTTGCCGTATCGCGTCCCATACTCGAAGCAGCCATACGCGGACTCATGGCCCGCGACCTATACACCGACGGAACCTATGTCCGCTCGACAAATCCACTGAACCCTGTATTCACCGAAGCGCTTCGCCTCATTCAGGATGCCGAAGCATATAACAAACTGTTAGGAGCCAGCCCCGCCGAATAGAAAGCATACCAGAAAAAGGCGGAAAACTCCAACCTAAACCATAAGTAGAGTTATGAAGATAATAGGAGAGTCTTCCTCAACCCGTACCGAGTGGGCCCTTGTAGACGAAGGGCGAGTGATTGAACATGCCTTTACGACAGGCCTGAACCCATACTTCATGTCGCGCCGCGAGATATCGCATACGGTGCGTCTGGAGTTGCCCGAGGCTTTTTTCCGCCGCCGCTGGGAGCACGTATACTTCTACGGCGCCGGATGTAACGGCAAAGAGAAGAACAAGATAATGGAGTCGTCGCTTGTCGCTCAGTTCAAGAGTCCGGTGACGGTGGAGAGCGACCTCTTAGGAGCGGCACGCGGCCTACTGGTGCGTGAAAAAGGCCTGGCATGTATTCTAGGCACAGGTTCCAATTCCTGTCTCTATGACGGAAACGAGATAGTGAAGAACGTCAAGGCTCTGGGATTCATTCTCGGAGACGAAGGCTCGAATGCCTATATGGGCAAACTATTCATAGCCGACGTGCTGAAGGAACTTGCTCCAAGAGACTTGATTGCAGCATTCTTCGACAAATACCAACTATCGACGAACGCCCTTCTGGATCAGGTCTATACCAATTCACTGCCGAGCCGCTCGCTGGCAAAGTATGCATTCTTCCTGCGCGACTATCTCGATAATGAATACGTGTATAAACTTGTCTATGACTCACTGATGTCCTTCTTCACCCGCAATATCTCCCAGTATGATTACGTGGACAATCCCATATGTTTCGTTGGCTCGACCTGCGTGATGTATGAAGAAATACTCCGTCAGGTGGCAAAGGATTTCGGCGCCACTATTTCCAAGACTTCGAAATACTCGATGCCCGGTCTGGTTGAATACCACTCGCTATGAACAAGGTGATACTTATGGGGCACGTCGGTGCAGATCCCGAAATCAGATATATCGGAACTCGTCCCGTAGCCTCGTTCCGACTGGCGACCAACGAACCTCCCCGAAAAGGTCCCGACGGGTCGACAGTTCCCGAAGTCACGGAATGGCACAATATAGTGATGTGGGACGGTGCAGCCGAGACAGCCGAGAAATACATACGCAAGGGCACACGCCTACTGCTTGAAGGCAAGTTGCGGACCCGTTACTGGGAGGACCGCAACGCCATCAAACGCACTGTAACCGAGATACTTGTCTCGAATTTCGACATACTGCGCTGAGCGTTCCGTCTATAACCCGCGATGTCAAAGGACTCATCGTCGGAGCATATCGCAAAACATTTGAAACCAATGGGATGTGCTGAATGCAGGCACGTCCCTGTCTTGTCTTGCTGTTTTGCAACACCATCCCGTGTGTGTAAGACGCCACAACGGGCGTAAGAACTTTCCTCTGTCACATTTTTTTTTAATCCTTTATCACAACCTTTTTCCCGATTCAGACCGGTAGTGCAAATGTACTGTAAATTGAGGGTAAGTATCGTCAGGTGTCTGAATAGATTGGTAAAATTAACAAAGTTTAACTTTGTGGGGGGGGGTCCTTTGATAGTCTGCCTGATGAAAAGAAAAACACCGGCTTAATGCAGTGTAAGCCGGTGAGTGTCTGTGTTGTGAATAAATATAAGTCAAAGATCGGTGATTTTCCACCACTTGTAGGATACGCCGCGGTCGATGTCGGGTGAAGTCTGCTCGATTTTTCTCAGACGCTTTACCACCACGAGGGTGAGAGGAAGCACGACAATCTCATAAAGTGTCTTAAGCACGACCTGCGTCACCATAATGGTAAAAATCATACCCCACGGTAGAATTCCGGCAAAAGCGATTGGGAAGAATACCAGAGAGTCAACCCCCTCGCCGAAGATAGTTGACACGATGGCACGGGAGGAAAAGCCACGGTTGCCGCTTCGGGCCTTCATTTTGCTCATGACATAAGCGTTGACCATCGAGCCGCAGATGAAGGCCGTGAAACTGGCGCCGAGCATACGCGGAAACGCACCGAAAATGGTGGCCATGGCCTCCTGAGCGTTCCATTCGGATGTTCCGGGGAGAATAATGGCAATTTGCAAGAAAAGTGTTACCAGAAGGTTTGCGGCGAAACCTAGCCAGATGACAAAGCGGGCCTTGCGGAAACCATATACCTCGACAATGCAGTCATTGAGGATGTAGGAAATGGGGAAGACAATAAAACCGGCGGTAAGTTCAACGGGACCGAAGGCAACAGTCTTTATTTCCATCAGGTTGCTGGAAATAAGACAGATGCAGAAAAGTACCGCCAGCGAGGTAAAAAGCGGTGTCATCACCGCACGGCTACTTTGGACCACCGGGATTCCGGTATCAGCCGCCGGAGAAAGTGCCGCGGCATCACTGCCGCTGACAATTTTTTCATCAGTAATTTTATCCATAAATCTTGTTTTTAAAGAGGTGTTCAAGCACTCTATGTCCCTGCCTGTACGGAAGGGCGGACAAAATTACAATAAAAAAATAACTCCGGCAAATCAGGTCCAGTCGAAATTATCCCGACCGGCGCCAATCTCGAAATGCATGCGGGCGATGCCGAGGTCGACGCGGGTGTATCCGGCAAGCGAGCGACCACGTTCGGCAAGGACATGCGCTTTATCGCCAGGCTTGTCGGGCGCGATGTAGCGGAAGAAGAACTTCTGCTGATTGATCGCGGTCGGAGCGAGCCGGGCAGCCTCGACGCCGTCGCGGAACCATGCCGGAGTGTCGGTGCCGACATTGCTGAGTTGCTCGATGGTCCTGGTCTTGTGGGAAACTCCCTGAGTGATGCCATAACCTAGGGCTATGTAGCAGACCACCTTCTCGTCGGGGGCAAGGGTGAATGTGCCTGAAATCTTGCGGTAGGAGAGACCGACCCAGCAAGTGTTCAGCCCTAAAGTCTGGGCGTAAAGGACAAGTTTCTCACCATAATATCCTGCGCGCTCGTCAAGAGAATCCGATTTCCGGCCCGCGATGACAAAATAATTCCTAACGCCGGAAAACGAGCCATATGCGAGGATGCCGCGGAATGCCTTCGGTTCGTCGGTGACAAGCTGGATGTGAAGATTCCCCTCGCGGTTCAGTTCATCAATTTTTTCACGCAGTTTGTCGACAATGTCAGTTGGAAGAGGCGTGTCCATGTATTTTCTAACCGAATGGCGATTTCTGATTGCTTCGAGTATATCCATTACATTTGGTATTTTTATTGAGTGGAGAGAATAAATTGTCGTACACAAAGTTAAAACATTTTTATTAAAACAAGAGTTTCGGAGTCCCCATCATATACAATATATAATTAGAAGGGAGTGGAAGGAATTTGGATAGTTGGCTATAAGTGAGTAAATTTGCAAGACGATACTGAAAGCCATGAAAAAATCCGCATTATCACATTTGAGGGAAAAAACTGTGGTGACGATAACTTCCCTGTACGTACTGCTTGCCATGAGTTCGTTCAAGGCGGAATATACAGCAGTTCCCGGAGGAATAGTAGTTGAATATCCCGAAGGTAAGGTCCGTGTTCAGGCCATCACCGAAAAAATCATCAGAGTCTCGGCGGTACCCGGAGGAGACTTCAAGGCGGATTCGAGCCTTATTGTAGTGCCGCAATACAAAATGCCGGATTATGAAATCTCGGCAAAAGGAGCAGAAGTCAGCGTGGCTACGTCCGAAGTCCGGGCCAGCGTTTCCGGAAAGACCGGTGCTGTCACATTCTATGGCAAGGACGGTAAGAAAATCCTGAAAGAAAGAGACGGCGGAAGACAGTTCCGGCCGTACACAGCCGACCGCGAGACCGCATGGTCCGTAAGCCAGACTTTCGAGTCTCCGGATGATGATGAGGGCATATACGGACTCGGTCAGCATCAGGCCAACGAATTCAACTATAAGGGGAAAAACGAGGAACTGTTCCAGTACAATACAAAAGTCTCCGTTCCGTTTGTGATATCAACCGGCAATTACGGCATACTCTGGGACAGTTATTCTCTGTGCCGCTGGGGCAACCCCGACGGCTATTCCCAACTCGGCGAAGTGTTCACACTATATGACAAGAACGGGAAAGAAGGAGCATTGACAGGCACATATACAGAAGCAAAAGGCAAGACCATAGTGCGAGAGGAACCGCAGATATACTTCGAGCATCTGATACGCGGAGACCTGAATCATGTGGCCAACCTTCCCCGCGACTTCAGATACAGTGGCTCGAAAATATCGTATGAAGGAGAAATAGAGCCACGAGTTACAGGAAAGTATGACTTCATAATGTATTATTCCGGATACCAGACCATATACATAGACAATGAAAAAGTAGTAGATACACGCTGGCGTACGGCCTGGAACCCCAACAGTTACAAATTCTCGGCAGAACTCGAGGGCGGCAAGCGTGTGCCCATACGCATAGAATGGGAACCGAACGGAGGGGTAGCGTACTGCGGGCTGCGCGCGTATGCACCCTCGGGACGGGGCAACCGCAAGGATATGTGCTGGTGGGGCCAGATGCAGGATATGGAGGATTACTATTTTGTAAACGGGACGTCTCCAGACGATGTGATAAGCGGTTACCGCACGCTTACCGGGAAAGCCCCGGTGATGCCCAAGTGGGCGATGGGCTTCTGGCAAAGCCGCGAGAAGTACAACACGCAGGATCAGGTGCTCTCGACACTGGCAGAATTCCGCAAACGCAAGATTCCCATCGACAATATAGTAATAGACTGGCTCCACTGGCCCCAGGACTCGTGGGGAAGCCATGAGTTTGACCGCAAGCGTTTCCCTGACCCCAAGAAGATGGTCGACTCCATTCATGCGATGGATGCCAGGGTCATGATATCGGTATGGCCGAAATTCTATGCCTCGACCGATCATTTCAAGGAGTTCGACAGCAAGGGGTGGATGTACCGCCTCGCCATACAGGACAGCATACGCGACTGGGTCGGTCCGGGATATCTGGGCTCGTTCTATGACGCATACAATCCGGAGGCGAGAAAACTTTTCTGGAGCCAGATGAACGACCATTATGTTCCGCTGGGGATAGACGCGTGGTGGATGGATGCCAGTGAACCGAACATACGCGACTGCATAGACATCGAATACCGCAAGGACCTGATGAATCCTACGTATGCAGGAAGTGCCGACAAATATTTCAACGCCTATGCGCTGATGAATGCCGAAGCCATATATGACGGCCAGAGGGGAGTTGACCCCGACAGGCGCGTATTCCTGCTGACACGCTCGGGTTTCGCAGGTCAGCAGCGATATTCCACGGCTACGTGGAGCGGCGACATCGCCACCCGCTGGGAAGACATGGAGGCTCAGATCTCGGCAGGACTGAACTTCGCGATGAGCGGCATACCGTACTGGACTATGGACATAGGCGGCTTCTGTGTCGAAGACCGCTATGTAAAAGGCCAGAAACTGTTCGACAAAACAGGCGAGGAGAATGAAGACCTGAAGGAATGGCGCGAACTGAATGCGCGGTGGTATCAGTTCGGAGCCTTCGCGCCGCTTTATCGTGCACACGGTCAGTGGCCTTACCGCGAGGTCTTCAACATATTTCCCGAAGACCATCCGGGATATGCGTCGGTGACAGGATACAACCGTCTGCGCTACCGTCTGATGCCATATATCTACTCGCTGGCAGGGATGACACATTTCGACGATTATACCATAATGAGGCCAATGGTAATGGATTTCAGTGATGACGTCAGGACACGCGGCATCAGGGACCAATATATGTTCGGTCCGTCAATTCTTGTGGCGCCAGTGTACGAATACGGTGCCCGCGAGCGAGAAGTCTATCTGCCCGACGGTAAAGTGTGGTATGATTTCTATACCGGAGAACAGGTGAGCGGAGGCAAGACAGTGATCGCGCCCGCACCGTACGAGCGCATACCGCTGTATGTTCCCTCAGGCTCGATCATTACTATGGGCGGGGAGATACAGTCGACAGCAGAGATGAGCGAAGAACCGGTCACTATTCTGGTTTATGCCGGATCGGACGGATCGTTCCGACTGTATGATGACGAGGGCGTGAATTACAATTATGAGAAAGGCAAGTATTCCATGATTTCACTGAGTTACGATGACAAAACCTCCACGCTGACCATAGGCCGTCGTGAAGGCTCATTCGACGGAATGTCTCTGGTGCAGAAATTCAACGTGGTGAAGGTCGGTAATGGCAATTCTGTCGGCGCAGACAGCAAACCTTCGGGTAAAATGGTGGAATACCGCGGATCCGAAATTAAAGTAAAAATCTGAAGAAGCGTCTCAATAGAATGAAAAAGACAATACCGGCCATACTTATTATTCTGCTTATCCTCACATGTACTTTTACAGCCACAGCAGGGAACAGGTCACGCAAGAGTATCAATGACTCATGGCGTTTCACTCTGAATGCTGCGGGAGAACAGTCAGGAGCCGATGTTGATGATTCGGCCTGGCGCGTGCTTGACCTTCCTCATGACTGGGCAATCGAAGGAGACTTCAGTGAGGATAATCCAGCGGGGACTGCCGGGGGTGCGCTGCCGGGCGGGGTAGGGTGGTACCGCAAGAGACTTGTCATTGAGGATATAAGAAAAGACGAACAGATCTATATCGATTTCGACGGGGCATACATGAACGCATCGGTATATGTCAACGGGAAACTGCTAGGCACACGTCCTTATGGCTATTCTTCCTTTTCTTACAATATCACTCCATATATTAAAACCGGGACAAATATCATAGCGGTGAAGGTCGACAATTCAGACCAGCCTAATTCCCGGTGGTACTCTGGATGCGGAATATACCGCAACGTATGGCTCAGGCGACTGGGGCCGGTACATATCCCGCTGTGGGGACAATTCATCGAGTCTGCTGTCGATAGCGTAGGCAAAGGGCGCGTCAGGGTCAGCACGAATCTGAATAACGCCTCAAAAAAGGCAGTCAGGACCATAGTCGAGACACGTATTAAAGATTCGAATGGTAATGTCGTCGCGAGAAAAACAACATCGGTCAACGTGAAGGATTCCATGACCTGTGTCGTAACGCTGGATGTGCCGAATGTAAGGCTGTGGTCTCCGGAGACTGCGGTCTTATACAAGGTAGTCACAGAGATTAAGGTCAATGGGAAGACCGTAGACGAAAATATAGAGACAACAGGTTTCAGGACAGCGGACTTTGATGCAGAAAAAGGTTTCAGCCTTAACGGCAAGTCAATGAAGATAAACGGCGTCTGCCTGCATCATGACTGCGGAGCGCTTGGAGCCGCAGTGAACCGCCGTGCCATAGAACGGCGGTTAGAAATTATGAAAGACATGGGTGTCAATGCCATCAGGTGCAGTCATAATCCACCCGCTCCCGAATTGCTTCAGTTATGCGACAGCATGGGAATAATGGTAATGGACGAGGCATTTGACATGTGGCGTAAGAAAAAGACTAAGAACGATTACGCTCGTTTCTTCGACCGCTGGCATGAGCGCGACCTCCGGGACATGGTCATCAGAGACCGTAACCATCCGTCGGTCATAATCTGGAGCATAGGAAACGAGGTACTCGAGCAATGGGGAAAAGCCCGGGCAGATACGCTGACGGCCGAGCAGGCAAACCTGATACTGAACTTCGGGCACGATATAGAAACGCTTGCCGATGGAAAGAAAATGAGTTTCAACTCGCTTCTAACCAAGAGGCTTGCCGACATAATACGCAGTCTAGACTCCTCCAGGCCCATAACGGCTGGATGTAACGAACCCAAGCCAGGGAACCATCTGTTCCGCTCGGGCGCCCTCGACATAATAGGATATAACTATCATGACAGGAACTTCGCCGATGTACCGGCAAATTTTCCCGGAAAACCCTTTGTCGTCACCGAAAGTGTGTCGGGACTGATGACCCGTGGATATTACAGAATGCCCTCCGACAGTATCTATGTCTGGCCCAGCCGTTGGGACAAATCGTTCACGGATCCTTCGTTCGCATGTTCATCGTACGACAACTGTCACGTTCCATGGGGAAATACGCATGAAGGCACCATGAAGAGCGTGCGAGACAGTGAATACATCATGGGACAGTTCGTATGGACGGGGTTCGACTATCTTGGCGAACCCACCCCCTATGGCTGGCCTGCCAGAAGTTCGTATTTCGGCATAGTAGATCTCGCGGGATTTCCGAAGGACATATATTATATGTATCAGAGCCTGTGGCGTCCTGACAAAGATGTGCTCCATCTGTTTCCACACTGGAACTGGAATGAAGGCGAGACCATAGATATGTGGGCTTATTTCAATAATGCCGACGAAGTGGAACTTTTCGTAAACGGCAGGTCAAAGGGAATACACCGCGCCTCGCCCGACTCGCTGCATGCAAGTTGGCGGGTTGTGTTTGAATCCGGAACAGTAGAGGCCGTGTCACGTCTCAACGGTAAAGAAGTCAAGCGCACAAGAATAAAAACTGCGGGAGAACCGTACGCCGTCCGTCTGACTCCCGACCGCAAGATAATCAAGGCCGAAGGCAAGGACCAGTGTTATGTCACCGTCGAGATTGTCGACCGGGAAGGCAATCTGTGTCCCCGGGCCGAGAATGAGATACTGTTCACAGTCTGGGGATGTGGTCGCAATGCCGGAGTCGACAATGGCTCGCCAATCTCATTGGAACGCTTCAAGGTCGACAGACGCAAGGCATTCTATGGGAAGGCACTCCTGATAGTGGAAAGTTCCGGTAAAGAAGGGCCAATCAATATCGTAGCAGAATCAGATGGCCTGAAATCCGCCTCAGAGAGAATAAACGCCGAATGATTCAGAGAACACCGTAATCAAATAAATCAATACATAAGCAATCATACAGAAATGAATCTCCAATCGTTAATACCTGCACTGGCAATCGTCCTCACATGTCTTTCGACCATGGGGGCCGCACCTGCCTATCTAGACCCCTCACAAGCCATGGAGACGCGAATCGAGGATGCCTTGTCCAGAATGACCCTTGAGGAGAAAATAAAGATTACCCACGCACAAGGCAAATTCTCAAGCGCAGGTGTTCCGCGTCTCGGCATTCCCGAACTATGGTGGAGCGACGGGCCGCATGGAATTCGTGCCGAAATCAACTGGAACGACTGGAAATATGCCAACTGGCTTAACGACTCGGTAACAGCATTCCCCGCGCTGACGGCACTTGCAGCGACATGGAATCCCGAACTGTCTGAAATATATGGCGATGCCCTCGGTCAGGAGGCACTTTACCGTCACAAAGATGTCGTTCTCGGTCCGGGCGTGAACATATACCGGACGCCGGTGAACGGCAGGAACTTCGAGTATATGGGCGAAGACCCTTATCTGGCCGGAGAAATGGTCGTGCCTTATATCAAGGGTGTTCAGAAAAACGGTGTCGCCACCTCGGTGAAGCACTTCGCACTAAACAATCAGGAAAAATGGCGAGGAAAGGTCAATGTCAACATTTCCGACCGTGCGTTATACGAAATTTATCTTCCGGCTTTCCGACGCGCTGTTGTCGACGGCGGGGCATGGACCGTGATGGGGGCGTACAACAGAATCTGGAATCAGCATTGCTGTCATAACGGTCGCCTGCTGAACGACATCCTCCGCGACGAGTGGAATTATGATGGTGTTGTTGTCACTGACTGGGGTGGGGCGCACGATACCCGCGAAGCCGCATTAAACGGACTGGATGTAGAGATGGGAACCTATACGAATGGTCTGGACAAAGAGAGTGAATACACCTTTGACTATTATTATATGGCCAAACCATATCTTGAGATGATACGTCGTGGTGAGATATCCGAAGAGACACTGAACAAGAAGGTTAGGAATATCCTCCGACTGATGTACAGAACATCAATGAACCGGTCACGCGGGTTCGGATCGGTCGCCAGTCCGGAACATTATGCCACGGGCCGACGCATAGGCGGCGAGTCCATTGTCCTGCTCAAGAACAACGGCATACTCCCACTTGATACTGCAAAAAAACAGCGAATTCTTGTTGTCGGCGAAAATGCGGTGAAACTACTGAACCAGGGAGGAGGCTCCTCGGAAATCAAGGTCAAGGACATGTTCACACCCCTTGATGCAATACGGGATATCTACGGTGTCGAGAATGTGACCTTCGCCGAGGGTTACAGGACCGGACGCTTCGGATATGGCAAGGAATATCTCATCCCCGAAAATATACTTGACTCGTTGCGCAACGAGGCTATCGCAATGGCTTCTGACGCCGATGTCGTAATCTACATAGGAGGTCTGAACAAGAATGGCTTCCAGGACTGCGAGGCCACTGACCGCTATGAATACAACCTCCCGTGGGGTCAGGACAGACTTATCGAGGGACTCGTCAAGGCCAATCCCAACGTGATTGTCGCCAATGTCACCGGCAATGCCTACGCCATGCCCTGGCTCGACAAGGTCCCGGCGGTTCTGCAGTCGTGGTATATCGGAACGATGATTGGTCCGGCTATGGCTGACGTGATTTCCGGGTGCGTGAATCCGAGCGGCAAACTCCCCTTCACCTTCCCCAAGAAACTTTCGGACAACAGCGCCCACCATTTCGGAGAACGCTCCTATCCCGGCATTGACCTGAAGGCAGGCGAGGCAACCACCGACCGTCAGAAGAAAGACGGCGTAGACCCACAGCAATGGTATGATGATGACATATTTGTCGGCTACCGTTGGCATGACACCAGGAAGATAGAGCCACTGTTCCCCTTCGGGCACGGACTCAGTTACACCACATTTAAATACGGCAAGCCGTCGCTGAGTGCCAAGAAAATGACAGGCGACGGAGAGATAACGCTGACTGTTCCGGTAACAAATACAGGCAATGTCAGTGGGGCGGAAGTTGTCCAACTCTATGTCTCTGACGTGAAATCATCGCTTCCCCGTCCCGTGAAAGAACTCAAGGGTTTCCGCAAAATAACACTGAACCCCGGCGAGACAGCCGAGGTAGAGTTTACAATCAATGCCGATGCCCTGAGTTTCTTCGATGACGCAAAACACGCATGGGTAGCGGAACCGGGAGAATTCAAGGCAATCGTAGGCTCGTCATCCGGCGATATCCGCGGGACAGCTTCATTCACTCTCAGCGAGTGACAGCCTGTTCTGCCAGAAGAGCCTGAAGCGGAGTCATCCAGTCTTCGTTTGTTGGTACATGCAGCGTGCGCATTCCCACGGATTCGGCAGCACGGATGTTCTTCATGCTGTCGTCGATGAAGAGTGTCTCATCGGCTTTCATTCCGTCGGCGACAAGAGCCATTTCGAAAATCTTAGGGTCGGGTTTGCAGATACCCATCTTGTAACTCAGGAACAAAGAATCGAAATAGGCGCTGATAGGTTTACCTTCGGAACTCAGGCGTGGACTGTCGATGTAATCCATCATGAATGGATTGGTATTGCTAAGCAGCCCGAGATGGTAATTTTCCTTCAGTTTGAGTAAATCATGCAATCTGTCGAGAGGAGCCTCTTTTATGAAGCCAAGCCAGCAGTTCTGCGCCTCTTCGTAGGAAATACTTTTCTTGCCACAGGCCTTTGCCAAACGGCGGCAAAATTCAGTAGTATCTATGGTGCCGGACTCAAGGTCGAGGAAGAAGTCCTTCTGACCATAGACCCCCATATATTCTTCCGAGTTCAGGCCTAAGCCGGCAAAGCGGCGAAATGATTCGGCGGAATCCAGAATCAGGATGATACCGCCCATGTCGAAAAGTATGTTCTTGATCATATCCGATGGTTTGTTATTGTCGTGATTTATTGGGAGTGCAAATGTACGAAATTAATCCAGAACCTAAAAATTGCGCAAAAAGGTCTGTATATCAACGGTATGTAAAAGTGGTGTAAATTAATTGTGAGTGATCTGTGAGTAATATTGACCCGATTTTACATTTCGAATGACCTGATTTCCGCCTTTTCCCTATGAGATAATGAGTATCTTTGCATCATAAAATTAAGTTATAGAAACTTCTGGATATAATCCGGTCGAAGGATAAACCAACCATCACATGAAAAAAATAGCAGCATTGTTCTTACTCATAATCGCGGCAGCATCTTTTTCGCTCCACGCACAGAAAGTAATACCACTCTGGGACGGGAATATGCCCAACAGCCGTGGAATTAAAGTCAACGATTCCATAGTCAACGAACGGATCGTTCAGGTCGGGGTGCCCGCAATCCAAGTCTATGAGCCATCGAAGGCGGAACGCACAGGCACGGCAGTGCTGATAGTTCCCGGGGGCGGCTATGTGAAACTCGCGCATGAAATCAGTGGAATCGCACTTGCAAAATGGTACAACACGATGGGTGTAACAGCCTTTGTTCTTTTCCACCGTTTTCCCGGTTCGCCTGATGTCATAGAATCATGGAAAGCCCCTCTGCAGGACGGCCAGCGGGCAATCAGATACATACGCGCCCATGCAGATGAGTATGGAATTGACCCCGAGAAGGTCGGTGCCATGGGATGCTCTGCAGGAAGCCATCTGGCCGCATCACTTTGTGCCGTACGCGAGGACTGGTCGCAGGTAGGTGACTCGCTTGACACATTCAGTCCAAGACCATCGTTCGCAGTCCTTGTCTCGCCGGTAATATCTATGGATGACGCACTGGTTCATAAAGGCAGCCGTGAAAATCTTCTCGGTAGCCGTGTCAACGATTCCGGGTTACGTGACCTGTTCTCACTTGAAAAACAGGTCGGCCCGGATACTCCCCCCGCAATTATATTTCATGCATCAGACGACAGGGCCGTCTCACCGCTGAACAGCATCGCTTACTATACAGCCCTGTATAATGCAGGTGTCAGGAAATCGTCGCTGCATATCTTTCCGAACGGAGGACACGCAATATCGCTGCGCGCACAGCCCGGAAGCACTGTCATGTGGCCTGAACTCACAGAGAAGTGGCTTGTAGAGACCGGTATGCTCTCGCCACTTTGATTTCAATGCCTAATCATCACAAATTAATAATAACACTTAATCCCATGAACCTTAGATTTTTAAAGACTGCCTTAATTACACTCCTTTCCCTGTGGGGACTGGGTGCCTATGCCCAGACGGAGAACATACTATGGTACGACCGCCCGGCTCAATACTGGGAAGAAGCCCTGCCGCTCGGCAACGGCCGTCTCGGAGCGATGGTTTACGGCAATCCTTCGTCCGAGGAGATTCAGTTAAATGAAGAAACTGTCTCGGCGGGACAGCCGTACAAAAACTATAACCCCGACGCCAAGGCCGCGCTACCTGAAATACGCCGCCTTATTTTCGAGGGCAAATATGCCGAGGCCCAGGCTCTCGGAGGGGAGAAAATACTTTCAAAAAACGGATTCGGGATGCCCTATCAGACGGTGGGAAGCCTTCGGCTGGACTTTCCGGGACAGGAAAACTATACCGACTTCCGCCGTCAGCTCGACCTTGAGACCGCTGTCGCCACCACGACATATAAGGTAGACGGCGTAGAATATACCCGCGAGGTCTTCACTTCATTTTCTGACCCTCTGGTCATTGTCCGTCTGACAGCCTCGAAACCGGGTAAGCTTAACTTTACGGCTTCACTCACCTGTCCTCAGGAGGTGAAAGTTGCCATCGCAGGCAAAAATTCGTTGAGTATGGAGGGTGTAACCCAAGGAAATGAATTTGTTGACGGCGCTGTCCGTTTCCAGGCTTTGCTGAAAATGGATGTCAAGGGCGGCAAAAGCGTCGAGCAGGATTCTGTCATATCGGTCAGCAATGCAAACAGCGCGACCATCTATATAGCCATGGCCTCGAATTTTGTCAACTACAAGGACATCTCCGGTGATCCGATAGCACGGAACAAGGCTTCTATGAAACATTCCAACAAGAAATACGAGACTGCACTCAAGAACCATATAGCCGCCTACCGCAAGTATTTCGACCGCGTAACTCTTGACTTAGGCCGAACACCTCAGGCTGACAAGCCGACCGATGTCCGCGTAAGCGAATTCGCAACCTCATATGATCCGGCGCTCGCAGCGGCATATTTCCAGTTCGGACGCTATCTGCTGATTTCCTGCTCACAGCCGGGAACACAGCCTGCAAACCTTCAGGGCATCTGGAACGCCAAACTGAACCCTGCATGGAAATGCCGCTACACTACCAATATCAACGCCGAGATGAACTACTGGCCGGCCGAGGTCACCAATCTGCCCGAAATGCACGAGCCATTCCTGAAGATGATCAGCGAACTGTACGAGAACGGCCAGGAAGCTGCGCGCGAGATGTATGGGTGCCGTGGATGGGTGCTTCATCACAACACCGACCTATGGCGCATGAACGGAGCGGTCGACCGCGCATACTGCGGTATCTGGCCAACCTGTAACGCATGGCTGTGCCAGCATCTGTGGGACCGTTACCTCTATTCCGGTGACAAAGAATATCTGGCACAGGTCTACCCGATTATGAAAAGCGCCTCGGAGTTCTTCGTGGATTTCCTTGTTCGCGATCCGAATACAGGATATATGGTCGTGACTCCGAGCAACTCTCCCGAGAACTCACCCAGACATTGGAAGGGCAAGTCAAACCTCTTTGCCGGAATCACCATGGACAACCAACTGGTGTCAGACCTTTTCTCGAACACCCGCGCCGCGGCATCGATACTTGGCCGTGACGAGAAGTTCTGCGATACCATCCTGTCGCTCAAGAACCAGTTGCCTCCCATGCAGGTCGGGCAATATGGCCAGTTGCAGGAGTGGTTCGAAGACTGGGATAATCCTAACGACCACCACCGCCATGTCTCACACCTGTGGGGCCTTTATCCCGGCTATCAGATTTCGCCTTATACCTCGCCAGTCCTTTTCGAGGGTGCGCGGAACACATTGGTTCAACGCGGTGACCCTTCGACAGGTTGGTCGATGGGCTGGAAGGTCTGCCTCTGGGCCCGCCAGCTTGACGGCAACCACGCGTACAAACTTATCACAGACCAACTCAAACTTGTATCGCCCGAATCGCAGAAAGGTCAGGGTGGGGGAACCTATCCCAATCTCTTTGACGCTCATCCTCCATTCCAGATTGACGGCAACTTCGGTTGCACGGCCGGCATAGCCGAAATGTTCATGCAGAGCCACGACGGTGCGGTGCATCTGCTTCCCGCGCTTCCCGACGCATGGGCCGACGGCGAGATAAAGGGCTTACGCGCCCGTGGCGGTTTCGATATCGTCTCACTGAAATGGAAAGACGGCAAGATTGTTTCCGCAGTCATCAAATCAAATCTCGGCGGCAACCTGCGTCTGCGTGTACCCCAGGCATTGAAACTCAACGGCGCATCTCTTGCCGAGGCAAAGAATTCCAATTCCAATCCGTTCTTCGCAAAGCAGGAAATCAAACGTCCCATGGTCAGCGAGAAAGCGCCCCTAAAGGGTGTCAGCGTCCCTGCGACCCTGCGCTATGATATCCCTACAGAAGCCGGCATGACTTATACGTTCACGGCAGAGTGATTTGCTGATAATACAATAATATATGCCAGTGGCGACGGAACAAAACCGTCGCCACTGCTTTTTTACGGGAAATATTCGGAAAATAATACTGGATAGATGTCGTTTCACAGGTCCAAAAACAAATTTCTGCATGGATATGTTAAAACGGATATATGGCGTTGTGCCATAACTGAGAAATAATTTCTAAATTTGCTCATCCAAAACAAAACTGACATGAATAGAATCACTCAAATCCTCGGCACTAAACTTCCTGTCATTGCAGGCGGCATGGCATGGTGCAGCGGATGGCGTCTTGCTTCCGCGGTGTGTAATGCCGGAGGACTCGGCGTACTTGGAGCCGGTACGATGAATCCCGAACTACTTAAAGAGCACATTCATAAACTCAAGGACTCGACAGACCGTCCATGGGCTGTGAATCTCCCACTCATGTATCCCCAGATGGAGGAACTTATAGGTCTTATTATCGACGAGGCTTGTCCAGTCGTTATCACCTCTGCCGGCAGCCCCGCCAAATTTACCTCGAGATTCCATGACGCCGGCATGAAGGTGGCCCATGTAGTGAGTTCCTCGGCGTTCGCACGCAAATGCGAGGCTGCGGGTGTTGACATCGTGATAGCGGAAGGCTTTGAGGCCGGCGGCCATAATGGTAAGGAAGAGACCACTACGTTGTGTCTGATTCCCCAGGTCCGCGAGTCAACCTCACTTCCTCTTGTCGCTGCGGGCGGTATCGCAAGCGGGCAGGCCTGGGCCGCGGCTCAGGCACTTGGCGCCGAGGGTGTGCAGATAGGTACACTGTTCGCCATGTCGGAGGAAAGTTCCGCCTCACATCTATATAAAGAGTATTGTGCGTCGCTTAGCGAAGGAGGCACAATGTTGTGCCTGAAGAAATTCTCGCCCTCGCGTATGGCAAAGAACAATCTTTACAGCCAAATCGCCGAGGCCGAGGCTCATGATGCTAGCAAGGAGGAATTGCTCGAAATACTTGGCGTGGGAGCCACACGACGCGGAATTTTCGAGGGTGATGTCGAGAACGGAGAAGTGCTGGTAGGGCAAATCTGTTCATCGATTACCCGTGTCGAACCTGTTTCGGCCATCATGTCGCGACTTGTCAGCCAATATCGGGAGACACTTGCGTCCATGAGACCTTTCGACGCTGACTGAAAACAATGAATTTATGCCATATGAATAAAGGTGAGGTCAGAATATTGATTGTCGATGATGAGGAAAGCATCCGTGAAGGTCTGCGCGAGTATCTTTCTCTCGAGGGCTATCAGGCAGATGCTGTAACAGGTGCCGAGGAAGCCCTGACAGTAGGTATGGAGGGTTATGACCTTCTGTTGCTTGACATAATGCTCGGAGGTATGAGTGGTCTCGAACTCGCTAAGAGGCTTAAGAATGATTCTGCCACGGCACAGATTCCAATTATCTTTCTGACGGCCAAGGATACTGATGACGATATGGTTTCAGGCCTGCGTCTCGGTGCGGACGACTATATAGCCAAACCTTTCTCGATGCGCAATGTCATTGCCCGAATCGAGGCTGTTCTTCGCCGTGTAAGCCCCAAAGCGGTCAAGACATGTCCTGTCGTCTGTGACCGTGCAGGACTGGTTTGCCGTGTCGACGGTCAGGAGGTGAAACTTCCACGGAAGGAATTCGAGATTCTGGCGCTGCTGCTCGATAATCCGGGACGCATATTCACCCGTGAAGAACTCATGGCTCTCATTTGGCCCGACAATGTCGTGGTAACCGACCGTTCGGTCGACGTCCATGTCACACGCATCCGTTCGAAGATCTCACCCTACGGACGCCATATAGTCTCTCGTTCATGCTACGGCTATGGCTGGCAGGATTAAGTTTCCTTTCAGTGCGCGGATACTTCTGTTGCTACTGGCATTCTGCTGGATTCTGGTCGGCATCTTCATGGTGTTCCAGTACCAGCGTGAGAAGGAATACCGCACACACATGATGGACACCCGCCTGCAGATGCATAACAGCCGCATCATCGAGGATATGCGGCGCGGTGAGAACATCGCTTCGGTTGTCCGAAGGATTGAAGCCCCGGTGGAGAATCTGCGCGTAAGTCTGATCGACCGCTCTGGCAAAGTCATTTACGACAGCCGCGACCAACTTCCGGAATCAAACCACAACAACAGACAGGAAATAGTCTCGGCACGCCTGCAGGGCGACGGCTATGCTCTTGAGCGTGTTTCCGAGAGCGACGACCGCCACTATTTCTATTCGGCCACACTCGGCGACAACGGCATGGTGGTACGTTCGGCGGCTCCGTACACTCATACACTCACAGAGTTTCTGCGCGCAGACAGGTCCATAATCTGGATAATGGCTGTGGTCACCCTAGTGATGAGTCTGTTCGCATATCTGGTTACACGCAAGATTTCGGTGAGCATCCGCCGTCTAACGCTTTTCGCAGAAAAGGCACAGAAGGGCGAACGGATATACAGCGGGTATTCTTTCCCTCACAACGAACTCGGAAGCATAGCAAACAATATCGTGAAACTATACGTTCAGAGTGACGCCACACATCGTGAGGCAATGCGTCTTGAGCATGACCGCGCACGTCTGAAGAAACAACTCACCAACAATATCAACCACGAACTTAAGACCCCGGTTTCCTCGATTCTTGTAAGCCTCGACCTGCTGCACGACCATCCCGAACTCCCGGACGAGAAGAAAAGAGAATTATTCGAAAGGATACGTCAGAATGCTAACCGGCTAAACGCCCTGCTCAAGGATGTATCGACAATAACACGTATGGACGAGGGCAGAAGCATGATTGAGAAAAAGCCGATAGACCTGAAGGCGCTGGTTTCCGAACTCGTCGAGGATGCGCGTTCACGAACAGAAATGCAGATATCACTCGACATGCCGGAAATAACTGTAATGGGCGACCGGAGTCTACTTGAGTCAGTGTTCCGCAATCTTCTGGACAACGCGATTGCCTACAGCGGAGGGACCGAAATCACCATTAATGCCGACAGGCAGGGAAACTTCCGCTTCAGTGACAACGGCTGCGGTATTCCGTCCGAGCATCTGCCACATATATTCGAGCGCTTCTACCGCATTGACAGCGGACGTAGCCGGGCATCGGGAGGTACGGGTCTGGGACTGTCCATAGTACGTAATGCCGTAGCCATCCACGGTGGCTCAATCAGCGCGTCCAATACACCCGGTCTGACATTCTGTTTCAGGCTTGCCCCGATGAATACTTAACAAAAACGCAACATTTTCTTAACTTTCAGTAAATATCCCATACCTAAATTTGCAACGAGAAAAATATGTATTGCAAACAATTTGTATAGAAAACAGATTAGGTATATATGGATATATTGTTTCTTGGAATTGTAATATTCCTTTTCATGCTTGCCATTTTCGACCTATCGGTCGGCGTGAGCAACGATGCTGTCAATTTTCTTTCCTCGGCGGTCGGTGCAAAGGCCGCGTCGTTCAAGCGTATCATAATTGTCTCGGCCATAGGCGTTTTTGTAGGCGCGGCCCTGAGCAACGGTATGATGGACATTGCAAGGCATGGTATATTCCGGCCTGAGAATCTTTCGTTCTACGATGTCATAGCGATTTTCATGGCCGTGATGGTCACGGATATTATTCTGCTTGATATTTTCAATACATTAGGCATGCCGACATCAACAACGGTATCCCTGGTGTTCGAACTTCTGGGCGCAACATTTATTGTCGCGTTATTCAAAATTGCAGGTCCTGAAAGCACACTGGGAATAGGAGACATGCTGAATACCGAGAAAGCCCTGTCCGTGATTCTCGGCATATTCCTTTCGGTGGCGATTGCATTTGTTTTCGGTACCATAGTACAGTATCTTGCCCGTCTTGTATTTACGTTTGAATACAAGAGCCGTCTTAAGTGGAAGGCGGCGCTGTTTGGAGGGCTGGCATGTACAGCCATCGTCTACTTCATGCTTATCAAGGGTATCAAGGACCTCACCATCATGACTCCCGAACTTAAGGAATGGATCAACGGCAACACGGCAATGATTCTTTTGGTATCGCTTGTGGGTTTTACGGTTTTGATGCAGATTCTCCACTGGCTCAAGGTGAATGTCTTCAAGGTTGTGGTGCTTCTGGGGACCTTCTCACTCTCTATGGCTTTTGCCGGCAATGACCTTGTAAACTTTATTGGTGTCCCGATTACATCTCTGGCCTCATATCAGGATTATGCCGCTTCAGGCAGCGGTGACGTCCACGGCTTCATGATGAACAGCCTGAACGGTCCTGCCGACACACCTTTCTATTTCCTTATCGGGGCCGGTGCCATAATGGTATGTGCGCTCGCGACCTCGAAGAAAGCAAGACAGGTGACACAGACGACCGTAGGTCTCAGCGCCAAGTCTCAGGGTGACGAGATGTTTGGCAGTTCGCGCTTGGGCCGGACTCTTGTACGCGGTGCGCTGAATGCACATTCATGGGTGAGCGCACGCACCCCCCGAAGTGTAAAGGCCTGGATTAGACGCCGTATGGACAATTCGGTGACACAGGAGGAAGAAGGAGCCGCCTTCGACCTGATACGTGCTTCTGTAAACCTGATGCTTGCGGGCATTCTTATAGCAGTCGGTACGTCAATGAAACTTCCTCTTTCAACCACATTTGTTACTTTCATGGTTGCGATGGGTACTTCGCTTGCTGATAAGGCGTGGGGTAGGGATAGCGCTGTTTTCCGTGTAACAGGTGTGGTTTCGGTCATAGGCGGATGGTTCATAACTGCTGCTTTCGCATTCCTCGGCGCCGGAATGGTTGTCTGTCTCATGCACCTTGGCGGTGTTCCTGTAATGATAGCCGGTGGTATTATTGCTATCGTACTGCTTATACGAAGCAATGTCCGTTTCCGTAAGAAAAAACAGGCCGAAGAGGCTGACTCACTGTTTGCTACAATACTCTCAACTGATAATCCTTCTGAAGTCTGGAGTCTGCTGATTGTATATATAAATGAGAAACAGAAAATGTTCCTCGAGTTCGCGCGTGAGTGTTTCGGAGACATTACCAAAGGATTTGCCGATGACAGTGCAAAACTGCTGTCCCGGTCCCAAAAGGCGCTTTTCAATGAAAAAGATTTTCTCAAATCCACCCGACGCAAACTTACTCTCTGCCTGCGCAAGGTTGCCCCGGCAACGGCAATTGAGAAGAGTACGTGGTTCCATCTTTCGGCCAACATGTCCATGTCAATGACATATAACCTGCGTCATATCAACGAAGTTTGCAAGGAACATGTCGACAACAACTTCAGGCGTCTTCCTGAAGAATTCCGTCTGCCTTTTGCCAATATCTGCGGAGACATAGACTCTGTGCTTGCCCGTGCCGCTGTAGTCATAGATAAAGACAGCCCCGACGAGATTGACAGCCTGCGTAACGAATGTAGCGCAATCAAAGACCGTCTTACTTTCATGACACGCGATGTCTATGATGTCCTGCGCAAGGGTACAACCGACAATATGGCCGTCGACTACGTTTACCTGAATGTCCTTCAGGAGACACAGGAATTCATCACCTCCCTGCGAAAGCTCCTCCGCGCCTCCGGCAAACTCAATCTCGCACCTTCTTCCTACCGCTCTTTCTCTTATCATCCTTCCCGCTGATTTCCATATTCTCTTCTATTTGTAACAAAGGCGCCGATAAGGCGCCTTTGCCGTTTTTTTAATTTATCTCATGAATTTTTTTTGAAAAACTGTAACAAATCAACAAATGTTAACGTCTACAAGATGGATATCCCGTAATTTTGCATCGTCAAATCTGAAGATTCAATTGTAATGAAACTCATAATCACCTCTCTTTCAGTCATGTCCTGCGTGTCAGGCGCAATGGCTCAGTCCGAGCCCACAGATACTGTTCCCGCACAGGAGTTGCAGGAAATTGTTATTGAGGCCCCGAAAGTAATCCGTAAAGCCGATATGGATGTATATCACCCGTCGAAAAGCGCGGTTGAGCATTCCAAAAACGGTCTGCAACTTCTCAATAACCTGATGATTCCAACGCTGAGCGTCAGCGATGCCCTCGGAACAGTTCAGGCAGCCGGGCAATCGGTACAGGTTCGTATCAATGGCCGTGAGTCGTCTATCGAACAGGTCCGCACGCTGTTGCCTGAGACAATCAAGCGTGTCGAGTGGATTGATAATCCTGGATTGCGCTACGGCGGTGCCAACTATGTGCTGAACTTCATTGTGTCGAATCCTACTGTCGGAGGTTCGCTGATGTCCATGGCACGTCCGGCATTAAATCAGGCATGGGGATTCTACATGGCCGACGCGAAATTCAACACCGGTCGTTCGCAATGGGAGGTCGGCGGTAATTTCAAACTTACCAACAAGATTAAAACTCACCGCGACTACACCGAGACGTTTAACTATCCTGACGGGACATCGCTTACACGAAATGAAATTTCGCGCGGAGGCTCGCTTGATAATACTATGTCCAATGCATGGGCGTCATACAGTTACATTAAGCCTGACACGACAGTATTCATGGCGGAATTCAGCTTGAATCAGAATATCACGGATAAATGGCGATACAACGGGCTGATGAGGCTTAGCGACGGTTCGGATGATATTCTGCTGACCGATTTACACGGCAGTAAAGGAGGGACTCCGTCGCTATCGCTCTATCTGCAGCAGACTCTTCCGCGAAAGCAGATGCTCGTAGTGAACGTCAGCAGTTCGTTCTATTTTGGACGTTCCTTCTCCGACTACATCGAGCAGATTCCTGATGCGCGAAAATATCTTACGGACATTCATACCTCGATCAAAGACCGCAATCAGGTCTATGCAATCGAGGGCGATTATATAAAGAACTGGAACAGCGGACGCTTTACGGCCGGCGTGTCTTATACAGCCAACCGTAACCGGTCGAGGTACGAAAATCTCGACGGCGAGGTTTTCCATCAGCGACAGGATAAGGTCTACCTATACGCAGAGTATTTTCGCCGTTTTGGCAAATGGACAGCGACCGCCGGTATGGGTGTGCAGTACACGGATTTCCTTTTCAAGGAGTCGGACAAGGGCACCCACACCTGGAGTCCGCGTCCGCAGGCTACGATTACATATTCTTTGAATCAGAACCATAACTTCAGGCTTAACTTCACTTCATGGCAGTCAACACCTTCACTGGCGGAGACCAATGTCGTGCCCCAGCAACTTGACGGTTTCCAGTGGCGTGTCGGCAATCAGAACCTTAAGACGGCCAATTCCTACATGCTTACTTTCCGTTATGGATTCAATATGCCTCGTGTCAGCGGTTCGTTCGGAGTTCGGGCCTTTACTTCACCGAATGCAATTACTCCGATTATGTTTTGGAATGACGACCGCCTGATTACTTCATACGAGAATAGCCGGGGTCTGCAGAACCTGTCGTTTTTTCTTGCCCCGCAGATCGAAATTATCCCCGAATGGCTGATGGCAAGTGGATATGTGCAGTTCCGTATGGAGCGAATGCGCGGTGCCGGCTATAAGCATCACAACAACGCATGGAGCGGGAATGCCGAAATCCAACTCATGCACTGGGGTTTCGTGCTGTCCGGTCAGTATGTTCGTGCGCAACGTGACCTTTGGGGAGAGAAAATATCCTGGGGAGAGAGTCTCAACATTATCGATCTGAGTTATAACTGGAAATCATGGCAGTTTGGCTCTGGCATCATCATGCCGTTCGGCAAATATGACCAGGGAAGCAAATCACTCAGCAAATGGAACCGAAACGAACAGCATATGCGGCTCGACATGCGCATGCCGTACATTTCAGTTTCCTATAACCTTCAATGGGGCAGGCAGAAACGCGGCGCAGATAAACTTATTGACATCGACGCCAGCGCCGACCGTTCGACCGCAGGCGGCAGATAAAGACTCATTATCGCAACTAATCGAATTGAATGCCCATGTTTACTTATGGCAAATATCTCTTGTAGTGCCTGAAGGGTATAAAAGCACATCGGCCATGACTTGAAAAAGTCATGGCCGATGTGCTTTGCTGTTAATTGTTATTATATCAAAGTTATAGCAATAATAAGATTATGCGGCCTTTGGTTTGGCCGATGATGTAATGTCAGTTTAATGTATTCAGACTTTATTTGATATCTGGTAATTAGCCGAAGCGTTTCTGGGCTTCGTGGTAGGAGTCGAGGGAGCCGATGTCGAAACGGCCGGCTGGCATGGGCCATGCGTGGAGGGTGCTTGTCTCGGCAAGGTAGTGGGCAAGGTTGCCGGGGGCGTCGA
>ERZ1106943.644-NODE-644-length-43385-cov-8.416270_pt1 | contig 43385 bp, 70 predicted proteins | sample MGYA00403671_ERZ1106943 | MGnify/ENA primary metagenome ERZ1106943 (study PRJEB35170, sample SAMEA104062427) | human gut metagenome | biome: human gut; feature: human-associated habitat; material: faeces | place: Denmark | collected 2012-06-14 ...
TTGAAAGGCTTGGATTCTCATATAAGCAGTTAATGTATTATGTCAGAAAGTGGTGTGACAGGGGATTTTATGATTATGGAGTGACACTTAACTTGGGATGGTTTGAATTTGACAAACTGACCGGAGAATATAAACAGATTTATGATCCTATGACAAGTACGGACGGATGGAAAGATGGGGAGTTAGCAAATTATATTGTTAGAAATTCTTTTAATCGAGAGTGAATAACTAATTTTTCGTTGAGAGAACATCTTGGAATCGGATAGGACAAAGAATTTTTTAATCCGTACAGAAAGGTGGAGAAATGAGAGAAACTATTTTATATATTTCCAAAACGGAAAAAGATATTGTTAGTTTTTTAAAATATCTTCAATCAAAGCTAGAAGCAGAGCAAAAGGAATGTACCCTAGATGAAAAACACGATATTTTAAAAGTACCAAAATATTATGATATTGTCGGAAAGAGCATTCACGGCAACAGACTTGGGGTAGGCTATGGATATTGCAAATATTATTGTTTTTCAGAAGCGTATAACAAAGATAAGTATAGCAATGCAGAAAATGAAAAGCTTAAAGAAATTCTTATGCACACAAGAGAGGGTGCGGAGAGAATAACGGGACTTGATATTTTATGTATGCTAGGGTTAGTTTAAAAGGCGGTGGAAGAATGAAACATCAAAAAGAATGGCACACTTGCGATAGGTGCGGTGTGGAAATTAAAAAAGGAATACTGTGCGGAAATTCTGTTACAAGGAATGGTATTTTAAATACCACATACGACTTGTGCACTAAGTGTATGGAAGATTTTGAGAGGTTTATGAGGAATGAAGAACATTGATAATCCTTTGTCAGAGTATCAACCACCATCTAAAGAAGCGATGATAAATTTTGGAATAGATATTTCAAGAGAAGTGGTAGAAAAATATGCTTTGGAAAAGTTTGGCAGACTGCCACAAAGCCATATTGAAATGAATTTTGCTAGTTGTTCTAAAATAAATGAAGAAACAAGGAGATTTATGGGGAATGAAAAGAATACTTAAAATTGTAGCAAAGACATTAATTGAATATGCCAGAATAATTGCTATTTGCTTTGTTGCTTGCGTAATAGGAGCAATTTTTTATGTTTTTTTAGGCAAAATAGCATATGCGTGCTATTGGATAGCGGTTATTTTGCTTGTGATTATCAGAGATATAACGATAAAGTCAAAAATGCAGGAAAGCAAAAAGATTAAATTATTACTTTTACAGTATGAGGACGGCAGTACAAGTTTGTGTGTCGGGGATAAGCAAATTAGGCATATGACAAATATTGATATGCATATTGATAAGCTTCAGACAAAACTGGAAGTAGACCAAGTAACAAAAACTGGGAAAGTAACACATGTTGTTTTAATGGACGGTGGAAAGAATGAATGAAAAATTAAGATAAGGAGTTGTGTATAAATGAAGAAAACAAGAAGTAAAATAATCATTAAAACAAGAGCTGGCGGTTATACAAAGATTTATGCCAATGGAAAATGGCAGAAGAGAGTATGTGTTATTGATTATCGCGCAGAATGCAGTAACAAGGATGGTATAAAGGTTACTTGCAAATTTGATAAGAATAAGACTGACAAAAACGGTTCGGTTATTTACGACCCGGAAAAAGAAGAATTTGCAAAAGAACACGTAGTTGCAAGAATTTAGGGGCAAGATTATGAAAATAACAGAAATGAATAACTGCATTGAAGAAATGCGAAAATGCTACAATTTTAAAGATGATGAAACAGAAATTAGACTTACAGATATGATAAGCCATGATGACAAGTATGTTTGTATTAGTACAAGAGACGAAAACGGAACACGAATTGAAATGGCAAGGTATGCAGATAAATTAGTAAATGTTTGATTGCTGATTATCAGCGGAAAAGAGATTTTATGAAAAAAATTTTTAAAACCATTATTCCTATTATTGTTATTGTTGTTAGCATTGTTGCACTGATATTATTTTTAAATTGGGCTAATAAAACCGAAAAATACGAATGTGAAATAGAAGAGATACAAAGTGAAATTTATGTTAGATATCAAAGTACAGCTTCATGTACCCCCGCTTACAACTATGAGATAATTACAGTTTGCATAAATGGACGACTGATAACCTACAAGGGAAGCGTTGAATTTATTTTTGCAGAAAATGAGAACAAAATCGAAGTTACAGAAAAACCTAATATAGTTCACAGTGATAAAGTCATTGTCTATACTTCAAAAGACAGTGTTGAATACTTAGGAACTGTAGTAATTGGTAAATAAATATATTTCCCGGCTAACAATAGGAGTTAGTCGCTAACCTAGAAAAGTTATAGGCAGAGGTCAAGGCACTTCTGCTATGCGGAGGTGTCCTTTTTTGGCAAGTAAGGATTTAATAAACCAGTTAAAAGGTAATGACAATTACATAGAGCGAAAAGGAATCCATAACATTGTTAAAAATGGGGAATCCGAAGAAGTAATAAAAGCCTATGTCAATTCTATACAGTGGGGTATGTATAATGACAAAGACATACCATTCTCACTGGAAATTTCCAAGAAAACAAAAAACTTAATAGAAAACATAGTTGCGGAAAGCACAGGCGGCGGTCATATTTACGACTTAGAAATATACTGCGGAGATAATAACACCGAAATTACAGTCTTAAATAATTACTATGAGGTATTAAGACTTGAATCCGCATATCTGGTAGACAGCTTTTTTTATTACATTGAAATTGATGAAAAGGATCCGTGGAAAAGATTTTATTTCCCAAGAAGAAAAGTGCTACAACCTGTAGTCGGAGCATACCAGGAGATTTATGACGGAAAACTTGATTTTCTGTCTGTTTCTCAACCTAAACGTACTGGGAAAACTACAGGTGGATTGCGACTTGCTATGATGATGGGCGGTCGTGACCCAGATGGAAGTATATTTGGTGTTGGTAAAGGAGAAGGACTTGTTAAGAGATTCTACGGTGGATTGTTACAAGGATTTGAGACAGAAAGTACTTATCAACGATTTTTAAGTGTATTTCCAGAAGCAAAGAAAATAGGAGAAAAAGATTACAAAAGTGCTGAAAATCTATCAATCGACCTTAAAAGCAAGAACATTTTCCCGACATTTACATGCCGCCCGATTGATGGTGCAATCGTAGGATGTACCGAAGCAAATGTTCTTGTATACATTGATGACTGTGTAAAAAACCATGAGGAAGCACGAAACAGGGATAGACTGGAATTTTTATGTGAAAAGGTTACGGATGATGTTCTTGGACGTAGATTAGAGGGTACACCTATTATTATCCAAGGTACAAAATACAGTCTGTATGACCCGATTACAGCATTACAGAATAAGGCTGATGAATTGGAGTGGAGATGGAAAGAAGTTGCGATTCCGGCACTTGACCCGATCACAGATGAAAGCAATTGGGAGATTTATCGAAAAGATAAAAAGGGATTGCGGAAAATATTCACAACCGTTTACTACCAAAAGGAAAGAAAACTTGTTTCGGAAGAAACGTGGGCGGCAGAGTTTCAACAAGAACCATTTGAAGCAAAAGGGCGTATGTTTGCAGAGAATGAACTTAATTACTTTGAGGAACTTCCTATTGATCGTGAACCAGATGCGATTATGGCGGCTTGTGATAGCGCGGATAAGGGAGAAGACAGTTGTTCAATGCCGATTGGCTATGTGTACGGCAACGAGGTTTATATCGTAGATGTAGTGTTTGATAATGCCGGAACACAGTTTACCAAGCCAGAATGTGCAAACATGCTGATTAAGCACAATGTCAAAACAGTTACATTTGAGAGCAACAGCGCAGGAGAATACTTTGGTCGTGATGTAATGGAGATTGTAAATAAGCAGGGTGGCAGATGCAGCGCAAGATATAAATTCAACTGTGCTAACAAGATAACCAGAATGGAAAACGCTAGAGATAATATCATACGTGATTATTATTTCAGAGATTTTAAGAAAATGGACAGGCAAAGTCAGTATTACAAATTCATGAAAGAACTTACCACTATGACACGTAGCGGAAAAGTAAAACATGATGATGCACCAGACTCTTTAGCATTATTTGAAAATGAAATGCGTACAGGAGTATCAGCAAAAGCCGAAGCAGTCCACAACCCATTTAGGAGGTATTGAGTATGCAGACAAGAGAGTATCTGAATCAAATAAGCAGACTTAACAGGATGATTAATAATAAGTTGGTGGAAATACAGCAATTAAGGGAAATGGCTTGCAATGTTACGGCTATACAGAATGATGAACGTGTAAAAACTTCCCCTGACCCAGACAGAATGGGAGTTACATTTTCCAAAATAGATGAAATGGAAAAAGAACTGGATAGAATGATAGACGGTTACGTTGAAAAGAAAAATGTAATCATAAGTCAAATTGACAGCATGGATGATGAAAATGTATATAATATTCTGTTTGCCAGATATATTGAGAAAAAGACTTTTGAAGTAATAGCAACTGAAATGAATTACTCTTTTAGGAATATCACTAGGCTACATGGCAGGGCATTAAAGGAATTTGAAAAAAAATACGGTGAACAGTATATTGAATCATGATGTTGTCCTAGAATGTCCTATATACAGCGTAGTATTATTAAAATGGTTAAAGACCAAATCAATAAGTTTTCACACCTCTCTCAAAAAGGCATCGTCTTCATGACGGTGCTTTTTTAATGCATAAAAGGGGGATTTATTTTGACAGAATCGAAAACAATATACTGCCCTATATGTCATAGAACGGTAGGCAGACATGATATGCGGTCACAGACAAATACAATCTGTAAGTGCCGCAAATGTGAAAAGAGAATCATATACCACTATGACACAGGAGAGACAGAAACAAAGAGATTACCACAAAGAGCCACTTCTAGCGGCGTTTGTTTTGTATAAGGAGAAGCAATGAACAACAGGACTTTTCAAGAGCTGGTCAAGGGATGTTATGGTCGAAAAATTGCATATACAGATGTTGAGACTATTACACAAGACAACATTGTAAAAGTCATTGGTCAGTGCATTGGAGCCTTTTACTTTAACAAAATGGCTATAGAGTACCTTTGGAATTATTACAAAGGTGACCAACCTATCAGATACCGTGTAAAGATATCCAATGAGGATATTATCAATAAAATTTGCGAGAACCACTCTTACGAATGGGTGCAATTCAAGGTCGCCCAGACATATGGCGAGCCTGTCCAGTATATCAGTCGCAAGGATGATGATGAAACCAACAATGCAGTTGATGAGTTGAATGATTATCTTGTGGATGCTAATAAGCAGGAAAAAGATATAGAAGCTGGAGAATGGCAGTCGGCAACTGGAACATCATTTAAAGCGGTGCAGTTTGCTAATGGAGATATACCGTTCAGAATTGTAGCACCCAGCCCTATGAATACTTTTATTATTTACAACCGCTCAACGAGAGAGCCGATTCTTGCAGTGCAGGAATTAAAAGACATTGAGGGGAACTGGTATAAACAATGCTACACAGATTCCCATGAATGCAAGATTGTAAATAGCAGTGTGCAAGACTGGAAAGTACACGCTTTTGGAAGTATTCCTATAGTGGAATACCCAAATAACCCATCCAGATTATCAGATATCGAATTGGTAATAGATATAATGGACGCAGTAAACAATATGCAGTCTAACCGAATGGACGGCATAGAGCAATTTGTGCAGGCGTGGATAAAATTCGTAAATTGTGAGATTGACGAAGAAGAATTTCAAAAAATGAAAATGAACCACGCTCTTGTAGTAAAATCCATTAACAAGGATAACAAGAGTGATGTCGATGTAATGACGCAGGAATTGAACCAGACGCAATGTCAGGTTGCTAAAGAAGATTTGATTGATAATGCCTTATCTATTTTGGCAATTCCAAATAAACAGAGCAATACAGGCGGCGATACACAAGGGGCGGTGCAACTTAGAAACGGATGGGATTTTTCAAAATCCAGAGCGAAGCTAAAAGACCCTCTTGTAAAATCGGCAGAAAAACGCCTTGCAAAGCTGGTTTTAAACGTTATCCGCATAAAAGACCATGATTTAGGTCTTTCTATGAGGGATTTTGAAGTACAAATAAACCATAGTCCACAGGATAACATGTATACTAAGGCACAGACCTTATATCAGTTATTACAGGCAGGCATACACCCACTTGTAGCAGTCAAAACAGTTGGACTTTGGGGAGACGCAGAAAAAACATACATGCTTTCTAAACCGTACTTTGATGTATTATGGAAGACCATTGATAATGTTGAGAAAGAAGAAAAGAAAGCACAGGAAGTTATGGAAAAATTAAACAATCAGCAGAATAAGGCAACTACCGGGGAATAATCGGTAGTTGTTTTTATTTTATAAAATTGCACCTATGCGGTAAATAGGAGAAATCACAGGTTGAGCAACCAACGTAAAAAAGCGTAGTGAATCGGAGGTAATTTATGACAAGAGAACAGGCAAAACAGAATCTTATTGCTATCGGAGTGGCAGAGCCTACGGATGAACAGGTAAGCAATTATCTGAATCAGGTCAATGGCGAAACCAAAAAGGAGAAAGATAAGGCAGACCAGTATAAGGCAAAGGCTGATAATGCGGATGAATTGCAGAGAAAGCTGGATGAATTGGAAGCTGGAAATCTGACAGAGCTTGAAAAGGCAAATAAGGCATTAGACACAGCTAATCAGCAGATCGCAGAATTGCAGAAAAAAAATGCTATTAGAGATTTGCGTGAAAAGGCTATGACCGATTTCAAAGTAACCGCAGAACAGGCAAAAACAATTGTAAAAGAAGATGGCAGCTTTGATACAGCCGAACTTGGAAAGATTATGTCCGAAAAAGAGACCGCAGCGGCACAGGCAAAGGAACAGGAGATTGCAAACAATTCTACTAATCCAGGCGGTGGCACTGCTGGCAAAGAAAATGAAAATAAGACTACTGCTGAAAAACTTGTTGAAAAGTTATACGGCGGTCAGAAACAGAACAATGATATTTTATCACACTATGTAGGAGGTAACTAAGATGATGCAGTTTGAGCAGACAACATACGCTGGCGATGTTGAAATCTTAAAAAGAAAGCCGTTTGAAGGAATCCCTATGACACTTGATTTTACAAGCGTTGATACAAAACTGGCAAACGGTAAAAAGGTTGTAAAAGCAGGAACCCCTATCGGTTCTACAGGAGTAGCAGATAACACGGCTACAGTAGTGGGAATCTTATTACATGACGTTACAGAAGATAGACCACAGGGAACGTTGCTTAAAAAGGCATATATTGACAAAACAATTGCGCAGACACATTCAGGTGTTGAAATTGCGGAAGCTGCAAAAGCGGCATTGCCAATGATTATTTTTGAATAATTAACAGGAGGTAAAAATAATGCTAGTAAATGAAGTAGTAAATACAAAGGCTATTGCACTTGCGGCTACAGAAAACGCAAGCAATACAATTCCTTATCTTGGTTTACAGTGGTTTCCAGAGAAGAAAAAGTCAGGTCTTGATTTAAAGTGGATTAAGACACACAAGGGACTCCCTGTATCACTGAAACCGTCTAATTTTGATGCGCTGCCAACAATCAGAGCAAGGGGCGGATTAAAGACAGAAAAAACACAGATGGCATTTTTCCGTGAACAGATGATTGTCACAGAAGAGGATGCACAGGAAATTGATAGAATCAAAGATGAAAACGATCCGTATTTGCAGGGTGTATTGCAGAGTATTTATGATGACACTAATACTCTTGTGAGCGGAGCGGAAGTCGTGCCAGAAAGAATGAGAATGTCTCTTCTCTCAACAACAAATGGACATCCTACAATCGGTATTGAATCTGACGGTGTTAAGTATGAGTATGATTATGACCCTAACGGAGAATACACAAAGAAGCATTACTTAAAATTGCAAGACACGGCTATGTGGAGCGATACTACAAATTCTAAGCCACTCACTGACCTTAATAATGCAAGAAAAGCACTTGCAAAATTAGGAAAGATTGCTACCTATGCGCTTATGAATTCTAACACATTTAATTATCTGTTAGAAAATGCGCAGGTCAAAAATGCTATTCTTGCGCAGAACTTAACGGCAAACATTGAACTTACAGATGATAATGTTGTCTCTATCACAAAATCAAGAACAAAACTTACTATTGTTCTTTACGACAAGATGTACATTGACGATGAGGGAAACGAACAGTATTTCTACCCTGATAATAAGGTTACGTTACTACCAAGTGGTTCTCTTGGCAATACTTGGTTTGGAACTACTCCAGAAGAAAGAACAGCTTCACAGGTTGCTGATGTAGATGTTTCTATGTATGGTATGGGAATTGCAGTTGCTAAGAAAGTTGAATACGGTCCTCCTGCAATCACATCTGTTACAGCTTCAGAAATCGTGCTTCCTTCTTATGAGAATATGGATTCAACATTTGTAATAGAAGTACATTCTGCTTAGTAGGAGGTATCTAGGATGAAGTATCCGTATATCGTAAATAAAAACGGTGTTTGGTATCCAGCAGGAACAGAAGTTCCAGACGGAAATGCTGATAAGGAAGTTAAAACAGAAAATCAGCCATATACAAAGACAGACATTAACCGCATGAGCACCGCAGACTTGCAGAAGTTAGCAGGAGAAAAAGGAATTGAGAATGCTGATTCCTTTAGCGGTGCAGATTTAAAGAAAATGCTTATTGATTTAATGCAGTTATAAGGAGTCCGTATGGAAGAATACAGCACTTTACAGAAAGTAAAAATCAGATTGGGGCAATTTCATATAGAGGAAGTCACAGACCCAGATACAGGGATTACGTCTGATGTTACTGTATTCGATCGCAAGGAAGATAACCCACGGTTAGAGCTTCTTATTAAGCAGTCAAAAAATGAAGTAATTAACAGACGGATGTACCCAAAGTCTTATACACAGGAACAGATTGACGAGGACTTGAAGAAATTTGAGGATGTAATCATTAATTTAACGGTTTATGACCGTTCACAGGCTGGCGAAGCGTACATGGCATCTTACACAGAGAATGGGGTAATCAGGAACTGGAAAGATAGAGACACGCTTCTGGTAGGTGTATATCCGTTTGTTAAAGTTTTATAAAGAAGATTGTGCATGACCTTTTTACTGATACCAGTAATATGGTCGTAGGCGGCGCACAGTAAGAGGTGGAGGGCGGTGCGCCATTAAAAAGAAAGGACGGTATATCAATGCCAACAGCAGTTATTATAAGCATCATATCAGTTGCTTTTTCCGTCTTTTTTGGATTGGTAAGCTTGTTCCTTAATTTGAAGAAAGACAAGAAATCCGATAATTCAGAAATTGAGGAACGTGTCAGGGAAAACACACGAATAAACATGAAGCTTGATTCTATATCAACCAATACGACAGACATTAAAAATGAAATTACAGAAATGAGAAAAGAACTTAATTCTCATGATAACAGAATTGTAAAGGTTGAGGAAAGCGCAAAACAGGCGCACCACAGAATAGATGAGCTTGTAAAAAGATTTGAAGACAAGGAGTGATACATTATGGATTTTGCACAGGTATCTACGGTTGTTTCAATCGTAGTGATTACTTATCTGATTGGTCTTGCGGCTAAAGCAATTCCAAGCGTAAAGGACAATTACATCCCGATTATCGTAGGTGTGGCAGGCGGCATCTTAGGCGTAGTTGGAATGTACGTAATTGCTGATTTTCCGGCAAATGACGTGCTGAATGCAATTGCAGTAGGAATTGTAAGCGGTCTTGCAAGCACAGGCGTAAATCAGATTTATAAACAGGTCAAAAATGCTTGATATTAATAAGCAGAAAATGAAATACGCCTTGCAGGGTCAGACCGTGACCGTTGAGGAAACTGACGAATATGGAAACCCAGTGTATGAGGGATATACGGACGCAAGTGGAAACTTCATTCCATACCTTGATTCACAGGGCAATCCGATTCCAAAGACAAAGGAAGTAAGCGGATTCTCTGAACCAGTTACGTTCTATGCAAATATCAGTAATAAGCTGTCAGAAGTATTGGTAAAGCAATTCGGCATAGACGATAGCACATCATATGCACAGATTGTTACAGATAAAGGATATCTGCCTATCAACAATGGTGATGTCGTATGGAAGAAATCGGAAGTCATTCTGAATGATGATGGATTACCAGACGAGAACAGCGCAGATTATGTTGTTAAGGGCGTAGCTGATGAGGGATTGACAGCAGATTTATTTCTGTTACAGAAAGTTGTTAAGTAGGTGGATGTATGGCAAAGAAAGTTATCTCCATGACGTTATCACAGAAATCCGTACAGAACGTCATAAAAGAGCTTAGAAGCTATCAAAATTCATTAGAGTATAAATGTAGGATGTTAGCTGAAAAACTCGCTGAAAAGGGCGTAGAGATTGCACAGACATATGTTGCTTCACTTGATGCAATATTCACATACGAACTTAATTCAAGTATACACGCTGAACACGTAAAAGATGTGCAAGGCGGTGGGATATATGCGGTTGTGGCAGGAACAGACCACGCATTGTTCGTAGAGTTCGGAACAGGAATTGTCGGACAACAAAGTCCTTATCCAGGCAAACTACCAGACGGTGTTACATGGGAGTATGCAAGCGGTAAGACCATAAGACAGTTGGCAGACGGACGCTACGGATGGTTTTACCGTGACGATAACGGTCAATGGTGGTTTACAGAGGGTATGCCTAGCAGACCATTCATGTACTACACGGCTAATGAACTTAGAGACTTGATAATGGAAACTGCCAAGGAGGTGTTCACCGTTGATTGATAATTCATGGGCTTTACGATTGCAAGACCAGTTATTCAACATGTTTTCACATGAAATGAAGCTGGCATATGGAAGCAAGTATAAGAACCTGTATCTGACGCAGGATGAAGCAGTCACAGGAACGCCAAAGTTTCCGACAGTGCTAATGAGACAGATTGGTGCTACAGAAGCAGGACAGGATTTAACAGGCGAGCGAATAAACGCTGTAAGACCAACATTTCAGATTACCATTAACTATCAAGGCGAAAAAGCAGAAGACAGGGCAGAATTAGTTGATATGACCGCAACGGCTATCAACTTTTTTAAATGGAAAAGGTTTGAGGTAAGAGACCCTGCTTATACGATAACCAATAAAATCAGGACGGCAACATTTAGGGCTACACGAACAATCGGTTCGCTTGACCCATTACAATAACTATTAACTGGCACACAACAGAGTGTGTCACTGACCGCATTAATTAGCGGTAGAAAGGACGGCATATATGGCAGATACAAGTTATCTTGCTAGAGTAATCTACAAGGAACATACAGCGGCATCTTCTGATTTTTCAGGAACATATAAATTATTGGTTCGTGCAAAATCAATCCCTTCTCCTGCGTCTACTCCAAATACTGTAGAATCTACAACATTGGAAGATGATACACAGACTTTTGAAATGGGTATTAAAACAGCGGATTCAAGGGAAATAACAGGAAATCTTGAAAAGAAGTATTTACACGATATTAATGGATTAGCAGGAAAGAAGCTGGATATTTTTCATTTGTATGGAACTGATGGAATTGGCGGAACTGCAAAGTACGCATATGTAGGTCAGGCAACCGCTACACCTAACGATGTCGGCGGTGTAGATGAAATTTTGGAAATGACAGTTACCGTCATTCCAAACACTTCCGCAATTGAATGTACGGATGATTACACAGTTACAGACAATAAAGACGGTACATTTACTGTAACAGCAGCGTAAATTAAAATTGTATAAAAACAGGGGCGGTCTTAGGACTGCCCCCTTTCTTACTAATAGTAAGGGAAAGGGAAATAATATGATGAAAATTAAGGTTAAAGATAAAGAGTACACAATACAGTTTGTTTATATTCCAACAGTTAAATCAAGACTTCTTTCGAGATTTGCAAAAATGGCTGCAGGAATGAATAATGGGGCAGAAAACAATTTAGAGCAGATTGAAGATATGCTTTTATTTCTTCCTGATGTTGTTTTGATTGGTTTGCAGAAATTCCATTCTGATGAGTTTGGCTACAATCTTGACACAAACGATGGCTACGAAGAAGCAAAGGAAAAGGCATTCTCTCTTGTAGGCGATTATGTAGATACTGGTGATGTAGATATCACAGACTTTTATACAGAATTGCAGGAGGAATTAACGGCTAATGGTTTTTTAAAGAAATTGTTCGAGAAGGAAGTGGAGAAAGCACAGGCGAACTCGGACAGCAAGGAGAAAGCCGAGAATTAACATGGAAATTATACTGTGAGGAAATACGTCCTTATTGGCTTGCTGTAACTAAGGGGTATGGACTCACGGTACATGATATAGACTGGTCTTGTCCGACAGACTTACATCCATATGAGTTAGCTTATGAGTTGGAAGACCAAAAACGTGAAAATGATATATGGCGTTGGTGCGGAGATTACTTCATTTCTGCTATGACTTATTCTATTGAACATTGCTTGAATGGTAAAAAAGCAAAGACAGAGTATATAAAACATGCTGCTGATAGATACAGAAAAGAGGAGGATTACGATACAAAAATTCGTAAGGCTTTACTGGCAGAGCAAATGTGGATTGCAAACGCACAACAGCGTCATTTACCCAAACCATTTGAAAAGGAATGATAAAAAATGAGTTATATCGGTATAGACGTATCGGCATATCAGGGAACTATTGACTGGGCAAAAGTCAAGGCAGGCGGCATCCAGTTTGCCATCCTTAAAATCATCCGTAAAGATTTGAACCGTGATAAGCAGTTTGAAGCTAACTGGTCAGGCTGTAAAGCAAACGGATTGACGATACAGGGCGTTTACAACTACAGCTATGCGACCACAGTTACAAAGGCTAGAAATGATGCAAGGAAAGTAGCAGAAGTGCTTAATGGTCGTGAGACAATGGTATGGCTGGACGTGGAAGATAACTGTCAGAAAAGACTGGGAAGCAAGCTGATTGATATTATCAACGCTTACGGTGATGTTATCAGAAGTTATGGGCTTACATTCGGTGTGTATACTGGAAAGTCTTTTTACAATTCCTACATCAAGCCATATGGCGGTGTGAAATATCCTATGTGGATTGCGGCATATGGAAAGAATAAGGGAAACATGGACTTGAAGTACCAGCCGCAGATTGAAAACATGGTAGGCTGGCAGTACACATCAAAAGGTACTGTAAGCGGCGTTAATGGCAACGTTGATATGAATGTATGGTACAGGGAATTAAACGAATTACAGACCGTCTACGACACGCACAATAACCCATATGCAGAGCCTACACGTACATTATATAAGAAATTCCCATGTATGCGTGGTGATGATGTGAAATGGCTACAGACGGAACTTATCTATCATAAGTGCCTGCCTGCCACAAATGCAAAAGGCAAGAGCAACATTGATGGTATATTGGGAAATGATACAGCCAGTGCAATCGGAGTTTTCCAAAAACGTGTAGGAATCACGGTGGATTGCAAGGCAGGAAAAGTAACAAGAGAATATCTGAAAAGATAACACAGGGGCGGTAGAGGTCATAGTCTACTGCCTTTTTTACTGGCTATCGGTTGGAGATAGTCACTCACTTTAACAATTGAAAGTAGGTGCAGTATGGCAGAGATAGATTCACTGGAAATTCAAATTAAAGCGCAGGCAACAAAGGCGAATAATGCGATTGACAAGCTGATTACAAAACTTGATAAACTGTCTACTTCATTGAACAGCATTAATACCAGTAATTTGAATGGTCTTGCAAATAGTGTGAATAGGCTTTCAAATGCCATGCAGAGCATGAATAATGTAAAGACTACTGATTTTACAAGGCTTGCAAAGGGCATAGAGAAGATATCCACAGTAGACACAACTAAAATCAATCGTGCGGCATCCTCTATGAACCAGCTTAGTAAAGCATTTGGAAATATTCAGGCTAGTAGTTCTGCTACTGCACAGATATCAGAACTGGCAAAAGGAATTTCACAGTTAGGTTATAAATCGTCAACTAAGGCTATAGAGAATATCCCTAAACTTGCTACAGCGATGCAGGGGCTTATGACAACGCTTTCCAAAGCACCGACAGTAAACAGAAACCTTATTGACATGACTAATGCGTTGGCGAAGTTGGCAAGAACAGGTGCTTCCAGTGGTCGTGCGGCTAATTCCCTTGCAAGTAGTCTGAATGTTTTTAGCAAGTCGGCTAAAAGTGCAAAGATAAACAGCTTTTCCCTTGCTTCTGCATTTGGAAAATTATATGCATCATACTGGCTATTGTTCAGAGCGTTCCATAAGCTAGGGGAAGCAATCGACATATCGTCCTCGTTGACGGAAGTAGAAAACGTTGTAAGGACTACGTTTGGCAATTATGAGAAGATGATACAGGACTTTTCCAAGACATCCATACAGGATTTTGGTATGTCCGAGCTGATGGCAAAACAGGTAGCAAGCCGATTCCAAGCTATGGGCGTTGCCATGGGATTCTCACAAAAGAACATGGCGAATATGTCATTGGAATTAACAAAACTGACCGCAGACATGGCATCTTTTTATGACATGTCACAGACGGATGTTGCAAGGAATTTACAGGCTATTTTCACAGGAGAGACAGAGCCTTTAAGAAAATATGGTCTTGATTTAACACAGGCAACATTAAAGGAATGGGCGTTGAAACAGGGATTAGATGCTGATATTACATCTATGACGCAGGCACAAAAGGCTATGTTGCGATACCAGTATGTCATGCAGAATACAGCCGCCGCACAGGGAGATTTTGCAAGGACGGCAGACACATGGCACAACCAAATTACGGTTCTTACGCAGTCGTTCCAACAGTTGGCATCCATTATAGGCGGTGCTTTGATTAATGCATTCAAGCCATTTGTGCGCACTCTAAATCAAGTCATGCAATATGTAATTGCATTTGCGGAGACTGTTACAAATGCTTTAGGTTCAATATTCGGATGGCAGTATGAGGTATCTGCTGGCGGTGTAGCCGAGGACTGGGCAGACGGCATGGAAGATTTTTCGGATGCTACTGGTGATGCGGCAAAGAACGCTAAAAAACTGAAAAATAATCTTCTTGGAATTGATGAATTAAACATTAACTCTGGAGATAATGATAAAAATGGTAGCGGCGCAGGTGGTGGAGCAAGCAAAGTTGATAAGACACAAGGCGGTCTTGTACAGGTAGATACCATTTTCAAGGGATATGAGAGTGGTATTAAGAGCTTAGAGGGATTAGGAAAGACCATTAATGCGGCTCTTAACAAGGCTATGGACAATGTGGACTGGAATAAAATCTATAAAAAGGCTGATAATTTTGGAAAAGGTCTTGCGAATTTCCTTAATGGTCTTATATCTCCCAGATTATTTAGTAATGTAGGAAAAACAATAGCAAATTCCTTAAATTCAGCATTACATTTCCTTGATTCATTTGGCACTACATTTGATTGGAGGAACTTTGGAGAATCATTAGCCGAGGGAGTAAACTCTTTCTTTAGAAATTTTGATTTTGGGTTACTGGCACATACTATCAATACATGGGCTAACGGCTTGTTAGATACCATGATTACGTACCTTAAAAAAGTAAAATGGTCTTATATTGGTTACAAAATAGGAGATTTTATATCGAAGATAGATTTTAAAGGAATTTTGTCTAAGGTAGGTCAAGTAATATGGCAGGCTATCAATGCCGCAATTGAAACCTATATAGGAATATTCAGCGCAGCACCTATTGAAACAGCAATTACAACATCTGTATTACTGTTGAAATTTACTGGTCTTGGTGCGTCTATAGCAGAAAAGCTAAAAGGTGTAATAAATACTGCGATTGCATCTGTATTAGAATCTGGCATTACATGGTCTATTGCAATTCCTCTTTCAATCACATTACTTGCTAATAAGTTGGATAGCACTTTTATAGACTTAGAGCTTGCTAAATTTGGAGAGGAACAGTCTAAAAAGTATGGAGATACTTTTAACAATATAGCAGAAAAAGCAAAAAACCTTACAGACAGAATAAGGGAAACAAATGAAGCATTTAGAGAACAGATAAATACAAAGGATGAAAATATTCTTTTTCTTGAAACACTTGCTGATAAATATGGAGCATTAAGCAGTAAGACAAATCTTACAGCAGACGAGCAAAAATTACTTACACAGTACACACAAGAACTTATTAGCAAAATGCCCGAACTGAATGAGTACTATGATTCAGAAAATGGAAAACTGACAATCACTACCGATAAGCTGAAAGAATTAATTACTCAAAAAGAAAAACAGATAAGACTTGAAGCTATTTCAGAGCAGTGGAAAGAAACATTAAAACAAGAAGCAGAAGCGCAGATGCAAGTCAAGGAAAACGCACAGAATCTTTCTAAAGCACAAGAAGATTTAGCGTACTGGACAGGAATCTGCAATGATGAACTTGAAAAATCCGGTGGAAATGCTAATCTTGCGCCGTATCAAGACGAAGTTTCTAAAGCTTCACAGGCGGTAGAAGAATTTAGCAACGTACTTAAAGAAAATAAGCAACAGTTAGACCTTATTTCTGAACAATCTTCTTTTTATGAAGAAATGTACAACTCAATAAGCATTGGAGCAGAAGAAGCAAAAACTACAGCAAGAACCAATGGGCAGAATGTAGCAAGCGAATACGCAAGCGGAATTTCTGACAATGCTAGTATGTCTACAGAAGAGATAGACGCTATGGTAAACAATGCCACAACGCAGTTAGAGTCTATTAATAATACGGCATACGATAGTGGAAAGAATATGGTTTCGGAATATTCCCAAGGTGCAAAAGACGAATCAAATTCTACAGACTATTCAGAGCTGGGTGAAAACATAGTTGCTGGCATTACAGAGCCTATGGGAGATAGCAACTCAGAATTGACTATAGGTGATGTAGTAAGCAGATTTTTTGATAAATTTGTTGGGAAAATAAAAGATGTATTCGGTATTCATTCCCCTGCGGAAGAAATGAAACCATTAGGCGAAAATATCTTCTTAGGAATCATTGAGGGATTTACTTCTCTATTCGATACGTTTACAGAGAAGATTAACGAATTTTGGGAAAACTATGTTCTTCCATGGTTTACCGTTGAAAAGTGGACTGAACTGCTGGGGAATATCTTAGTAGCGGCGCAGACCAAATGGGATGAGATCGTGGAATGGTGGAATGGAACAGCTCTTGTCACATGGTGGGAAGAAAGCGTTGTACCATGGTTTTCATTAGAAAAGTGGCTGGAAGTACTCAATAACGTAAAGGAATCGTTCAATACAAAGTGGACAGAGACATCTACTCAATGGGTAGCCAATCTTACTAAGTGGTGGACTGTTAATGTTGCACCATGGTTTACTAAGAAGAAATGGGATGATGTTCTAAGCAAAGTACCAGTAGCATTTAAGGACGCTTTCAAGGCGGCGGCTAATGGTGCTATAGGATTCTTGAACGGTGTAATTGATGGTGTAGAAAGTCTTGTAAACCGTGCTATAGACGGATTGAAGAAGCTGGCAGAAGCGGCAAGCAAAATACCAGGGGTTAGCTTTAGTATTGATATACCTAACGTATCATTCCCACGCATACCTACATTCCAAACAGGTGGATTCCCAGAGGACGGACTTTTCATGGCTAACCATAACGAGCTTGTAGGACGGTTTTCTAACGGAAAGACAGCGGTTGCAAGTAATGAAATGATTGTGGCAGGAATTGAAGAAGCGGCATATAGAGGTTTCTCACGTGCGTATGAAGATAATAATAGAGAAGCTACATTGCTTTCTGAAATATTAGATGCAGTCAGAGATGGTAAAGAAATCTCTATTGACGGAAGAAGCCTTGTTTCCGCTGTAGAAGAAAGAAGCAATAGAAACGGATTTAGTTTTGCATAAGTTATGTAAACTTTTGTAGAAATCCTCCTCTCATAAGTGGTATAATAAGCCAAAATGAGAGGGGGCTTTTACATGAATAAAGTAAAAACAGGTATAGGTATTGCACTGATAGCCATATTAATTATTGTATGCGCTAATTATTTAGATAACAGGGCAATAGCGAAAGAGCAAGAGGAATGGAAACAGGAACAGATTGAAAAGTACGGTAAAACGTTTGAACAGTCGGAAAAAGAAGCAAAACAGCTTACCCAAGAAATAGAAGAAACAAATCAAAGAGCAAGAGAAATGATGAAAAATTGGTAGGTGATTGCTATGGATAATATGGAGATTGAACAGAAACTTATCGAGCTGGAAAAACGTATTAAAAATATTGAGTTTGAACAGTTGGACAGCGCAGGAGAATTTCAGAAGCCGGCGCAAGAAGTGATACAGGCAAGGGAAAGTAACAGCAAATTACTGGAATCAAAGTACAAATCAAACGATTTTCTCATGAAAGAGAATCAAAAATATGCTCATGTGGCAGACGATAGGTACATAGACGTAATCGACAAACTGAATAGCATAGAAGCAGAAATAAAAGAAATAAAGAAGAAAATTAAGTAGGGCGGCGCTTGACCGTCCTATTTTTATGCATAAAAAGTAGCGCCGTATTTTCGGCTCTATTAAAAAGAAATTAACAGCATCTACATAACGTAGGTGTTTTTCTTTTATATAAATTATTAATTATGTAAACGTAATACATTTCACAATATACTTTGCAACAACAGTAAACAGGAGGTTGACATAATGGCAAAAGCAACACTTCCAACAAATTTTAAAGACGATATTTTAGATAAAAACATGGGCGGTCGGCGCAGATACAGAATGACTACCAATTCAGACGGAACGGTGACACTGGAAGATGTAACGACATATACACAGGTCGGTGGAGAATTTAAAGCATCTAACATAAATGACACGAACAAAGCTATCAATGCGGCGGCTGACAAGAATAAGATTCTGACTACACTGGATGATGTAAAAGCCTGTACGCAGTCTGGTTACATGGTAGATTGTCTGGTGGTTAAAGCAATGCTGGAGGGATAAGATATGTCAATGAGTTCATTCTTAAATGTCAATGGATATGATTTTCCTTGCCCTGCTGTCGGCTTTTCATGGACTATATCTACAACAGTGAATGCAGGAAGAAACGCAAACAATGCAGTTATCGGTCAGAGAGTCGGAAGAGATTTATATAAGCTGGATAATCTGAAATGGGTAGGACTGACGGTAGAGCAAAGACAGATGATGTTAAAAGCAATAGAACCATTTTATGTACCTGTTACATTTGAGGATATGAAGAATCCTGGAAACCCGATTACGATCACAATGTACCCTGGAGACAGAAAAGGCGTGCCACTATTCGTTGACCGACTTACGCATATGATAACCAAAGACGAGACTTTATCATTCAACCTTATAGATTGTGGGTGGTAGTTATGCAGAACGTATCAAAAGCCTATAAGCAGTCCATGAAAGGCATAGGTCGTAACAGGGGATATATAAAAGCGACAATCGGTGTAATAAACTCACAGGCGCAGAAAAATGTTGCTGTAGATGATCGTACGGCGGTTACTTACTTTTCGGACGCGAGAAAGCCTTTTAATAATTACACGGTAGACAATGTATACGCAACAGCGGAGCAAGATTTTTCCAAGGTGGACGGTACGATGTATTTTCTTCCGCCACGGAACAACGACTATTACAATAATGGAATTGTGACAGCCAACATATTGGGTACTATCTATATATCCTTTTCTGGCGTCACAGGACTTGATATAAAAGGTCTTACGATAGACTTTGGGGAATATTACCCTGTAGACTTTACAATCCAAAATGACAGCGTTACACGCACTTATACATGCAACGATAAATCTTATTGGGTGACGGAAGATGTATTCAACGGTACTTCCTACATCATCATTACACCTACAAAAATGATAAATGGACAGGGAAGACTAAGGATATATCAGTTTTATTGCGGTATCGTCAATGCATTTAGCAACAAGGAAGTTAAGAAATACAGCGGTAAACAGTATGTATCTTCCATAACAGATACAATACCGTCTAACGATATATCACTGACGATAGATAATCAGAATCAATACTATTCTCCAGACAATCCAGACAGCGCACTTGCTTACATGGAAGTCGGACAGGAAGTAAAGATTCAGTTCGGCTATGATGTGTTGGGAAATAACGAAATAGAATGGCTACCAGAGGAAACAACCTACCTTAAAACATGGTCGGCAACTGATACGGAAGCCAAGTTTACGGCAACTGACAGGTTTGATTACATGACAGGTAAGTACTACCGTGGACTTTACAGGGAAAACGGGATAAGCCTATATGATCTTGCTATTGACGTTCTGAATGATACAGGAATAACGGATGAAAGAGAATACTTCATTGACCCATATTTAAAGAATATCAAAGTACAGAATCCTATGCCAGCAGTAAAGCACAGCGAAGCATTACAGATTATTGCCAATGCAGGGCGTTGCGTACTATTCGAAGATAGAAATAGTAAAATCCATATGCAAGCGTCATTCATACCCGACATGACAGCAGAATCCAATGGAGAGACAGCGTATAGTCATGTATCTGATGTACTGAACGGAGAGGACAAAGAAGCTTATGCAATATGCAGTTCCAATTTTTCCAAAGTGGACGGAACTGTATTTTTTATGCCTGCTGACAGCAATTATCTAAAGACAGGATATATCGGTTCACAGATTGCAGATTCGGACGGTAATTTCAACGAGAATCCCAAAATCACAATTAATCTGGAAGCGGCATTTGTAGCATATGGATTGCAAGTGCAGTTTAGGAATGTTGCACCGAAGCAATTCAAGGTAACAACGTATTACCAAGATTTAGAGGTGGACAGCTACACGGTAGAACAGGGTGGGGAACTGGAATACACTACATTTGATCAATTCAATCTGTTTGACAAGATGGTATTAGAATTTACAAAAGCACAGCCGAACAGCAGAATCATAGTAGATAATATCACTGTTGGGGATGTCACTGACTACCATATCACAAGGAATGACATGACAGCAAGCCCTACAGCAGTAAGGCAGAATAAAATCAAGGCTATCAGCGTAATTAAGACACAATACCGTAAATCAAGCGAGAATAAGGATATTTCTACAGAAGAGATTACCATTAGTCCTGCTAACAATGTGCATACGGTATACTTTCAAAATCCATGTTACGGACTGACTGCAGTAATTGATAACGGAACAGATGACGGTGGAAATCCGATTCCAAGCGCTATATCCGTACAGATTACAGACAGTAGCAGTTATTATGCGACTCTACAGTTTAGCGGTATGACGGAAGAAACGATTGTTAAGTATGTAATTAAAGGATATGAGTACGTTACCGAGGAAATCGGCTACACGGTTACACATAATGACAATGGGGATATTAAGACATGGAAAAATCCGTTAATCAGTACTACAGAATTAGCCAAAGACCTAGAGGAATGGCTTGCAAGCTATTATTTAGGGGATGTTGATTATCAGATTAAATGGCGTGGAGACCCAAGGACAGATGCTAACGACTTATATTATATGGAATTAAAAGACCGTGGAGAAACCATGATTAGGACGTACCAAAATGAGATATCATTCAATGGTGCGTGGTCGGGAACAATGAAAGCAAGAAAGGCGGTGCTGTAATTGGCAATAACTAAAGTAACAGCGACGGTTGCTGATGATACAACCGATTTAAAACATAGCAATTCAACATATACTGGAAGCCTTACAGCACCTAAAGAATCGGGCGATTATCCTGTTACGGTGTCTGCCTATGATGATGCAGGAAATGTAACCATAGATAAATCAACGGTAGCAGAAGTAAGCCTATGGCATACTCCTAAGACTAACTGGACAATAAATGACCGATTCAATTATGTGGACTATAACCGTATTAAGAACAATCTGACCTATCTGTATGAACTAGCACAGGAAGTATATAAGCAGTTTTCAATTGTGGATATGGGCGCAGATATTGAAGATTATACAGGATGGTTTACGGCGGCGTCTTTTAATAATTTTGAATCCAATTTAGACACGATAAACAAGAACATATTCACACAGGACTACGGCGTATCACAAAGATTCTTTGATAACGGACAGTTTATCAAATGGGATGAATTGAACCGTATAGAGTCGGCTACGTTGCAAATGAATGACCTTTTGGAGCGACAGAAAGCCACTTTGAGGAAATTGCCATTCAGACTGGGAGCATTTAGGGAGGTAAGAATATAAATGGCTATATCAAGCGTACAAGCAACAATCAAAGGTACTACATACAATCTGACCCTGAATAGCTCTACTGGATTGTATGAAGCAAGTGTTACAGCACCAAGTACAAGTTCATACAATAATAACAGCGGTCATTACTTCCCTGTAACGATTAAGGCTACAGACAGTGCAGGAAACAGTACCACAATCAACGATACTAACGCAACACTTGGAAACAAGCTAAAATTAAAAGTAAAAGAAACCACTGCACCAGCCATTGTAATTAGTTCGCCTACAGAAAGCCAAGTAACTAATAACACAAAGCCTACAGTTAATTTTACTGTTACAGATGCAGACAGCGGTGTTAATTCTGACAGTATCAGCATTACGGTTGACAGCGGTAGTGCTGTGACAAGTGGGATCACAAAGACTGCAATAACAAATGGATATTCATGCTCTTATGCGATTCCTACGGCTCTTGCAGACGGAAACCATACTATCAAGGTAAACGCCAAGGACAATGACGGAAATGCCGCTACAGAGCGTACAGTAACGTTTAAAGTAGATGCAACGCCGCCTACATTATCCGTATCTGCACCGACTAATAATCTTGTCACAAATGTTGCATCATGCACAGTAACAGGCAAGACCAGTGATGTTACAGCAGGAATCAAATCGGTTACAGTTAAGCTAAATGGCGGTACAGCTACTAATGTCACAGTAGATTCAAGTGGCAATTTTAACACAACAATTACTCTGGCAGAGGGAGCAAATACAATTGTTGTCACTGCCACGGATAACGGTGGTCTTTCTTCCAGCGTTACAAGAATTGTGACATTAGATACGCAAGCACCTGTTATCAATTCTGTAGAAATCAGTCCGAACCCAGTAAGCACAGGAGAAGTATTTACAGTAACCGTTAAGGCTACGGATTAGGCGGTGCTTATGGGCGTAGTAATAACCAATGTTACAATTTCCAAGAATCCAGTAAATACAAAGGAAACATTTAAAATATCGGTTGCTGTCAAAGAGACAGTGACCGAACCTACAATGTATAGATTACCCATGAGATTAGGACAAGAAAAGGGAGGTATAAAATAATGGCAAAGGCAAATTTACCTGTCAATTTTAAAGATGATATATTGAAAGAAAATATGAACGGCAAGCGTAGATTCAACATGATTCAGAACAGTGATGGTACAGTCAGTTTTGAAGATGTGACAGATTATACACAGGTTGGAAGCACATTCGGAGCGGCGCAGATTAATGCCACAAATGAAGCTGTAAATAATGCGGCAGACGCAAGCAAGATTATTGACAGCTTAGAAACTATAAAGGCAAATACGCAGTCTGGATATATTGCTGGGGCATTGGCAATTAAGGCATTAAATAGTAATTTAAGTAACAAAATTAATTGTGTGTCTGATACATTTATGGATACAACTGGTGGCACAATTACAGTTAATAAGCCTTCTAATTTCAAATCCTCAGAATGGACTATATTAATTTTTACAATAGAAGATTACAGAGGTAAAGAAAGCTTATCGGTTTCTGGTGCTTCTTTAATAAAAACAGTTGTTGGCGATAGATATGGCGTTTATTTTGACAGTAAATATAGGCTATACAAATCTACAGGACAAACTATCACAATGAATTTTTCGTATAGTACTAAAAATGCTTGTTTTGCTTATCTTTTAATTGATGGTAAGTATTCAAATTGTGAAACAGTATCAGATACTGTATCTTATAGCAATAATGATAAAGATTTATTTGTTTCATGCAATTTAAGTGATAATAGGGGATTTACTGCAATTACTAATGCACAAGGTTGTGTTATTCATTACGAATCTGAACGTAAAGGTATAAACATGTTAGGCTATTATGAAAATATGTTTATCGCATTCAGCTTGATTAACAATGGAACAGCAACAATAAATAGAACAACTACGAATCAATATGGCAAGGTTTTAAAATTAATAAAATAATTATTGTTTGTTTGCAAACACAAGTAATATATGTTAATACAGAAGAAGATTCCAATAATCAATATTTGTATCCGTTGACGACTTCCGACCCAAAGCCTATCAGTTATAAGCTTAACTACGGTACAAATAAAAGCGGCTTGATAGAAGAAATAACAGAAGACGGTTTTAAGTTTGGAATTTCGTCTTCAAAAAGTATCTTTGTTGTAGCAAGAGGTTAATTCAATTTCATATCTAAAACAAACATTAAAATTATTAGTTTAAGGTTCATAATACATTGTTATTCTATTGTTCATATATCCACCATAAGAGCCTGCATAACATGAACCAGTAATTATATCTCCTTTAGATACATTAATAGTTTTGCTATTATTAGCAGATGTTCCTGATACAGATAGTACAAGACTACCATTTATTTTTATTGCTGCATTTCCACTTGTGACATTGCCATTGCCACTTATTACAATTTTTAAAGAACCACTTTGATTGATTACAATATTTTTATCTGATAGTGTAATAATATCATTTGGATCTGTTGCAATAGTACTAAACATATCAGTGGTAGAAAGACCACTAGCATTCAAGTTTGCAACATATAGTAAACGGTTACTACCTAAATTACTATTTAGCTCAATCGTTGCACAAGAATAGAAAAGTTATACCAAGACACTTACATAAATTTTCAATAAAGAAAGGAGACATATATGTATTTAAAATTTTTAGATTCCCAAAAAATAATCCAGTGTACCGTTGTACCAGAATCGGAACACGTAGTAACACTGAAATTCCATGATGCGGTTACCGTAGATAAAAGCGGATTTGATTTGTTCTTAGACGAAAAAGGAGAGTTGGACATTGGCGGTGATTTTTACCACGGCTATAATACTGTATACAGGAATGACGATACAACCGCAGAGTATAACGGATATCAGCTTTCTAATGACGGTTCTGTTTATGAGTACCAGCCACAGCCAACACCTGTTGAACCGACACTTGATGAACTGAAAGAGCAGAAGATTGCAGAAATGAACGCTGCACAGCAGGAATCAATTCAAAACGGTGTTGATGTTACCCTGTCTGACGGAACAATTGAACATTTTACACTGACTGACCACGACCAGACAAGCCTTATGGGATTGCAGACTAAGGTTGCGCAGGGAGAAACACAGATACCGTGGCATACTTCAGATGTGAATGAACCATGTAAGTATTATTCCAATACTGACATGGGATTGATTACGGAAACAGCTATGCAAGCTGTGACATTTGCTGTTACGTATTTCAGAGATTTGCGTATCTATATCAATTCAATGGAAGATTCAACGTCCGTACAGAATGTAACCTATGGCATGACAATTCCTAAAGAATACCGTTCAGAAGTGCTTGCGGATATCTACGCAAGTAAAGGTATTGCGTAAGATTATTAAGCCACTTATTCTGTTTGCGATAGGTGGCTTTCTCTACGTAATAATTGAACTGCTGTACCGTGGTCATAGCCATTGGACAATGTTCCTGTTGGGCGGTCTTTGTTTCCTGTATGCAGGAGAGCAGAACGAATATACAGACTGGGATTGCCCACTTGTTTTACAGTCTGTCAGGGTAGCTTTGGTTATCACCCTGTTAGAGTTCCTGTGCGGCCTTATCGTAAATATATGGTTAGGGTGGAATGTATGGGATTACAGCAATATGCCATTTAACCTGTTAGGGCAGATATGCCTACCATTCAGCCTTTTATGGATAATTGTAGGAACAATTGCAATTATCCTTGACGATTACTTGCGGTACTGGATATTCGGGGAAGAAAAGCCACGATATCGACTTTTTTAGAGTGTGTTGTCGAAATTTGTCGAACGTATTTTCTTGAATCCTTGTATTTATAGACGTACAATAAACTTGTCCACAATAATGTGGTTCTTCAAGTTCTGGTCTGGGCGGTATGTTAGTGGCATTTCATGCCGCCCGAATTACCAAACATTGCAAACAGACGTTTGATTTATTTGTTGACATATGCAAACATACATTCTATAATTAGTACAAACATTATAGAGAGGATGGTTGCATGAGTGGGTTACATAGTTGCAGAGAGGGCAAGGATATGGCAGGGGATAATTTTAATGAAAAACAGTATTACAAAGGGAAAATAACAGAAATTATAAACAAATGTGAAAATTTGAATTATTTAGAAATTGCATACGAATTTCTGAAAAGATTGACATCAGACAAAAAAGACTAGGGCTTGCGCATTGCCCTAGTCTTTTTTTATTTCTCAGAAATCATGTCAATTAGTAGTTCCAATTTAGCCCAACCGTCTGAATCAAGTCTTGCAAGAGCTGATATAAGTCTTTTCTTAAAATCAGTATCTTCCATATTTTCAACATCACCTAATAAATGTGCAATCTCAATGGACTTTTTAGGTTTAATAAACATTTCTCCAATTCCATCTCTAAACCAAGATTCATTAATTTTATTGCCGTTCCATGTTTCTAAACAAACAATTTTATAAATCTTATCGGTTACTGGTCTATCTCCCTTTTCCATCTGTGAAAGATAAGTTTGCGCTACACCTATTTTTTCTCCAAATTCAGTCTGATTCATATCCAATGCTGCTCTAAGTTGTTTCATTCTTTCGTTTATGCTTTCCATTTTTTAATCACCTCCTTGAAATTATATTATCATAAAAATATCACAAATGCAATAATTTTATATTGACTTAATATTACCAATGTGATAATATAATATTGCAAACGAAATAAAGCAAAGGAGGTGAAAAAAAATAAGATGTTGCATTACAGCATCCTAGATGCGATACCAATAACCATATTCGTCGTGGTCGCATGCTTAATGTCATATTGGCATGGAAAATCAGAACATGGTCTTGGCATCCCAGGGGTTATTTTTACTATAGTTTTGGGAGCATTAGGGCAGATTCTTGCAGGATTTTTCCCAATGATACTGCCGTAGAGAATAGTAGTTTTTCTGATTCGCCTTTGTTGCGATTTACAACGGATTCATTCAGCTTTTTGAATTGTTCCCAATATTCTTCTGGAGTATAGAGGAAAAGCTGATTGTAATATCGCATGTATTCTACTTTTTCTGATTGGTAATCTGCTACGACCTGTTTGGAAGCCGATTCTAAAAAAGAACTAAATACGGATTCTTGTTTCTGATAATAGGAAAGTTGCTTTTGATAATATAATTCAAGCTTTCGTATTTTTGAGTTGTGATAGTTATTTAGCATCGTGACAATGACTGGTGAAATGATGGCTACTATAAGTGTTATGCCAGAGACCACGTAAGACCAATTAAAATTATTTGAGTTTAACATGAATAACCTCCCAAAATTATATTTTACTAATTATACCACAGAAAGGAAGTGAATTGAATGAGTGAAAAGGAAAAGCAGATTGTTGAAAAGCTGAAAGATGCTATTCCTAAAATGTCAGATTTTGACAAGGGTTATATCTTAGGCAAGGTTGAGAACATAGCAGAAAATTCTGCGAAAAAAGAGGTGTCCGAAAGCAAAGAATAATTTATCAGAATTTAGGAAAGGAGAAAAATTGAACAAATTAATTCACATTGGAAATGCTGATATTTCCATAAAAGAATATAAGGGTCAGAGAGTAGTTACATTTAAGGACATTGATGCGGTTCATGAAAGACCGGACGGAACAGCGAGAAAAAGATTTTCGGATAACAGAAAGCATTTTGTTGAGGGAGAAGATTATTTCGTTTTGAAACCGTCAGACCTTGAAAATACTGAACTGTCCGAAAAACGGACACTAGAAAATGTAGTAATGAGTAACTTCGGAACAGCACTCATTACTGAACAGGGCTATCTGATGTTGGTCAAGTCATTCACGGATGATTTGGCGTGGGAAGTGCAAAGAAAATTAGTTTCTTCATATTTCAATGTACATCAAAGCGTCAACGATCAGTTATCTCCAGAATTGCAAGCATTGCAAGGACTTCTTAATCAAATGGTTCAGAAAGAACTTGCTGACAAGGAACGTGATAAACAAATTGCTATCGCACAGGAAACAGCACAGAAAGCCATTGAGACAACTGAACATATCAAAGAAGCAGTAAAACCTGTTCTCGATAATTGGCGTGATGAAATCAATGTTAAATTTAATCGTATTCAGAAAAGTGCATCTACACCATTTAATCTTTTACGTACAGAAATGTATTGTGAATTGGAACGTAGAGCAGGATACGATTTGTCTACCAGATTAAGAAACCGTAAACAGCGCATGACCGATAATGGATGCACGAAAACGGAAATTAATAAGTTGAATCGCATGGATGTAATTGAGGAAGATAAGAAATTACGTGAGATATTTACAAAAATAGTTTCAGAGTATGAAATTGAGTACTGCGCTTTCAAATAAGAAAAAGGAGGGATATTAATGAAGAATATAAGCACTAAAACATTATGCAGAATATCTATAGGTTTATCAATATACTCTATTATCATCAACGTATTAGCACATTGGGGATGAATCATGAAAGTTTACGATTTAATCAAACAGCTTACTCGATTCCCTGCTGATGCGGAAGTGATATTTGATGCAAGGATTGAGACAGATGCACTGGTAAAAGAAATTGTCGAGACAAAAGACAAGGAAAATATCTATGCCGAGGTTGAAGTCGAAGAGGAAGTTTCTATTACCGACATTGACTGGCTGAATAAAGATGTTTTGATAAAACTGGAAAAGTGAGGTTTGAGAAATGAAGAATAGAGAGAAGTTTGCAGAACAGATTATTGATATTGCTCTTAAAAGATGTGGTATTGCTGTAAATTTGACGTCAGGAAATCCGTGCGCTTGTGCAGAAACAAACTGTTTCGATTGCCTTTTCCATGGAAAGGATAAGGCTTGCGAAGTTTTGTTAAGAGAATGGGCAGAAAAAGAATATGAAGAACAGTCTGTTGATTGGAGTAAGGTTGCAGTCGATACGCCGATTTTGGTAAAGAGTTATGAATATAAGGAATGGAGTCATAGATACTTTGCAAAATATGAAAATGGAAAAGTTCATACATGGGGTTTCGGAGCAACATCATGGAGCACTGAAACGTGTGCAACATATACATGGGAATTTGCTAAGTTGGCAGAAGAGGTGGAATCATGATTATATCAAATGATTCAAGAGTGGATTTTATAGGTAAAGATACAGAAATGTGTCTTGACCTTGCAAATATAATCAGAGCACTACGGTTCAGATTTGAACAGCACTTTGACGAGGAGACAGCAGAAATGCTGATTGCACAGGCTGTAGAGGATTCCCGAAGAAAAGAATCAGAGGTAATAGAGGATATGAAGCAGTTTCAGAAATCGGCTTCAAGAGGACTGACAAAAGCAATGCTATTTTAAATAGGAAGAAAGGGAAATGGATATGGGAGATTTTACAATTGCAGAAATAGAAAAAATGTGTGAGGACTTAGGTGTTGGAGTCTTGATTAATGACGGTCATGTAGTCGGATTTGAAGTAGAAGAGGAATAGCTATGGACAACAGGCTAAGAAAAATTGAGAATGCCTTGATATCTATGGGAATAGAACCCAGTATGCGTGGATTCTACTATATCGTGGAACTGACTGTAGGAAAGATAATAAATCCGGCAAAGAAACTACAGGATATGTATGACGAAATTGCATCTGAACATGGAATTACAGGCGGTTCAGTTCATAAAGTTGTAACACGCACAGTAGAACTTGCGGACTCAAGAACTCCTACCTACAAAAGTATATCGGGAGTGAGTTCAAAACGAACAGCGGTTTTGTTTCCTTACTGGCATTCAACATCAGAAGGGAGCTGGAAGATGAACAGGATAACGATATGCGGAAGAATGAATGAAAAACCTAAATACAGCCACACGGTAGGTAAAATCCGATTCTACAGCTTTCAAATGATTGTTAGACGGCTAAGCGGATATGAAGATATTATTCCATGTATCTCAGAACAGAGGATTGCAAATCAGATTCAAAACGGAACAGTACATAAAATAACAGGTGCTATACATAGTAGACAGGTGTTTGACGGAAAACGGACGCACTTAGAGTTATTTGTCCATGTAGAATCTATATCAATGGTATTTGAAGCAGATGGAAACCACACAGAAATAACAGGTGTTATCTTCAAAAAACCAGTGTTCAGGCAGACCCAAAGTGGAAGATATATAGCAGAGTTGCTAGTGGTATCTTCACGGAAGAATGGAAAAACGGATTGCATACCGTGTATCGTGTGGTCGGTAAATGCTTTATTTGCAAAGAATTTAGCAACAGGGCAGACAGTTACTATAAAAGGAAGATTCCAGTCAAGGCAGTATGAGAAAGACGGACGGACTAAGACAGTTTACGAATTGTCCGGGAACGAATTGAAGTTAGGAGGAAATATAAGTAACTAAAAACAGAATTAAATGTGAGTCAATGTACTCAAAGATACTCAAAATCCAGAGTATTAGTTGGTAACTTAAAACCACTGAAATCTTAGGAAATATAATCCAGTACAAGTTGAAAAAGTCTTGTTAACTATAGGGTAGAACCTTGATGGTAAAGATTGAGTAACGGTGTGAGTCTACGAAAACCAAGTAGCAAAAAAATATTAAGAAAGGAAAAGCTATTTAGATGAAAACCTGTATTTAATCAATAAAAAAGAATTTATAGGTATGTACCGATGGCTTAGTCGGGAATTTACGACTGTGGAGTGTACAAGAACTTGTGAGTAGTGTGTCACTTGCGACCACCAAAGCATACACGATGAAGCAGTAACTACAAATTGTGAGATTGTAGCGAATCATCTAGCATATACATTTGTATATGTTTTTAGTAGCAGAGTGAGAACGTGGAAGATTTGATTAAAAGTAAATCCTGCGATACAGTCACTATTTCGCAGGAACGGTATGAGCAGTTAGTTGCTTTAGAGAGCAGAGTTGATGCAGCGGTTGACTATATCGTTAATACGGACTTTTGCAACATAAAGACCGCATTAAGAATCATGGGATTTTATGCAGTCGCTAAGAAACAGGAAGAGAAAGAAAAGAAACTGTTCGGTTCAGAAGATGCAACGAATTATACAGAGTAGGGAGAGAATGAAATGAAAATAAGATTAAAGAAGCTGATTCTTGAAAATTTTATGATGTATGCACAGGCAGAATTTGATTTCTCAGAACTGACGAAGATTATGGGGAAGAATGGCAAGGGCAAGTCCAGTATTGTGAATGCCTACACATGGCTGCTTTTCAACTGCGACTACGATTTATCTGATAATCCAGTGGTTAGAAGAACAGTTGACGGAAAGAGCGTAGACGATATGGACACAGCAGTTACAGCAGTACTGGATATTGATGGTAAGGAAGTTACGGCTAAGAAAGTGCAGAAGCGCACATACAGTAAAGACGGCAGCAGTTACAAGGACGATAACAAATATTTTATCAATGATGTTCCAAAGACTCTTAGAGACTTCAATGATTACTTTGAAATCGACATTGCTACATGGAAAATGTGCAGTAATATAAATGCATTTCTTGATAAGAAACCGTCTGAAATGAGAGAATTTTTGTTCGCACAGGTTGGAACTATCACAGATTTGGATATTGCACAGGGGAATGAGGATTTATCCGAATTGGCTAGTTTACTGGAAAAGTACACAGCAGAGGAATTATCTGCCATGAATAAGGCTACAAAAGCAAAGGTTGCTAAGGAGATACCTGTTATGGACGGTCAAATCAAGGAAAAAGTGCGTGATATTCAGATTAAATCCGACATTGACACAGCAGAACTTGTCTTACAGAAAAATGCCTTGAAAGAACAGCTTGAACAGAATCTTTACAAGCAGAACGGGAATGAAAACTTACTGGCAGAGTATGATAAGGCTACACAGGATATCATGCAGTTGCAAATGAAGCTGTCTGAAATGCAGAATACGGCTAACAGTGAATTAGAAGTACAAAGGGCAGAACTTAGGGCAACCATGATGAACAAGAGCGTTGAAATTAACAGTCTGAAATCCAGTATCAGGCTTGCAGAGAATGAAATTTCCAACAGCCATAAGAAGATTACAGAACTGACAGAGGAAAAGGCAAGACTGGGGAATACATGGAAAACTATCAAGGCAGAGAAATTTGACTACAATACAGCTATCTGCCCTACCTGTCACAGAGAGTTGCCGGAAGAAGATGTTAAGAATCTCATGGAAACCTTTGAAAAGCCAAAAACTGATAGAATCGGTAAAATTGAGACGGACAGATTCAAGGTTAAAGGAGAAATTGAAAAAGAACAGAAGTTATTAAAAGATAAAGAACAGTCGTTATCTAATTTAAACGAAAATTTGAACACTGTAAATAAAGAATACGCAGAAATGACTGCAAAGTTAGAATCTATCCCACAGTATGTTGATATCCACGACAGGGAAGATTATAAGTCTGTACAGGCTGAAATTGTCCGTAAGGAAGAATTATTGAAGCAGTCAACGTCACTGTCAGATATCAAGAAATCTTTAAAACTGGAAGAATCTGAAATCAGAGCGCAGTTAGCAGAGGTTGAAAAGAAAATAGTTTCTACAAACACAGAATCTGATGAAATAAGACTGGAAGAACTTAGAAATCAGAAAACAGACTTGGAACAGGCGAAAACGGATGCGGAGAAAATACTTGCACTGTTAGACCAGTTAGACAGAGCAAAGAATGAAGCTTTGACAGATGCGGTCAATAGCCACTTCTCATTAGTTAAATGGCAGTTATTTGACACAGCTAAGAACGGCAATTATAAATCCGTTTGCATACCTACTGTAGAGGGTAAATCAATTCTTACCACCATGAGCAACAAGGGTAACAGGATTTTAGGAAGAGTGGATATCTGCAATTCGATTCAGAAAATGTGTGGAATCTGCACGCCAATGTTCCTTGATGATTCGGAGTCACTCGACGATGATAACCAGGCAAAGGTTGCTGAAATGGTTGATTCACAGTTGATTATGCTGATTGTAAATGAAAATGAGAGGTTAGAGGTGGGTTAAATGGAAAGACTTACAGACAGCAAAAGAAATTCTGACGGTACAGCATCTTCTAAAGAATCGCTTATAGACATAGAGCATGACAGACCTAGTGCGTATTGTGGTGAGATTCTTACCAAACTGGCAGATTATGAGGACTTAGAGGAACAGGGCAGACTGTTAGCTCTTCCATGCAAAATTGGAGACAGGCTGTATTGGATTGATGATGAGGACGATGACGGAAACAAAGGACTTTGCATTAAACAGTACAATGAGGACGAAAAAGTACAAGCTATTGGAATTGACAAAGACGGTGACATTTTTGTAATGCTTGGAATTGATGAATTTTTTACAGCTCCAGATACAATCGGTTCTCAATATGCACTTCTTACACTGGAAGACGCAAATAAGATGTTAGCAGAAATGAAGAAGAATGAAAGTGAGGAATAATTATGGCAGATACAAAGCAGGCATTAGCGGAGAAAAAAGAATTTACAACATCATTAAGCCGGTGGTCGAATGAAATAACAGGACTTATTGCAAGAGATTATGAATCATGTGGGGTAAAATTTGATGATTACGCAAAAAAATGCGCAATGGAAGCTATGACAAGCATTTATACACTTGTTAAGAATGATGATAAGGCAGACATGAGGAGCATTGATACAAGCAACCTTAGACAGATTGTAGAGCAGTGTGCAAGCCTTAAACTGAATGCGAGCGCATATCCGAGAGAGTGTTACTTCCAGTTACGAAGCGTTAAGCAGGGAAATGAGTGGGTAAAGGTCGTTGAAATGGGTATTGAGGGAACAGGCTATGACTCATTACTTTCCAACTATGGAAAAGACGTTGACAAGGTTTATCCGTTCTGGGTCATAAAAGAAGGAGACGAATATATACCACCCAAGCATAAAGGTCTGGAAGTTACGCCCCCGAAATGGGAAGAAAAAGGATTGTCAAGTAAGGCTGTAAGAGTTGTATATCCTGTAAAACTGACAGACGGAACAGTAACATACCTTATGGCAGACAGAGACAGTGTTAAGGTCAACCTTTTAGCACACGTCAAGCAAAACATGATTAATGCCACGTTTGGTATCTGTGAGGATAGATACAAGGCAACTCCGAAGCAGAAAGAGGAAATCAAGGCTAAGAAAAATGAAATCTTAGATGCTTTAAGAGCGTGTGCGACAGTGGATGATATGCTGCAGTGTGAAGTAGCCAGACCGTATATCAGCGGTGCATGGCTTGATACGCCAGAAAGCATGATTCAGAGGAAGATGTGTAACAATGCAACACGTAAATATCCTAAGAATTATGACCCTATGGCAAGACAGGCGCAGATTGAAATGGACAAAGTTTATCAGTTGGCACAGGAAGATATCGCAGAGAACGCCAACACAGTAGACTTCCCAGAAGAAACAGAAGCAATTGACACAGATTCAACAGAGGTGGAAGAAACACCTAGTTTTATGGGGGAATAGGATATGAGATTAATTTCACAGGACGGAACGATTGATATTCCTTATGAGAATGTTATGTTAGAAGAATCATATGTTGGAATATATGGAGATGGATTAGCCAGACGGGGTATCGAAGCATACTTTGCTTTACAGGAGAGACATAAATGTATAGCACTTTATAGTTCGGAGGAAAAAGCAAAGAAAGCTATGGAAATGCTTAGAGAGACATATATCGGTATGCCTATCGTAATGCAGAATGTTGATGTTTCAGAAAATGTGGCAAAGACATTTGAAACATTAAAGAAATGCGGTATTGTGGTGCGAGCAGAAGATCAACCGTCAAAAGTAGAATACATTAACAATGCTGTTTTTCAGTTCCCACAGGATGATGAAATCGAGGTGTAGTTAAAACGAAACTTAAATGTATTTCCAGTGGTTCACAAGGCAACTGCTACATACTAGCAGATTCCAACGGTAAATCCCTTATTCTTGATTGTGGCGTGCCGATTATGGATATCAAGAGAGGACTGGACTGGAATATCAGAAATGTGGTCGGGTGTGCGGTTTCACACACCCATAAAGACCACAGCAAAAGCGCAGACGCAATAGAGAAAATGGGAATCCCAGTATGGAAACCATATGAAGAAGAAAATCCGAAGATGCAGAAATACGGTAGTTTCACAATCCAGTGTTTCAAGTTGCCACATAACGGAACTACCAATTACGGATTTTACATCAAGGCAGACGGACAGAAGCTATTATACATGACCGACATGGAGTATTGCCCTTACAATTTTAGGAAACAGGCGGTAGATCACATGTTGATTGAGTGCAACTACATAGCGGATATGGTGGACAGGGATATCCCAAATTACGAGCATAAGATTCTAGGTCATTGCGAACTGGAAACTTGCAAAGGGATTGTAGAAACAAATAAGTCAGATGCATTGCAGAACGTCATATTATGCCACACAGCGAAAGAAACTTGCGATAAGGATAGAATTATTGAAGAGATTAAGAAAATCGTTCCTAGTGCAAATGTGAGCGTTGCACAGGGCGGTATGGAATGGGAACTTAGAAATGCGGATGAATGTCCGTTTTAGGAGAAAGTGAGGGATTAAATCAATGAAATTGTATTTTTATACACTGAAAGAACCATATAATGGTAAACTATTTATTCAGTTTGAAGAGCGTGAAGCTGACGAGAAGCCCAAGACTTATTTGCTGCATGTACGCCCTAGAGATTTTTATTGTAGAAAAATAAGTAAAGAATATATTGGTAAACGAATGGGGGACACTGTTATATTGCTTGAAAAAGATGATTTTCTTGCTAGAAGTATTTTCACTGAAACAATTAATAAAAAAATATCTGATGTAGAAAAACAGGTGAAATGGTTAAGAGAACAGTTAGAAGCAGTAGAGAAAGGAGACATACAATGAACAGTGTAGATATATCAGGAAGAATGACAAGAGAGCCAGAAGTAAGGTATGCGGCAGATAAGCCATTTGCAAAATTCTGCCTTGCAGTAAATCGCAGATTCAAACAGGACGGACAGGCAAATGCAGATTTTATCAACTGTACAGCATTTGGAAAAATGGCTGAATTTGTGGAAAAGTACGGAAGAAAAGGCGTAAAGTTTGAAGTTCATGGCAGATGGCAGACTGGAAGCTATAAGAACAAAGACGGTAACACTGTTTATACAAACGACTGTATGGTTGAATCAATCGAGTTTGCAGAAAGTAAGAGCAGCAGCATTGAACAGGAAAACGGAAGTGCAGTTCCAAGTGGGGACGGGTTTATGAATATACCAGATGGAATAGATGAAGAATTACCATTTAACTAAAAGGGAGCGTGGTTTATCTTGCAGAATCCAAGACAGAGATATGCAATAGAATCAAAGAACCGTAAACGGTTACTGGAAGTAAACCCTAGCCTTACGGATGAAAGCGGTATCTATTTCTTGACAAGAACTGATGAAAACGGCTTTCGATACGCTTATATCGGACAGGCAGTACATATTTTGCAAAGACTTGCACAACATCTTGTAGGGTATCAGCATATAGACCTTAGTCTAAAAAAACATGGGTTATACGCTGATGATAACCCTAACGGTTGGAAAATCGGGTTTCTTAATTTCCCAATATCAGAATTGGATAAACAGGAACAGCACTATATTAAAACCTATGCCGATTATGGCTATCAGTTGCGTAACAAGACAAGCGGTAGCCAGGGAGAGGGAAAAGCCAAGATTGATGAATACAGACCCACTAAGGGTTATCGTGACGGCATTAGACAAGGGAAAATCAACCTTGCAAGGGAATTATCCAGTATTGCAGAAAAGCACCTTGAAATTCGTTTAAAGCCAGAGAAACAGGGTAATAAAGTTTCTGAAAAGCAGTATGAGAAGTTTATGGCTTTGATTTCTGAAAATACATATGAGGAGAACGATTAAATGGCAGAAAGGAGCAGTAATGGAGAGATTAACAAACAGAAAATATGGAGAAAATTCTTGCGCAGGAGTAAAAATTCCATATAGCACGTATTGCATTGGATGCATTACCAGCGGTTGCAATTGCGGAATTGTTGAAGATATGGTTAAAAAACTTGCTGATTATGAGAATTTAGAGGAACAGGGCAGACTTATCAAGTTGCCTTGTAAAGTGGGAGATGCAGTTTATTGTATTTTCAACAGATACACTAAATGCACATTTAGCAATGAGGAATTTGACGAATATAGTTGCCAAGGGTGCGAGTATGAGTGTGACAGCAAAAAAGAAAATTATGTGCAAGACATGAGAGCATATAGCCTTGATTGGATTGTAACAAATTTGAAGAATTTTGGTAAAACCGTATTTCTCACAAAATCCGAAGCCGAAGCAAAACTGAAAGAATTGAGGTATGACAATGATTGATTGTAATATTTGCAAGTATAAAGAAGATTATGGTTATTGTATAGATTGCAAACATGGAGAGTTGTTCGAGAGAAAAAATGTGTCAGAACCTAAAAAAACATCATTTGGTAGTAACGGAAGAGAATATTGCGGACATTGTGGTTATTTGTGTGAATATGCCAGAGGATATAAAAAGTTTTATTGTATTAGGTGCGGCGGACTTAATTTAAGAAGTTGAAAGAATTGAGAGGTGGAGAAAATGACAGATAAACAGAAATATGCTATTAAATTAGCCATAAATACTATGGATAAGCATTTTGGCAGACATTACAACACAGCTTATTGCAATCGCGAAACAAACGTAAGAGTTGAATATGGTGAAGCAATAAATATTTTATCGGATATGCTTTCAAATGATGATAACCACACTTGCAACTGCAAGCATAACAGCAATTCAAGAGATAATAAGCCTTGTTGCAGATGTGATAGCAAAGTTTCAGAAAATGATGATACAAAAAACAAAGTTACATCTCTGGAAATTATCGTAAGGATGATAGACAACAAGCCATATTACGAAATTATGTACAAAAAAGTCGGCGAAGATTATTACCATGTAGGTTGCAGTTCATTCAATATTGATAATGTATTGAAATGGCGTGATGAGTGTTTTGAACTTGTTGATGTGAAAGTGACCAATGCCGACAGGATAAGGAATATGTCAAATGAAGAGTTGGCAGAGTTTCTTTGCAAAGTAAAATCAGATTATCAGTGGATGGAACATGAATTTCCGAGTGAAGAAGAACACGGCGAGTGGGAAGATTGGCTTCAATCAGAAGCGGAATAGGAGAGAATGTGGACGGACTAATTATCAAAAAGAAATGGTTAGACCTTATTGTTAGCGGTAAAAAGACCCTTGAAATAAGGGGTAGCAATACCAAAAACCAAAACGAAACAATCTATTTACTTGAAAGTGGAACACATAGAGTGGTTGCAACAGCTGTCATTAGTTCCACATATCCTGTTTCGTGCTCTGATTGGTCAGAAGAAAGAGAGAATCATTGTGTTGATATTTCTTATGCTGATTTGAAGAAAAGATATAAAACCCCTTATGCATGGGTATTATCCAAAATCAAACCTATTGAGGATATATGGTATTACGAACACCCACAAGGGGCGGTAATATGGGTTAAGGACGTGCAACCGATTGATGAAATGTGTGACGAAAGAATCAGATATGGTTATTAGCGGAATAGGAGAAAATATGAAATACATAAGCAATGCAAAATATGGAGAGCCAGTTGAAACAGGAACTATCTACAGAGGTGACAACAAAAGATTATATATATGTGTTCACACACTATGCGGTTGCGGGGAAACATTATACATGAATTGTCAAACACTAGGTATTGTGGATAGAAAATTAAACAGTACATCTGTAATAGCTGCGATAAATGAAGCGCAATCATTAGTGAAGCGTGAGTTTGATTTACTTAGCAATGAACTTAATACCATATTGAATAGCAAGATAGAAATATCAAGGTATTAGAGTAGGAGAGAATATGGAAGACAGATATCTGTATAAAGCTAAGACAACTCCAAAAGAAAAAGGAGAATTTAACAATGTTTGGGTTACTGGAAATCTTATTGTTTCCAATGGAAAGTATTACATACATCCTGTGGGCAATGTTGTAAATGTTAAGAATGAGATCGGAAGAATAATTGTGATGCACGAAGTAATTCCAGATACAATCTGCCAATGCACAGGATTAAAGGACAAGAACGGCAATCTGATCTGGGAAAATGATATTGTAAAAGATGAACACGGAAATCTTTACAAAGCATTTTGGCAGAACAATTATTATCAGTTCTCTTGGATTTGCGTCAAATCAGATGTATTTTCAATCGGTGCCAAGTGGGATTTATGGAGCTTTAAGAGCTTTGAAATTGAAGTTATCGGCAACATTTTTGACAATCCCGAACTTTTACATTAATTAAGACAAAGAACTTGAAGTAAGGAAGTGATTAGTACGGCAGAGCGAAGAATGTTCACGAAGAAGATAACAGAAAGTGATGCGTTTCTGGAAATGCCAAGTAGTACGCAGATGTTATACTTTCACTTTTGCATGAATGCGGATGATGACGGATTTGTGAACAATCCAAAGAAGATTCAACGGATGTGCGGTGCTTCTGATGATGATTTTAGACTGTTGATTGCTAAGTCATTTGTACTGACATTCGACAGTGGAATCATCGTGATAAAGCACTGGAAGATGCATAATTACATACAATCTGACCGATACGTGCCGACTGATTACGTTGAGGAAAAATCCATGTTGGGCTTGAAAAAGAATAAGGCATACACGTTTGATGAATCTAAAATGGTTACAAGGTGCATACAGGATTCCAAGACGAAAGAGAAAAAGACTGCTTATAGCAGGAACAGCTTTAATTGTAAAGAACAGAACAATTACGATTATGGCAAGATAGAGAAAGACTTGGGAATAACATGAATGTGAATGATTTACCTGTTGGTACACCGATAGACTGCGATAAGAACGGAAAAATCGGTCAGAAAGAGAGGTAAGAATGAGACGAACAAATCTTAGCGTTTATGGATTTATTGAAAGTTGGTGATGTTAATGGGTGTAATCGCAGACAAATTAAGAGATTTGCAGAAAGCATACAAAGAAAATGACTATGCGGAATACGAACAAATACTTGATTTTGCCATTGAAATTGCAGAGACAGAAGAAAATAAATTCTGTGAATGGAAGATTGTTGATACACCACATGGAATGCCTATTTACAATACAGGCTGTGGAAAAATAAGGCTTAGTTGTGCGACAGGCATTGATATTTACTGCAATGCTTGTGGCAGAAAAATAAAGATTGTTAATGATAAGAAAGCGAGTGATTCAGAGTGAGTGACAATGCAAAGATAGTAATGGCACAGGCTTTAATGATGAGAATTAAAGATTATGCAGAAAGAGCCTTGGATAAAAAAGATGTAACACTTGATATGGCTATGGTTGAAATACGCGATACAGTTGACGCTTATGACGAGTATTTTCATACAGGAAGAAAACCACGGTAACTAACTAAAAATCAAAGAAAGGAATAGGTTGTGCGCACATAAAACCGAGGTTTCCTTTTGGTAGATTTAGAATGAAAGTCCATTGTTTATTTGAACAGTCAGGAACATTCAAGAACGCTTTCAAGAAGTATGGAATTGAAGCCTACGACTATGATATTCAGAATGAATTTAACGAAACCGACTATGTTACTGACCTTTTCGAAGAGATTGATAGGGGGTATCAAGGAGAGCCGAGTTTGTTTGATAGGATAAGTCCAGAGGATTTGATATTTGCATTTTTCCCTTGCATAAGGTTTGAAAATCAGATAATGCTGTGGTTCAGAGGACAGTCGGCAAGCCAGGGGAAATGGTCTTTAGAAAAGAAATGCGAATTTGATATGAATTTGCTTAAAGAAGTTTCACTTATGTATGATTTAGTAAACAAATTGTTTATTATTTGCATGAGAAAAGAATTGAAACTGGTAATGGAGAATCCTTATTCAGAAGAGCATTTTTTAAGGCGGTATTGGTGCTATTCTCCAGCAGTAATTGATAGAGACAGAAGAGATAGAGGAGATTACTTTAAAAAGCCTACACAGTATTGGTTTTTGAATTGCGAGCCACAGAACAATTTTATTTTTGATCCAATTAGTTATAACGCTATCGAATGTAAGGACGCTATAAGAACAATGACAAAAGAGCATTATGTAAAAACAGGGGCAGATAATGATAAAACGGCGAGGTCAATGATACACCCACAATACGCAGATAGATTTATAAGACAGTATATATTAGACGAAAAATACTGGAAAATAAGGAGTTGATAAAATGGCAAGAGATAAAGGATTTGAACAGCGTATGCAGGGCATGGTTTACGCTTGCAGACTTGCGCAGGAGCAGGGTGTAGAAGCACTTGTAAATACCGTGAAACAACGTGGTGTGACGAAAGTAGACATAACTGCATCCGATAAACAACTAGCTGATATGTGGGGCGCACTGTCTGATAATATCGGACAGAACATGATTACTACGGTTGTATGGGTGTTACATGATACTTTTGGATTTGGACAGAAGAGGTTACAGCAGTTTATGACCGAATTTGACAAGGCTACAGCTAATCTTATGAGCCTTGATTACATGGGCGAGCATTATGTGACACTGGAAGATTATGCGGTGGAGTTAAATCAGAAGTATAACTTAGGACTGGACGTAATCAAGGCAACACTTGCAACGGATATGGCAGATAAACAGGATGCAAGAGTCGGAAATGTAGACAAGGTAACAGGTATCATTAATGCGCTTAGACTGGCGGGACATGAAGATGCGGCGTCGTATCTGGAGAGTAAGAAAGGAGCGTGAGTGAATGACAGAGAACGAAGCAATCGAAAGATTGAAGTGCATGAGATTATTTATGAAGTTGGAGGATAAAGAAAATAAATCCAAATTTCTTGACAGTGATTATGAAGCAAACCACATGGCAATAAAGGCACTTAAAAAGCAGATACCGAAGAAAGTTAGGTATGAAGATGTTGGCTATGAACAGTATGGCAATGTCAATGTATATGCTTGCATATGTCCATCATGCGACTTAGAAATAATTAAATTCGATGACAATGATGTTTCTGAAAAATGCGAAAGTGATGATGTAGAAAAAATGTTTCACAGCAGTATGGTGCATCATGCTTATGTTGGATTGAATAATTATTGTAACAGATGCGGTCAAAAATTGGACTGGTCAGAAGAAAGCGAGGAAAACAATGAAACTGATTGATGCAGATGCATTAAAGAAAGATTTAAAATCGGTTACTTTAAGCAATGGAACTTTAGTAAATACAAATGCAGTATTGTATTTACTAGAAGAATATCCGACGGCTTATGATGCGGACAAGGTTGTAGAGCAGTTGGAAGAATGGACTTTTAACGCAGATGTGAACATTGGTGACGGAACGATGATGAATCATAACTTGATAGCAAGCAAAAATGCAATTGAGATTGTTAAAGGCGGTGGAATGAATGACGCAGAATGAAGCAATCAAGGCAATAAAAGATAACAAGCCTACAAGCGGTTATTATATTTTGAACGAAGCATTAGACATGGCAATGCAGGCACTTGAAACAGTACAGAAATACAAAGACCTTGAATCTGAACTATCTAAGCGAAATCTGACAATTGACTATATCAGAGAATACATGGAATTTGAGGACGAATGTGTGGAGATGGGATTTACCTTTAAATCCCTGTTGGAAGCAAGAGAGAAGCAGAGTGGAAAGAAGCCAATTTTAAGTATGTACGAAAAAGGCTATATGGCTATTGACTATGCAGACGGTCATGGAGAAATAAAACAGACTGAAAACAATTTTTGGCGTTGTCCTAAATGTAAATCAGTTGTTGGAGAAAGAATTATTGTACATAACAGGATTCATGACCAGCGAAAAAAGAAATATTGCGAAAATTGCGGTCAGAGAATTGACTGGGAGGGAATTAAAAATGAGTGATGCATGGAAAGCTGTACTGACGGTGATTATTCTGATTGTTGGTATGGTGATTGAAAGTCAGTGCGATAGTGAGTATTGACTAAATTAGAATTAAAGGAGAATTGAAATTATGGAGAATGTAACAGGAGCATATGCCCTATATGAATTTTTAAAAGAATTGGTAGAAAGTGGCAAACTGAAAGAGAACAATGATAATTCAGAAGTTTACTTTATTGATGAAGATAGATTTGCCCATGGTATAACAGATTATTCGTTTGATGATAATCAAAGTTTGATTCTTTGGTAAA
>ERZ1106943.647-NODE-647-length-43235-cov-23.433349_pt1 | contig 43235 bp, 57 predicted proteins | sample MGYA00403671_ERZ1106943 | MGnify/ENA primary metagenome ERZ1106943 (study PRJEB35170, sample SAMEA104062427) | human gut metagenome | biome: human gut; feature: human-associated habitat; material: faeces | place: Denmark | collected 2012-06-14 ...
CCAAACCATAACGACGCATAACGCCACGTTGACCGGGCGATTGGATAAAACGTTTGTCCGAAAATGGAATAGGGCGGCGCAAAATACTTTCCGTTGTCCGCTAATCCCCACTCGGTCGGGGTGTCTGAAAAGTTGTTTGAAATAAACGCCACGTCGATTGCGTAACCAATCGCACGCCTATAATTACGGTTATTATCAACTATATCATCGGCGGGCAATGGATATGTATTAAGGTCGTCGATTTTCTCCACGTCGCACAAATACCGGGCATATATATTATAACTTTTCATATCGGCGTGCATTGTTCCGGTTGCCCCGGAACCCTCAACGGCGGTTAAATCAAATTCCAACGTATCAAACGGTTCCTGCGTTACCTTTTGATAACGAAACATTACCGTATCGTCGGATTGTTTCCGTATTTCAACTACAGCAATACCAAACGGCAACCCCCCGTTTATTCGTTGTTGTGAAATATAGATATAATAATTAACATTCAATTCCGGGTATAATTTCCCCTCGAATACGTCCGCACTTGCACCCGTCGCCATTCGTCCGGTATAAAGCCCGGATATTACCGCCGGGGAACCGTTGGACGTAATTTGTATTTCTTTCAATATATTGCACAAAGCAAAATGATAGGTTTGTACTAATGCGTTTTGGTCGGTCGTGGCGTTTGCGTCTTGTTCCCAATTCGTACCGCCCAAAAAACAAGAAACAACACTATCCCCCGGAACGTATATTTGAATTAATGGACGCTTGTTTATCGTTATCCGTTGGATTGTCGGGGCTAACGTTATTAAATTGTATTCCTTTTCCAATCCCGCCAACACGTCGTTATAATCGTCGATTGCGTCCGGTTGTACAACAACCTTTTTATCGTAATCCGTAAACGTACAATCGGTTTTCATAAACTTGCCTTGAAAGTATTGGAACCATGTACGCCCGCCGTCGTCGCTCTTTTCAATGCAATACAAAAATTCATTGTCGAACGATTGACGGTTTATATAGTCGTAATCATCCCGGACAAAGGTAATTTTGCCGGATAATTTGGCACGATAAAACCGTTGGTTGGTTTCTAATTCGTACTCCTTTGCCAAATCGTCCTTATAAATCGGATGCACGGTTTGACCTTGTAAGACGTTCGGGGCGTCCAACGTTCCCAATCTCAACCATGCCGTCCCGTTGGCGTATTGCGCTTTGCTTACATTAAACCGGATATATGCGGCATTGCTTGGTATGTCAAATTCCGTATTTGTGGCGGTCGGGTCGCTTCCCCAACCGCCGATAATCTTTTTATTGCTATCGTAAAATGCGCCCCCGGCTTGCGGGGTGTAATTCTGAAACAATTTGCGGGGGTACACATTCCCAACCGGGACAAAAGTACGGGTATAATAGAAATTTGTATTATTCCCGTTTATGTTCCCGGTTGTGTTACTTATCGCCCCGTTCGCTAAAAACGCATTTACAAATGAATGTCTATAAATCGGGTTCATATCAATTTTTAATTTTACGTGTCAAATTCTTGTAAACCTCAATAACATTGCCGTTGCCATCGACGTAACGACGGCGGCGGTTTTGTTCCTTTATCTCCCTTACATCGTCTTTCAAATCCCGCAAATCCGGTGCGTTATTTTGTTGAACCGTTACATTAACGCCGTCGGTATTGTAGGCATTAAGGTACTTTTGCGGGAATGTCCCCCGGTTCAAACTATTTATTACGTCCGGGATTAAACGACGGAAACGGCGGGAATTACGTTTATTGATAACGGCGAAAAATTCCCCGCCCTCGGCACGCCTCCGGGTTCCGTCCGGCTTGGTTCCTAAATCCACATCGTCCCCGGATTGGTGGGAACCGCCCGCCAACAATTCAACCGTACCATCGCCGTAACTTTCCGAACCCCCGGCGTTGGCGGACTTGGATAATTGGGCGGCTTTAATTTTGGCGGCGGCAAAGGAACCCCACATTATCGCAATAGCCGGAATTGCAAAGGGAAAACCTAATTGGCTCCATATTAAAGCGGACGCCGTTACAAGGTTTCCGATTTGTTGGATTGTTTGGATTGCTTGTTGTGCCTTTTGCGCCTTTTGTTGCTCCTTTAGGGCTTTTTCTTGGTTCTTTTTGGCTTGGTCTAATTCCTTTTGTGCCATTGCAACGTTATTGGCGTAACCGTTCGCCCGTGCCTCTAATTCCGCATCTAATCGGCGTTGGCTTGCGTCAACCTCTTTGTCGGCGGCGGAAACGGCGGCGTCGGCGGCTTGTACCTTTGCATCCAAAAAACTATTTAATTGCTCAATAGCAAAGGAAACGGACGTACTTATTGCCTCCTTTTGGTCGTCGTCCAAATTCAGCCCAAACAACCCGTAAATGTCGTTTCCCCGTTCGTCGCCTTTGCTTTTCTCAATTTCTTGGTCGATTTTCGCAATGGTATTTTCGATTGTCTTAACCTCGGCGTCCGTCATTTTAACGCCCGCCGCTTTGTTCAACTCTAAAATCTTTTGCAACCGTGCCTTTTCTTGTGCCAACCGGAACCGGGTTTTGCGTTCCTCGGAATTACGAATTAAATCAAACTCGGACGCCTCCAACGCTTGCGTTTGGTCGAAAAGCATTAACGCCCGTTGTTGGTTTAACTCGGTCGTTTGCTTCAATACCTCGGCGTCATATTTGGCGTTAATATCCGCCTCGGATTGGCGCACGTCCTCGGCTAATTGTCTGTTTTGCGCCAATTCGATTGCCCGTTGTTGCTGTAACAACTGAATGCGCAAATTTATTTCTTCCTGCGAACCCTCACGGGCGGCGTCTAATTGTAATTGCGTCCGGTCGGCGGCGGCTTGCATTTGGTCTATTGTAATTTGGTCGTTCAATTCTCCTAAACTCTTTGCGTATTGTTGTTGCAAAAGTAATTGTTGGTTAAGCAATTCGGCAACTTGTGTTTCAGTTAATCCCCGCTCGGTTTCTAACCGGGTGTTAATGTCTTGTATCTGCCTTTCATACTCAACCCGCAATTGTTCCCGTTGCTTTTCCGCCCCCTCTGCCATTAATGCAATTTGGGCGTCCTGCGTTGCCCGTTGTGCGGACAATTCCGCCGCCCGTTGTTGGTTGGCAATATCTATCATATCAACCGCCAATTGTTCCCGTAATAAAACAATTTGGTCGTTCAATGCTTTGCGTGCCTTAACCGTTAAATTGGTTTCCGTTCTCAACTGCAATTGTATATCAGCAATCGCACGGGCGTTGGCGGCTTGGCGTTGCGCCCGTTGTTGGTCGAACGTGTTTTTAATTAAAGCAATCCGGGCGTCCTCGGCTTTCCGTAATATGTCGGTTTCGGCTTTGGCGGCGTCCCGGTTTTCTTGTAAGCGTTGGGCGGCTAATATTTTTCTTTCGGCGTCCAAATCCGCCCCCTCTGTTTTCAGATTAACGGCAATGTCAACCGCCCGCCCGGTATTATCTATTTGACCCTGCACGGCTTCAATCGCTTCGTCAACCTTGACTTTATCAATTTTGCCGTCTAAATCAACATCAATATAAACTTTCTTATCTCCACGGGCTTTGGCGTTATTGAGTTGTACCAACATATCGTTTAGTTGTTTCAACTTTGCCCGGTTCGCTTCCAAATCGTCTAATTCTTGACCGTAAAAACCAACGCTTTTATTGTGTGCCTTTGTGCGCTCGGCTAATATTTCGTCCTCAATCTTTCGGGTTTCGGACAATGAAGCGTTGCGGGCTTTGGCAATATTTAATTCCCGGTTTAATTGGGCGACACGTTCGTTGCTAACTCGGTTCATTTCGGTTGCCTCGGTTTCCAGATAATCCAACCAAACCTTTTGCGCCTCGTTAAGTTTTTGTTGGTTCTTTGCCGATTTGTCGGTATTAGAGGCAAACAGAACTAAAGCCCCTACAACCGTAACCAATGCCAATGCCAAAAGAACATACGGGTTTGCGGCGGCAATCAGATTGAAAGCCTTTTGCGCAATGGTAGCCGCCAACGTTGCCTTTGTTCCCTGCATGGTAACAAGGCGGTTATAAACTTGCGCTTTGCTCAATGCCGCCATTTGTAGCCGGGAAATACCCAACATGATTGCGGATTGTTTTTGTACTGCGTTTTGTATGGCTTGAACCCCGGTTGTAATGGCAATTGCCGCTTGTAATTTTTTTTGTGCTTCTTGCACGTCCTCACTTTCCGCCCCGAACAACTCCATTGCCCCGGTATATGCGGCGAACCCACCGGACGCACCAGCCGCCAAACCTAACACGGCGTCCAAATTGGACGTATCGGACGCCATGCGGGTAATCTCGGCGGTTGCATCCTTGACCGCATCCCGTAATATTGCGGTTTCTTTGCTCAATTGCTGATATTCCGCCGTGCCTTGTTTGCCCTCCAAACGCAACAACGCCAATTGCTTTGTTTGGTTCTCTATTTGGGTTGTTAAACCTTTGGCGGCATCGGAATAATTACCAACGTTTAACGACGTTTTCCCGGTTGCCTCCTGTAACCGTTTCATTTCGTCATAAATCGCTTTTGTTTCCTCAACCAATTTGCGCCCCTCGGCGGTTGCTTCCCGTTCCTCAACCGTCATATTATTGAGGTATATTTTATTGATTGAGTATTGCGCCGATAACCGATTATATGAACCCTCGGCGGATTGGTTTAACCGGGTCGTTAACTTGTTTAATTCGTTCGCCTCCTTTTGGGCTTGTTTCAATTCCGCCAAACGCTTTGCGTTCTCACTTTCAGCAAACGCCAAATCCCGTGCCGCCCGTGTTAATTTGTCGGTATCATTCGACGCCCCCCGTATCGTCTTACGTCCGCTTTCGGTTGCACCGCTTACGCCATCCAACGCCGCCTTAACCGTGATTGCCTCCGACTTGATATTTTGCAACGTGTTCATATATGCGTCGCTCAATTGGTCTAATTGCGCAATCAACTTTGTAATACTATCGTCCGGCTTTACAAGGTCGCTATATTTTATAGGGTTGTTATTATCTGCCATACTTAACGTTATTTGCGGGCAATTTGCCCCGTATTAAATTATCTTTTCTTTTCCATGCAGTTAATCAACCAAAGAAAAAACAACGCCGCAAATCGCCTTATTTGACGCCGTTTTTATTTTTGGTTGGTTTCAACAACTCCTTTATCCGCTCAAATGCGTTGTAATACTCTAAAACGGTGTATTTCTTTGGCTCCGGCACGTGCAAATGTTGGGATATGGTTAAACACATATTCTCAAACTGTTTATCGTACTGAATTTCCATGTTATCGGAACCACTAAAAACAACCGGGCGATTGTACAACAACAACATCGTCGTTATTTTATCAATTTCCGCCCGTTTGTCCTCTGTATCGCCGTTTATAATCGCATCCAACATTAACATTGTGCGGTTGCGCAATTCGTCGTAATACTCTTTAACCGTCGCATCGTCGAACAACCGGGGGAAATACATTTGCAATTCTTCATCTATTTTTTTTTTGACCGCTTCCATTTGGGCGGTCAACTCTTTAACGGGAACATCGCCGAACATATCGACGACCTTTTGCAATCCATCGTCGGATAAATCGTTGTACGGTTCCCCGTCGATTGATTTAACCAACACGGCAAACGCCAAATGCTTTGGGCTTATTCCGGTTTGAATGAAATACACGTTTTGCCGCATATTATCCAATTCGATTGCCGCCAATTCGGGGGTTTTACTCCGGGCGTATCTTATCGCCTTTTCAATATGCGTGTCGAAATCCTGCAAATCGGAACCAATCCCGGCATCAACTAACAACATTTTATTGTACTTATGAAATCGCAACATCGGCAATTCGTCGATTGCGTCGTATATCTCAACGGTTCGTTCTCCTATCTTAACGGTTTTCATAGCAAAAAACGGGTTATCATTGTGGAACAAAAGGGAACCAACAACAACGTCGGGTTCCCGGTTATAAACGCCAAAAGGATTGCCAAAGCAACCCCCGCCCAAAAGGACAAACAGAAATCGCAATTAAACATCTTTGCGAAAAACTCGTTGCCGTGGACTTGTACCCATTCGATAACCTGCCATTTGCATAACAAGGTCAAACCGAATGCAGCAACCAAAGCAACCACGACCGTATAAAATAAAAATGCTTGCATACACTTTGTTTTAATCAGTTAAACACGTTTCATCAATTCCCAATTCCCCGGCAAACCGGAACCCGGCGAACGGGTGCATTAAAAATTGGTTATCTATTTCGTCCAAAGTGAACCCGGCAAATATGTTTTCCGCCTTTGCGTACACTCTGTTTATTGTCATGGAACCGGAACGCAACCAAATACCGCCATTCAATACCCGCATGATTTGTTGTTTGACCGCTTCCGTATTCCGGTTGTTGGGGTCGTTGGTTATCGTGCGCATATCAAACCAAAAGATAACCGAAAACGACGTTGTATATTTGTTTTGTTCGCCGGGGAACCAATCAATTTGTTGCGGGTCGTCCAACACGAAAAACGAAAAATTCCCTATATTACTATCCGGGGTAATCAACATATATTCATTGCCGCCGACGTAAATATTGGGCGTGTAATATCGTTTTCCTTGTATGGACTTAACCAACCGTTCCGAACGTCCAAAGGAATAATTAAGCCACGGCAACCCGTCCGCCAATCCCTTTTGAATATTTGCAATAACCCGGTCGAATAATTCCGGGTTCTTTATAATCGGTACTCTATCCATTTCCGTATATCGTTTTTTTTGCTTTGGTTAGCAAATCCGGGTAAACGTACTGCCAAATCAGTTTAGCAATGTTTTCGTTCGTCAATCCCAATATTTGCCGCCCGTACTTTTTTATCAAATCTTCCGTCTTGAAATCCGACGCCTTAATTTCAAATTGTTTGTCGCCGACTTCCAAATAAAAACTACTCTCAAAATCGCCCTCATCCCGTAACGTTACCCGGTTCGTCGGTTGTCCCTTTTCCTCCTTAATGGCTATTGTTAGCGGGGTATAAGGTCGATAATCCATTATGTCAACGCCCAATCGGTTAATACCTTGTTCAAATAATTGTTCCTCGGCGTTGGCATCAATGATAAACGCCGTTGTCATTCCGTCGTCGATTATTTCCCGTATAATCAACCCGGACGTCAACCCGTCGTTAAACGTATTAACCCGGTTGCGTAAATCAATTATTGATTGTAACCCCGCCATAATGCAATTACGTTGTCCGGTACTTAACGCCCCGGTTGTTGCAACTCAAACAAATACGGTCAATCCCTTGCGTATCTAATCGCAAAGCCTCAAACGCTTTTTTAAGGTCATAACCCAAACCGCCGGGGCGTCCCTCAACATTCCCGTCCAACTCGTACAATATTTCCATTTTAGAGGCGTTGGATTGGTTCCGGTTGACCCTTACGTTGGGGTTCATTGCCAACGTGCGCAAAGTGATTGCCGCAACTTGGCGTTGTATTACCGTTTGGAATATCGCCCGTTGTTCAACGATAAAATCGGTTAGGTCGCAACCCACCGTTATTTCACAATTCAACCCGTAATTCAGCGTATTAGTGTACATCGTATAGGCTATATCCCACAACTCCGGGTATTCGGCGAATGTTTCCGGAGCGTTGTACATAAACGGGGAAATCTGCAAATACTTTGTCAATTGCCGCCATGCCTCAATATTGCCGTACCCGGTACACGTTCCGCACGGTTCGCCGCTCCAATCTTTCGACACGTTAATTGCTTGCATCCCGGCGGGCAAATCGTCTTGATTGTAACAAAGGAACCACGCACCCCCGGCGTTGTTTGCGTCGCTTATATATGGCAAAAAACAATCTTCCAACGTAAACCATTGAAAGCCGCCATTTGTTAGCGTAAAATTCAAATCAAACGTTTTTATCGGGTCAATCTGCGAACTATGGAATAGATACAATTTCACAATCCCGGTTCCGCCCGTCATTTGCAAGCCCACACGGTGTATTTGTGCAGTTACTCCCATCGCCCGCACCGGGATAATCTCAAACCCTACCAACTTATGATTATTCGGTTGGGTTGCTCTTATTCGTCCCGCACCATCAAAGAACGTGCGCCGTTCCAATAGGTTCTTTGTTTCCTTATCCAACCCCTTTATTTGGGTAAACGTTTGTACCGCCGTGGAAATTCCGTTGCGGGTCAAACGCTCCAAATAGTCGGACAATATGTTGTATTTCTCCCAAAAGGTCGAACCCTCGGCGGGAACCTCGGCGACGTTATCAACCAAAGCAACCCAATACAAAGGTTTGCCCGCCGCATCGTTGGCGTATTGTACCACGGTTTCGGCTTTCCATTCCTTTGTATCGTTCCAAACCGGGTATTGAAAGCCCCAATTGTCCGGGACGATTGCCGCCATATTATCCAACGTTACAAGCGGGTGCGCCCCTTGAAAATATAACCCGCTTTCGGTTTCTGTCAACCGTTCGGCGATTGCCTCGGCGGGATTATATGATTGCTCCCAACCAACGACGTTTAATAATTTATCTTGTATCTCTTTAATCCGGTACATACTGCGTAAAATTAAAAAGGGGGCGGGGATAACCACCCCGTCCCCTCGGTTAAATAATCGTTCCGTTTCCCGGCTTATGCGCCTGCACCCCCGGCGGGAAATTCCCCGGCGTTGGTTACATATACGGGCATTCCTAACGGTTCGTTCGGGTTGCGTGCTGCAATCTCGGCTTTGATAATCGGATTTGCCACGGTGTCCGGTTTGCTGTTATATGCTACCATGTAGGCAACATCAACGCTAAATCCGAAATACTCCTTAACCGCACACGTCAAATCGGCGGTTGCGTCGCCCATAATCGCCGATTGGTCGCCCACGGCGGTATAATAATGCGAACCAACGGGCAAATCAATGTACGGCAATCGTACAATGTCCCATTCGTGGAAATTCGCACGGGTGCGGCGGTATGCCTCACGGTCAACACGGGTTAAGATACCAACGTTTCCATCGGCAACGGCAAACATTGTTCCCATTTTACCCGCTTCGTCTGTCACGTTGTTAGTATAATGCAATACTTTGTTGTCGTATTCCATGCGCTTATTAACGTCGTTGTAAACGCCATGTTGCGCCAACTTGCGTATTAGGCTATCAACCCCCGCATTTGCGATAAGGTGGATATATTCCGGGTAACAATTCGCCCGCATGATTGGGTTAATGTCGCCCAAAATCTCGGTTGCCATTTGGGTTGGAACTTGTACCATGTTTCCGGTCTGCGTGTAGTTGAGCAAAGTTTTGAAAACCTGCGTTTTGTTCGCTTCCAATGCGGCAACGGCTCCTTTATCCAAAGCATCCGCCAACGCACGGGTTGTTTTCTCCATTTTACGCATAAAATCGTGTTGGTACGAAATCTCATTGTTTGAGTATGCCGCCGGAACCATTGTAAACCCGATTGCATAAGTAGCCCAAACAAGCGTTACCAATGCGGACGTATTTTCATTATCAGCAATAACGCATGAACGCACGTTGCTAACTTGTACGTTTTCGTCATAATTGATAACCGGAACTTGTACCGTGTTGCCGATACTTACTAACGCCTGGTCTCTCAAATTAGGGCTAATGATTGAGTTGGGGGCATTGGTTTGCTCAATAAAGAAATCCAATGCGCCGTACTCACACGGGCGGAACATATTACGGTCTAACTCCGGGTTCTCTATCCGCCAATTTTGTACTCTCGTTGCTATTAAACTCATACGTTTAAAAATTTAATTGTTTATAAATGCGGGTTTACCCTTTACCCGTGTTGTCTTTTACTTTTCCGGCAATGCGGCAATATTGTTATCCTGCCATGCCTGTTTCATTCCGGCGTCAAATTCAGCCGTTCCAATCTGCAAACCTTGTTGTTGCAAAGTGCTTGCGATTGCGTCGTATGCCTCAACCCTCGTTTTTGCGCCGGATATGTCAACGGTAACATTACCGCCCGCCCCGGCTCCGGTTGGTGCGCCCGTTCCGCCGCCCGCCGCTTGGCGTCCTTTATCCAAAATACCCATTGTTTCCAATTCACGGGTCAAAAGGTCGCCGGGGGTGTACGGGTTCAACTGATTGTTCGGGTTGCGCATGATTGCGCCGTTTTCGTCCTTAAACGCTAACATTTTGCCGCCTTTGCCGTCGTCGATAAACTCCGGGTTCATACCCTTAATTTTTTCGATTGCTTGACCCAACAAAACCTTTGTTGCGCTTTCCGGCAATCCTGCCTTAAACTTCAACCCGGCGGTTGCTGTCTGCAATGCCTTTGCGGTTTCCGCATCCGTCGCACCGTCGGCAATGGCTTTTTCCAAACGTGCCTTTTCTTTGGTTAGGCTGTCAATCTGTGATTGCAGACCGTTTGCGCCCTCAACTTTGGTTTTGAACTCAGTTAATACTCGTTTGGCGTAATCAAACGTTTTTTCGGTTCCGTTCTTTGCGATACCGGACACGGCTAAAATGTCCGCATCCAAACCGCCGTAAATTTCCCCGATTTTCTTCGCTATTACGCTATTTTCGTCGTTGACGGATAACGTGGTTATCGCTGTCAATTGTTCGTCGGTTAATCCGGCTAATGCCGCATTCGCTCTTAAAACATCAATCGTTAATGCCATAATCTTTCCCTTTGATTATTAAATGAATATTCGGTTACTTTTTGCCCTCGGCTTTGGCGTCCGCCTCGGCTTTCGCTTTGGCATCGGCTTTGGGTTCCTTTGCAGTTGTCGCCGGGATAACGCCCGCCGCTTTCAATTCTGCCAAAATCTCGGCTTTCAACGCTGCCTTTTCCTCGGCACGGGCTTTGGCGTCCGCCTCGGCTTTCGCTTTGGCATCGGCTTTGGCTTTTTCCTCGGCGGCTTTGGCTTTTTCTGCCTTTGCCTTTTCGTCCGCCTCGGCTTTGGCTTTCATGTACTCGTTGGGGTCGTGCAATACGGTAATCGTGTAACCCTGCTTTTTCAAATGCTCGGCAATGCTGTTTTCATAGCCTTTTTTGCCGAATTTCTGAATACGGGGGATTGACAACCGTTTGCCCGTTTCGCTGTCGAATTTCTTAATTTCGATAACGCAATGATACAAATGTTTCTCATTGTCGGGGACAATGTAATTTTCGGGCGTAACGTCGATAATCGCAACGTCTTTAGTTTTGCCCTCGCTTACTTTCACTCGCATAATCGTTAAATTTATTTGTTATAAAATTTATCTTAGAGTTGAACGGCATATTATACCCAAACTCTAACACGTTCAAATATTCACGCTCAAATCTGCGTACAAAGTTAGCAAAATTCAACTTTATACGCATATCGTTTTCGCTGATAATCTGTTTGCCGTACAAATCCAATACCTCGTTACGGGTTAAATGTCGGTACGGTTCCAATTCCGCCAACGTCAACATACGTTGCAATTGGGTTGGATTGTTCCGGTATTCCGTTTCGATAATTTGGTTTTGTAGGGCGTCTAATTCCGCCTCGCTTGCGCCGCTTTCCTTTGCCACTTTGTAACGTTCCCGTAACTCCGTTGCGTTGGATAAATAGAACTCCGTGCCGTAATTGACTTTTGCAGAAACGAACAAACCGCCATACCTCAAACGGCAAACGGTTTCATCGACGAATTGTTGCGCCGCCTCAAATCCTTTCTTTACCCGGTTTAATACCGTGCTTTGGCTCTCAAAATTCGCCTGTATTTGTTGCTCGTTCAATGCGTCCCGTGTGGTTATTTCCTCGTTGGTTCCAACAACCGACGTAATAATGTCATTCTTTAGGCGGTTTTCTTCCTCAACGTTATAATCCAAACTCCCACGGTCAACGGTTAGCATTTGCACCGGGTTACGCAAATCGGGTTGTTTATCCCCGTCCGGTATTGGTATTTCAACGAACGAACCGACGCCGTTAATACGACTATCCCCGCATTTGGGGCAACGCATCAAAAGCCCGGCGGCGTCCAATCTGTAAAACCCTTGTTTGTCTTTCAAAAACCCACCGTCGCAATAATCGCCATTTTCGCCGTTACTGAAATCGCATGATTGTTCGTAACCGGAATATATCGGATATGCTCCGTATAAATCTAAATGTCGTTTACTGATATGATAAAACAAAAACCAATCCAACGCCTCCAATTGCTTGGTTAGCGGGGATTGCTTAACGTCGGGTTCCGATAAACTCAACGGTTCATTCCAAAAGAAACGGGCGGGACAATAACCGACGTCGTGCGGGTTATCAATCAGCAATTCGCCGATATTGTGGTTTTTGTCCTCTCTGAAAACTCTATAACGTTCGTCGTCAATTACTGCGATACGTTCCCCGTCTTGCCTAAATATGATATAATCCATTACCCCCGTCGTCGGGTTAGCTCTGTAATCAATCACGGATGCAATAGGCAACCAATAGAAATACGGTTGCGGGTATTTGTCGGCGGGGTTTTGTTCGCTCGGCATATCGACAATAAGAACGCTATTTATTTCGGTTTGGAAAAACTCCCATCCTTTTGTACTCCAAATTTCCGGTTCGTGTAATATGTCTTGGCGGTAATACTCCCAATCGTCCCTTTGTTCCGGGTTTTGGAACTGATAATTGAACGCCGGGTTACGACCGTCAAAAATCCGGCTCAACTTATCAAAACAAACGCCCGTTACCTCGTTTGTCTTAACGGGGTAACGGAACAATGTTTTGAACATCTTAAATTTGTCATGCGGCAATAAGTTAGAAACAAATGCCATAAAGTCCGTAATCGGTTGGCAAATGTCAAACGACGTAATACGGGTGCGGGCGTGAAAATTAATGCGTTGTTGATGATAAACGGCTTTGTTTATCGTCTTACGCTTTTTCGGCTCCGTTATCCGTTTTTTTATTTCGTCTATACTCAATCCCATTGTCGTTGGTAAATTTAAAATCGCTGTCTTTGGGTAACTGCCAACCGCCGTTGTTTGGCATCCGCAACAACCTTTCGGCGTGCTTAATCTCAAATTCTTCGGTCAAACCATGCGGCGGACAAACTAATTTAACCTTTGTAACCCTTGCTGCCATATCGTCAACCTCCTACGCCTGCGGGTTTCAAATCGGTTAGCGGGTTGAAACTCGGGGTTACAATTGCAAGGTCGTCCGAATAGTTCGGCAAAAACACCCATTGTATTGCGTTGCTGTCCGGGGCTTCTAATCCGCCGTGCGTTTTGTCCCCAATGAACAAAGAACGAATTGGAATAGGATAATACGTTGTCGCGGTCGTTTCGTCTTGAATGGCTTCAATACTTCCGTTTTCGTCAAACAGATAGACACCCAAATTATCTGCCCAACTTTCGCATTGCAATTCTTTCATTGCCTTAATTACTGATTGGGGGATTTTACGCATTACGCCCGTGAACGGGTTCGGTTCACGCCCTATAATTTCTTCAACGCCTCCCAATGTTTCGTTACCGCCGCCAAAGGTTCGGGCGGCTCCGGCTTCGTTGGTCGGGGCTTGGATATACGGGGAAACAACAATTTTTGTGCTATCAGCCGCCGACAATAACGGCGTCCATGATGCAAGCAAAGTAATTGCCTTTTCCGTGGTAAAACTGTTTTTGCTTCCATCGTCTTTGGTTAGACGTTGAAACGCTACCTTTTGGATTTGCCCGAAACTTTCGGCGCATTTTACGGCGGGAATATCGGGCAATGAAGCCGCCGCCGGACACTTACAAGTAATCATACTCTTTAAATTTTAACGTTAAAAATTACATTTGTTACCTCGTTGGACTGTCCCTTTGCCCTCTGTATTACTTCTACGTTGCAAAGTTATAAACTTTTTCCGTTATAAACTTGCATATCTCAATTAAATTGTTAGTTACGACGTTTAACGCCCCGGTTTGCGTGTGCGTATGGTTGTATATTACCGTCGGCAATCTCTTTTTCGTAAATCCCGGTTAATCCGTCCTCCGGGTCGTCGTGCGTGTTCGCATCGAAATTGCGCAAAAAGGTTGTAACATGGTCGTAAATCGCTTTGTACCGGGTTTCCCAACCGAACGGCATAATAATACTTTGATTTACCATTGCGGACGCCGTAATTATCCTGCTTTCCTTATTGCCGCCTTGATAAAACGGGTCTGTCATTGCCCGCATTTTCTTTTTAATAACCTTTTCGTAACCCGCACCGCCGTTGTTACTCTCAACCCATACTTTTTGCGTGCCGTTCCTGTTAATCATTGCCGGAACGGTTACGGTTGTAACGTCCGTATTTTCGTCCGTCATTTCCATATCCGTAATTAAAGCAAATAACAACGGTTCCATACGCTTTGTTTTCTCGTTGAAAATCATGTTGTCCGATTTATAAACGTCATACGTGGCGGCAAACAAAAGGTCGTCCCCCTCATCGGCAACATCTATGTATGCGCCGGAACGTATGTACGTGCCGTAATCGGATTTTTCAACCCATGTTTTGAACGGTTGATATAATCGACCCTCGGCGGAACCGGGGTTGCCTTGATAGAGGCATTGAAATTGTACCGGGTCTAATGCTTTTTGCGCTTCCAACTTTTGCTTACTGTGTCGGCTTTCCCATAATGCCGCCCCCGGTTCCCGTGGGTCTATCTCGGTCGGTTCCCCGGTTTTCAATCCCTCAAAATTTATGCGCACCCACGCCCCCGGCGTTACGTTCTCTAAATCCGCCCAACACTTAACATCAATAATCGTTTCGCCGCTCTTTTCAATGCGCCCTATCAAATCGTCGTCGTGCCAACGGGTAAATACAATCAATTCTTGACTATCGTTGTGTAAACGGGTGCGTACAACGGTTGTGTACCATTTCCACGCCGCCGCCCGTACTATCGGGCTGTTACCCTCGGCGTAATCCTTATACACGTCGTCCAATATCGAAACGTCCACGGTTTTAGACGTCAGCGAACCGCCACGACCGACGACACGCAACGACCCCTTACGCCCTACCATTTCGATAACATCGGAATTGCGCAAATAGATATTAGCCATTGTTACGACGTTTGACCCATTTAAGTACGTGCCGGGGAATAATTCACGATACCGGGGCGTGTCGATTATTCGTTGAACGTCCCGGTTAAAATCCCGTGCGATTGTCGCCGCATACGAACCGATACATATTTTGCGGTCGGGGTCTAACCCCAACATAAATGCGGGTAATTTACGGCTCGACCCCTCCGATTTGCCATGTTGGGGCGGTTGTTGTACAATCATCTTTCGTATTTTGCCGTGTGCAAACATATCCAACAACGTATAATAAACGACGTGGAACGGCTCTAATACTAAATCCGGTTGCATATACCGGGCAAAGTTTATAAGGCGTTTACGGGCGGCGGCTTTAACAAGCAGATCCGGTTGTTGCCGGATTGCGTCGTACATCTGCAATAATTGTTCGTTGTTCATTGCTTTGCTCCTTTCTCCCATTTAGCACACGCCCGGCGACCTCGGACAATGTAATATTGATAATGCGGGCAACGTAAACAAATCGGGTTCCCATTTAAATCCCGGTGTCTATGGTCGTCCGTTATCCATTCCGAAAAACGGCACGTGTCGCAAATCTCGGTTTGCCATTCCGGTTGCTTGGTTCCCGGACGGGGTACGGTTACTCTCTTTGCCATTATTGCGCCCCTCCTTTCTCCAACAATGCCTTTTGATATTCGGCGGACTGCAATTTATCAGCCAAAGCAAACAATATATCGTCCGGGATTGCCTTAACATCGTACTTTGGTTTATCGTCGTCGGTCGTGGCGTTATATCCGGGTATCTCAATTTTAACGGGTGCATCAAACCCTAACATCTTTGCCCTGCGTTGCTGAATGTTCAAAAGCAAATCCAAAAACCGGGGGTTCCCGGCGGACGTTTCGGTTGCGGTTTCATTGTACCCGTAATATTCCGGGTCGCCGTCCTCGGCATCGGTTTTGATTGGTCGCCCTTTGTTGGTTTTCTCTTTGGTGCGCATCTTTCCGGTTTTCGACGCCTCCCACGCCTCCCATGCTTGTTGCTCCATCTTATCCAATTTGCGCAATTCTTGTGTAACGTATTCGTCGATATTATCCAACCGTTCCCGTTTCCACTCAATAAGGCATTGTTGCAAATCGTAATAAACCATTTGAAAGGTTATTGTATAACCCATTCCACGCGCGGACAAATCCCGGTTCAATGCGTCCGCAATTTCCCGGTACGAATACCCACGCAAAAACAAATCGGAACAAAACCGAATGTCGTAAATTCGTTGTTCCTCGGAACGTTTATTATAGCCTAATGGCTTCTTTCTCTTTTTCATAGTCAAACCTCCTTTGCTGTCAAATCGTACTCCCATACATAGCCGCCCGCCGTTTTATATACTCCTTTACAACATCGGGTAATCGTTATATTTTTTATTCCCGTTTTTCTTTCCGCTTCCCTTATGGATTTATACCGGGCAATTTCGTTTCCGGCTTTTGAACGTTGTATTACAGCTTTAGCAATTTTATTATGTTTGCCGTTATATGTATTATTATACTGATTATCGCACCACTCCAAATTATTGGCATTATTATTAAACTTGTTTTCGTCCTTATGATTTATTTGTTTCCAATTATTTGGATTTGGAATAAATTCCATTGCAACTAATCTATGTACCATTAATGCAGTTAGTTTGCCGGACTTATATAACCTTCCTGCAAATAGCCCTTACCGCTTACTGTTGGCTTTAGCAACTTACTTTTTCCAGTTCTTCCATAATTGAGGCTTTTTACATTACCATAATTGGATATTTGGTAATTCTCAAAACCGGATATATCTTTCCAAACTTCCATATCTTTTTTTTGCAAAGATAATAAATGTTTTCGTTTGCAAGTTATTTGCGGGGAATTTCCATTTTAAGAGGCTTTTGTTATTAACTCAATACTTTTATCGTCTTAATGGTTATCTTTCAACCACGGGCAAATTTACGGCTTTTTCGGGGCTATCTGCCAACCGTTGTGCGGCGGGCGTCCATAGTGTAGCAATTAAAACCGAACCGTTGACAATTGCCCGTTCGCCGGGCTTATATTCTCTTTCCCGGTCGAACGGTTTGGGTTGCTTTACTCTCATTCTTTGCCCGCTTCGTTTACATAGTCAAACAATGCGTCCAAATCTTCCTTTGCGCCTTTTATGCAAATTCGCACCCTATCGCCGCCCGCTAATGCAGTTTCGACAATCTCGCAATTATACCGGAGGGCGTTTATCTGTATCATTGCCGCCGTGGTATTCGTTACAAACTCGTTTCTTTCTTCCATGCTCTCGGATTTTTGTAGTAAATAAAATGTTTCCGTTGGTTCGTTCTCGCTTTGACACGCCCCCAACAAAAGCGTTGCCAAAGATAATAATAAAATCTTTGCTTTCATCATTTTACCTTTCTTTTAATCCATATAAACCGTATGCCAATACCGACAAACAATATTTTCGCCTCAATGTCAACATAACGGGCGTAACCGTTGACCGCATCCACGGACACGCCGGGAACAACAAACCAACTCTTATATTTCCAATATTCCCGGACGTAAACAGATACGCCAACCCGTCCGATATGGAACCCAATTTGCGCCGTATGTACGTCGCCATTGTTGCGGATAATTCCAACTTGTTTTTTACTCATTTCCTTTTCTGTTTAATAATTCGTAACTCTGTTTATCAACTACCAACGCCCGTGGGTATTCGGTTATTACGCCTTTGGTATATACGAGATTATAGATACCCAATTGTCCCTTAATTGGAAACTCAACTACCCGGCGGGGGTTCCGCATCAGCCAACCGAACCCCTTTGTAATGGATTTACGTTTTTCGGGCGGTATGCGGGTATTCTCCCAATCTTCCGGGGTAAAATCGGCGACGGGCTTAACGTCGTACAATTCAACCAATCCCAAAGTAACGCCGCTTTCATATCCCGCAATTACGGGATTAGCAGACGAACAAACCATTAAATCGCCCCGGTACGGCGTGTTTTTGCTGCGTACCTCAATACATTTTTCGCCGTAAACAATTCCGTTGTCCTCATACGCCGCCGTTACCAACTGCGTTGCATACGGGTTTTTAACGGTTAATGCACGCCAACGGTCGTGCAATTTCGGCTTATAATCTTTGTTATTATACTGCATAATCATTTTTTATTATCGGGTTCGTCCTCGTTTTCGTCGTTTGGTTCCGGGTAATGGATAAATCTAATTTGCCGGACGCTTTGAATTGATTCGTAAATGATAACGGCAACATCGCCGTCCGTCCTTACGCCAACTAATCGACAATCGGCGGGAACTTCAACCCTTATTTCATTTCTTTTCATTGAACAAATCCCAATTTGCCGGGACACAATAACCGGGCAATGTTTCCCGGTCAATCCCGGACGCTCTTACAAAACTATCTTTCCAATATATCCGGGGTGTTTTGTCCGGGTGCGCCTCCCAATAGTCGAACACGTGGTTGTAAAACATCAATGTTTCCCGTTTGGTATATCTGCAACCGCTTTGCAATCCTATCTTAAACAAGTCAACAAAGGGGTACGACAAAGCAATTACAGAAAACGCCCGGTCAAACATTCCCACGGGGATTCGTTCCACGCTCGCAAAGGTACGGAACCCGTGGCGTTTTGCCCGCACCAATGCGTTTATCCGCATCCGGTTTGGGCTTGCTTTGGGTTCCAATTCGTCGCATCCGGTCAACGTGGAACCAATGGCAATACGGGATTTGTCCCAACCCTCGGACGCCTCGGCAAAGTCGATTAAAATATTGATACCCTCGGCGCATTTACTCAATACCTTTACCGGGACGCCGTGGCGTTGACAAACGCCGATTGCTTGGCGGGTCAACCTTTGCGTTTCCGGCAATAACGGGTCGGTCGTGAACGAAAAGAACAACCCCGTTTTTTGCAATTCGTCCTTATGCTTCAACAACTCATTCGTAAATATATCCAATGCGTATGGATATTCCCGTAATGCCTTTTTCAATTCCGGGGTATTGCCGCCTGCGCCCCGCCCTTTGCGCAAATAACAATACGTGCATCCGTTGGAACAACCAACGTAAAAGTTGGCGGCATTCTCGGCATATTCCCCGGCTTTTCCCTTTGGGCTGTAAATAACCCGTCCGTTTATTGCTCCCATACTCATACAGATTAAAACGGTAAATCGTCGGTTCTGTTGGGGGCGGGTGCATCCGGCATGGGCGGCGGCGGGGCTTGCGTTCCGGCTCCGGTTTCTTTGGGCGTCAACATTTCCATATCGGTTGCGACAATCTCGGTAATATATCTTTTCACGCCTTGCGCATCGTCATAACTCCGGGTTCTTAATTCCCCCTCAATATAAAGTTTATCGCCCTTTTTGACGTACTGATTGGCTACCTTTGCCAATCCGTTTTGCAATACAATGTTGTGCCACTCGGTACGCTCCGGGATTTGTCGCCCGTCCTTTGTCGTAAAACCTCGTTTCGTGGTTGCCAACGAGAAGGTCGCAACACAACCGCCGTTGTCGAACTCCTTAAAATCCGGGGCTTTTCCGGTATGCCCTAATAAAATAACTTTGTTTACACTCATAACTATTTGAATTTAACACCATCCAACAAATACAATTTCTTATTATCAGACCAACCCGCCGCCATGTTTAAGGCTTTCCGGTCGTCGTCGTGTACAAACTCGCAATACCATGAATTGCCGCCAACGTTCGCTTTTTCTTTCAGTCGTACCAATTTGCCGACAATGCACCGGGCAAACTTGGCGTATGCGCTCGTTTCCGATATATGGATAATACGACGTTCGGCGTTTATTTTTGGCAATTCTTCGATTTGCGGGCGTTTTTCCTCGGCGGGGTATCTTTGTACCCTCTGAAAGTCTTTTTTGATTGACGACCGGGAAATTGCCCCAAAATCGGGGGTTCTCTTTTTGGTTCTCATTAAACTAACTTTAATTGTTGATATTCGGTTTTCATTAACTCAATTAACCGCATATTTTCCGGGTATATTCTCATTCGTTCCCGGTCGCCATTCTCCCAACGGTTATGGCATTCAAAGGAAAGGATATTTATATTTCGGGGGTCGTGCGCCATTTCCGGGTATGCTCCATGGGTCAAAATGTGGGAACAATAGACGGCGGAATAATTCGCCAACGGCTTTAATGTTTCCTCGCATCGGTGCGGCTTGTGTTCCCAAACCCAACGGAAAAAGCGTTCATTTGCCGCCATAATATTTGCACCCCGTCCCGTAATACAATGCCCGAACAATTCCCGTTGTATCTCAACCCTCAAACGAATATCCATGCGGAAATTACGCAAATCCAAAAGGGGATTATACCCCCTTTGGATGCAATAATTGTATTCGTCCCGGTCTGTCAACAAATACGGTTCCATACTCTTACATTTCCGCCGTTTCGTCGTCCGGTTCCGGGTCGTCCGCCGGGTCGTCAACGTTCGGGAACAATCCGTTGTCCTCTATTTTTTCGGCATTCAATCCGGGTGCGGGTTCGCCATCAGCCCCGAACAACTCCAATTGCGCCTTTTTACCCTTGAAAAGAAAGGCGTAAACCTCGGCTTCAATGTCGGCGGCAATTTCTTCTAATTCTTCCTCAAACCCGAACGTTTCCGTATTGAATTTAAGGCGGGGCGAATTGATTGCGGTTTTCTGATTGTTAGACACGGTAAACAATCCGGTTAAAACAACCCCTACGTTATCGTCTTGACCGGAAAAGGACACGCCCCGAACCTCTATGTTTTTCAACATTTCGTCGGCAAAATCCCGTGATAACTCGCTTTGCTTTTTAGTCGCCTTGAAATCGGATGTTTCAACCATCGACAAAAAGGACGTAATATTAAAAATCCGTCCCATGATTGGGCGCAAACGGTCGAAACAATCCCGCAAATCCGGGTGTATGTCCTTTGCACTTTCGACGTGGTATTTGTTCGTGTAACTCTCATTACCTATTGTTTCGGTAACTTCATAATGTACGTCTAACCCGCCGTCCTTTAATGTCTTGACTTTCGACAATGCAAACGCCTTTTCGCTTGGTATCAACATAACGTTTGCGGTTTTTTTTTCTTCGTTCATATTATAATATTATTTGTCGCCGGGAACCCACCCGGCATGGTTTTAATCAAAATTCGTTTTCGTCCAACAATTCCCGTGTCTTACTATTCGACGGAACCGCCGTGCATTCCGATTCCGGGATTGGTTCCGGGACGGGTTCCCCGGTTCCGATTGGTTCCGTTACCGGGTTGGGGTCGTGGAACTCAATATTGCGCCCGCCTTTGGGCTTTTCCGGCTCAAATTGGGCTTTGAGTTGTTCCGCCGGGTATTCCTTTTGCGCTAACTCAATAATCCCCAAATTAACCAATTCCGGGACGCAACGGCGCAACGCCCTTATGTCCTCTAATGCGTCATGCGCCGGGAATGTTTCGCCGGGGAATAACTTACTATATAATTCCTCTAATTTGGGATATTTCCCCGGTCGCCCGTTTGAATACAATGCGCCGACAAACTTAATTGTTTTCATCATTGTATCAATGCGTTTACCCTTATGTAATGCGTCCTCAACATATGCGTCGTAATATTCCCGTCCACAATAGCGCAAAACGTTTGCTTTTAACATTGAACTATCAAAGTAAATGTTGTGCGCACATACAAGCGGGGCGGCGTTGGCATCCGATAAAAATTCGTCCACAACCTCGGCAAACGGCACGCCCTCGGCAATTGCCCGTTCGGTTGTTATACCATGAATTGCGGTTGTTTCCGGGGGTATCTCGTAATTATCGGGTTTGATAATATAACTTTTTTCCTTATCGCCCAACGACCATGCCAATTGGACGACGTGAGGGAATTGCTCAAAATCCGCATCCCATTTCAAACCCTTTGCCGGAACCCCAGTTGTTTCACAATCAAAGAAACAAACATCTTTCAAATCAAATTTTTGCATACCTTAAATATTAAATCGTTAATTACTGTTTTCGCTCTCACTGCGGTATTTATCCCGCTTTTTCTCCAACTCCAAAACGTCCCGGTTTTCGTCTATATACTTTTGGACGTCCCGGTTACAAAACGGTTTTCCGTCCAACTAAAGCAAATGCCAATACGGTACGTTTTCCATCGGTTGCCCCTTAAATTTACCTTGCGGCATCGGGGATTTATCGTTTAATTCCATACTAAAAAAGTCTTTTTTGCCCGTCCTCGTTGGGGGTTTGTTCAACATATTTTGCCCGTGTAATCCAAACGCACCCGCACCGCAAACACTTTATCCGGCTGTAATGCTTTGGCGTGTATTCGTGGCGGATTATCCGCCAACCCGCCAACGGGTAATTTTTCCGTTTTCCGTTACACTTGCAAAACATACCTACAACGTTCGGGGGTCGTCAATAAATGTATTGTATTCCTCGGCAGCTATCTGTTTGAGCGTTTTGATATGTTCGATTAACTCGGCGTTCGACAAATCCGCCACGGTGCGCAAATCGTGGGAATATACCCCCGTTTCCTCGTTGACCCGTTCAACGTACATAATCGGGGAAAATTCCCGCAAACGTCGTTCGGTTTGTTCCTCTGTAAGACGTTCGCCCGCCTCCCAAATTGCGTGCTTAAACGTCGGTACAACATAGTTGAAATAATACCCTTTCAAAGCCTCGGACGAACCGGGGGACGCTACAATAAACCGGGCAATAATGCGGGAACCTTTCCAACCCTTGAAAAACTCATTTAATTCCCCCATGTACATTGCCAACCCGCCGTTATTGTTTATTGTCCCCGTCGCTGTTATTTCTCGATTTTTCATCGGCTATTAATTTTTTCATTGTCTTATTAAACGCTGTCATTCCGATTGTATGGATAACGTCCCGTTCCGCCCGTGATAACTTCGTTTCCCGCTTATCCAATACTTTTGCAAATGCAACAACAAATTCGCCCGGCTCCAACAATCCGGCATTGTGCAACCCGTCGATTGGGTGCGCTTTCAAACGCTCGGTTGCTTTCAATGCTTTGCGGGCTTTTTCCCGACTTTCCCATATTTCCCGAACCTCGGCGGCGGCGTTGTCATAAAACAACCGCATTTTCAGAACGTCGGCAATTGACAAATCAGCCACGGCGGTTGGTTGCTCTTTTTCCGGCTCCGGTTCCGTCGTAACGGGTGCAACCTTACCGTTATTCACTCCATAACCGAACAACGCAAAATCCCCCTTTGTTGGGTCGTCCGGGAATATCTCGGCGAAACGGTCGGTTATCTCAATGGCTGTTTGCAAATCCGGCGTCCGACGTTTTACAAGCCCCAACCGCAATGCCTGTTTATGTACGTGGGTATCTAATGGAATGATTAAATTACGGGGGTCGCAAATCGTCCACAATCCAAAGTCAACCGGGGAACCGTGGCGGCACATCCAACGCAAAAACATACATAAGCGTTTGCAACCGCTTTTCGTTTCCATATCCGGCACGCCCTTAACATCGCCGAAAAGACGTTGCAATTGCTCCAACGGACGCCCGCCCGGTTGCGCTTGCAATGCCTTTTCCATATTCTCAAACTTACTATATACGTCTAATAAGCGGGCGCAAAGGTCGTGAAAATCGGCGTATGTAAACGTTCTATAAAAATTCTCTTTACTGCCTTTGTATTGCTTCCATTCCGGGGCGACTCCCTGCGTGTCGGTTCCGACAATATAATGATACGGCGCACCCTTGAAAATTTCCCGGTCGATAAAATCCGCCTTTTGGATTATCTGTTTGCGGGAACCCCACGCAATCCACGCCGTAACAAATGCGCTAATCTCAATATTTACCCGGCTATCGTAACGGTGCGGGATTTGCACCGGGTCGGATTGGATAAACTCGGCGGTTTCGTATTGTTCCGCCCAACGTTTCAAATTATCGTTCAATGTATATGCCATTGTTTTAGATTTTAAGGGGACGGAAAGCCCGCCCCCGGTTATTATTCGTTTTCCGTGTATTCCTCAACTACTAAATCGGTTTGTCCCCGCTTTACTTCCTCTATAAAGCCTTGAAAACCGTTTGCCTTTGCAATGTCTATAATCGCCTGCAAACGCTTTTCGCCTAAACTTTCGCCCCTCGCAATGCGGAACACCTTAACCGTCGGATTGCTTGCGATAATCAGTTTGGCGGCAACCTCCATAATTTGACTATCTGACACTTTCCCGGCAACGAACGGCACGCCGTTTAATTCTAACCCGTCGTCCGTGAACGAAAGCCCGGCAATCGGCAATTTGGACGTTGCAATAAGTGTTTCCCTTTCCTTTGCCAATGCGCCTAATTTGTCCTCAAACGTGCGGGCGGTTTTCTCGGCGGCTTCCTTTTGTTTCTTCTTTGCCATGTAATCCACAACCAACGCATTAATACGGTTGTGTTCCTCGGCTTTTTTCAGTTGTTCCGCCGTATCTAATTTTTCCGGGTTATTGGCTTCGTATTCCTCTAACCATTTGTCGGCATTTGCTTTGCGCTTTTCAAAATCGGCTTTTTCCGCCTCAATGGTTGCCAATGTTTCCTTTAATTCGGCATCGACGTTTTTACGGGACGTTTTCGCCTCTTTTTTGGCGTCCTCTAATCGTTTTTGCGCCTCGGCGATAATGCGGGCAACCTCTTTTTCTTCATTAGCTAAATTGGTGTCAATAATCGCAACGGCTTTGTCGTGGTTGTCGTTGGCGGTTTTAATACGTTCGGGGATTGCCGCCAATTGTTCAACCCTTTGTTGCCGGGTTTGGCGTACCGTTTTCGCTTTCTCAATCAATCGGGCATTTTCGTTTTGTTCTTCCATCAACGCCGTAATATCCTTTTTCTCGGCATACGTTTTGACGTCGCCGGGTTTCAATTGCTTTTCAGCGTTTGCGCAAATGGTTGTGTACGTCTTAACCTCGGCGTTGGCGTCCTTTCGTTTGTCCTTAACGGTCGTAACCTCGGCGTCAATTTCTGCAATTCGGGTGCGCACCTTTTCCGGCAACAAAGCCTTTACAACCTCAATTTGTTTGCGGCGTCCCTCGGCGGTTTCACTCCAACGGGAAAACTCCACGGCGTCAAAATCTTGGTAGCCGAAAATCTTTTGCAATATTGAAACGTTATCCGAACGCATCCCGGTTGTTTGTGATTTTATGGATAACGTCCCACGTGGGTTGGCTTTGGTAAACTTTAATTCGACTTCGTAATTTTCGCCGTCGTTACCTACTACCATCTTGGCAAATCCTTTGTCCTCTCCATTTTTCAAAACGGCGTCCCGGTTCCCGGTCAACATTGCGCCGATTGCTTTTAATAGGGTTGATTTGCCTAACTCGTTGTCCCCGGTAATGAAATATACATTACCCTCAAAATCTGCGTTGAACTCTTTGATAACTTGAAAATTCAACAATTCCAATTTCTTAATATACATCGCTCTAATTGTTTATGCCGGGGTTCCCCCCGGCGGTTATTACTATTTTGTTAATCTCATTCTTTGGTGTATCATGGTTTGCACTTTACTAAGTGCATCCCGGTTGGCGTCAACCTCTAACCGGGTACAATCAGCAATAAAGTTTTCCAATCGCTTATATAGGTCGCCCAACTCTTTTGCCGTCATTGCGTGCCGCACGGCTCCCAATTCGTCCTTATCCATTTTTGCAAACTCTTTTAAGGGTTTCTAAATCCCGGCGTTTGGGTTCGTCGGCGTTCTTTGTTGCGTCAATTAACGGCATATCGTTTGTTGTTGCCGTCCATTGTTTCCCGGTAACGGGGGACGTATAAGTTACTTTATAATGTCCGTAACCGCTTGGAATAAAACTAAAATCGTAAATACTTGTTTTCGCTCTCATACTATTTTGTTTTTATAGTTACCGGGAAAACGCCCGGTCGTGTTATTATCATGCCGCAAATATACGTATAGTTTTTATATTACCAAAACTTTTATCTTTTATTTTCGGCTATTTTTTTATTTTCCGCAATAATCGCCCCAAAACAACGCATTTCCCCACGCCGCCAAACTCAACTAACATATTACCGTTGCGCCCTCTTATACATTTACCATCGGAACGACGAACCGCCCGGCACGGCATACGTCGCAATTCCGGGCGGGTCAATCGGTCGCCTAAATAGATATAATCCATTTCGTCCATTATCAAAACAATTTCATTTGTGTATCGGTCAATACAGCAACGACCGCATCAACTTTGCGTTCCCAACTTTCCAACGTTGCCAATTTTTCCGGGGTTGGGTTCCGTTGACAACGTCGTTGGTTGTGCCGCATCTGTTTTACCATTTCCGCCAAATCTTTTGCCGTTATTTTTTCGGGATTTTCGATTTGCGGGGCTTTTGTTTCGTCTGCCATATAAGTAACCATTTGAATAATTAAACGTCCCTACGGGCTTAAAATAAACGGTTGTGCATTTGTTGGGGCAAATTTTCCAAAACCCAACGGGGGTTATTCTGCAAAATGAACCGTCCAAAGTGCATTATTAACGTTGCGTCCGCATTCCACAACGCCGGGGTAATCTCCGGGTACAATTTCCCGGCAATATCCCGGAACCGTCGTTTGCGGTCTGCCTTTTCTTCCTTTTTCCCTTTGACCTTGATACGCAATTTAAGGTCGTTTTGCCATTTCATAGCATTTACCAAAACAAACGGTATTTCGGCGACGGTTATAATGGCTTTCAAATGCTCAAAGTTTTGCAACATCTTTTGAATGCGGTACAACTTACCCATGTTTGCCCCGGCATCCTCAACCGTTACGTCGTCCGGGCGAACGCTCAATTTTTCCAAAAAGATAATTGGCGTGCGAATCTCTTTGTAATAGTTGAGAAAATCCCGTATCTCGTTAATGTCTTTAGGCATCTTAATTGCCGTTGCGTTGTGGTTGGGTCGCCAAACCACGATACCCCCAGCGGCTCCGGGGTCAATCCCAATAATACAATCTATTTTCATTAGAATAAATATTGTGTTATAGTTTTATTTTTAATTCTTTCAATTGCTTTATTATAATAATCTGCATCTAATTCACAACCCACAATTGCAAATTTAATTGTTCTCTCTTATTAATTATATCTATTGCAATTGCAATACTCCCACTACCTAAATGAATATCTAATATTTTATAACCTTTTTCGCAATTACGCATTATAAGCCATTCATATAATTCTATTGGTTTCTGTGTTGGGTGTATCTTATTTTGTTCTTTCATAACACTCAACGACCATATTTTTGCAGGTTTTTGAATAGAAGACCATGCGTATTCACACATCGCTAAAGAAAAATTTTCCGGTTGCTTTTTATCCCATCTATAAAAACCTTGTGACGGGGGCAAATCAAAATAATTGCCCCCCCATATTATTTGGTTTTTGCTCACTCGAAATAATTCATCAAAATATTGTTTGCTTGGTATTTCATTATCCCAATTTTTTTTCTTGTGCATTTGCCTAATAGGATTTTTACTAATCCCAATACCATACGGCGGGTCAACAATAGCCAAATCAAAATATTTATCCGAATATCTTTTCATTAAATCTAAATTATTTTCATTCGTTATCTCTATATAATCATTTATTTTCATACTCAAATTTTAAATAATGGTAAATATAAATTTCATCCTTAATCATCCGGTCGAAAGTCCGTTTAATCTCTTTTCGCCGAGCAACCTCAAAGGCTGTATAATCAATTTCCGGGCTTTGGGTTCCTTGTTTCCGAACGTGGTAAACCGTAAATTCATTAACGAACCCACGGGCGGCACGTGCCAAAAATCGGTTATACGCTTCTTTCCGGTCGTCCTCGGTTTCTTTCACTTCATCCGCTAACCGAATGCCCAACAACCAATTATATACAAACATTTCGTCGGTTAATCCAAACACTAAACGCCCGGTATATTTATAGCGCAAAAAACACATTAAACAAGTCATAACCGATTGATTGCGATAATACCGGATTTGCTCCGGGCTTAACTCCTTTTTCGGTTCCGGTAATGCTGTGTATGCTTTGCCGATAACTTGGTTTTGTTTCCGGCAATATGCGTTCAATACCTTTGCGAAATAATCGGCGTTGAATTGTTGGTAATGTTTCCGTTCGGCGTTGCCGTCCCTATCCTTTGGCAAATAGTCGTCTAATTCCCCGGTAATCAGCAATTCAAACGATAATTTAACCTCGGATAATGTTAATTGCGAATAATATCGTTTGAGCAAATCCAACAATCGTGTACAAATATACGTCCAATCGTCCCGGTTTTCCGTGGGAATGATAAACCCCACGTCCATTGCGATAAACCGGAACATTTGCCCGGTTTTAGCAATCAACGTTTCGTCGTCAATCTCGGCAATCTGTTTTTTTGTGGACGCAACGAAAATATACTTTTCAACCGGGGTTAATGCTTTTGCAACCTCCGGCAATTGTACCATTTTACGGCGAATCTCAATTGCTTTTATTCCGGGCTTTGGGTTGTATATTTCCAACGCCACATTTTGAACATTTGCTTTTTCCGATAAATTTTCCATATTACAATTTACTTAACCATTGTTCATAAATATTATTTGCTACGTTTGCCATCATTACAGGCGGAACACTCATACCACATAAATAACCAATTTCCTTGTCATTCCCTTTATAATCCAAAGGGAATGAAGAAATTTTTATTATTTCGTTTCTACTTAAATACATTGGTTTTGTTTTTAATATCAAAGTCATGTGTTCTGCAGGTATTAATGTTGGTGCAACGCTTCTTTCATCAAAGAAATTAAAGTTATAAAAGCCTCGTTTATTGTATAATCTTTGATAAACATCACATAAACTTCTATCTTCAATTTTCTGATTATCCCATAAAAAACGTGTTTTTGAACCTTTTTTTATTTCTTTTCCGCCATAATCAACTATTTCTTTGAATAAAATAGGTTCCTCCTTAAAATTCATATCTATAAAAGGAACTAAATCAAATAAGTTTTTTTTATGTAGAAACTTATTTCCTATATCTTCTCTTATACATAAGAAAAAAAGCCTCTCCCTATTTTGAGGAACTCCCATATCAGAGGCATTTAAAAGAAAATGTTGACAGTAATAACCAGCTAAATCAAATTCGTGATATATCTTTTTTACATAATTCTTGGCATTTCCCATCAATAAACCTTTTACGTTTTCTGATACTACAATTTTGGGTTTTAATTTTTTTGCCAAATCAATAAAATGTAGAACATGGAGGCGAACCGTCTAATATATCCAAATTATACAATTCTTCCGGCAATTCATTAGATTTTACCATATCCCTTATATCACATACGTAATTGTATTTAGGATTATTATTTCTTACATAACATTCGTTCATTTTTGGGTCTATTTCATTACAGCCATTACATCAAATCCCGCTAACTTATATCCCATCGTTGAACCTCCTCCACATGCAAAACATGAAAAAACTTTTCCTTTGTCTTTCGTGAAATTTGCATCTTTCAACGTCCAATTGTAACTAAATCTATGTCCTTTTCCCATAATCAAAAATCATCATTTAAATATTTGACTGCATCAGATACGTTTATCTTGGATTTGCTTTGTTGGAATTGCGGTTTCAAATGTAATTTGTTGCGTTCCACATCGCCACGGATAAAATTACGCACGGTCGCCAACCAACCGTTCTTTGTGCGTTTCATGTTTTTTTGGTCGCTCCAATCGGCGACGGCATGGAAATAATAAACCAAATCGACCTTTTCAAATTCCGGGGTTGCAAACTTACTTTCAAACTCGGAATAATCCACGCCAACGCCGTTTTCAAATTTAACCATTTTGCACACGGCGGAATTGCGGAATAACGTTTTTTTCTCTTTTGGTTCCTCAACCCTTGTTTCTTCATCCGGGAATAATCCGGGGTTCTTTACCCCGGTATTATCATTATCAAAAGAGGTATTAATATCATCTATCTTTATTGTGTCGGATTTTCCAACCACCGTAGTTGGATTTTCCAACCGGGGGGTAGTTGGATTTTCCAACCGGGGGGTAGTTGGATTTTCCAACCGCTCCAAAGCAACCCAATAATTAGACGTATATTCACAATAACGCACCTTGTTTTTTTCGTACTCAAATTTATTAATATATTGCATATCAACTAATTGTTTGAGTAACTTAATAACCGTACTTTTATCTAATCCCGTCCATTCGATAAGATACCGCAATGAACCCTTAAAACGGCTTTCGCCGTCTTGACTAAAACCATGTATCAAAGCGAAAACCAACAATTCGTTACCTTTCAATTTAAGTTTCGTAATCATTGGGGCTAATATGGTTATAAAATTGCTATCCCGTATTGTCATACCTCCGTAAAATAAACATTAATATTATCGGTTCTTTTATCAGCCTTGCAAACAATACGTTTACAACTTCCTGGGTATTTATTGAAAAAACAATCTTTGCAATCATGCCAAAATTCGGCAATCATACATTTAACCGGAATATTATTAACCCGGATAACCGTTTCAACGGGTATTTCAATTTGTTTAATTGTTGCCATCGTGTCCGCCCTCCAATTCTTTAACGGGTTCCCATGCTTTACGCACTTTCAAAACATTGTCGGCACTCTCATTGGGAACCAACGACACGACGGGAAAACGGGAACGGTCGCCCGGTTTTTGCGTCGTGGCAAATTGTACATTCAAATCAAATATAATGCCTTTGCAAAATCCCCGTTCCGCTAACATACCGTCGAACGTTTCCCGAATTTGCGGAATTGTGGACGCCGTGCCTTTTGTGGCGAATTGCCAAACCCCGGCAACCCCACGAACCAAAGGAACAATAAAGTTTAGCGTTAATGTAACCTCCCAACCGTCGCAATCCGGTTGGCGGCTCTTTTTATTCGGGTAACGCTTCGTTATTGACTGCATTAAATTTGGGTACTTTTCCGTTGTCAACGTTTCGTATTTCTTTCCGTCCCATACTTGGAACGTATCGCCATCGCCCGCCGCAATCAATCGCCCGTCGTCGTCCCGGTATTCGTAACGCTCGTTACATACTTTTGCCGGGTCGTCGTCCGGGAAAACAATTTGTATTGTTTGCGGCTTTTCGCCGTATGCTTGCGTAAATAATCCGGCATACTTTCCCGTTGGTATGAAGTAATCAACGCTTTGCGGATAACCGTTTGCGTTTTTCATACCGATTTTTATTTGACCGACACGGGGCAAAATCAAACGGGATTGTTGCGCCTCCGGTCGTTTTATTCTTCCTTTCATCATTCAACAACTTTTATATTTAACTCTAATTTAACGGGCGAATTTTCCCAATTTATATGCGATAATTCCGGGGGTATTTCTCCCAATAACTCAACCGCATCAATCCAAACGGGGCTATCAAAATCCCGTGTACATCTTTCGGGTTTTTCCGTATGTATAATTGCCCGTCCGTCCTTATCAACTGCATAATATACTATATTCATAACAATCAAATTTCGGGGTCGTCGTTCAACATCTTTTTCCTACTCTCGTTTTTGGGCTTTTTAGGCTCATTTGCGGGCTTTACTTTCTTTTCCGTGGTATTACCCCGCTTTGTAGTCGTTTTGCCCGTGGCGGCTTTCTTTTCCGGCTCCTTTGCCTTTTTGGGCGCACGTTTAACAATGGTTGTTTTCTTTGGCTCCTTTTCCGGTTCCGTGGCGTCCGCCTTGACTTTATCGGCGGCGTCTGTACTTTCGTCCGGGGTCGCCTCCTTTGGGGCTTTCGTTTTAATCAATTCCGCCAACGATAACGATATTACGTTTTGCGTCAAATCCGGGGCGTTATCCAACAATACCATACCATTAACCGACGTAAACGTATTGTCTTTCTTTTCGTCCTCAATCGCTGCAATCTCTAAAAGATACGGGATTTTCCGTATATTGGGGCTATCCGTTTGTTCTTTCAGATTATACGACGGACGTTTGCGCCAATCTTTCGGGCTGAAATTGAAAATACGGGTAACGGGGAATTGCTCAAAATTAACGTTCCACATATCCCGGTACATTCCTAATTGTATTTCGCTTTCTTCGTAAAAGCCTTTGCGCCCGCTCTTAAAATCGACAATTGCGTTAATACGTTCGTCCCCGCCAATCTTTGCCAACATGGTACACGGGCAATCAATCATTCCGGCATACTTGTAATATGGATGCACTAAAGCAATTTCAACCGCCAACGGGCGCACGTCGTAATCTAATACGAATTGAGCAAACGCCAATACGTCCTTTTTCAAATCGCCGGCATAATATATAAAATCGTCCGGCAATCGGTAAACCTCAATATATTCTTTTAGTTTGCCTTTTAACCCGTCCAAATCATAAGCCCGGTTAATTAATAATTCCTCAAATGCGGCGTGCATAAACGTACCATACGCCGCCCGTTCGCCTTTGTATCGTTCCGCTTCCTCAATGCCTTTGTTGGCAATCCATTGTATTAAGTGCGGGGCTTTGGGTAACGTTTGGGACAATATCGTTGTAACCGACGGGAAAAACTCCGGGTTCCCGTTGTCGTCATATCGGTAATAATAGCGGTGTCCCTTACTATTCAATTGCCAAACCTTATACGGGGGTTCAATCAACGTTTTTTCATCAAAAAACATTGCCGTCATTTCCTCAACCGTCATGCCCGGCAATATCTCAAATATTCCGGTTGGTTGCTCAACCTCGACCGCTTCAAACGGGGGGATTATTTGTTGTTGTTCCTCGGTAATTTCCGGGAATTGGTCGGCGGGAACGGCTCCCAAATTTTCGACCGTCTTTTGTACCGGGTTTTCCGGTTTCTTTTTGTTCGCTCTCATTTTCTACTCTTTTTTAATTCTGAAAATCCACATAATACCATTACGGCACACATACCCGCAAACATCAATTGCCACGGGTTCCAAAATGCACCAATCAGACAAACAACGCCCAACGTTCCAAACGTCGCAATAATGGCTTTCGCTTGGAACCTATCGGAAAACATAACGTCCGCCATGCGTTCAAACCATTGTAACCCGTTATTCTTCATATCCAAACAAATAATTAGGGGTGCAATTACACATTTCGCAAATGATAACAACCCATTCCGGGCGTATCTGTTTGGTCGTACCGTTACATAAGTTTGTCATATTAACTTGTTGTGCGCTTTCGGTGCGTCCCTCCCATAAACGGGCGGCAACCTCTTTTTTATAAACCTTAATCCCGGCGGTTTGCGCCCGTGCGATTGCCTCGTTTACTCTTAATTTCGTCATTTCTGCCATTTCTTTAGTCTTTTATTGTTAATAACTCGGTTCGTTACTCTCTTTGTGTCCGCAATGCGTACACGTCATTTCCTCCCAAATTGCGGTATATTCCGGCGGGGTCAAATATCCGTCGCCTCCGGTCTGTTTATATTCCCCGTCGGTAACTTCCATTTCGCCGCCGCACTCCGGGCAATCTTCATTACCCATTAAATCCAAATCCGGGACAATGAAATATACCCGTTTCAGATACACGCCCAACGCCTCGGAAATCGCCGCATAACAATTGGCGGTTTGTTCCTCGGTTACGTCCTCGTTTATTGCATCGAAAACGGAAACGCCCCAATTGTCCGGGTCGTCCTCAATAACTTTGTTTTTGAGTAATTCCGAAACGACAATTTCGGAAACTTGTTTGGCTGTTTTCCCGCTATCGGTCGCCAATTTTTTTAATAAATCGCTCTCTTTTATTCTCATATCTTTGCCGGGTACTCCCCCGGTGGGTTTTTGTTTCTGCAAAAGTATAAATAATATTTGTATTACCAAAAATAAAACCTTTGAATATTTTATTTGTTCACGTTGGACGCTTGTAATACAGATAAAAAGCACTAATTTTGTTGCACCGCATAACCTTACAACATCGCTCTCGGTTACTGCGTATCAACCCCCGGCGTTACTTCATTGCGTCGGGGGTTATCTTTTACCCGCTCAATATAGATATTTCGGTATATATCGCCGTAATACCCGGTTTCCCTTGTAATTCGTTCCAACGTTCGCAAATCGTATTCGCCAAATACAACGTACTCATGTTCTAACAATTCGGCGTCTTGTAATGCAAACTCAAACGTAATATCAACGTATTTGTCGCCAACCCGGTTAAATGCGTGTTCTATGGGAATAAAAGCAAATGTTTTGCCCTCGCAATATCGCACCCGTTCCGGGAACAATTGGCAAAGCAAATGCGCATTCCGATAACATTGTTGCGGTTGGGGTTTCAGTATATCCCGGATAATCTCTAATTCGTAATCGTTGAACACGTCCGCCGCCCGGACAATATCAACACGTTTTGCAACGGCGATTGTATCGGCAAAATATTTTTTTGCCGTGGGTTCAAATCTAACCGCATAAACGCCCGCATTTCCTCAATAATAACGCTTTCCATAATCAGCCCTTTGTAAATCCCTTAAATGCCACATGGTAAACGTCGTATTGTTTCCCGGTAACATAGAACTCAATCATACGTTCCGGGTTCCCGGTGTCGTTTATCGCAATGGTTGGGTATGGTTCCCCCGGCAATTGGTTATAATCGCTTTCAATATCCCGCAATCCCTCCGGGAAATCCGAACGGTCGGCGGAAAAATACCGGGTTAAACTCTCTTTTATTCGGTTCAACATTTCGTCGCCGTGCGGCTCAAAATGCGCTTTTATCTTATCTTGTTTTCTTAATGCAAATCGCATGGTTTCCAAATATTTTTTTGAAACGTCCACGACCTTTGCGCACGTTTCCGGATTAAACATTCCTATATGCGTGTATTCCGTTGGTAATCCCAATTGCTCGGATAACCATTTGTAAGCCTCGGAACGCTTCATTAATTTACGCTTATATATTTCGTCAAAATATCGGTGCGCCTCAATCTTACATCGGCGCAACTCGGCGTTTGCTAATCGACCCTTTGCCCGGTCGGTTCCCGCATGAACGCCAACATACGCCCGGCATTTAGGGCAATAGTAAATCATTCCGTAATCAATGCCGTAAACCTCAATACTATTTTTGTACTCGGTTGGAATATGGCAATACGGGCAAATCTTACCTTTCAATATTTCCCGTTGTTCCTCTGTTAATATCATTTTTGCCCTCCTTAATCACTTTGCAAAACTTATAATATTGGTCGTGTCGGCTCTCAACTTGACAAAGCAACCCAATATCGTTGCCGTCCAATAATAGGTTTAACACATCGCCGGGATTGTGCCGGGTATAAAGCAAAAATAACCCGCCGTTTGCATTTTGGATTATCTTATACATTGCTTGACTTAATCGGTAACGTTTCGTTTTGTTCATCGCTCTAAATGGTTATGCCGGGGGATTGCGCCCCCGGCTTGGTTATTACTGCAAATACGCAATTGCGTTTAATCTCTCTTTTTCCTTTGTCGCATATTCAACGTTTCGGGCAATCCATTGTTCGGCGGGGTTTTCGGCTATCCATGTACTCCGATAATCCGGCGTAAAGTATGCGATTTGTTTTTTATACGCCTTTTCCGGGTTTGCCAATATTTCCGTCGCATGGCTCAACCGTTTGCCGTGGTCGCCTTTGCCGATTAAATCCAAACGACCGAAATAAAACGACCCGTCGGCGGTACACGCCACATATTCACGGGCGGACGTTCTTTTTGATACAATCGCCTTACTATCGGCGTCAATAACTTGGTACTCGTATTTCTTTCCCTTTACTTTCTTAACTAAAATGTATTTTGCCATTGTCTTTATTATTGTGCCGGGGGACGAACCCCCGGCGGGTTATTATTTGTTTGAATAAGGGTTATTGTTGCGGTAATTCGTCCAATCCTTATGCGTCCGGTAACGGATAACGTGGCGGTCAACTCCGGGAACATCGCCGACGATTGCCGTATTGGTGTGTTCTCTCATGTACTTTGCAATTTCCCCGTCAAATCCTAATTCCTTAAATTGTTCCGGCGTATAAACCACAACGACGGGTTTAAAATGTTCGTCCCGTGCTTTCCGGCACTCGGTCAATGTTGGCTTTACACACGTGAACAATTCGCCGTCCTCGTTACGATAATCGTATTGTATTAATTTGGTTCTTTTACGGCGGATTGTCGTATAAAACGTTTCGTAATTCTCGGTTCCTTTTTGGCATTGGCTTACGCCGTTAATATCTGTTTTCATACTCTGAAAGTGTTTTTAATTTCATATACATTATTTGAACCCTCGCAAACCACATACGTTGGTAATGGCTTTTTATTCATTCCGCAAACATCGCTTTCAAATGCAGAACGGGACGTATAAAACCAAATACCGAATTGTTTAGATACAAACAATAAATCGTTTATGCTTTTCCCGTGTTCGGTCGTTAATACTTGGTTGAATGAAATTTGTTGAAAATCAACTTTTCCGTCTAATAGGGCGGCAATCTCGGCAATATCCGTTGCCTTTGTTCTTTTCTTTTCCATGATTGAAAATTTATATTGTTCCGGGGAAAACGCCCCGTCGTTGTTTACTGATAATAGAAAGTGATTTTAACGCCTCGGCGCAATTTGCAAACCTCTTTGTCGCCGTAACAATTGAAAGCACGTTTTAACAAGCGATTGACTAACTTAATGTCGCCGACAATCTTTATTAAACCGGACACGCCAACCAATACATTAACCTTTTTGCCGTTTACAATTCCGTTTACCTTGATTTTGAAATTGCGGTTAATCTCTTTTGTTGTGTAATCTAATCCGTTATAAATGCTTTGAGTATTCATATTGTTTCGCTCTCTATTTTCCGGGAAAACGCCCGGTCGTTCTTGTTTGATGATGCAAATATACAACCTTTATTTTAATTACCAAAGGTTTTATCTTTTATTTTTGGCTTAAACTGCAAAAAGTTTTGTTTTTGGTTCCAAAGAAGTTATTTTCTTGGAATTTTCGATTTAAGCGGCTTTTGCAAGCGGGACGGGTAAATTATCCACTTTGAAATAAAATGCCCGGAAACGGGCTAAAAATGGCTCAATAGAAAAAGGGGTTGCAACGACTTGTTACAACCCCCGGTTTATTACTTTTCTATGGTTACGAACTCAACCCCCAATATTCGGGTTGCCGGGTTCTTGCTTACAACGTCAATTTCCCGGTTCTTTATCTTCTTTGTTTTCCAAAGGAACCCCCAAAAGCGTTTATATTGCACCGTTTCCGCTATTAACAGACTATCCCGGTTTATATGCTTCCCGATAAATACCCCGGCGGGCGTTGTGCATCCGTGCAACTCAAACCACGGTTCCACAATGTCAATACACCGTAATACGGTCGTAACCGTGTCGCCGGGCAAATATACAATACTATCCCGGACGTTCGCCCGTAATTCGTTAATCGTTTCCATTTGTGCCGTCGTAACCCTTTGCAAATCCCGGTTCTTTGTTTGCAACGACTTGATTAACGCCGCATCGTCCGCCCGGTACTTTTTATATTCGGATAATTTTAACTCCAAATTCCCAACCTTTGCGGCGTTCAAACTATCCTTTGTTTGATAGGTTCGGACGTCCTGCAACAACGTTTCGGTATTGCTCCGGTATTTATCCCGTTCGGCGGTCAAATTCTTAATACGGCTTTGTTGTACCCAAAAGGCGACGGCAACCGCCATAATGATTGCCGCCAATATTAGATATTTTTTCATGTGTTTGCCGTGTATATGATTAACGAACTATTGGGCGTTTTACTCAATGTTAAAACATAATGTCCGCCCGCCATTTCAACCGTAACCGTAAAAACGTCCTCGCAATCTGCAATAATAGCGGATAACAACGGGGCAATACTAATTCCCGCTTGGTTCCCTTGATTGGCAGCCAATTGTTCCAAATACTCCTTTTTGTCTTTCTTTGTCATAATGGTACAAAATTAAATGTTACTATATTCAATTGCCGCATTAAAACACGGGCATTCTTTTATAAACTCCCACGGTTCAATTATACCGTCGCCGTTCAAATCCGGGGAATAATCCCGGTGTCCCTTAATCGTTGCGTCCGGGAACATAATAACTAATCGGGATAATAACCATATTAACGCCTCCTTTTGTTCCGGGGTGCGTGTGTCGGCGGCTTTGCCGTTGGCATCCAATCCGCCAACGTAACAAATACCAATAGAACGGGAATTTTGCCCGGAAACGTGCGCCCCAATCTCGGAAAGATAACGCCCGGTTTCAATCGTCCCGTCCGGCAATACAACAAAATGATAACCGCAAATTCGCCCGCTTTGGGGTTGCTTCTTAAATCCCCGTTCTTTGTGCCAACCGTCGATAACATCAACGTTGACTTTTGCGCCCGGCTTGGTTGCGGTGCAATGTACAATCAAATCCGTAATCGTCCGGGTTGTTTTTTGCCCCTCCAAATTCTTTAAAATCTCTGTTTGGTTCATTGTTCGCCCTCCTTTTCTTTATCGTTAATAATATCGCTATCGTGTTCCCGTTGGTATCTCTCAATTATCGGTTGCCAATATCCCGGCAATACCCGTGTAAACTCCAACCGGATAACGTGATAAATAATACGCAACGCAACCTTTGTGGGATATGCTTTAATAAGGTTGCGGAATGCGTTTTGCAAATACACATACATAAAAACATAAGTAAGCGATTTAATTACTACTTTGGCGGCTTCATTATCGCCACATTGCAGCATTACCGAATAAATAACGTGTATAATGGTAACATACAAAAGCAATTCCGCCAATGCGTTTTTAAACTTACTGAAACGAAAGTTTTTGCAATGCCTTACGCTTACCCCATCCGCCCGCATACCCGCCCAAATATTGAAAGCAAACATTATAACCAATGCGTACATAAAACCCGCCGTTGGGGTTAAATAGGCTAAAACCGGGCTTACCGACGTGGCGAATATCATACGCCATTGTTCCCATGTAAATATTTTATCCATATCATCAAATTGTTATGCCGGGGATTGCTCCCCGGCTCGGTTCTTACTTCGTTCGTAATACTAAATAATTGGCGTCGTCCGTGTTGTAACTTACAAACAACTTTCCGTTTTGCACGGTATCGGTCAACAATACGGCGTTGTCTGTTTGCTCTACAATTTCCACGTTCAAACCCTCCATGAAATTGGGTAACGTCAACGAAACCCGACTTACATGTTTTTTATTCATGTAAATACATATTTAGTCATATTATTCATATTGAATAAAGAAATTCAACATTTCAGCCCACGCAACGGGTATATTTTTATATGTATTACCATCTGCTGCGACAATATTATCTATAAAAGGTCCCGCCGTATCAACTGTATGATGCGGATTTCCGCTACCACTTGGCATTTTCCTAAGAAAACATATAGAATTAGCGTTGTTTATTGATAATTTAGCCAACATATTTTCGTAAAACAATCCATAATCATCTTCTGAACAAAATATAGCAAATGGTGTTTTAGTAATTTTTATTGGTTTCTTTTGTTCCCACTCATTTAGTCTTGTTTCGTAATTACTATCAACGGCTAATATATTAAAAATATCTAAATTACTAATATTAATTATAGATTGTGAAGTACATATATATCCTAATGTCTTATCTATATTTAATTGAACATATTGTTTGCGTTCTTCCGTCCATCCTATATCCGAACCTCCTTCCGGAATTAGCATTATTTTACCTTCTCCAATTAATTCACCACTTTCACTTCTTTCCATACCACTGAACCCAAATGAATCCATGAATGCTATTCTATCCTCGTTAGTGTAACCAAACTTTAGAGCGAATATATCATACGCTCCCGCTAACGAACATGCTGCAAGAACTGGGATATCGGTGTATTTAGGCAATGAATACACCTGAAAACCTCCGTGACTCTTTCCGAATATAAATATTTCTTTGTGGAAATTATACTTCTCCATTAACCAATGGTACATAGTAACATAGCATTTATAATTTAGCGGAGTACAAAGGAAATGTAACGTACCTATAACATTACTTCTGAATCCTCCTGCACTATCATCACTTGTTGCGTATGCTGTACAATCACATACTGCATAACCTTGCCCAACAAGATAATCAACGTATGGGTCATATTCATAAAAATTCTGCACTTCTGGGTATCCGCTACTATGTGCAAATATCATAAGTCTTGTTTTACCCCCATTCTCGTTGTATGATTTCGGCAATTTTAATATTATATTACCTATTGTCTGAATATCATAACTATATTTTATTGCTTCACTAACATTTGTTTCTAACACATCATTAGGTTTCATAGGTATTTGAACCCTTGTAGATAACTGTATTAAACCATCTTTATATGGATTTTTATCTTCAATGAAAACAAAATCTTTAGTACAATACAAATAAACTGATAATCCAATTTCGCTTTCAGTTATTAAATTATTCTCTGTATTCCCTTTCTTTTCTATTATAAACCTAAAAAACTCACAATTACGGTCAATTGTGACATCTCCATTATACGGCTGCAATGGCAATATCAAATTCTTATATTTGTCATATTGCCGGAAATATATAGAGTAGCCATCATTCACAATTACTCTTACCCTGTTAACTTGGGAAGATTTAATATAGTATTTAGTTCGGAGACACGTTTTAATAAATCTATTCATATCGTACCCGTTTGTAGGACTAATAAAACCACCTTCTAATGTAGGGTATACAACTCTTGTTACATCATAAGCATTCATATTTACTTTAGACCAATTATCAGCAATTGTAAATGTACCTCCACCATTTCTAATATATTCCGTATTACCATAAACGGAACAGTAAGCTATTATTGTCCCAAATGCTTTATCTTTGTTTTTTAACCGTGGATTAATGATACTGTAAACTTTTTGAATTGCGTATTCTTTGCTATAATACCCTCCGTCCAAATCACCATTTAAACCGAATATATCTATTACATTATATAATGATGACATATTTGATTTATTAATTGTATTTTGTGATATTATTTCATCAATTATATCTTCATCACTTCTTATTGCCGTATTATCTGTTTTTTTTATTATAATCCTTATTGATATACCATCCATTTCGTATGTTTCTTCTATATCTTTCATCCCTATATAACTTCCGCTAATTCTATCATATACTGCAACTGTTGTAATTCGATAGCCAGCTTTCAAATTTAACATTATAGGCGGTATTAGATAAGATGTTACAACCCTTGTTGTTTCATTTTTTATATATACGCCATCCGATTGTCTTATTGTTCCATCATATAGTTGGATTTTACCTTTATTGCAATCAAGAATTACTAATTCATGTTCCCATGAACCAGACTTGTTATATATTATGTTTACTCCATTATCTATTTTGATGGAATCAAAATTTGCGTATATACCATATTCATACGCTAAATAAAATACATTTGCATCATTTACGCCTGGGGTTGTTGTTGGCGTTGCTATTCCTGCAAATGTTGCATTACTACCCATTGTTGATATTATAGTTAACAATGTGTTTTGTAATAAATCCCCTGTAATTTCTTGATTGCCGTTCGTTTTAATAACGGACGCAACGGCGGCTTTTAATTCTTCGTAATTTCCCATATTGATAAAAATTTAAACTACATTATTATTATTAAAATCATTATTAAAGTCTTTATTGTAATCGCCTCCGGTTGTTGGAATAACACCCCGTCCGATTTTCTTAACAACCGTTGCACATTCAAACTCACATTCAACCGAGGCTAAATTACCTTGCGTTTGCCATTTAGGGGTAATCAAAAACGTATCGCAATCGTATTTCCTGCCTTGACTATATACCGTAACAAAATCACTCATGCGGATTAACCGCATTACGTCGCAAAGGTATTCGGGGGCTAAAAATATAAACCGGAACGTCTTTTCGGATATTTGTTTTTCGGGGAAAAAATACCCGTCCCGCTCTTCGCCCTCTTCCTCAAACTTGTATTCCGGCTTTCCTAACTCGGCACAAACGTAAACCCGGTTTTTGAATTGGACGCCCTCGTAAACGATTTGTCCGCCGTCAACCTCCATATTGGCGGCGTCGCTCCATTCAATGCACAAATAACCATCCATTCCCCCGGAAATCCATGTAAATACGTCCGAATAAAACGTTTGTGCGCCGTCGCTAATAGCAATCATATATCGCCCCTCCGGTAAATCCAAAGATAACGGCAACAATCCCGGATAAACAATAACATCATAACCGTAATTAGCAAACCGGACAATCTGCAATCCGGTTTCTTTCATCATCGTTGTTATATCTGCCAATATACGGGTAAATTTATAATCGTAAATCCGCACCCATGCAATCGAATTGGTACGGGTCGGACGTATGATTTGAAACGGCAATAATTTATTTATAGGCGTAAACAACGGGTAAACGTCGCCATACGCATACGATTTTTTATAATCTTGGTATTGCGGACTTTCATAAAACGGCAATACAGACAAATTGTTATTCGGTGTCATACTTCAAAGTTGTTTTAATTGAACGACTGCACAAATTTACGCTTAATTTATCAACTTGACCGTTACCGATATAAGCTTTTATTAGCTGCATCGGGTTTGGGTCGTCATTTGCCGGAAAACTAAACGTTTGTTTCTTCTTTCTCTCAATACCGTATGCGTAAACCTCGGAACCGTTTATTGATACACGACGGGCGGGTAAATCATACATCCAATAAGGCATTTGCAGATTAATAAACGCCAAATATCCGTTTTGCAAAAAGTATTCAACCCCGTTGACGGTTTGACGTGTAAACGGTAATATCCATTGCGACCCGGACGTTGGCGGAACGGCGGCAAACAAGGCGAACCCGTCGGAACTTATGTTGCCGGGATTTAATAGCATCAAATCAATATCTGACGTGAAATTAGATACGTTTACGTCCTCAACCTTTCCGGGCGTTACATACTTGCTAATTACCTGTATCGGCAAACCCTCAAATGCCGCCGTAACGTCGTCCATCCACTTAAATTGGTAACGTTCCGGCAAATCAACCTTATCAAACGAATATTCCGACGTATTGAACGCCCACGGTTTCCCGTTGCGCAAATTCAATTCCTTTGTTAAATCGTGGCTTAACACAACCCCGCCGGAATAGGAACCGCCATTGCGGAAATATTGGATATGTTCAATTTTAAATTTGCCGTCCTCAATAAACCAATAACATTTGAAACAATCCCGTAACATATTGGTAAATTGTTGTAAGGTCGTCGGGGCTTTTTGTGCGGGTTGCTGATATTCGCCGTTTATAATGTTCGTTTTCTGCGATACAAGCAACCGGAAATTCAACCCGGATATTGGATTGTTTCCCCCGTATAAAAATTGGCTATATTCCGCCGTGGCTTCATGCGTAATTCCGGGTGCAATTTGATTGAGCAAAACAGATATACAAGACGCAACCGGGAACGCATCCCGCAAAGTATATTCTTTTCGGGCTTTTTCCTCTAATATCCAATCCATCAAATAAAATCCAAACCATAACGACGCATAACGCCACGTTGACCGGGCGATTGGATAAAACGTTT
>ERZ1106943.648-NODE-648-length-43213-cov-20.633509_pt1 | contig 43213 bp, 58 predicted proteins | sample MGYA00403671_ERZ1106943 | MGnify/ENA primary metagenome ERZ1106943 (study PRJEB35170, sample SAMEA104062427) | human gut metagenome | biome: human gut; feature: human-associated habitat; material: faeces | place: Denmark | collected 2012-06-14 ...
GCTCATTGGGGACTTGCACCCGTTAGCTAATACTCATGCCGAGCATACAAAGAGAACGGCTGTCTCACTTCAGAATGAGACAGCCGTTCTTTTTTATCTGAAAACCGACCGTATTCAATTTTTGAACCGTACAATCACCAGTACCGGATTGTCATCATCGGTCCGGCCAGCGGCAATCTCTTTCAACGGACCATATACCTTGCCCGCTTCCGACTGTTCTATCAGCATACTGCTGGGAATCGTATAGCAGGCCGTATTCCAAGCCTTATTTGTCACTCCTCCGTCACCCAACTGAATTTCCTGTTCCTCGTAATCCCGATTGACGAGTTTGCATACATACGTTTTTCCGACGGCATAGTCATAAACCATATATTTGTCAGGAAACCCTGTACGCGTCTCAAAATCGAATTCAAAGTCCACCAAGTAGAAGAAGAAGTATGAACCTGCCCGGTAGTCTGGCAACAGCACTTTGGGAGTTTCCATGGAAAGCACCGGCGGAGTACGTACCAGCATCGGCGAGAGTACGCCCTGGGGAGTATAGGTATAGATTGTATCCGCCGACAAATCACCGATCACATAACTGTCCTCGCAGCGGACAATGGGATCATAGCCCAATGCAGCTGAAATAGTCTGATTCTCGCCGAGAGGTTTGGATATAGACCTGGACAAGCGTTTGGTAAAATGAATGTCCAGTTCCTTCACGATCTCTCCGGTCTTTTTGGAAAGCAACATATACGGTTTCGCACGATTGGAGATACCCTGCCTAACTTTCTGATCGCACGCCAGCAGACAATCGGCAGAAAAATCCTGAAGGCCATCCAGAATCATCTTGAACGGGATAGGCAACGTACGTTTATACTGTCCGGTGAACGAATACACCTGCATCCGATACCTCAGCAGATAATCTACGATGAATATTTCCTGTGCTTGGGGATCCACAGCTATTCCGATGATAGACTGATATTCTTTGCTGCCCTGCCCTACATGACGAAAACTGGAACGCACACTGCCGTCGCCATTGAACAGCACAATCTCTTTATCTGATGTCCGTGCCACAATCAGGCTGTCGGAAACATAGCCCAAACAACCCGCAGAATTGGGCAGCAAAGCATTTTTCTTCGTTTCAAGAGGAATGTACTTCACATCGGCCAGATCCTGCAAGACGATTTTCTTTTCAGGATAATCCTTGGTGATATCCAGCGTCACCAACCCTTGTTCCTTCTTTGCTTTCTGAGTCTGTTCGGTAGAAGCATCTTCCTTGTTGTCCTGTCTGTTTGTGCTGTTTGCTCCACAAGAATAAAGCAACAAACTGGCATACAGTGCCCATACATAAGTTTTCATGTTACTTAAATTTTTTAAGGTTAGTTTGAGAATCTGAAATATAAACAGTAATCGTCAGATCACCGGAAACAAAAATATAGAATTATTTTTTTTTTGCAAGATTTTGCAAGTTTTTTGTTTCTCAAAGGGCACATGTGTCATTGCAGTCAGCCTCCGGAAGGCTGACTGCCTTATTCCAGCGAAAGTGTTACGGTTATTTCGCCTTTTCCTCCCAACAGTTCGAGCATCTGTTCCCGTGTGGAAACTTTATCCACCTTTCCCAGCCGGGTGAAGTTCCATGAGTTTGTATCATAATAAATTACAAACGAATTTCCCTGATACAGAATCAGGTCTCCGGGTTCCGTAGTGGTCTGCCGGTCGTTTCTGGGCAAAGAGAATCCCAGAGAACCAACCTTCTCCATATTTCCGTAATCATCCATCCGGATTTCCAGTTCTCCCTGTTTGGCCAGATGTTCTTTCAATGCCTCCGTAGAAGAATTATCCACGAGAGTGGCCGTAAATGTTTCTCCGTTGACGGTCAATTTAAGAGTATTGCTTTCCATCATATTGTCTTCGTTTTGATCTTCGTTCTGACTTTCATTACTTTCTTCATCCTGATTCTCGTGACCACCTTCGTTCTGGTTTCCGTTTTCCGGATCTTCATTGCCGCTCCCTTCAGCAGGGACATCCGTCTGCATGCCGTTTTCGGGAAGAGCCGGGTCTTCCTGCACAGGAGTGCAGGAAGACAGAGACAGAAGAATGGCGGGCAGAAGCAAATATTGCTGCATCTGCGAACAGAACTTCCATTGCATACTTCCGTGAGTTTATTTCAGCTTACCATATTCTTCGTCGGAAACAGGCTCCAGCCATTCGTTGGAAGTGTTTTCTCCCGGAACTTCGAAAGCCAGATGAGCAAACCAGCTGTCGGCTGCCGCTCCGTGCCAGTGCTTGACCCCGGCAGGAATATGAATTACCGTTCCGGGAAGAATCTGTACGGCAGGTTTCCCTTCTTCCTGATACCAGCCTCTGCCGGCTACTCCGATCAGCATCTGTCCGCCTCCCCGGGTTGCACGATGAATGTGCCAGTTGTTACGGCATCCCGGTTCAAAGGTTACGTTAGCCACAGGTACCTGCTCCGTGGATACCGGTGCCAGATAGCTGTTGCCGATGAAATACTTTGCATACGCCGTATTGGGTTCTCCGACAGGAAAAATCATTTCCCGCTGGAAAGCAGATCTGGCATCTTCTGCTGCCGTATCTTCGGCCCATACCTCCTTGGCCTGCCGGAAAGCAGCCCATGCTTTCGGCCATCCGGCATAAAAACCTATATGCGTAATGATTTCAGCAATCTCGGTGCGGGTGATGCCGTTCTGCCGGGCAGTCTGCAGATGATATGTCAGTGAACTGTCGGTGATTCCCTGGCTGATCAGTGCCGTAAGAGTAACCAGACTACGGTCGCGCAGTCCGAGCTTGTCTGTGCGGCTCCATACTTCTCCGAAAAGGACATCGTCATTAAGTTCTGCGAATTTGGGAGCGAATTCTCCAAGCTGATCGCGTCCAGCTGTTTGTTTGACTGTTTCCTGTGCCATAATAGTTGTAGAATTTATTGCCAATGCGACAAGCGCAAGGACGGTTTTGATTTTCATAATTGGATGAATTAAAGGATTATTCGTTTTTCCTAAGGCAAAGTTAGCAGATTCATCCTGACAGCTTTGTATACGATTTACTGATATTTGTACCCCAATTATGGATTCAGCAGGTTTTTTAAAAACGTTTCGACGTTTTGAGTAAAAGGCCGAAACGAATTGAAGCATACGCCGGGACGTTTTTTTGAGGAGTAGGGGATACAAATAACACTAACCCTCCAATAGTTGATAATAAAAGAAAAGCGATATCATTATTATTGGAAACGATTAAGAATAAAAGAATAAAATTACAATAAGCAACAAAGAAAAGAGAAGAGCAAAGATTAAAAATTAAAGGTTTCTCTGAGCAGAACAAGTATTTTTTAAAGTATGAGGATACAAGGTATGGAATTATACATGCGTAGCCTATTAATTCAGTGAAATCATATTTATAATTATATTATTTAGAATTAAATTTTGAAAAATAGAATTTAGTTCATATCTTTGCAATATGACAAATGAGTGAATCTAATGAGAATATTTACAGAACAAGCTATAAAGGAATATGCAGAGACGCATCCTGATGCAAAGGTAGCTTTACAAGAATGGACTACCATAGTCAAGAAAAGCGAATGGACTTGCTTTGCAGACGTAAAAAAGACCTTCAATAGTGTTGATAATGTGGGTAACCAACATTATGTATTCAATATTAAAGGAAATAATTACAGGCTGATTGTTGTGATAAGATTCACTATAAAGTTTGTTTATATTCGTTTCATTGGCACTCATACTGAATATGATAGAATAGCTGATTGTTCAGTTTTATAATTAAACCGAATCGGCGGTTACCGATTACCAAAGAACTATGACAAAGATAGAAACAAAAGCTCAATACGACTGGGCTGTAAAAAGGGTTGAGAAATTACTTCCGCTGGTTACAGATGAAACCCCTCTCGATGACCCAAATAGCATAGAGTTGGAATTACTTTCTAACCTTGTTGCTGACTATTCAGAAGAACATTTTGCACTGGGAGAACCAACCCTTGTTGATGTTCTCAAACTCCGTATGTATGAAATGGGGCTTAACCAAAAAGCGCTGGCTGAATTAATTGGTGTTAGCCCTTCCCGATTGAGCGATTATATATCCGGTAAATGTGAACCTACTTTGAAGGTTGCTCGTGAAATAAGCCAAAAATTAAATATTGATGCTAATATAGTATTGGGTGTTTGATATGAAGACTGTTGAAGTAATTACGGGCATCAGAACGAATTGTATAAGATAGAACGGCGGCGGAAATGTTGTTGAGGTTTGTTTATCAGTGAGTTAGGAAAAACAGGCTTTCATACGAACACAAAACGAAATGTGACATTGCTTTACAAACGCTTTACGTCTAAACGGCCTAAACGCGGGCTTTAAATGCGTTTTTGTTACATCACCCTATAAATATCACCTAAACGGGGCTGGAATAGGCTGTAAAGGCTTATTTCGGCCTTTTCTTATATCTGTTTAAGCGTTTAGAAATCTGTTTAAGTATCCATTTAGACAGGTAAAACAAGCGGTTTCAGAATCTCTTTCTTAAATGTTAAAAAAGGGGTTGGGGATACCTTTGGGGATACCAGTTGGGGATACCCTTTTTTATTTATTTTACGCGCAAAATAAAAAGTTGGGGATACCTTTTTAACTGGTTTTAAGTCGTGTATTTGGTAGGAGATTACTTTTTGTGTGTGATATTAGTGCGTTTTAATCTGTATTTTGATATAGATAGTATTATATATTTTCTCATTGATTATGTTGTAAAATTAATGTAAGTTGCTGATTTATAGCGTTTATTTGGATGATAATGCGTATTTTTATGGTGAAAACGTGTGTGTGCGTGTAGAAATGATGCAGAATAGCATAATCAGGATAGTGCGGAAGGGCTCCCGGGTAAGCTGCTTCAGATTCCGGTTCGAGTCCGGGTTCTGCCCCAATACTTTTTGGAATTTGCGTTTTTATAGGTATTTGGTTTAAGGTGAACGCTCCCGGTGAAAGTCCGGGAGCTTATTTTTAAGGATATGGGAAAGAATCTGATTCGTACAATACTGGATGATCATCGTGATGCGGCTTTGTATAAGGCAGCAGCAAATCAGTTCCTGGATATGATTCGCTATGAAAAGAGTCCTTATTATAATACTGGAGTAGAACTTATAGATAAGTTAGGCAACGAAATAGATTCTCTCAAAAAAGAAAATCTGTATTTAAAACAAGAAAACGTGCGCTTAACCAAACTTGTAAATCAATTAAACTCCATGATAAATAAGAAGTGTCAATAAAACTTAGATATATGAAAAAGGAAACTTATCTTGACAAATTAGTAAATGATCTTGGTGTAGAAGCTACAGCAGAACGTATTTCGATTTATATCGAGGATATTATGCGAGCCTCGCGAAGGACATCGGAAACGGATGATGCCATAAACTTCCTGATGTACCTGAAAAACAGTATCTTAAAAAATAAAGAGGAGTAGCTTAACTACTCCTCTTTTGCTTATATTATTTCTACAATTTTGTTTGATAGGTCTTTGGATATTCCACAGCATCCAAATCGTTTAAAGTAAAGTCCTAATTCATTCACTGGTATTTCTTTCCTCACTTTTACAGCATTAACCTTTCCATCTGTATCTATGATGCGCTGCATTGTATCACCATATTCCGGAGGGACAATCAAAAAGATACAGCTGACAGTGTCTAATGGCGCATCGCCTATCATTTCCCCAAACTCAAAGCCTACCCCTGCGATTACGCCTTTAGGTAAGTTTAAAGATTTTATTTTATCAGAAAACATGTCTTGTCTGTCAATGGATACAAATCCTTGATAATCTCCATATTTGGTTGAAATAAGTTCTTTTAATGTTTCCATAATACTTGTTTTTTGTTGGTTTTTAAATATCGTTTAATCGTTACTCCAGTCTTATTACTCCGATAACCAGGGCGACATGATAAATTCTATTTAGAGGTAATTCGAATGGCTCATACCGTTCATTGTCCGATACGATAAGGACGTGTTCTTTGTCGGATCCGGGCTTTACCCGTTTGATAAGCGGCCCCTGATCCGTGTCCAATACATATACTTTATTCCACTGAAAGAATATGTTATCCATAGGTAAACGCTTGCAGGCTACAATGTCACCGCTGTTATATTTAGGATACATACTACTTCCTTTTACGCTGATCAGGAACTCGGCTCCCTTGAATGTGGGGACAACAAAGCGTTCGCATTCGTATTCCAGTACAGTCTGTTCACCGGTGAAAGCTCCGGCCATTGCGCTGATGGGAATCAAAGGAATACCCTCAGTAGGTGAATCGGATGGATGAGCTACCGGTATATTTTCTTTTTCGGGCTCCGTGCGAAGCATGTTACCTTCGCCTGTAAGGAGCCAATTTATATTTATATCGAAACATCTTGCGATTTTCTCCAAAAAGTCAGCTTTAGGCATTACTCCGTTTTTGTAATTCCTTACATTAGCTTCGCTAACTCCTATTAATGAGGCGAATACTGTGTTTTTTCCATTTCCAAATTTTTCTACGATAGTAGAGATTCTGTCGAAAATAGTTTCGTCCATACCTATTGTTTTTAGATTAAATCGAAAAGTAATTCGAGTATTTCTTGTTTAATTCGAAATATGTTTCGATATTTGCAGAGTCTTCAATACCGAAGACGCCCTAAAGGTAGAAAATAATCTTTAAAAACGCAAATTATGGATAGAATCAGGGAAAACGAATCAGAAAACACCGCTGTTAGAGCACTTGTGGTGGAGGTGACTTATAAGGTAAGCTTAAGTAATGCAAAAATACCAAAAGAGGTATATGAAGAATTAACGAGAATGATTAAAAACACTGAGACACTTCCTGAACCGGAAGAATTGGCATTTGATGAGGAAGAAAGTCGGAAAATGACATCTCGTTGGTTATCGGAACACATTCATGAAGATGGATCTTTCCAGAGAGAATACATGGTAGATTTCATAACTAAATAAATCAATAACGAAATGGCAGAAACAAGAAAACTCATCAAAGCAAGCCGAGAGCTGAAAGAAGAAATCGCCCGGAAACTAAATGTTACAACCCGTACAGTGGATGCCGCTCTGGCATACGACACTAAAAGTCCTACAGCAAGACTTATCCGCTCGTATGCCTTGAATCACGGAGCGGAACTCTACGAGCTGAAGAAATTGGAAAACCCGTATGAGGAAGTTATTAACCTTTAAAATAATCTGTATGAATTTTACAAAATACTCCTTTAAGAACATTGAATCCCAGCTTGAACATGTATGCGGACTGATAGACCTGGTAAAAGGCGACAGAGGATTTCGCGAAGCTATTCAAGATGAAGAGTTTTGCATGCTGATAAAGATGCAGGCACAACTGTTTGAGGAAATTAAGAAAAGAGAAAGACATCAACCAACTACATAAATGATTGCTCATTGCTATTCCGGTTTGTGAAAATAGGGATGGCACCAAACTCAAAACCATAGAATCATGAAACGAATCAATACAACCACACGCTATCTGCTGCTGATACTGGCAGCAGCCATACTGAACCGGCTGACAGACGGTACAATGAACCTGATTATAACAACCTGCCTCTGCCTGGCACTCATACCTGCTGCAATACGGATGGACAAGGAGGATAAAGAATTCCAGGAATGGATGGATGAAGAAATAAAGAAGCGGGAAGCACAGAAAAAGGAATAAATCACACACGGCTTGCAGAACTTCACACATTCAGGATAACGACTGTAATTTGACATATTGGGCTGTTTTCAATAGGAATTGGGAATATGGTAAAAAGAAGGAGTGAAGCGGCTGCCATCCGGGTTCAAGCCCCGGAGCCGGACTACAATCTTAACGAATTAATCATGGAAATGTACGGAAACACATTATGCGTCAGCTTTACGGAGCTTGTGGGGAGCGGACTTATCAGCCAGCCCACCTATAAGAAATACATTCGTGAAGGCAAGCTAACCCTCCTCCAGAGGGGAGGTAACGGACGCGAGGCCCTGATTGCCTACCGCTCCATGCCGGAACGGCTCCGTGCAGCATACGATGACACATTCAAAAACGCATACGAGGAAATGAAACAGCGTGAGCAGGAAAAGTACATTAACACACAGATCCGCTTCGATGCCGATGCGGTACGATTCTTCAAGGAGTTTGAGCCGCGTATCGAGCCTTCCAGACAACTGGAATACATCTTGAACGCCCAGGTGATGAACGAAATGGTGCGTACGGAGAAGGCACGCAGTGTGGAACACGCTAAAGGAGGTTTTGCCCGTCGTGCGGAAACATGGAGCAGCGTGCAGATCTGCTGTGAGCGTCTCCGCGAAATTACAGGCCACACACTGCCGAAAAATCCGGCCCGTCTGCGAGAGAAGTTCAATGCTTACAAGCGTGAGGGATACGTGGTGCTGGTTAGCGGTAACCTGGGAAACAGTGCCGCACGCCGCATCGGAAAGGCCGAAGGTGCTCTTCTGCTGAAGCTTCGCCGAAGCAAGTTCCCTGTCTACACCGATATGCAGCTCTTTGAGGAATACAACCGTCAGGCAGTAATTCGCGGCTTGAAGACCATCAAGAGTCCTACCACGATGCACACGTACCTGAACGATCCGGCAGTGATGGTGTGGTGGTATGCAGCAGTCTACGGGGAAAGGGAGTTCAAGAACAGGTTCATGCCGACTTTCGACACGGACCTCCCGTCTATGCCTAACTCGCTGTGGTATTCAGACGGTACGAAGATGAACCTTTACTACCGTGCGTACGACGAACGGCAGAAGCGGTGGGTGGCAAGAACCACGGACGTGTACGAGGTGATGGATGCCTGCACGGAACTGTTCCTCGGCTACTTTATTGGTGACGGCGAAAACTTCTACAGCCAGTACATGGCCTACCGGATGGCACTGCAGACATGGAAGGTGAAGCCTTACGAGATAGTGACCGATAACCAGGGAGGACACAAGAAGCTGGCTTCGCAGGGATTCTTCAGGAAGCTCTGCCACCTTCACAAAACCACGATGCCGCACAACGGCCAGTCCAAATCCATCGAGTCTGCTTTCGGACGGTTCCAGCAGCAGGTACTTCACAAGCTCTACTACTTCACCGGTCAGAACGTCACGGCCAAAAAGCTCAGCAGCAAGGCGAACACCGACCTCATCATGGCGAATATCGACCTTCTTCCCACGCTGGAGGAACTGAAAAAGCAGTATGCCGGCTGCCGCGAAGAATGGAACTCGATGCCGCATTCTACCAGCCCCACCGGAATGACCCGGCTGGAGATGTACACCGCGATAGAGAACCCACAGGCACAGCCGCTGGACGATTACGAGGCACACGAAATCTTCATGCTGTTCTCCCAGGCTCCGGTGCAATACACCAGAGAGGGGTTCTGCTTCACGCTCGACAAACGGGAATACCGCTACATGGTGTACGATGACGGCGGTTTGGTGAACATGGGCTTCCACCTTCAGAACGTGGGCCGTCAGTTCCTCTACCGCTACGATCCGGAAGACATGACCCGCATCGAACTCTGGGCGGTGACTGACACGGGTGCCAAGTATGCGGCCATCGCCACACCGAAAGTCACGATCCATCGTGCCACTCAGGAACGCACCGAAGAGGAAAACGCTTATCTGTTTGCCCAACTGGATGCCAACCTTCGCACTCGTGCAGCCATGCACATCGCCCAGGAGGAACTGTTTATGGAGGAAGCCATGGGCGAAGCCTACACAAAGCTTCGTTTGCCGCGTCCGGTGGCTGTGAGCGAAAAGCAGCTTGACGGATACCGCGAAGAAATGAAGCGTGGCACACTGGAAGCTCCGGTACCGATGCCCGAAACGGATATTCCGGAAGAGCCTGTACTGGCAGATGAACCGCTGACTTTCGCATCAGCCGGTGACTGGACAAAGAAAGTATCGAACATTACGTTCGATGAACTGGACTGTTTGAACAAATGGTAAAACGACAATTAACAAACAATTAAATACCTATTAAAACAATGAAAGGATTAACAACAGAAATGAAAGAACAGGTACGCAGCGCACTGATTGCCTACCGTTCCAATTACCCTACGTTGAACCGTGCCGCAGAAAGTTTGCAGGGTGTAAGTTCGGCCACCGTGAGCCAGCTTTGCAACGGAAAGTATGAACTGATCAGTGATGAAATGTTTATCCGTATCGCTTCGCAGATAGGCTTTGCCTTCGACTCATGGAACCTTCACGAAGGAAAGACTTTCAAGGAAATCACTTTTGCGCTGAGTGACGCACAGGCATACAAGAACGTGACATGGATTGTGGGTGATGCCGGATGCGGAAAAACCACAGCAGCCATTGAATACCGCCGTACGCACCGCAACGTGTTCTACATCCTCTGCTCGGAAGATATGCGACGCTCAGACTTCGTTCGTGAGATAGCCAAACAGGTAGGCGCACCTACCGACACGACCAACCTCCGCGATATGCTGGAGAATGCCATCAGTATGATTTCTTTCCTGGGGAATCCGCTGCTGGTGTTTGATGAAGGCGACAAGCTTACTGACAGCGTGTTCAACTACTTCATCAGCATTTACAACCGTCTGGAAGGACACTCAGGTATCGTGTTTCTCAGTACGGATTACATCAAGCGCCGTATGGAAGCCGGTCTTCGCTACAACAAGAAAGGTTACAAGGAAATAAACAGCCGAATCGGACGCCGTTTCTTCGATGTATCTCCCACAGAACAGAATGACATATACGCCATCTGTCAGGCTAATAACCTGACCGACCGCGCCGATATCGAAGAGGTGCTGAAAGATGCCAGGCGAAGCGACAACGACCTTCGCCGCGTGAAACGATGCATCCACCGTCAGAAACGTATTATCGAAGCAAGAAGGAAAGGAGGAAGCAATGAATAAAGAGGATACTACACCGCCCCCACAGAAAAAGAAATTCACCTTCGACCGCAATGCGAAAGGGGTTCGTGAACTTCTATCCATGAAGTTTGATGTGATGGATTTCGATGGTCCCTGGTATGATGCATTCGGCACTCCGGAACGCCGTGGAGTCTGGATCATCTGGGGAAACTCCGGTAGCGGAAAGACCAGTTTTGCCCTCCAGCTCTGCAAGTATTTGTGCCGTTTTGGCCGTGTGGCATACGACAGCATGGAGGAAGGTGCCTGCCGCACCATGCAGGATGCCATCCGCCGAACCGGGATGATGGAAGTAAACAAGAAGTTCCTGCTGATCGACAACGAGAATATGGATGAACTCAGCATACGACTCCGCCGGCAGAAAAGCCCGGACATCGTGGTTATCGATTCCTTCCAGTACACACGAATGACGTACCGTCAGTACATTGACTTTAAGGAACAACATAAGCGGAAGCTGCTCATCTTCATCAGCCACGCCGAAGGCCAGTTACCCAACGGACGTGCCGCCAAAGGAGTGATGTACGATGCCTCGCTGAAGATCTACGTGGAAGGCTTCAGGGCCTTTTCAAAAGGACGCTTTATCGGTCCCGTAGGACATTACGATATCGTGCCGGAGAAAGCCCGGCAATATTACGGAGAAGAATAATCTTTTCAATTTACAATTCATAATCAGAATACATGAGAACAATGATGAAAGACCGTCCAATCACACCGCAGCAGGTGAAGGCACTGCACGCTCAGTTCCGGAAAATGGGATTTGATGATGATGACCGCCATGGTTTTATCAGTCAGTTCACGGAAGGAAGAACCGACAGCACCGCCGGACTGACCAAAGAAGAAGCCGGACTGTTGCTAACACGGTTCAACCGTGAGGAAGCTGACCGCATCCATCGTGAGGCACGCAAAGTAGTGAAACAGATTTTTTCCCTTTCGTTTCATATCTCCTGTCTGAACAAAAATTACACGAACGAAACGGAAGCGGATTTTGAAATGAACAAAGCGAAGATAAACCAGTTCTGCCGTACACGCAGCAAGTTCCGCAAGCCTCTTACGGAAATGTCGCTGGAGGAACTGAAGGAAGTGAAACGACAATTTGAGGCAATGGCAAGAAAGGAGGAATGATATGAGAAAGCAATCAGAAATTAACCGTGCAATAGCGTATCTGGAAGAACGTAATTACGATCCGATATGTCGCATACAGAGGGAAGTTTTAGAAGAAAAACGCAGCGAATCATGGGTATTCAATCAGTATGTGCGCGACGTTCCGGAAGACGAGCGCAACGAAACTCTTTTCTATGCCGCACGCGATGCAGCCCAGTTCCTTGCCGGAAAGATTGGTATCAGTTCCATCTGTCCGGATCTGGAAGACGAACCGGAAGAAGAGCAGGAGTTGGAAGAAACCATTACACTGAGTCTTTCGGAGTACAAAAAGCTGCTTCTTCGCCTGGATAGGGTGGAACGCAGGTTAGGTCTGAGAGTGGGCGATGTAGCTCCTGCACCGCGTAAAGACATTTCGGAAGCCCCTGATGAACTGATAGGACAGGCCGATGCGTGCCGCCTGATTGGATGTGCAAAGACCACCATCAAGCAATGGGCTAATAAAGGACTCATTACCCGCTATCAAAAAGGATATAACGTATACTACAGCAGGCGTGAGTTGCTCGGAAGTTCTGTCGTGAGAGACTACAAGGATAGTAAATCAAACAAGGAATAGCTATGGAACAGGCAATCGAACAAATCCAGAATGACATTATGAACCGCATGCAGCAGTATGACTTCGGCGACCGCGTAACGATACTCCGCGAACTGGAGAACTTCTGCGGACAACAGGCTGAAGACCATGAAACTGGAATACGATTTGGCGGCAATGGAGGACATGAGGGATGAATAGGAAGAAATACATTGTATGGAGGATCATTTATTCTTTCCACGACAGACCGAATAAAAGCATCCGCTCATGCTGGCGAACCGACAACTTGACGGATGTAAGGAAATTGGCACAAGGAATTAATCCAGAAGCAAAAATACGTTTGTGTTATACAGAATTTAAATAACGATTAAAACTCAATTAAAATGGCAACAAAAAGAACCAAGAAAACAGTAGTCAGCGGAGTAAGCCGCGAACAGTACGAACAGGCATTTGCCGAATTTGCGATGGCCGATGCAAAGGCCCAGTCACTTACCGCGAAGATGGATCAGGAGATGACTAAGATCCGCGAGAAGTACGCCGACCAGCTGGCCGAGCTGAACGAAACGAAAGACCGCACCTTTGAAGTGATGCAGACCTACGCCACTGAGAATAAGGATACGCTTTTCAGTAAGAAAAAGAGTCTGGAGTCGGCACATGGTATCATCGGATTCCGCACCGGTAACCCGAAGCTGAAGAATCTGAAAGGCTTTACGTGGGCCTCGGTTACAAACCTGGTAAAAGAATTCCTTCCTGATTATATCCGTACCACAGAGGAACTGGCCAAGGACAAGCTGCTGGCCGACCGGGAAGTTCCTGAAGTGGCCGAATTATTCCCGAAAATTGGCATTCAGGTGGTACAGGACGAATCTTTCTACGTAGAACCCAAAAAGGAAAGCGATGCAGTCCAGACGGCCTAAGTACAGTTATTCCCGCCGTGGAAATCTATGGATCGTATATCGGAATGAATACACTCAGTCCACATGCACAGGCACTCCCATTGCGGAGTGCCGATCCAAAGAGGAAGCACGGGATAAGGTTTATGAACTTAATGGATGGAAAAATGAAAAGAAAGTCTAAATGCAAATGGTATGCAATATGGACTGTATACTGCATATTGATCAGTCCATTGTTAATTATGGCTATGTTTTCTTACTTTTTAAAGCTTCCATTTGAATTACTGGTTGAAAGGGTAGGAAAAGTAAAATGGAGGCTTGTGAATAGATATAAACCTGATTGATATGGCTGAATTAACTTTTAAAACCAACATCCGGCGCGACAAGTGGCCGCGCTGGATGAAACAATTACACGAATATATTAGTCGTGTTACTCAAGACAAAGAACTGGAAGCAACCCGCGAAGAATACCAACGCCTGAAAATGATCATGGATGGATACATTAACAGCATCAAGTATAGCGGACACATACGAAGAGCTTCAATACGTGTCTTACTTGGGTTGGATTACGATCAGTTTACCTTGTTTGTGATCAGGAAGAATTTTATTGTAACATGTTACTACATAGAATAATGAATAAGCGCAAGAAAATAATAATGTTATTCCTGTCTGTCTTTATTGTATGTCCATTGATAATTATAGGCTATATGCTTCAGGTTTTTGCAGCATTGCTTGATATTCTCGGTTGGATATTCTGGATGGACGGGAGGATGGTGAGGAACAAATGGAGTGTATTAACCGATAAAATTTTGTCAGTATGGAATTAGCGATAGGTGAAACATTTGAATATGATGGGCATTTATTGAAAGCCTCACCGGTAGAAAGTGACCAAATAGCATGTGAAGGTTGCTATTTCTATGAGAATAATATTTGTTGTTACCACTTGGAACAGTCCTGTACTGACGATTCAAGAAGTGATCAGCAAAACGTAATTTTTAAAGAAATTAAAAACAAGTAATTATGATGCACAATTGGTTTACATGTAAAATCCGTTTCGAAAAGACATTGGAAAACGGAATGAATAAGAAAGTAACTGAACTTTATCTGGTAGACGCGCTCAGCTTTACCGAAGCAGAGTCTCGCATTATCGAAGAAATGACACCTTTTATCAGTGGTGAGTTCGAGGTGTCTGGAGTTGCAAAAGCGAATTACAATGAACTGTTCCCGTCCGAAGAAGGAGCAGCCGACCGCTGGTTTAAGTGCAAACTTTGGATTGTCACACTCGACGATAAGAGCGGATCAGAAAAGCGTACTCCTTTCAATGCACTGGTACAGGCATCCGATCTGCGTGATGCCATCAAGAAGCTGGACGAAGGCATGAAAGGAACTTTGGCTGACTATGTGATAGCTTCCGTATCGGAAACCGCCATCATGGACGTGTATCCATACGAAGCAGAACCCGATGTAGAACCTGAATTTAAAAATGCAGATAAGAGATGAAAACAGAAAAGACTTATATCCATCGCCGTGTATGCCTTTGTCGCCAATGCGGAGGAATCGGCTCAGTAACCGTGTATGCAGAGAAAGATGTGCGCCGGGAATATCCCCAGCAGAAAGTGTGTCCGCAATGCCAGGGCAGCGGACGGATCTGGTTGAGTGGCCAGGTTGTTAAAAACATAGAACCCTATGCAGAACCAGAACCTTAATCTGTTCAGACCTCGCAGAGTGGCGGCAAAGATTCATTACAGCATGATCAGCCAGTTTATGTTCATCTGGGTGAAGTGGAACCGCCCCTGCGATCTGAAGGTGCAACGATCACAGCAGAACCCGGAATTACTGGGTATCTGCTTCGATGTCGAGAACAATGATACACTTGACATGATTCGGGAACTGAAGCGTGATTTGAAAATTGAAATTATTGATTTATGAAAAAAGAGGATATTGAAAAAGCGGCAGTGAACTACGATTCTAGAGCAGTTCCCTTTCGAGCTTTTATAGCCGGTGCTGAATGGCTTTTAAATAAAATATGGCATAAGCCAGACGAAGTACCGGATAGGTCTATAAACGATGATGGCGTGGGAGAACCTTGTTTGATTAAGACATCGTTAGGAGTTTATGAAATTGCGGATGCAATATATGACAAGAAATATCACATGTATTTTTTCGATACATCACTTATTACATTTCATCTGGGTCAGATAGAATGTTATGCGTATATAAACGATTTAATACCAACAAAATCATGAACAGGGTAACAAGGTACATATTAGACCATATAGACCAAGTTCTAAATGGTCATACAAACGAAGAAGCAAAGGAAATCTTTGAAGAATTGAAGAGCGAGATTGACATTAAAATAGAATCCTGCGAGGAAGGTACATACAATTAATTAATGATTAATATAAATTATGAGAACATTTGATATGACATTAGGCGGGCATGAATTCGAAAAGCAGAATCTCGTTACGCTAGGTAAGAAAAGAAGTTATGATGTGTATAAATGTAGGAAATGCGGCATCACAGGTAAATCTTACAGATTAGGTACAATTTCTATCAGAGAATCTGATGTTAAGAAGATGCAGAAGTGTTGTTCAAAACAGGCAAACACATTCAAGCGCATTATGGTTACAGACTGTAAGGCTTTTGGCGATCAGTTTGCGAATATTACTCCAGGTAGTAAACATGATATAGTTCCACCGCCAATAGGGCAAAATAATAAGCGTGGTGAATGGGTAATGGGTGCTGGTGAGCCAGTGCTGTTATTGGCAGGAGAATTTGTTTATTTAAAAGAAGATTGATCATGAACGCAAAAGACCAAAAGAAAGTATGTGATTCTGGTTTTGTGGTGATCAGAGCCGAAGAAAGAAACGGGAAACCGATTATCAAGTGTAAGAATCTGGATCATCCTGATTCATGGGTAACACTACGAAGCGATTTTAAGTCGAAAGCGGAAAGAAACCGTTGCATGAAAGAACTGCTTGAACTGGACTTCTACATTGAAGACTGACAGAACAATCCCCGACACCGAAAACCGATGCCGGGGATTGCTGTCTGTGTATGGTATCATTCTCCCGGTTCACCCAGGAACTCAACGAAGGCGGCATGTTGCAGGGGAGTCAGTGCGCGCTGTCCTTTCTGGTAGTGCAGTTCGGTCAGACGCTGCTGAAGTTCAGAGTTGAGATTCACCCAGCGGCGAAGTTGGGAAACGGCACTTCGCGGGGTGCTGTGAGGAAAATAGAGCAGGGCCAGATCGGTCAGGTAAATGGCATTCATGGGTTGCTTGTGTTGTTTTTAAGAGTTAATGAATCGACTATAAAGTTACTAAATTCAAATGAAAAAACTACCCCGTAGTAAATTATTAATTACCGCAGGGTAGTTGGATCACTACCTGGCAGTAATGTCGCAGTCACTGCCGGGTAGTCGGTGATCAGGCTCCCAGACCGCCTTCTTCCTCTTCCGCAGCCGGAGCATTCAGCGGCTTCACTTTGTGAAACGTCAGGTTGTCAAGGCTGAGCTGGCCGCGAAGACCAATACCGGGACGGAACTGAAGCGATACCTTCCGGATGTTGGCGGTGCTGAATTCTTCTTCAGCTTCTGCGCCATCGCTGGAGATTTGCGCCTGGAAGCTGCCCAGATTTTCCAGTTTCACAATTTCACCCTTGGAAATATGCTTGTTGATCTGTTTCACCAGGGCACGGATCACGTTCAGCACGTCTCCGTCGGTGAGGGTAGTGGAGTACGAGATTTCTTCGGCCAGTTCGTTGATGTCAACGCTTCCGGATGCCTGTGCCTTCGCATAATACTTTGCCGGTGCCCCCTTGTCATTGGGGTTTTTCATCTGTGCAATGCTGTAATTGATAGCCATAGTCAGTAATGTTTTTGAGGGTTGATAAATCAGTTGTTTCTGTCATGACGCTGTAAAATTACGGCAGGCAGCGGCAGTCCTGTCGTCCAAAGTACCGGAAGAGGTGATTCAAGGCATAAAGTGTTGATTTTTGTGCGGTTTTTTGTATCTTTGCGGAAAGGATAAAGGCTTAAAAGAATGAAAGGTAACCGTCAGAAAATAGTGGGAATGAGTTATGCCTTCCGCGTGCAGGACATTGTGCGCATTTATGATGAGCATGCACGGAGCGGACTGTCCAACCGGGAAATCCTTCGTCGTTACATCTGGCCGAAATACCGCATCTGTGAAAAGACTTTCTACAATATCATCAACGCCAGCGCCGATCCGCGCGTAACGGAGCGCATCGCCCAGGCGGAACGGCAGCTGACGCTTTTCGGTTAAAAGGTCTGTGTGGCCTGGCAGGTGAAATCGCTGATGTCTTCCACCAGTTCCTCGTGGTTGTGGTTGGTGCTGCTGCCCGTTCGGCGGGTCATACAGACAGATTCATTTCGGACAGACAGGAAGAAGTTGAACAGGTGCGCGTCAATCTTGTCCAACAGATCAAAGCGTTCCAGCGATTCTTCCTGAAACACGCTTCCATCCCTTGCGCTTCCTTGCCATTTGGTGACCACATGCAACCGGAACGGAACGTCTGCCTGCTGGGTGGTTCCTCCCAGCGTGCGCCACTGCACTGGCCGGAATTCGATAAACACCGCCGGGGTGTCAAACGGCTCTTCCTGTTCGATAAACTCCACCTGCTCGTTCCACAGGTCAATGTGCCGGATCAGCGGCTGTCCGCCGTCGTCTTTCAGTTCTTTTAAAGCTTCGGTCAGGCCGAGATAAAGCATACGTCTCATAGTGCGTCAAAGTTTTTAGCGTTGTTGTAAAAGATTTCTTTCAGCAGTTCCTCCAGGTCAGGATGGTTTCCGATGAACTGGCGTTTTGGTATAGTAATTTTGCTACCTACCTTTTTCAGGGCCATGGCACGATAGAACTCCGCTTCGGCAGTAAGGGCACGGTTCCGCTTGTTGTTGCGTGGTGCGCCGTTTTTCTTTCGTTGCAGGTTGTTACTGAATCCGTCGGCAGCCTTTCCTCCGGTTACGGTCTGATAGCGGTACCAGAAGTACTTCTTCATCTTCCGTGTCACGGTGATGGTGCCTCCTTCATTATGTATCCGGGCATACGGTTCGGTGGTTTCAATCACCACGCTGTCGCGGCTGGTGATGCGCCCCGTGATGCTGTGTCGCAGGTTCCCTGTGCGGACGAGCAGTCCCCGGCTCTTGTCGTCGTTGAACTTGCGGCGTGCCCACTTCTGGTTGAAGAAAGCTTCGCGCTCAAAGTTCCGGTCAAACTCTTCCAGTGCTTCCGTCCGTATATCCTTCAGCGTCTCCCTTACCAGTAGGTTGATGCGCCGCTGTAGGTCACGTGTCACCTGATTTGATTTTTCAGTCATTACGCATTGTTTTTTTTATGAATTAATCGTATCTTTGCAGAAGAGAGAGTGACTCGAAGTACTGGGTTGGATTGCAGATCCTTCACTAAAGGCTTCAGTCGCTCTCTTTTCTTCATGATGCTTTGGTTTTTAAAGAATAAATCGTATATTTGCATACAGGAAAGCTGTTCTTTCGGGCAAGTCGTGGATTGCAGTTCTACGGAGCTACCCGGAAGGCAGCTTTCCTATTTTTCTATCTTCCTTACCGGCGTGTCGCTGTCGGTGATGCTGTAAAGGTTTATCTGCCCGTCGGTGAACTCACGTACAATGATCCAGGATTTGGCATCGGCTACCATTGTCTCGAATATATGTGCCGTTATGTCCGCATCGTGCTTGTCAGGAAGCGAACCTTTATATTCTGCCTTTTCAAGCACTTCATGTATGACCAACAGCATCTCATTCTTTGCCGCATAATACTTGTGCGGCTGGTTCAGCCATTCCTTGATGGCACGTCCTGTCACCTGTATGTCTTTTCCGAAATCCGGAATGGTGAGCGGCTTTTCCTTCAGTTTTGCCGCCTCACGCTGTATCTCCTTCCTCCGTTTCTTGATGCGCTGTTTCCGGCCGGTCATTTCCTGCAGCAGCCTGCACGCCCGGCATACCTCATTATCCGGAATGTCGGCAGCCAGCTTCATCTTGTCGGGGCGTACTTCGCACCGGTTGCATTTGCGCAGTGTGTAGCCGTTGTATGCCGGGAAGGTTGTCATCCGCTTACCGGGGTTGAACATGAACATTTCCTGATACTTTCCGGCGGTGGCCTGACTGCCCAGGTTCATGGCTTCCTGCTCATTGCTCACGGGGTATTTGTCCTTGCGCACCTGTACCACGGTGCAGCGGCAGTTCCATCCGTTGGGCGGGAAATATTTGTCCCAGAACGGACTTTCGATGGGCAGGGTGATGTTATGCAGCATCCGGTGGGTACGTCGTACCCGCTTGTCGCCCACGGTGCGATACTGGAGGTAGTAACGGTTGCCGTCCTGTTCGAACTGCTTCCATCGTGCGGCCATCAGCGCGGAAGCCTGGGCGAAGTTGTATTCCGTACGCAGATACTGCACATTGTAGGCATCATATACCTTTTGAACATCATTTAAGAACTGATTAAACGGCTTGCGGTTTCCTTCCTCATCCAGCAGGGAGGGGAAAACCTCGTTCAGTTCGTGGAAGGTCTTGATACCGCTGAACACGTAGTTCGATTCCTTCAGGCGTTGCACCGATATATCATCCAGAGGTACTTCCTTCAGGGCGGTGTCTACCGCTCCGTCCAGCACATCGGTATGGGTGCGGATGAAACGCTGCACCTCTTCGGCGGTCAGGCTTTCAGGCGATATTCCCGCCTGCTGATAAAGCCATCCCATGAGCAGCATCCATCCGGCTTCCAGGGTGGGAAACTCCATGGTTTCCTTCGCTTCTTCCGGTGTTTCATCTTCTTCCGCCGCCAGTTTCAGGATGTCGGCGTACCGCTGATGCAGCCCCTTATAATCGTCGGGGCTTAGTCGAAAAAAGGGTGTTCTCCTTCCGGTAATACCAGCTTCTGCTCTTCCTTTCCTGATTTTTGTTGTGCCGTTTTCCTGACTTCCGGAACCGCTACGGAGGATGTGTCCTTCTTCCGTTTCAGTGGGATGTTGTATTTGTCGATAAAATATTTCGGCTCTACTTCGTAGTGTTCCAGCAGCAGACGCTCGTAGGCTACCTGCTGTTCAGGGGTATAGTCTACCGATTCATCCCACGCGAAGCGGAAGCCTTTCAGCGGGAATCCGTGACGGATCATGCGGGGGATGAGTTGCCAGTTCACCAGGTCACGGATAAGGTCGGCATCCTTCTGAATCAGGTTTTCCAGCATCTTGCGGTGCACCTCGCTCTGCGAAAGGCTGGCACCGTCTTCCATAGTCATGGTTACTGTAAGAATTCCTTTCGATATTTCCGAGTTGCAGCGGTCGATACGTTTGTCGTACACATTGAACGCATCGGCACGGGTACTTTCCTTCAGGTCGACGGTAGTTCCTTCGGGGAACAAGCCGTAAGCGGCTGCTCCCATGTCACGCAACATCCGTTCAATACGGTCGTATTCCTTCGGGTCGCGGCTGGTGGTAGTCGCCACTCGCAGCGGCATACCGAATATTTCTCCGAACATATCCCAGAACGAACACATGTTCTTTTTAGGAATGGTCTGCTGGGCGCATTTCAGATACAGACCCAGATTATGTGTGCCTCCGGCTTCGATGCACCAGTCTTTCATCTCGCTGTTCCGGTAGTCGTAGCCCACCTGCCAGGTGTCGTTTTCGTGGGTGATGATGACTCCGTATTCGGGAATGACATGAGTACGGGGAATCAGGCTGACCCGGTTGTAGGCCATCCGTCCGTCCACTTCTACCACATCGCCCAGTTCGATGAGTGAATGGCCGTAGTAATTGCTTTCCAATGCCAACCGCATGAATTCCTTGAACCAGGGAGCTTCCAACAGTTCCGTCAGTTCAGGATTCTCCACGCCCTTCACGTCGCAGAGCTTGAAACTCTTGTTCAGCACGAATCCCATGCGCTGTTGCACGCATCCGGTCAGGTGCAGGTCGGCATCCACATCGGTATAAAGATTCAGCAGACGGGTACGGTTCGGGTTGTCCACGTTGATGGCCATCTGCCATGCACGCCGCCAGTCGGCCAGGTCACGCCGTGTCAGTGCTTCCGTGAGCAGCTGGAGCTTGACGCTCATTTCCTTGATGCGCCGTCTTTCGGCGGCATTCATCCGGTTGAGATATTCTATTTTCGGTTTCTTTGCCATAGTAGTTACCAGATATAGTTGTTACGTTTGTCGGAGCCGTAGCGTATGCCGGCACCGGTCTGTTCTCCTTCCTCGCCCGTGGGTTGCGGTTCGGGCAGGTTCATGACCGCCTTGCCTGCCTGCACCTTCTCCAGATAGGCGACGGCGTTTTCAAACTGTTCCTTCCGGATTTCATATCCCATCTTCTGCGGCAGGCTGAGCACCATGAAGTAGAGTGCCAGGTCGGCCACCAGTCCCACGAGGTCGAGGTTCCTTGCTTCGCCTTCGGCGGTGAAGGCCGTCTGCATGTCATAACGTCCGTCCAGGTAGCTGGCTATCCGGTCCATGGCACGGCGTTCGGCCAGCAGGCGGTTGTCGTCCGTGGCCTGCTGGATGATTCTCAGCGCATCGGCGCTGACCTGTATGTAGTCTTGTTCGGTGATAAACATAATTACCATGAGTTTTTAGGAGGCCGCCTTACACCCAGTCGGGGAGCGAACGAAGCCTCACGGGTTTGTTTCTGTAGTTTATAAATTGCCCCCTCACTGGCATCGGGGAAGTCATCGTGTGCCCGGCTTCCCTGTTCGAAAGCCAGTGTTTGGTCGATTCCGGCCCGCATGTCGGGGTCTTCTTTCAGTTTTTCGTTATAAAAGAAGTAGCCACGTTCCCACAGTGGGCTAATAGCCTCCACACGGGCGAACTTGTCGGGTTTCTTCCGCTTGTCGGGCATGATGGGAAGCTGGTAGCCCCGTGCGTCACCTTCGCGCTGGAATTCATCGAGAATGGTGTCCTGCATGAAGTTGGCTTCCATGTAGATACTGACCGCCGCATCCTCAGGCAGTGACTCGTAGACATCGTAAAGCCAGCGCACCATTTCGCCTACGCTGCACTGGCGGCAGAAGGCACGCAGCAGATGCAGTTCCCGGTGGGAGGCGGTTTCCAGTCCGCGCCTGGGGCGGCCTATCATGGCGGCAGCCTTGTAGTCGTTTTTTCCGGATGATTTCCACGAAGGGTCGATGTAGAGCACTATCTGCTCGTAGTATTTCAGTTTCAGCATCGGCCGCCAGCGTATCCACCGTTCCTGAAACACGGCTCCCTCGGTGATAGGGTTGTTCATGTATTCCTTCTGAAACGAGCGGTAGCCCATGAACTGTTCACGGTCGCGCAATTTCTCGATGGTGTAGAACTCCGGCCAGGCAGGATTCCCGTTGCGGTCAATAGCGTTCACTACGATGGTTTTTACAGTAGGGGTGTCGATGATTTTCTGCAATACGGAGTTTTTGGAAATCAGGTTTCCCACCATGATGAAACGCCCGTCCTTGCCTCCGAAGCAACCGAAAAGGGCTTCCTTTATCCAGTTGGTCATCTCGCGTACACGGGCTTCGCTGCGGCACATTTCATCGTCGTCCAGGTCATCTACCACGATGTAGTCCGGACGCATTTCACGGAAACGTAATCCACGGGGTGACTGACCGCGGCCACGTGAGAAAAAGGCGCACTGATCCCTGGTCACGAATTCGCCTTCCTGCCACATGCCGCTGTTGTACTGTTCGCCAAAGTCCCGGATGATGTACTGGTTGTACTGCAGTTCTGCCTGCAAATCTCCCAGCAGGCCGTCGGCACTGTCTTCACTTTTGCCTACCAGTACCATGACATGCAGCTCATCCCGGAACTTCAGCCAGAGCGGGATGCCGATGTCCAAGTGTACCGACTTGGCATGACCGCGTGGCCACTTGCAGACTAGACGCAGCTCGGGATGAGCGGCGATGTAGCGTGCAGCTTCGTTATGGAATTTCGCATTCGGACACTGGCAATAATGCGAAAGGTAGCGCTGGCAGAAACAGTCGTAATCTCTCAGGGCACGGGCGATGTTCCGCTTGCGTTCCGCTTCTGTTTCCACCCGTTCCTGCGAGGTCATCCGTTCCACCCGCTTGCAGTGTTCCTGCCATCGTTTAAGAGCTTCTTTCTTTTCCTGTTCCGTCATGCTTAGCCTCCTTTCTGGGCGAAGAGTTCATTCAGGTAATCGTTGTGCAGCTGGTTTACGAGCTGGAACAGTTCGTTGGTCAGCTGGGGATACTTCTCACGGTTCGCCGCCAGCCAGTTTTCAAAATCGATCATTGTGTCGATACGGTCTACCACGCTGGCCTTCTTCTCCAGCTTCTCGATGGCGGTGGCCGTCTTGATCAGCTTGTCGCCCAGACTGGCCAGCATATCCTCATTCCCCGGCTCGTTCGCCTTGTCAAGCAGGGAGTTGATGGAAGACAGCAGCTTGTTCACCAGTTCCGGACGGGTAATGTTGCGTGCCGCCTTCATCTCTTTCCAGCCGAGAGTATTGATCCACCGGCTAAGCGTCTGACGGCTCACTTCCACTTTCTGAAGAATCTCTTCCTGTGAAAGTCCGCTCATGTAGAGCACCCGGGCCAGCTCCTGTTTTGTGTCGTTTTTAGCCATGTTTTACCTTGTGTTTAATATTCGTTTAAGGCAAAGTTCATCCATTTTTGGGCTTAGGGGAAAAAAAAGTGCAAGCGTTACAGAAAACAGTGCACAGGTTACGCACTTCCTTGCAACCGTTACACACTTTTTTGCCCGGACGGGAAAGGCAGAGTAAGTTTGCGTCAAACGAACGGAAAAATGGCAAAACGAATCAGAATATCGAACGAAACGCTGAACTGCTACGGCACGTGGATCCGTACCGAAGGCATCGACCTGACGCAGTTTAACCGGAATCCCGTACTGCTCTGGATGCACCAGCGGGGCGTGGTAATAGGAATGATCAAGGACATACGCGTAGCGGATGGAGAAGTGACCGGCGAACCCTGGTTTGATGAGGTACGCGAAGAATCGCGTCTGGCAAAGCAGCAATGGGAAAAGGGCACGCTACGTATGGGTTCGCCCAACTTCGAGATACTTGAAACAAGCGAAGATGCTGCCTTGCTGAAACCCGGACAAACCCGTCCTACCGTGACCCGCTGCAAGCTGATGGAATACAGCATGGTGGACATCGGCGGAAATGACGACAACATCCGGCTCTCTTACGAGGGGCGGGAACTCAGGCTGAATGCAGGAGGCGGATGCGACCTGCCGTTATTAAGGAAAACCCTAAATGAAAACCAAACATTACAGACAATGAACGAACAACTGAAAACCATCGCCCTGATGCTGGGGCTGGCGGACACCGCCACACTGCAGGAAGTGCAGAAACAGATTAATGTGTTGCTCGGTTACCAGACGGCCAACGCGACGCTGCGTACCGAAAAGGAAAAACTGGAAAAGGAACTGGAGACCTTGCGTCTGTCGGGCATTACCCAGCTGGTAGAAGAAGCCGTAACTTCCGGAAAGATTGAAGCCGGGAAGAAAGCTCACTTTATCGATCTGGGGAAGAAGGTAGGCCAGGAAAGCCTGAAACTGACCTTCGAAGCCATGCACGGCACGGTAAAGCCGTCGATGGTATTGAACCGCGCTACCTCGCAAACGGCAACCGGCGACTGGAAGAAACTGAGTGAAGTTCCGGCAGAGGAACTGAAGCTGATGCGAAAGGACGATCCGCAACAGTATCGCAGACTGTACAAGGCAGAATACGGTGTGGACTGCCCCGAACTTAACTGATTGTTGAACACAAATTAAAACACGAACATGAGAAAAGAAATCGTAAAATTCGTAACCGGCACACTGGTGAATGTGCTGATGAGTATCATTATCCTCTTTCTGCTTGGAGTACCGAATGCAGGATTCTGGGGACTGATTGTGGGCGTAGTGCTTCCGATAGCACTGGGCAAGTTCCTTCCGAAAGGTGCCGCCCTGGAAGGTGTCTATACCGAAGTGTGGACGGGCGAGCTGGTGAAGCAGCTTCGCGGAGGCATGACCGCCTCATTTCTTGACGGCGTGTCCGATTATTCGGCTGCGGTGAACAACGAAGTGGTGCATCTGGTGGATGTGGGCGGTGATCCGGACGTGCTGATCAACAACACGACGTATCCCATTGCCACACAGGAACTGGAGGACGGGGATATTGCATTGGGCCTTGACAAGTTCCAGACCAAGAAAACTGCCGTATCGGACGACCAGCTTTTTGCCATCTCATACGACAAGATGGGCAGTGTGATCGAGCGTCATGGTGATGCCATCACTATCGCCAAATTCAAGAAAGCGGCTCACGCGCTGGCTCCGAACAGCAATACGGCCAAGACTCCGGTTGTGCCTACTTCCGGTGAAGATGACAACGGACGAAAGAAATGTACCCGAAAGGATATTATCGCGCTGAAACGCAAGCTGGATGACTTGCAGATTCCGGCAGCAGGCCGTCGTCTGGTACTCTGCTCGGATCATGTGAACGACCTGCTGGAAGACGACCAGAAGTTCCGCGACCAGTATTACAACTACACAACCGGAAAGATTGCCAACATGTACGGCTTCGAAGTATATGAATTTGAGAACTGTCCGTACTTTACCAAGGAAGGAACCAAGGTTCCATTCAAGAACTCGCCTTCGGGCACTGACCATCAGGCATCCTTCTGCTTCTACACCAAGCGTGTGTTCCGTGCACAGGGTAGCACCAAGATGTATTACCGCGACGCACAGACCAACCCGGACTACCAGCAGAACGAAGTGAACTTCCGTCACTACTACATCGTACTGCCGAAGAAAATGGAAGCTCTCGGTGCCATCTACAGTTATGACGGAACGACCGAACAGACTTCCGATCAGGAAGTGGAAGCAGACAAGAACTGGGCTACCGTACGCCGTGAAGCTGAAGCCGCCAAAATGGCCATGGTCCTGTCTGAAGGAGGAGCAAAAGGTGTAAACGGACTGGAAGAAAAGTTGCAGGAAGACCCTGCAGCCGGTGAGGAACTTGAAGCATAAGGAGGACTGAAGGATGAAATACTTTACAATGGGTGAACTTTGTGCCAGCACCACCGCCGACGCTCATGGAATCAAGAATACACCGCCTCTTCAGGAGGCGGGTAATCTGAAAGCCCTGGCCGACAACGTGCTTGACCCGCTCCGCGAATGGTACGGAAAACCGATATCCGTCAACTCTGGGTACCGTTGTCCGCAACTGAACCGGCTGGTAGGAGGTAAGGCAAGCAGCCAGCATCTGAAAGGGGAGGCTGCCGACATTACGGCAGGAAGCAGGGAAGAGAACCGGAAACTCTTTGAGTACATCCGTGAGAATCTGCCTTTCGACCAGCTGATTGATGAAAAGAATTATTCCTGGGTGCATGTGTCTTACAAGCGCGACGGGAATAACCGGAAACAGACACTGAAACTTTAAAGACAAACCGGCCATGAGCGATACAATCAGGGAAATTATACAATGGCTGTTCGCTGGCGGAGGGCTGTTGGCCCTGATTGAGCTATGGCGGACACGCCGGAAAAACAAGGCAGCATCGCAAAAGGACGTGGAGTCATATTTCCAGACCATGTACGAAGCGAACGGTAAAACGATGATCGGCCTTCAGCATAAAATTGACGAATTACAGAACTTAACCATCAGACAGGATGAACGCATATTTAAATTGGAACGCATTACGCGCCGGGCTGCTGTGTGCCGTTATTGGGGCAGTTGTCCTCTCCGTCCAGAGCTGCAAAAGTACAAGCAGTTTACAGGAGAACCGGACAGCCGTCCGAAAGGACAGTCTGACGCAGACCGCAACGAAGGTGACTACTTACGAGCCGGTCCCGATGACACAGACGAGTCTGGCACTGGATGCCGACCGCCTCCTGCTTCTTCCTACATTGCCTGAAGGCGTCGGCCTCACTGCGCACGATGGCCGTTTGTCTCTCCGTGCGGAGAGTGACGGAAAAGGTGGTGTGAACATCACAGCGCAGCATGAAGGTGAAGAACGCAAGGTAATCCAGGAAGAGAAAACCACTTCAAACCGTATCCGTGATGAAGCGGAAAGTCAACTGGAGGAATTGAAGGAAACACGCCCTGGAGTGCAGGGATGGCTGACAGGAACAGCCCTGACCCTGCTGGGTATTTTCCTTATCTGGCAACTGATTAAATATTATTTAAGCAAACATTAAAAACGACAAGATTATGGCAGATACAAGCAACGGACTGATGTATGGTGTGGCCGCCGTAAAGTTCAAGCCATCGGAAGGCGAGGAAAAGACGTTGGGCTGGCTGGATGAAAACGGAATGCAGCCGGCAGGAAATGCGCCTACCTTTATGGATGTGAATGCCGCACAGGTAACAGACGGACCGGTAGACAGCATTATGACCAATCCGGGAAGCGATGCGTTCACAATGAACCTTATCCAGTTGAATGCGGAAAACATGGTGAATGTGTTCGGTGGAAAGAAAGAAGCTGACGGCTCTTATACACCACCGACAAAGATGGTAGCCAATGGCGTATTGACTATCACTATGCATTCAGGCCACAGTTTCCGTGTATTTAACTCCCGATTGAGCCGTAACGGATGGCAGAATGGTGTCAACATGCAGAATGTGCTGGCAATGGGTATCCGTGTGGATATGCTGAAACCAACCGACGGCAAGGAAAGACGTTACCGTATCTATCCTCCCGGAGTGACACCTGATACCGCAGACTCAACCGCAGACGCAGCAGGATAAGTATGAAGGCACAGGATATAGAACTGCTGGCAGGCGTATCCCTCAGTAACGGGGGAATCAGCCTGCCGCTTCATACGATACTGCGGAAACGTCCGTTCCGCATCACGATGAAGACACCTACCACACGCAGCCTGATCCGTATCAGCAAGCGTTATCTCCGAATCGGGGTGACTCCTGAAGAATATGATGCATACGACCTGGACCAGCGTATCCGGTTTATCTTCCTGCATGGAAAGGATATCAGCCGGATGGTGGCATACGGAATTATTCGAGGCCCGGTACTGGGAAGGTTACTAAACCGCCCGGTGGCATGGATGCTACGTGAACTGATGACACCCGACGAACTTTCATCCGCCTGGCGACAAATACTGAACAGTACATCTACCACGTCTTTCGGGATTATTATCGCATCGGCAGCAGCACTGAACAAGATGCAGCCCTTAGCGAGCCGGAACGAGAGCGAAAACGAAACGAGGAGTTAAAGAAGGGACATACGGAACCTTCGCATAGCCTTTTCGGCGTAGTAGGTCAGCTGGCCACGGAAACAGGCTGGAGCATTGACTACATTCTGGACAAAGTGAATGTAGTAACCCTGCAAATGATGATGGCAGACATGCCGCACTGGGTTCCTCCGCAGAAACCGGACCTGATGCAGCAGATTCGGGAAATGGAGGAACGGGAGAAACAAAGAAACAGTCACAAACAAACAGATAACACGAACACGACAAAGGGCATGAACCCGATGGAGTTCTTTACCCACTATGCGGTCAAGGACTGATTATTTATTTTTTATTATTAATTCATTGAAATCATGGCAGTACCTGTTGAACTGGAAATATTTATGCGCGACCTGACCAAGGCCGGTCTTCAGAGTGTCAGCAATAATGTGCAGGATGTGGAAGCACAGACCAGACAGCTGATTGCGGCTTTGAATCAGGTAATAGCTGCACAGAAAAACCAGCTTGAAGCAAATAAGTCAGCCGGTCTGAGCTATACCAAGGAAGCTGCCAATATACAGGCTCTTACAGCACAGGTCAAAGGCTTGAGAGAAGGGCTTGAAGAGCTGAAGAAAGCTCAGGAAGATACGGCATCCAATCCTCCATCACTGGATATCGATACAGATGCGGTTACCCGCAAGACCAATAACCTTAAACTCCAGTTTGCACAGGTAGCCAGAGAGCTTCCTTCGTTGGCCTTAGGTCCTCAGATGTTTATTCTTGCAATATCTAACAACCTGCCTATGCTGATGCAGGCTATATCTGATGTGCGGGAACAGAACGAACTTCTTGCTGCATCCGGTCAGAAAGCAGTGCCGGTATGGAAACAATTGGCCGGTGCATTATTCAGCTGGCAGACGGGGCTTATTACTGCTATTACATTGATGATTGCTTTCAACAAGCAGATATCGGAATTTACCGCAAAACTGTTTAAAGGCAAGGAAGCTGCCCTGTCTCTGTCGGACGCACAGAAAAACATTTCCGAAGAATTTTCCAAAAGCAGCGGAGATCTCGGAGAACAGATTGTTCGTATCCGTACCTTGTCAGAACGGTGGAATGAACTTGGAGAAGATCTTTCTGCCAAGAAAAAATTTATCAGGGAAAACCGCGAAGAACTGGATAAGATCCCTGTATCGATCAGTAATATTACCGAGGCTGAGAATTTGCTTGGACAGGGGACCGACGCATATATACAGGCTATGTCTTTGCGTGCGCAGGCTGCAATAGCGTTTAAAAAGGCATCCGAAGAAGCAGTGAAAAGTCAGGAAGTCCAGATGAAAATTGACAAGGAAAAGAACAGCGGCCCTTCATTCTGGGACAAGGTTCTTGCTGCTATGGCCAGCACATCATCCGGAACTTATTATTCATCACGGGCTTCTACTCCTGTGTCATCCCAGGAAATACAGAACGAGCGCATAAAATCCTTGGAAGAAGAGAAAAGCGCTGCCGAAGAAACGGAAAAAGCATACAGGGATCTGTTTAAGACATTGTCGGATGAAGCCAAGAAGACACTTGACAATGCCGGGATATCCGGTAAAACGACTGACGATAAGACCGGTTCTCGCAGGGATTATGCTTCTGAGCTGGCCGATGCATGTATTCGTGCGCAGCAGACCACGGAGAAACTTCGCATCCAGATCATGCAGGAAGGTATTGCCAAGCGCATGGCACTGGCCAAGCAGGAATACGATGAGTCTGTGGCTGACATTGACAAGCAGGAACGGGACACGCTGGCAAAGATGGATAAAGCACGCAAGCAGGGCGACAATATCCCACAGAGCCAATATGATGCCGTAAAGGAATCGGCTAAAAACAACCGTGTGCTGGCAGAACAGGTGTATAATGAACAGATCTATCAGATTGAGCAGGAATACCGCGACAAGGCTACACAGAGCCTTATCGACTACAATAAACAATACGGAACATATCAGGAGAAGCGTCTGGCCATTGCAATGGATTACGCCCGGAAGATTGCCGCTGCGGAAACAGAAGGAGAGGCCGACGTATTAACCCGTGAACGTGACGACAAGCTGGCCAGCCTGGACTTCGAGGAAATGAAGAAAGGAATGGACTGGAACAAGATTTTCGGTGACCTGGACCGTGTGTCGACTGATACGCTGGAAAACCTTCGCAAGAAGCTGAAGGAATACCTGGAAGGAATCGGTGATGACATCAGTCCGGAATCCTTCAAGGAAGTAATGGATGCTTTCAAGGATATAGACTCCGAGCTGGCCGACCGTTCCCCGTTCGAGGCAATGAAGAAGGGATACGAGGACTACAAGTCCGCCATGGAAGAGGTGCGTACAGCTCAGAACCTGCTGCAACAGGCTCAGATGGGTGGAAGTGTCATCGTGGAAGAATATGACGAAGCAACAGGAACCCTTACCCGCAAGCTGGTCACACAGGCCGAAGCGGAGGAAAGACTTCGTGCTGCTCAGGATAAACGGTACAGTGCCCAGAAGAATCTGACAGAAGCGGCCAATTCTATCGGACAGAAAGGAATGGCCATTGTTGATGCCGGGAATGATATCGTAGACATGCTGGGTAACCTTGGCGTAAAAGTTCCGGAAGCGGTGAGTGAGACATTGAACGGAGTCAGTCAGATAATGAGTGGACTGGAAAGCATTGATTTGACAAAACCATTCAGTGCCATTACTGGCTCAATTAAGATTCTGACTGGAATAGGCAATACAATCGCCGGACTGTTTGGCTTCGGCGGTGCAGATTATTCCGGATATGAAAATCTGAAATCAAAGTATGAAGGCCTGATTGATATATGGGATTCTCTTATCTCCAAGAAGCAGGAATACATCGACATCAACTACGGAGCAGAAGCGCAGAAGGCAGCAGAGGAAGCAAAAAAACTGGTAAACGTGCAGATTGAACGGCAGAGGCAGCTGGCCAATATGCTGGCGGGTAGCGGTGCAAGTATCGGATCCCACTCCCTGGGATATCGGGTGAATGACCGGATGTCGTCACAGGACTGGCAGCAATTGTCCGGACTGGTCGGAGAGCAGGTCGGAAGTCTGGGTGATGTACTGGGGCTGGATGCAGGTATCATCGGGAATGTGCTTCAGGATGAGAAGTTTGTTTCCGTACTGACGGATGTAAATTCTGAATTCATCGATTACATACAAAATATCGGTTCTTACGCGGATCAACTGGAAGAAATAGCCTCAAAGGAACAGGAAGCCATTACCGGAATCGGATTTGATGCGTTTAAGGATGGATACTTTGACCTTATATCTGATCTGGAATCTACCAACGAAGACCTGGCAGACAATCTGGAAAAGAATCTCCAGAATGCCTTCTTCCGTTCACTTATTGCGAATAAATACAACAGCCAGATTAAAGCCTTATACGACAACTGGGTAAAATTAGGCGAAGACGGACTGACCAGAGATGAAGTGGATAATCTGAGGGAACAGAATCAGGCAATGGTGGATCAGATGATAAAAGACCGGGAAGAGCTGATGAATACTTTCGGATGGTCTGCATCCGGATCGGGAAGCAGCCAGTCACCCGGCAGTGGTGCACTTACAACAATGAGCCAGGAAAGCATATCCACCTTCGAGGGCATAGGGCGTAACATGCAGACACATCTGGCGAATATTGACAAGTTTGTACAGGATCTGCGGGAATCGCAAAAGTTGGATAGCGAAACACTGGCTACCATCGCATCACATACGGCCTACATCGTTTTGATATACGACCTGATGGAAGATATGAAGTTGAACGGGATAAAGATGCAATAACATGGACTTGACAGGATACCTTACAATAAACGGAACAGACGTATGGACGGAATACGGTGCCTTCCTGGGCGAGACTGAAGAAGGTGGACACGTGAACATGGATGCCTTGCTTCGCATGCCCAAGGCGAAGGATATTACTACCGTAGACTTCCGGGAACGGAACGGAGTAGAGCTTCCTCAGAACCCAAACGTGAAGCTGGGCAGCATCGAACGTACCTTGCAGTTCTGGCTTCGTGGAAACTCCGCAGCCGACCGCCTGGACAAATACCAGCGCATGATGAAGCTGATTACGTCCGGAATGCTTACGATAAATGTAAAGAATTACCGGACTTACAATATGGTGTATCAGGACATGCCGGCAGAACCGGACTGGTACGAAAGCTACGAAAGAGACCGGTTTTATGTGCTGTTTTCCGTCAAGTTTCTGGAACCGCAGCCATCCGTTTAGGAATTAATTAAACACAGATTAAATGACGATAAAATGGAACTGAAAATATACGATAAAGCCAACAACCTTCGACTGACGGCCAGTCCGAACTCTTCTTCTACCGTCACGGAGGAGATAGGAGGAGAGTGCAGTGTATCTGCATCCTTCACCCATACCACATACGTTCCGCTGGATGTGGATGACTATATCGACCTGGAAGGTGTGCGTTATAAAATAAAACGCCAGTATCGCCCCAAGCAGAAAAATACACAAAACTATGAATACTCAGTTAAGTTCTACGCCCCTATACATGATGCAGAAGATGTGCTGATGCTGTTTTCTGAAGGAGATACCACATCTGAATTCTATTATGACGGCGGTCCGCGGGAACATCTACAGCTATGGGTAGAGAATATGAACCGTCTGGCCGGAAAAGACGTATGGAGTATCGGAACTGTTATATCGGCTGAAAACAAAAATATAGAATATAAAAACTTGAATTGTTGGGATGCTGCTTTCTCCAGCAATGGTATAGCTGCCACATTTGAAACAGAAATGTGGGCAGACGGATTCGTCATAAATCTTTGCAAAGCTTCGCATGGCGAACGCCAGGAACTGGGCTATATGCAAGGACTCACTAACCTTTCGCAGGAAGATAACGGCGAAGTGAAATTCTTTACCCGCCTGTTTCCGTTAGGATCTACACGAAATATCGATGCAAGTAAGTACGGATATTCCCGGTTGCAGTTACCCAGCCGTGCCAAGTATGTAGACAAAAATGTAAACTTATATGGCGTTAAGGAAGAGACAGAAGAAGCTGCTTTCTCGGCAATTTATCCGAAATACGTTGGAACCATATCTTCCATACGAACTGAAGAAAAAGAGAATGAAAACGGGCGCAAATACACGGTGTACTACATCAAGGATGAAGGAATGAACTGGAATCCGAATGACTACAAGATTCCGGATCTGGATTACATGCTAGAGTTCCAGACAGGAGAACTGGCGGGGCGCGGAACTGACGGATCCTTCCAGGCAGCGTGGCATGAGGATACTAAAGAATGGGAAATCATCAATGTATATCCGGATGAAACAACACAGATCCCAGGTGGTGTAATTGTCCCGAATCCAGGTGATCAGTACATTCCCTGGAACTTCGCCATGCCGCAGGAATACATCACTGCGGCAGAACAGGAATACAAGCAAGCTGTGAATGACTTTCTGAATACTTACAGCTTTGACCCAAACAAATATAACGGAACCACCGACCGGAATTATATCGAGAAGAACGGCACACCACTCCGCATAGGGTGGAATGTGCGTTTACTGTCAGAACAGTATTTCGGCAGCACCGGAGGATACAAGGATACACGTATCATCAAGGTGCAACGCAAGTTGAATGATCTGTGCCAGGCTACGATCACCTGTTCGGATGAGGTTGGTACCGGATGGAAGTCGTCTGTGGATAACCGGCTGAATAATTTGCAGTATGTATTATCTCAAAAGCAAGAGCAGGAAGTTATCGACATTATCAAAACAACGGATAACAAGACCCCATCAGACTATAATGTATTTTCTGCCCTGAAAGCAATAGGCATGTTTTTGAGGAAAGATGTGGCAGAGCAGGTAAAATATGTAATGACATTTTTGAAAGGTATTGTTGTAAAAGGAACAGCAAAATTCGGTAATTTCATTACAGGTGTTTCTGGTGGTATGATAGACGATGAAGGGAATATGGAAATGGAATCAGGCTATTTTCGTAAACGATTATTTGTTCCGGAAATAGCTTATAATCGCATTACATATTTCAAAGGACGTGCTGTTATATCTCCCGGGGGCGGTTGCAAAGTAAAGTCATATATAAAGAATGATGATGGAAGTTTTACGGTTATACCAGACTTGACAGAAGCGGACGGACTGAGCCAGTTTGTTGATGACATTCTGTCTGCTTTCTTTACAACAAAAAATGAAGAAGGAAAACTTACTGGTTTTGCGCAAATGCAGTTTCGCGTGACAGAAGCTGATTATGATGCGAAGACCTTCAAGATGGTGAACAAACCGGGTGAGACTTATGAACCAGGTGAGGAAATGGTACTTGCTCAGACAGGTAATTTCTCTGACGAAGACCGCCAAACATACATTCTGTTTGATACTCTGAACGGAAACAATTGTATTACTTTCTTTGATAACGCCAATACCTGGGACCCTGAACCGGCACAGATGAAAAGCTGGCTGGGTAAGAAAAAAGGAATGAAAGTACAGGGATTTGACTGTGACAACTATTCGGCTGTACTACAAAATATCCTGATGACCGGTCTTATATTCCAGACGGATACCATTACCGGTCAGCCGATTCGGGTTCCTCTTGACAAAGGGGCATGGGAGGCTGGGCCACATGCTTATTTTGATAGAGTATCCCATAATGGTTCATTATGGCTATGCATCAACCCGGAAGGTACAGAGTCAGAACCTGCTGATAATAATCCGGATTGGCTGAAGCAGGTTGCAGAAGGTCAGCGTGGCTTACAGGGACTTCAGGGACCGAAAGGAGAACAAGGTATACAAGGCCCTGCTGGAGCAGATGGTCGCAGTTCCTATTTTCACATAAAGTACTCGCACTTACAGAATCCTGTCAAGCCGACTGATATATCCGATACACCTAATGACTATATCGGCACGTATGTTGATTTCTCAGAGGATGACAGTACCGATCCGGCTGCTTATACATGGGCACGCTTTAAAGGATTGCAAGGGGCCAAAGGTGATCAGGGCATACCGGGTACAAATGGCGCTAACGGTCAAACCTCTTATCTGCACATTAAATACTCTGATGATGGAGGTTCAACATTTACCGGCAACAATGGAGAATTGCCGGGTGCCTATATCGGACAGTATGTAGACTTCACACAGGCTGATAGCTCAGATCCCAAGAAATATACATGGAGCAAGATTCAGGGTGAGCAGGGACCGCGTGGTCTTCAAGGGCTTCAGGGTGAAAAGGGCGAGCAGGGTATCCCGGGGCCAAAAGGTGAAACCGGGGCTACAGGAGCAGCTGGTAAAACCTCTTATTTCCATATTAAATATTCTAATGACGGGGGTAAGACCTTTACTGGTAATAATGGCGAGGATGTAGGAGACTGGATGGGTACATATGTCGATTTTACACAATCCGACAGTGGCAGTGTTTCTGCATATAAATGGATGAAAACAAAGGGTGCACAGGGTGCAAAAGGTGACCAGGGTATTCCGGGAACAAACGGGACGAATGGCCAGACATCTTATTTGCACATCGCTTATGCCAACTCTGCAGATGGTTCTTCGGGCTTCAGTACCAGCGATTCAACCAATAAACTCTATATCGGCCAATATACAGATTTTACACAGGCAGATAGTAACGATTACAAGAAGTATTCCTGGAGTAGAATCAAGGGTGACAAGGGAGACAAGGGTGATAAAGGAGACACGGGACCTCAGGGCGCCAAAGGGGATAAAGGTGATACGGGGCCTACCGGCTCTCAAGGCATTCCCGGTACATCATCATATTTCCATGTAAAGTATTCGGCAAACTCAAATGGTAATCCGATGAGTGATACTCCGAACACCTATATAGGTACGGCTGTAACACAAAGTTCCACAGCACCTACATCTTACACTTCCTACAAATGGGCAAGATTTCAGGGTGCACAAGGGCCTAAGGGTGATCAGGGTATTCAAGGACCTGCGGGAGCCAATGGTAAAACTTCTTATCTGCACATTAAATATTCCAATGATGGCGGCAAGAGTTTTACAGCCAACAACGGAGAAACTCCCGGTGCTTATATCGGGCAGTATGTAGATTTTACACAGGCTGATAGCAGCAGTGTTTCTTCTTACACATGGACTAAGGTTAAGGGAGATAAAGGTGACAAAGGAGATACCGGATCTGCCGGTGTAGGCGTTAAATCGGTAGATGTTCTGTATTATATGTCCACATCAGCAACTTCATTGTCAGGTGGTAGCTGGCAGACAACTTCCCCGGAATGGGTTAACGGCAAATACATGTGGTCGAAGACAAAAGTCACATATACGGATGAAACGACAAAGGAAACAGCTCCCGTATGTATAACCGGAGCGAAGGGTAATACAGGAGCAACCGGCAATACAGGTGCGGCAGGCAAAGGAGTGAAATCGATTGTTGAAGAATATTATCTGTCTGCTTCTTCGTCCTCGACAACAGGAGGAAGCTGGTCAACAACAGTTCCGGCATGGCAAAATGGGAAATACATGTGGACACGTTCCGTTATCACTTATACGGATAACTCCAAAACCACAACAAACGCAGTATGTGTGAGCGGTTCCAAAGGTGACAAGGGAGATAAGGGGAATACTGGTGCAACAGGTCCGCAGGGGCCTCAAGGTCCCCAAGGTCCTCAAGGTACACCCGGACAGAATGGTACTCCCGGTGCCAGCTTTATCCCCTGCGGAGCATGGATTTCAGGCAATGTTCCTTACAAGAAAAACTCAGCGGTAGAATTTGCTGAAAATGCTTTTGTAGCACTGCGTGATACCAGTGCACCACCGTATGCCATTGCTAAATACAATAATGGTAATTATGTCCGTACACCACAGGGATATCTTTTGGCTGGAACTCCATCAACAAACTCACTGCATCCCGACTGGCAGCGACTCACTAATATTGAGCCACCGACATTATACTGGTTGGATAGTTCATGCAGTTCAATAGCTTATACATCGACTGGCAGTATGTCTCCGTCAGCTTTTACCGTCAGTTGTAAGAAAAACCGTAACGGAGTTGTTGGTAAGTGTGCTGAACTTTGGTTGGTTGCAAGAAAATATGACGGTTCCTGGCGCTCTCATGCCGGTCCGGTGCAGTCGGCTTCCATATCTGTTCCGGCGGCTTCCGGCTGCACACAGTTTGCAGTCCGTGCTTATTGGTCATCCTCGGAAGCTAATGCCTGGTCAGACAATTATGTGGCAGAAATAGGAATCGGAGTAGCGGAGGCAGGTGCTACCGGGGCTACGGGAGCTTTCCCACGTGATCGTGGCCCATGGCGTTCGGGAGAATCATACGAGTGGAGTGCAGACTATCGTGACAAGGTAATACATCCTTTTAACGGGGTTTATTATAACTTCCTTGTTCGTACTCAAGGCTCGACGGTTACGGATGCGCCGACATCAGCTAACGGCGATGATAACTGGGAAGCAATGAACAAGCTGGTGAATATTGCCACCGATACATTGTTTTCTGACGGAGCCAATGTCGCAGGGTTTATGTTTAGTGGAGGTGTGATGAAATCACAACAGTCAACAAATGGAGTTGCAAACATGATCCTGAATGGGAATACCGGGTATTTCCATTGTGTCAATGCCGAGATTACAGGTAAATTTATAGGTAATATATCCGCAGACTCCGGAACTATCGGAGGATTCTCAATCGGTGCAAAGAGTCTGAGTAATCTGGCTGCAGATGTGTCTCTCAGCATTGGTAACTATAACAACAGTTCAACCAAATTATTTTCAGTTAACCGGGGGACAAGTGCAATGCTTCAGGTACGACACGATAGTGGAATCTGTATCAGTGCTGAAACTTACGGTTCATCTGATTCTATTGCGATCAAGGCACTCTGTAATGCATCCGGATATGGGCAGGCTATTCAGGCGTATGGAAATGTCTCGCTGTTGGCTAGAAGTACGGAAAAAACCAGAATTAATGGTGTTGTTGTCAACACACGACGAATAACATCATCTGCAACCATCAATGCGAACGATGACTTTCTCATTTTTGGTAACTCTGGGAATATCACAATCACCATGCCGAGTACATCTGCTTCACCTGCTGGGAAAATTCTCTACATGAAGAGAGTTTCCGGTAAAGGAGCTATAACCTTATCCGGTTCATTCCGCAATCCCAATAATTCCGGAGGAGCAAGCTCTCTGGTTATAAATGATGATATATCCAGATTTTTTGTACGGGATGATCAGGGATATTGGGTTCAATATACCTGTGGTTAATCATAATTTTTAATATCAGCTATATGAAGAAAGTAAACTTTAAAAAAATGCGATTCTGGTCTGGTATCGACCATACTCAAAAGCTGGAACAGGATGTTCGGCTTGACTTGGCCAATCTGATATATCGGTATGGTGATATACGAGGGATGGATTTAGCCCTTCGTATTTACCATTCTGATGGAGATATAGAACTTTCAGATGATGAGTTCACATATTTACAGAGTTTTGTATCTGGACACTGTTCGCCACAGATGGTAGAAGCTATGCAGGAATTATAAAATATCATTTAATAACCATTTAAAAAAATTACAATTATGGCAGATCAATTCGAAAACCAGTTACCACAGAAAAGTGACGCAAAATGGGTACGTGCATTAGATGCTTCCGGCAACCCAATTTTAATCAGCAAAGAAGACCTCGCATCAGTTGTGGGAGGACTAATCGGTATTTCATTAGTGCTGAAAACTAAAGGAGGAATAAATATTCCATCTAGAGATTCGACAGATCCTATGAATGAAATTACCGAGAACGGAATATATACTATAATTCCAGCCAACGATACTTATGGAACACTGATTGTATTCCAGTCATTTGGTGGAGCTGGTGGTATTGTTCAGTTTTATGCTCATCCCTTCGGCAATGGAATCTATCGATTCAGAATTAAAACCTCAAACAATAAAAACGAATGGTCTGAATGGAAAAACTTTTAGGTTGTTTTTCTTTCCCAGTTAGTCCATTCTCCATCAGGGAGATTTTTCATTCGAGTATAAATGTTACCTGCATAATCAAAAGCGAACTGCCTTTCTGTTTCAATATTATAGAATCTGATAGCTAGTCCTGCAATATAATTAGCTGTAGGTGTTATGCTCTGTAAATAGCTGGAAACAAACATAACAAGTCTATTGGATGTTGATGTTAAACCTTCATCTAATGTTTCCTTGCGTGTAACATAAGAGTATCGTACGCATGATAATAGTCCTCCCACTTTGAAAAGTCCTTACTTATTTGTAAGTGCTTATCTAGGTGGGAGGACTTATGTCTTTCCCTTTTGAATATCGTGGCCGAATCAAGTTAGATGCGAATAGAATAACAGATTCAGGTTTTTATTATGCAGACGGGCAGTCTTCAAATGTAGATAACCATATAGGACCATTTCTGAATTTTAAAGCGGATCAAGGATATATTCAATTTGTATCGGATATATTTTCTGGTAGTGTTTATGTGCGATCATATATATTGTCAGGAAGTTCAATGAAATGGACAGATTGGCATAGTATCTTTTAGAAAAAGATTTGCTGATAGAAAATCTGATAACCTCTCCTGTTACTAGATGTATTTTTTAGTATAAGAGTAGTGGAGTCTTTAAAAGTTAAAGAAATCCCACTATAACTACCAGTCTTTATCTGTTGTACTTGTCCAAAAGTACAGAAAAAGAGAACGATTCCACCAAAAGAATAACCATCTCGAATACCAACAAAGCCATTAACATTGGTAATTTCAAAGCTTTGCTGGGAATCTAAATAAACCGTGTATGGATGCTTAATAAATAAGCCTGCTGGCATCAAACCATTATTTTCTGAATTAGAAATACCGATCAGTCCTCCCACTCGTACAGAAAGCCTTACGTTTGTAAACCGGTTTTCACTGGTGGGAGGACTATTAGAGATTAATGACTCTTGGTTTAGACTTAGAAGAGTTATTGGGACTACTGAAGAAGACTTAAACAACGCAAATCAAACAGGGATGTATTGGCATGGAAGGGGCTTATTTAATGGAAATGGATGGCATGGTATACTATTAGTCTTTAATACAGGAACTTATATCGCAAAGATTGACATAAACTTTATTAATCCAACATGGAAAATATTTATATGGAATCATGAACAAAAGAAATGGGATTAAAGATCAGCAATTTTAATCCATGAGTTCCAAGCATCCCAATACATTCGTGCATATAATCTTCTTGGCCATCCTGAAAAAAAGAATTGAACAACAACCCCATTAATATTAAATGATATAATAATACCTGGAAGATTATCTGGACAATTAGTCGACGTATAAATTCTTGCATATCCAGTAAAGAACGTGTTTGCATCATTTATATCTTCTCGTTTTACAAATTCTAGCCCTAATAGTCCTCCCACATGTGAAAACCAATTTACAGGAGTATGGTTTTCTTAACGAGTGGGAGGACTAATACCAACAGCTAGTCCAAATCAAAGAGGTTTACACCCGTCTGCTAAGTTTCAACAATCAGATAATAATGCAGTAAACGAAATTAATAATATAAATATATTATCAACCGATATTTATTATGGTGATTTGACAGGTGATGGCGCAAAAATTTATATTATAAAAACTTATCCGGCTTCTCCTGCATACATGTATCAAGAAGCTATATGTATGTATCCGTTAACTAGATATTGGAGAGCAAAAGTTGATGGGGCATGGAGATCTTGGATTAAAATATAATCTATAATAGTTGCACCTAAAATGACAAAATAGATCATCCTTTAATAGAGGCAACATATGTCCATTCTCCCCATGTATCCCATTTTAATCTAACATAGAATGCTTTCGGCCAAGAGAAAAAATAAAATTGTGCGGTACATGAACCTGTAAAAATTGATATGAGAATACCTTGTTTCCCATCTGGTGCGTTTGTGCCACTATGTAACCTACAATAACCAGTAAACTCTGTATTAGCATCTGTTATATCATTCCTTTCTATAAAATTTGCTCCAATCAGTCCTCCCACGACACGTTTGTAGAATTAATTGTAAATATCTATCTTCGTTGAAAAATGGAAAAAATCAGATACCGTCTTGTCTATAACCGAAAGAAACATTTAAATAAGCAAGGAACAGCACTTGTGCAAGTTGAAGCATCACTTAATCAGAGAAAAATATATTTCAAAACAAACATATATATCAAGCCAGAGCACTGGGATAAACGAACCTCTCAGGTAATCGGCCATCCACAGGCAAATGATCTAAACTCTATGCTGTTTGAATTTGTTCTGTATCTGCAAGGCATAGAATTGGCTCTATGGAAGAGGGGAGTTCCTGCTACATTATCTTTACTCAAGGATGCCATGAAGAAAAATCGCCCGATCAATATTACATTCCCGATTTTTGCAAAGGAATACGTGCAGCATTCTGACCGACGAGAGAGTACAAAAGAGAATCTGTTTACCACCATAACCGTATTGCAGGAGTTTCGTCCTGGCTTGGATTTCAAAGACATCACTTATACGTTTCTGAAGGATTTTGAGGTGTATCTTCGAGAAAAAGGTAACGGAATAAATACCGTGGCAAAGCATTTAAGGCAGCTCAGAACGCTGGTCAATGAAGCGATAAATCAAGGTTATATCCATGCAGACGCATATCCATTTAGAAAATTCAAGATAAAACAAGAAAAGGGAAGACATGAGTTTCTGACACCGGACGAACTGAAAAAACTGGAGAACTTGGAAGTTCACGACCTGAAGCTACGTCACGTACTGGATGCGTTCTTATTCTGTTGTTACGTCGGTTTACGTTTCTCTGATTTCTGCCAGCTCACTCCGTCTAACTTTATTCGTGTGAATGGTAAACGCTGGTTACACTTCAAGTCGATCAAAACAGGTATCGAGTTGCGCCTTCCGCTGCATCTGCTATTCGAGGGGAAGGCACTGGCTATTCTGGATCGCAACTGTATAACAGAATTTGCCAGTTTAGGCAGTAATTCGGAAGTGAATAAGGCTCTGTCTGTTATTACCTCCATGGCCCGGATCAAGAAACATGTGACCTATCATACTGCACGTCATACCTGTGCAACCTTACTCATCCATCAGGGAGTACCGATAACAACAGTTCAGCGGCTACTAGGTCATACTTCAGTTAAGACTACAGAAATATATTCGGAGATTTTATCAAGCACAATCGTAAGGGACTTAAAGGCAGTCAAGAGAAAGAGAGTTGTAAACAACTTTCAAAGCTATGCTTCAGTTCGGTAGAAAATAGGTATATATTAAGAAAAGCTACTAGTTGTTTACCTTCGAATCAGTTTAATTAGTATTTGAATTCTATTTGAATATACAAATAAGGTTTTGGATATCCGATCTCTTTATCATCACAAGATGTTTTTTAACAATAAAAATCACATTTCGTTTTGTGCTAATAGAAGTGAAAATTGCACAAAACGTTTTGAGAAAGGATTACATTTCGTTTTACGGGCATCACCATAAACAGATATGGGGCATCACTTAAAAGCAAAAGGCCTAATTCCCAACGGAAATAGACCTTTAATCTTTGTCGGGGTAGCGGGATTCGAACCCACGACCCCCTGCTCCCAAAGCAGGTGCGCT
>ERZ1106943.660-NODE-660-length-42687-cov-10.987896_pt1 | contig 42687 bp, 45 predicted proteins | sample MGYA00403671_ERZ1106943 | MGnify/ENA primary metagenome ERZ1106943 (study PRJEB35170, sample SAMEA104062427) | human gut metagenome | biome: human gut; feature: human-associated habitat; material: faeces | place: Denmark | collected 2012-06-14 ...
GTGCCCCTGTTCATCTTCGCGGCCAACGTGATGAACGCCGGTAAGATCACCGAGTACGTTTTCGGCACCTGTATGGGTCTCGTCGGCCGCTTCCGCGGCGGTCTGGCGCACGTCAACGTCCTCGCCTCTCTCGTTTTCTCCGGCATGACCGGCTCCGCCATCGCCGACGCCTCCGGTCTCGGCAAGCTCGAGATCGACGCCATGCGCAAAGAGGGCTACGATGACGGCTTCTCCTGCGCCATCACGGCGGCCAGTGCCACCATCGGCCCGATCTTCCCGCCGTCCATCCCCATGGTCGTTTACGCGATGCTCACCGGCGCCTCCGTCGGCGATATGTTCAAGTCCGGTATGGGCATCGGCATCGGCATCATGATCGTTCTGATGATTGTGGTCATTGTCCTTGCACACAAGGAGCAGTGGCCGAAAGATGAGATCCACTTCAACCTCAAGGAATTCTGCATCAGCTTCCTCAAGGCCATTCCCGCGCTGATGCTGCCCATCATCATCCTCGGCGGCATTTACTCCGGCATCTTCACCCCGACGGAGGCATCCGTTGTATCTGTCGTTTACTCCACGATCGTCGCGCTCTTTATTTACAAAGAGATCACCTTCAAGGACGTCGTCAAGATCTTTGTCGATACGGCGTCGAGCGTGCAAAATGCAATACTTATCGCAAGATTTTTCAATTAAAAAATAGCTGAACTTTCACGCCATGATTTGTGCAAGTTGTTCATTGAACACTCTGGCTGCCGTTGTCCGTCCCAAAATCTCCCGTGGGTAGTTGTTCATCCAGTCTGCCGCCGCGACGATCTCCTCGTCCGGCACCTCGTCAAAGTTCGTGCCCTTTGGGAACAGCCGCCGGAACATCTTGTTCAGATTCTCATTGCTGCCGCGCTCGTAGCTGCTATATGGGTGGCAGTAGTACATCTTTGTTCGCTGGCCGCCGAAGATGGATGTCTCCATTCCCTTGCAGTCAGAGAACTCGCTGCCGTTGTCCACGGTGATGCTTCGGAAGATTTTGCTGAACATCGCGCCGTATTTCCGCTCCAGTCCGTTCAGCGCTGCCACCACATTCTCCATGGTCGCGCCGTACATGGGCAGCGTGATCTCGTTGCGGCTCAGCCTCTCCGTCAGCGTCAGCACGCACTTCTTTGTCTTTTGCTTGCCCTTCACCGTGTCCATCTCCCAGTGAAACGGCTCCTCCCGTTGGTTGATCTCTTCCGGTCTGTGCTCAATGCTTTCTCCCTGCGGCGGGCGTGCTGCCGCGCGCACATGGTTGTAGCCTCTCTTGCTCTCTCCATGCAGCGGCAGGTCTTTATTCGTGATGTTCAGAAACACGCCGTTTGTGATGTAGTTGTAGATGGTCTTCTCGCACACGCGCACGGAAAACTGCTTGCCCTCCAGCTCAATGTCCATCAGGACGGCGGCAGGGCTGCGCCCCTCGTCCGCGATCTTGCGCTCAATGTAGTCCGCCAGCGTATAGTCATTCCCCAGCTTGATTGGTCTTCCCTTGGCGGTCTTTCCGTATTCATACTGCTGCTGCGCGATGTCGGCGGAGTAGCGCTTGTCCGTGGTGTAGTCGCCGTTCAGGTGCTCATACATCACGCCCGGACGCTTCAGCTCCCGGTACACGGTGGTGTAGTTGACGCGCAGCGCATCCGCGATCTCCTGAATCCCGGCTCCGCCGTTGTGCATCTGCTCAATCTTCAGTCTGTCGGTATAGGTCAGGTGGTGGAACCGCTTGAACTTCCTCTCCATGCCGTGTTTCTCCTTTGCGCTTTCTTGCGCTTATTCTAAAGCTGATTACGGCAGGTGTCAATATATGCAAAAATCCCTCCGCCCGCAGGTGGAGGGATTATTCTTTTCCCAGCAGCCAGTCCGTGCTCACGCGCAGCACCTCAGCCAGTATCGGCAGCTCAAAATCCGGCACCACGCGCTTGCCGGTTTCAATTCTGCTCACGGCCATCTGCCCCAGCTGAAGACCGGCCAGCTGCAGCTTCGCTGCCAGTTCTTCCTGTGACCATCCAGTATGTATCCGTGCTTCCCGCACCCGCTCGCCGCATAGATTGTACCGCTCTCCCAGTGTATACAGCCGCACTGCTCCGCCTCCTCATAATCATCTTTTGCATATTCTTGCTTGAACTTACCATGTCTTCGTGTTAATCTTATAAAAAAGATGATTAGACGGAAAATATTTTTTGGAGGTAAACCAGTATGGCGGATGAATTATGCCTGACTGTCTTGCTGAAACAAGCTAATTTAGACCTTCGTGCCGCTCACCTGCAGCACGAAGCAATCCTGCAGTGCTTCCCGCTGGATTCCGAAGACCGGCGCATATTATCAATGCTGGCCTCCGGAGCCACCACGCCATCCGAAGTCGCGCAGTTATTTCCAGATGCTTCGCGCGTGCTGATCGTGTTTTGGGAGAACCAGCAATACGAGCGCTTCTGCTCCCACGCCGAGCGATTTTTGAAAAGCCCGCTCGCCGTTCATTACCAGAACGCTGAATATGCGATTCAGAAAGTGTACCGTGACAAAGCCGTTGAAGAATCCGCGCCCGCTGTTCAACATGGAAAGTCCAAATCTTTCCGCCGCGATGTTGTCGGCTACCAGCTGGCTATATTTATCCTTGTTTGTGCATCAGTTCTCCTTGCTCTCCGGTATGGCAGCGCATCCAGTGAAGTCGAGCAGCTGCAGGCACAGCTCGAAGAGCAATATCACGACCGTTATGAAGAAGGCTATGCAGATGCTAAATCCGCCGCCTATGAGAATGGCTATATTATATTGCCTTGATAGCTGCATAGCAGAACACCGCCGGGTTTCCCCGGCGGTGTTCTTGTCTTATCCCTTCGGCAGCACCAGCCCGCCGGTGTAGCTTGTTCCGTCCGGCAGTACGATGCCACTCTTCGTCTCAGCATTCAGCGCATCATAGACTTTCTGCCCCACGCTGGTGCTGTATGGGTTTTTCGCTGGTTTCCAGCTCTTGTTCGCCAGCTGCCACAGCGCAGCCTGCTGCGTCACCGTCAGGCTCTGTCCGCCGCCAGCTCCCGGCAGCACGATGCCGTTACCGCCGCCGCCCATGGAATCAATGGCCGCTTCCACCTCTTCCTGCTTGAAGGTGCCGTTGCCGTCAAAGTCGAACTTCGGCAGCAGTTCCCGGAAGGTCACATACGCTTCCGGCGTTACGCCGTAGCTGTATCCCGTCTGCAGCTTGCTGTACTCGCTCTCCTGCATCATCTCGCCCAGCACGGTCATCTGCTCATCGGCGCTCAGTCCCGCATCCACCACTGCGCGGTAGCGCTGCAGGCTGCTCACGCTGTCCTTGCCGTCCTCCGGCTTCAGTGCGTTCAGACTGTTTGCCAGCTCATAGGCTGCGTCATCACTCAGTCCCGCCGAAACGAAGCTGTCATACCGCGCTGCCTCCGCCGGAATCTGGCTGTAATATTTGAAGCAGTCCCGCACGGTATCCGCCTGTTCTGCGGTCAGGTTCTGGCTGTTCACCCAGCGGGAGAACTCCATTGCCTTCTCCGATGCGCCGCTGTACTTCTCGTTGACGATAGTGTACTCGTTCTGCACCTTCAGGAAGGTATCGAAGTCCAGCCCCGCCTGCTCGAATGCCATAATGTCGTCATCCCGGCTCGTGGTGTAGCTGCCGTCTTCCTGCTTCTCACCGAAAAGGTATCGGTACATCTCCTGCTTCTCGTCGTCCGTCAGTTGGCTTTCCGCCAGTGCAGTGCGCTTTGTGTTGGATGCTTCCGCCCCCTTCATGTTTCCTGCGTTTTTAACATCCAGCAGTACCTGCGTCACCGCGCCCATGTCCGCGTCGCTGTCGGCCAATGCGTCCATCAGTTCCCGCTCCTTGTCGGTTGCCATCAGCCCATAATAGACCACGCTCTTTCCGTCGCTGGAGATGTCTGCGGCCTGCAGCACTCTTCGTTCCGCTTCGGCCTTGCTTTCCGTCTCCGTTTTCTTCGTCCCGCGCAGTTCCTTCAGCAGGTTGTACGCATCTTCTTCCGGCACGCCAGCCTCCGTCATTCCCTGATAGGCGGCAGTCTCCTTTGCGCCAAAACTCTTGAATCCGCTCTCTACCCAGTCTCTTCCGGTCTTCAGTGAAGTTTTTCCGAACAGCATGGCCTGCCCTGCGTTTAGCGCGGCCTGCCACGGGTCATCGTTGTATACCGGGTACTGCAGCAGATCATTGCCTTCGGCATCTACCGAATAGCTTCCGCCTTTGATTGTGGCGCTCAGTCCTTGGTAAATCTTCTTCAGCTGTCCTCCGCCAAACGGAAGCGCCAGATAGGTCAGCGGGTTCATCAGCTCTTTGCCAGCCGTAGCCAGTTTCTTCTTGGTGCTCCATGTGTCGCTCGTTACAGTCTTCAGCAGGTTGTCCCAGTCTGGCAGGGCGCTGCTGATTGGTACGCGCCCGCCGCCCAGCACGCCACCGATAAACGGCAGTTCCTCCGCCACATCGCCCAGCGTTTCGGTCACGGTGTCGTAGGCGTTTTTCCTCTCCGTCTCAAAAGACGGCATATCGCCCGTCACAGCTCCTACGCCCAGCTCCACAAGGTTCGGCAGCTCATATCCGGTGATGTCGCCCACTGTGTCATTCAGGATGCCCAGCGGGTCAAGCGCCGGTCTGCGCCCGATGAAGTATTCGTAGACTTCATCATACAGCCATGCGCCGAGGAAGAACTTGAACAGCGCCATGGCCAGCGCCGCCAGCCCCTTTTCCTTGTATGCGCGCGGCATATCCTTGAAGAGATAGCTCAGCTGATTGTTGACCTCCAGCTGGAACTGCGTGAAGACCTTCGTCAGCGGATTGCTGCGGTTGAACAGTGTCGGCATGGAGCCTTTGCTGCGGTCAGCCATCACGCCCGCCGTCCAGTTGTCCGCCTCCGTCATGGCAGCAGCGTCGCTCATCCCGCGCTTCAGGTTCTGGTTGTACCGCGCACGCACCAGACTTCCGGCAGTAAACTGGTCGATGTACTCCATCGGCGAAGACATGGTGGCCGAAGCCTTCTGTGCCCATGTCCGCACCAGCGGGTCGCTGCCCTTGCGGTTGGTCAGGAAGGCGGACGCATCCACAATGCCGTCGTTTTCCTTGAAGCTCTGCAGCGTCTGCCACATGCCCCGCAGCAGCTCTCCACGGTCAAGCATCGCGCCGCCCTGCGTCAGTGGGATGAAGTTGGTCAGCCAAGATGCCGGGTTGATGGCCACCATGTTGGCGGCCACGCGGCTCTCCAGCCCCTTCACAAGGTTGTACATGTTCCTGCCCAGTGCCTGCTCCATGTTTCGGTCTGCGCGACTCTTCTTGTTGGCCAGCAGGTTGGTGTACTCTTCCAGCTCCACCACGAAGTTGGACAGTGCAAACCGTCCATCTTCGTAGATGCTGTCGATCTTGCTGCGCTTCTCTTCCTCCGTCAGCCGCGTGTCGGCGTACACCGTGTCCACCTGCTTGCGGATGCCTTCATCTCCGGTGCGGTATCGCGCCTGCGTTGCCAGCGCCCGCAGCTTCTGGATGTTGTCCGTCTGATAGATGACATCCGCTACGCCCTCGATGTAGCGATCAAAGCCTTCCACTGCGTCATAGGCCGTGTTGAAGCCAAGACGCTGCTGCGCGTTTCCGAACCACTGGATGCCCGGTCGGAAGGTGTGTGTCAGGCCGTTGATGGTGGTGGGCAGTGCCGTCACCTGCGTGTCGATGCCCAGCGCTCTGCCGAACAGTCCCATAATGCCGTCGCCATCTCCCGGCTGGAAGTGGGGGAAATAGCCGCTGCGGTAATTTACAGGCTCGTACCCGTTGCGCACTCTGGCCTCGTTCATCTGCTGGAACAGCTCGTCGTAGATGCTGCGGAACTCCTCCACTGCGTGCTCGATTTTAGCCTTGTCCAGCTGCGGGTTCTGCTCCCACATTTCCCGCACGATGCTGCGCCAGTCGCTCAGTGTCTTTCCGTCCCGCTCCGCCATGCGCCCTCTGCTGTTCTCCAGCATCCGGATGTTGTCCATCGCTTCGCCCAGCAGCTGCACGGCGTGCGCTTCAGAGATTTTCCCCTCCTTCTGCATAGCCTTCGTTTCTTTGGTGCTCAGGTTCAGCGCCCGAGCCCGCTCGCGCATTTTGTTCTTCAGCCGCGTGGACTTCGCCTGTGCCTCGTGTACCGGTGTAAAATACTCAGCAATGATCTCCTGCGCCAGCTTCTTATCCTTCACGATGTCAAGGATATTGCGCTCCATCGTTTCGCGGGAATAGAGAATACCGGCCTTCTTGTCTTTCCAGTCGTTTGCGGTCTCCAAGAACTTGTCCGCCTCTTCCCGCAGCTTCGCCCGCTGGCTCTGCTTGTACTCCGTCAGCAGCTTCACCAGCCGTTCATACTCCGTCGTAGCCTCGTATACAGCGGTGATGCCCTTCACATTGTCTGTCTTCGGGTCAAGGTGCTCCAGCTCGATCTCACCCTTCAGCAGCCGCCCAAGCTGCACATTGTCGTGGTCTGTCAGCAGGTTCTTTGCCTTGGCTTTCTCCGCTTCCCACCGTGCCTTCTTCAGCTGCTTGTAGGCTTCCGTGACCTGTTCCGTCGTCATCGGTGTATCATCCGCCGCGCTTGCCTTTGCGGTACGCTCATCGGCATAGCGTTTCACAGTGCGCAGGTCTCCAATGGTGTCTCCGATGGCAGCGTCAAAGTCGTTCTTCGCCCAGCGCTTGAACTCCTCCGCATCCCGCCCGTAGTATTCGCTCAGGGATTTCTCCGTTTTTTCGATGCTCTGTGCCACCTCAAACATGCGCATCAGCTGGTCAGCCGGATGCGTCAGATTGTCCGGGAACAGCTCCTGTGCCATGTCCTGTAGCTCCTGATACGCCACATCCACCGGCAGTCCGCCCTCGTTTACGATGCGCAGCCGCCCGAAGGTGCTCTTACGGAAGTCATTGAAGTCTGCAATGTCGTGTTTGTCTTCTTCCGAGATGGTCACAGCCTGCGTGCGAAGATGATCTTTGATGTCCTTGTACTGCTGGTAGAACTCCTCGTCCACCACGATGCCCTCGCTGTATGCACGCTCGAACAATTCCGCTGCCGTCTCTTCCGAAACGCGCCCGGTGGTCATGTATTCCTCGCTGATCTTCTGCGCGATCTCCTGCAGATACTCCCGCTGCGCAAAGCGCGGCACGCTCAGTGCACGGCTTACGCGCCCCACGAGGGCGTTTTCTGTCCGCTTCAGGTAGTCCTGCGCCTTCTTCGGCAGCGTTGTGCGGATGTTGTCCTTCTTCTCTTCATCCTCTGCCGTCGGCAGTGTCGCCTCTGGCGTTTCCTCTTCCGTGACGGAATACTGCAGCGTCCGCTCGTCGGTCGGCATAGTGAAGCGTTCCACCACCGCATCGCGGTTTTCATAGCTCAGCGGCATCAGGTCATGTACCTGCACCTGCGCGTCAGACCGTGTTCCGCCGAAGTCCTGCCCGGTCAGCGTCAGCTCGCCGATCTCGCTCTTGGAATACTTGTTGGAGGAATCAAACAGCAGCACCGGGATTTGCTCCACGCCTGCATTTCGCATGGCCACCGCGCGGTGTCGTCCTTCGTGTCCCAGCACCTCTCCGGTTTCGTGGTCAATGTTCAGCTGGATAGGCTGCCACCTCGTGGCCACTCCCAGTTTCTCCGCATCCAGCGCCTTGCTGTGCTGCTCCACGATCTGCCGCCCGCCTTCGCTGGTGGTCAGGTTCAGGAACTCGTCCGGTGTCATGTAGGCAATGTATGCCTTCGCATACTTCGGGCTGCTCTTCGCTGCATAATCGCGCAGATAGGTGTCGATGGTGCTTTCCTTCAGCTTAACCGCCCCATCGTATTCTCCGTCTTCGCTGATAGAGAATCGGATGTCCGGATTGCCTGTCGGGTTTTCATTAGTAACGCTCTTGATCTGCTCCGGGGAGAAGGCGATGTATACCGCGTCCGGCGTTCCGTTGTCGTCCATCTCGATGTCAGTGGACTTGACGATGATACCGTCATGCCCGCCTTCCTGCGCCCAGCGCTTCAGATCTCCATGCCGGATGTCTGCCTGTCCGATTGCACTGCCCCAGCCTTCGTCCTCAATGACAAGCGGGTTTTTCAGGTTCAAATAAACCTGCATGATTTCTCCCTCGCCCTTGTAGCCGGTCGCTTCTCGTGCATACCCGGTTGCGTCCTCAATGTATGGGCTAAAGTAAAATCCGAGATCGCTGCCTCTATCTGCAAAGTTTTCCCCGATGTGCGCCTTATCGAAGACCGTAAACTTTGTTCCGGTTCCGTGGTAGAGCGTCAGCAGCCGTCCCTCGCCGTCCACCGCTTTGCTGTCCTTGAAGAACTCTTGCTGCGCTTCCGTCAGCTGCCTGCCGTCGCTATCCTCGCTGATAGAGAACTTTACCCCCTCCAGTCCGTTCACCAGTGCCTTCCGCTGTTCCTCGTTGCCGGTCTCGTACTGGATGATGTTCACGCCTGTAGCCGCCTTCACCGCCGCCACCTCTTCCGCCGGTGCGCTGGTGGGCGCGATGATGGCCGCCGCCTCGCTGAAGGGGACTACTCTCTGCGCCTTCGCCTCGTAGTAGCCTGTGGGGATGTTGGCCGCGCGGTCGATGAGCGCGAGGATGCTCTTGGCGTGGCCGTCGCTGATGGTATAGCCTTCCTTGCGGAACGCCGCCTTCACCGCCGCCGCAGTCCGCTTTCCTTTGGCCGCTTCCGCGATGATGCTGCTCAGGTTCTGCTCCTCCTCGAAGGTGTTGTCATACCTGTGCATCGTTGTGAGCATCAGGTCGTTCACCACCCGGTCAAGGTAGATGCCGAGGTCTCGCAGCGCCTTGGCGTGTTCCTCTTCACTTACCGTGCGCAGTCTCGCCTCATCCGCGTGCATCTCGTCTACATTCCGGTATTCCCGCGTGGCCGTGGCTGCCAGTATCTCCGGTGTCACGCCGTACATGTTCGCGCCCTTATCCGCCGCCATGTTCATGGCCTTCACGATATTCTCCGCCGTGTAGTCCCAGTGCGTCTGCGCGAAGCTCCGCCTGCCATTGTCGGTCACGGTGTCCTTGCCGTTGTAGATGCCCCGCTCGCCCAGCAGTCCATTCAGCTGCGGCTGCACCCAGTCCCTCACCGTGCGCAGCGCGTCGTTCCAGCTTCCGCCCGGTGCGATCATCTCCATCATCTTGGCCGCCGTGGCTTCCTTGTCGATCTCACCTGCGCTTCCGCCGCTCTCATAGAACTCTTGTGCATTCCTGATGAAGTCCTCTACACGGTTTTGGAACACATTGTTCTCCATGTAATAGTCGATGCGCTTCTCCTTGGATTCCGGTCTGCGATTCAGGAAGTTGGCGTGTTCCTCTGCATAGACTTCCCGGATGGCCTGCTCCGCCGGTTTCATCTCTTCCGCCGTCAGGCGCTCGCCGGTCATCAGCTTCACCGCCAGCCGTGCCACTTCCTGCTCACCCACCGTGTCGATGTATCGCCGGATGGTTTCATTGCTGAAGAACCGGTCAAACTGCTTGTCCCGGCGCACCGGCTCAAGCTGCTTTCCTTCGCTCTGAAGGTAGGCCGCCTGCACCTCCGGATGGTTCGCCAGCTTGTCTGCGATCTCTTCCGGCTCCCATCTGGTCTCATTCTCCAATCCGATCTTGCCCAGCGTGCTGCTGCCTTGGAAAATGCCGTCCGCAAACTGGCTCGATAGGTTCTTGATGTTCTCATCGAACGCCCGCCGCGCCTCGTAGTTTACTTCGCGCTCTACGATGGCGTTGTCCTTGGTCGGTGTCCATGCGTCGCCGCCGTACACCTTGTTGCGCGGGTCTGCCTCCGGGTCGATGGTCACGCGGGGAAATACCACGCTGGTGTCGCCGTACTTGGTGTGCCCCTCTTGCGCGTCCACGATGGCCACGGAAGGGGATGGGATGCCGCCCCAGTTCAAGGCCGCGTCCCGGATAACAGACCAGTCCTTGTTGTGCACGGCGATCAGGTCTTTCGTCCGCTCCACCGGCTCGTCGATGGAAAAGCGCTTCTTGACAGGCGGCAGCTTCTCTGCTACACTATCGTCAGAGACGGATGCAGTGCTTCTGGCAGCTCCCGGTGACGGGTTCGTGCTTATTGCTGCATCCGCCTCTTTTTCTGTAAAAGAGGTCGGCTGCAGGTTCAGCACATCATACAGCGCCATGCTTCCGTTTTTCTTCGTGCCTACCACCACATCCGCCGTGTAGTCGTTTCCGCCCACGCGCAGCAATACATTGCCTCTGGCGAAGTCCGTGATTCTGTCCTTGCGCGGATGGTTCAGCCCTTCGTTCACCCAGTCCGTCGTCGCGTGCAGGATTTCATCGGCATTGTTCGTGGCGCGCAGCTTGTCCGCGTGCAGCTGCGGGTCGTTGTTATAGAGCCACTGCATGTACCGGGAGAAGGTCATCTCCTGTCTGCTTCTGCCATCAATCTGAATTTCGTTGTTCCCCACGGTGATGCCGTTGGGGAACTTTTTCTTCAGGTTCTCCTTGACGGTCTTCACCCAGTCCGCCTCCGGCACGCCTGCAAGGATGTCCTGCTCCACCTCCACGAACGGTTTGTTGTCCGTGGTCTTGCCGATGGCGTAGCTCCGCCCGTCCTCAGCAAACACCGTGTCCTCGCTGCCGTAGTCCGGCGATGTCTCCCGGCGCTCCTGCGTCGTCAGCTCGCGCCGTTTCGCAGTGTCCCGCGCCTCGATCTCGCCCGCCGTGTCTCGGTACAGGTCGGTCGGCATCCGGCCTCCGTTCCTCGCGTTGCGGTCGATGCTGTCCCGCAAGCTGTACCAGTCCCACACGCGGTCGCCGTACTGTTCCTCCAGCTGGTCTCTGCGCTCGTCGTAGCGCACCCACTCCGGCGGGTCTGGCTCGATCTGCTCCCATGTGTTCAAGTCGATCTTCCCACGCGGCACTTTCGGTGCCATGGCATCCAGCTCTTCCATGGCCGCAACGAACTGCGGGTCGCTCTCCCGCATCTGTTCATACTGTTCCTGCAGCTGTGCGCCCTCGCGCCTTTCCGCCGCCGTTCTGCTGTCAAAGCCGTTCTCCATTCTTCGGTTCCAGTAGGCGGGGTTTGCCCCGCTGGCAAAGCCTTCCCGGTTCTGGATGGCGTGCTGCACCTCGTGGATGAGGGAGTTCAGCAGCGCCTCCGGCCTGTTCTTCAGGTCGCGGCTCAGCTCGATGCTGTCGAACTTCCGGCTGTATCCGCCGTTCTGCCCATCCTCCAGCGTGTGGAATGTCACGCTCAAATCCGCCATATCCGGATAGGCTTCAAGCAACTCCGGCGCATCCACCAGCTCGCCCAGCGTGGTGTAGTTGGGAATATTCGCCGCGTCGGTGCGCAGCTGCATCCTGCTGTCGTCGATCTCGAACCGCCACTTGCCATCCGCAAACTGGTGCCAGCCGGTCGCCTTGCGGATGCTCTCCATGTCGGCTCCGGCCTGCTGCATCTCCTGCGCCTCCCGTAGGCTTTCAAGGTTCGCCCCGTTGGCGTTCGCCCCGGCATAGCTGTGCTGCAATCTGCCCAGCCCCTGCTGCATGTCGATCTCCGGGTCATACATGTCGTTGAACGCCGCTTCTGCGTCCTCGTCAGAGATTTCCCCGTTTGCCATTTGCTGCTGCAGCGTGTCCATATTCTGTGCCTGCGTGGCGGCTCTCTGCTGCATGTCTGCTGTGAAACTGCTCTGTGTCTCCTGCAGGGCGCTCTGGTAATAATTCTTCGCCTGCGTCAGGAACGCCCGCTCCTGCGCGTCGCTGTTGCCCAGCTTTGCCAGCAGCTCGTTGATGAACTGCAGGATGCGCTGTCCCAGCGTCCGGTTCTGCTGCACCATGGCGCGGATGCTCTGCTCGTCGGTCAGCAGGTATTTTTCCACATACTCCGCCACAATCTCGGAATCAATGGCTGCGCTGTCCGTCAGGTTCTCTCCATGGCGTGCATACAGCTCCGCCTTCTGCTGCCGCATGGCCTGCAAGTCTCCTCCGGTCTGCTGGATGCGGTTCAAGACCAGCTTCTGCAAATCGCTGTAGTGCCCGCTCGCTTCGATGCTGTGTGTCAGCTCGTGGCTGATGATCTGCGCCGCCGGGTTCTGGCTGCGCGCATTGACATAGATTTTCCCGTCCGCCGGGTTATAGTAGCCGTTGTGCATCCCTCCGGCGTTATCCGCGCCTTCGTCGAAGAACACCACCTCGCGCCCCACAATATTGCTGATGCGCTGCACCTTGGCGATGGTGTCCTCGTCCACGCCCGCAAGAATGCCGGTGCGTTCCGTTTCCGTCTCAGCTCTCGCGGCTCTCTGTCGTGTTTCCGCCTGTTCTGCCGTCGGCAAAACGCCCGGTTGTTCCGTCTCCATTGTCTCTCTCAGCGGCGCAGTCTGGCGTTCCTGTTCCGTTGTGCGCTGCTGCGTCCGCGTTTCTGCCTGCTCAGCGGTCGGCAGTACCGTTCCGCCGGTCTCTTCCGCCGTCGGCAGTACCACGCCTTTCGCCTGTTCCTGAGTGGTTCCTGCCTGTCTCTCGGTTTGCTCCGTGCTCTCCAGTGCTCCGGCAGTCTCCGCAAACAGTCTGCCGATCTCCGTGTCCGTCAGCTTCTTGCCCTTGTTCAGCTTGTTCTTCAGCTCTTGTCCCAGCTTGTATGCCTCGCTGTTTTCATCAAGGGTCTCCGCCGTCTCGATGATGCTGTTCACCATCTCGTCGCCCATCTTGCGCAGCGTGCTGCCGGTCTGCTGGTATCCGGCGTTTCGCTGCACCGTTCCGATGCCCACGCCCGCCGTGGCCATAGTTCCTCCGGACAGTGCGCCGCCGAGGAAGTCCAGCCCCATCTCCGTCGCCTGCTGCGCTACCGCAAGACCGAAGGCTTCCCCCTCCGTCTTGCCCTCCGCCATATATGCGTCGATGGTCTGCCGCCATTCGCTCTTGTCCTTGGCAATAAGGATGTCGGCAAACAGATTGATGAAGTCACTGCCCACTTCCTCCGCGCCTTCCGTGAACGCATTCTTCAGGATGTACTTGATGGCTCCGTCTTCCCACTTGCCCTTCAGCAGTGCCTCAATGCTGAATTTCTCCGTGAACACCTCCGCCGCGCCCGCAATGGTGCCCAGTGTAAATGCCTGCGTATCTGTCAGCCCTCTGTCCTTCGCGGCGATAGTGGCATCCGCCGCCGCGCCGGTGCCCATGATTGCAAGGGACATTCCCTCGCTCAGTGCGCCGCCTCCGCCGAATCCGCCGGTAATTGCTGTATTCAGCAGAAAGTCTCCCATGCTCATGCCGGTCTGGTACAGGAAGCTGCCCGCTTTCCCCCAGTTCCCGCTCTGTTCAATGGTCTCCGCCACCTGATTGCGAATGGCGTTGTTGGCGTAGGAAAAGCGGTTGTACGCCGCGTTCTGGTCGATGGTTCCGGTGCCGAGATAGTCCGCCGCCTGTCCGAGATAGCTCAGTCCCTTCATCGGGGAAGTCAGCACGCTGAACACGCTGCTGCCCACCGGAGATTCCTTGGCATAGTCTCTCCAGTACGCCTCTTCTTCCTGCCGCTGGCGATAGTTCAGATCGCCCGTCAGGTAGTCGTAGTAGGCGTGTGCCGCATCCTTACCCTGCGAGGCGTACAGATAGTTGAAGATGGCCACCTCTTCGTCGGTCATCTGCTGCGATTCCGATCTGTTTTCCGTCGCCATGCCGAACAGAGCGCCCAGCGGGTTGCTGTCCCCGCCATAGTTCGCTCCGGCTTGGTTGGTGATATATGCGCCCGCCTCGTCGTTTCCGTTGATGTACTCATACAGCGGGTCATCCCAGCCGCTGGCATCGTCGCTGTAGTTATCAAACAGAATGTCGAGGTTGGAACGCTTCTTTCCGTTGGCCGTGCTCTTGTACTGACTCTTCTCTCTGAAGTCTTTCTCGCCGGTCAGGTCGGCATACTGGTAATATTTCTTCCAGTCCAGCTCCTCCTGCAGCAAGTTCGCCGCGCTCTCCGCCTCCGCGATCTGGCTGTCCATCGCCTTGGCCTGCGCCTGCAGTGCCTGCGCCTGCTGGCTCCACTGCATCAGCTCATTTGTCCCGCCGCGCCGGGAAGATACCTTGTTCATCAGCTGCTGCGCCTGCTTCTGCAGTTCCTTCTGCTGCGCCTGCAGCTTCTTCACGTTGTCCTGTGCCGCCGTCAGGTCGGTGTTGATAGCGTTTTCGTCCGTGCGGATGGTCTTCTTCCAGTTGTCGAGCAGATTCTGCTGCTCCGTGCGGTATGCTTCATAATCCTCCGCCGCCTGCTTGTACTGGTTCCACGCAGGCTCATAGGCGGCGTAGGCGGCATCCACCGCTTTTGTCGCGTCTTCATACTGTTTCAGCGTGCTGGCGTATTCCTGCTGCATCTGCTGTACAATGCCGGACGCGATGGTGCTGCTGCCAGCGTACTGCTGCAGCTCCGGCAGTTTTCCGCTCAGCTCGCTCAGCTTCGTATAGAGACTGCCCGCCGTCTCGTTTGCGCTCTGCAGCGCCTGTGCCTTCTTCTTTGCGTTCGCCTCATAGGTGGTCACGGTATTGTACTTCCGCTCCATGTCCGCTCCCAGCTTCGGCTGCGAATAGTATTTCCCGTCCGCTGTTGCGCCCACAAGGTAATTCTGGTAGCTGCCGTATTTTCGCTGCATGGCAGTAGAGCGGTTGTACTCACCCTCCGTCAGCTTATCAGATGCAGCTGCGCGTGCGGCATAGTTCTGCCGCACGCTGCTGTCATACTCGTCTCTGGTTTTCCCGCTCCGGTCGAAGGCTGTGTTGCCGCTGGCAGGGTGCTGCTGCGTATCTTCCTTGCCCAGCTTCTGATTGCTCCATGCAGAAAAGGACTGTGCCTTTTGCGCCGCGCCGGTTGGCTTCGCTGCGCCGGTGGTCTGCCTCATTTTGTTATTGCTCCATTCAGAAAAGGATGCCATACCCTGTCCTCCTTACTTGCTGGCGGCGTATTCGCAGTAGTCTTTGATGTAGTCCGCGTAGCTGTTGTAGTTCTTTACCTCGGTGCCGCCGGTGCCGTACTGCTGCAGCGATGCCTTCCTGCGGCTCCACTCGCTCTTGGTCATCAGGCCGGAGCGCACGCTGCCGTCCACCCCTGCCGCCTTCATGTAGGCAATGGCGCTGTCGTAGTCGGTCACGCCGGAGATATTCCCACCGCTGGAATTGCCGCCGCTCTTGGCGAATCCCGCCTGCGTCAGCATCGCCTCCGTGATGCCCGGATTGCTCTGCAGGATGCTGTTCCATGTGTCCGCGTCGATGTTCGTGCCATAGGCCGCCTTCAGTGCAGCAATGTCCTGCGCGCTCAGTCCGGTCGTCTCGGTCTCCTGCGGCGTTTTGTTCCCGCCGCTTCGGCTCCCGCCGGAAGAGGACTTGCCCGCTGCCGTGGTGTTGAACCGATTCAGCGCCGCCGCATCCGGGTTGATGCCCAGCTCCCGCAGTCCGGAGTAGTCGCCGTACTGTGCGGCCAGCTGCGCCAGCTGGTAGCGCCGCTCGTAGTCCGTCGGGTTGTTGTCGGTGTTGATGCCCAAGTCATTCAGGAACGAATTGTCGCCCAGCTCCGCCGCCGTCAATGCCTTGTTCATGGCCTCGCTGCGTCTGGCCGTCTGGTTGTTCACCTCGTCCAGCAGCTGCCCGTAGTTGAAGCTGCGGTCTGTGTTGTACTGGTTCAGGTCGTTCAGATACTTGGTGTAGTCCAGCTGCTCCAGCCCGCTCGCCGTCTGCAGGTCGTTGTTGATGCGGTTGTACTCGTCCATCCACGCCTGATAGTCGAAGGCGCGGTTGGTGTTGTACTGCTGCATCTCGTTGAGGAACTTGTCGTAGTCGCTCTGCTCCGCGCCCTGCACCGCGCCGAGGTCGGAGAGCTTCATGTTGTAGTCGTTCATGTACTTGTTGTAGGCCAGCTGGTAAAGCTCCGGGATTTTGTCCGTCATCTGGCTGGCGTAGTAGTCGCCCGCCTGCGTTGCCGCGTTCACCGCGTAGCTGGACGGGATGCCGCCGCTGGCTGCCGCCGCCGCGCCCAGCGCGTCCTGCGTGGCTCTCTGGCCTTCCCGCGTGTACTGCTTGCGGTACTGGCTGTAGAGCTGGTCGTTCTCCGGGTCGTAGCTGAAGTCCTTCCGGTTCACGATCTGGTCAAGCAAGTCCTGAATGGTCGCGTCGTAGCGGTTGTTGTACTCCGGCTGCGCCTCGCCGTAGGAATAGCTCCCATAGCCCAACTGCTTGTCCAAAAGGCCGCTGATGGTGTCGGCGTAGTTGTTCTTGTAGGTCGGCGCTGCGCTGCTCTGAAAATCCTTTGGAGACAGCGGGTCAAGGTAGAAGTTCTCGCCCCGCTGCCCGCCGGTGTACCCGCCGTAGCTGGAGCGGATGCCCTCCGCGCCGAGGTTGGCCAGCGCCCGTGCCTCGTCCGTGGCGGCATTCATGTAGTCCTGCTTGTACTTCAGGATGCTCATGCCCGCGTCCGGGTTCTGCTGCGCCAGTTTCAGGTCCGCGTCAGAGAACTGCCCGCCGAGGCCGCTGCTCTGCATCGCCTTCTGAAAATCGTCGTATGTGTATCTGTTTGCCATAGTCCGCCCCTTTCTTATAGTTCGCTGCCGTTGTACACTTCCCGCACCAGCGAATACAGCCTGCATCCGCCGTTGCCGGTCATCCGGATGCGGAAGTGGTCGCACCGGCGCGGGACAATGGGCAGGTAGTAGCTGCGCTTCACTTCCGTCTGCAGCGTCTTCACTGTCCGCCACACGCCGTCGCTGTCGAACTGCATGTCGATCTGTACGCTGGCATCCTCGTCCAGCTCCAGCCGCAGCAATAGCTTGCCGATGCCCTTTTTCTCCGGTGTCGCCGTGGAAGAGGACGAATAGGTGGTGTACTCATAGAAGTCCGCCCACTCCGCCTTCCATGCCACCAGCTCCTCCTGTACCGCCCCCTGCGGCACGCTTCTGGCGTTTCCGTTCATCCAGAGCTTGCCGCTCTTATCAAGGCAGTACAGCTCCTCGTTCCAGCCCCAGCCCACGGCCTGCGTGCTGTCCTCCCGGTGCCACAGGTTGGTGCGGGTGTCGAACACGAACAGCTGATATGCGCCCTGCGCGTCCTGCAGCGATACGAAATACTTTGTTCCGTCGCTGCCCGCCACGCCGTTTTTGAAGCGCTGCGTGCCGAATGCCGCGCTTACGCTCTGCGGGATACCGCCGCTCCACGCCGTGATGCCTGTCCGGCTCAGGTAGAACAGTGTCTCTCCCGCGATGGCAAGGCTCTCGTCGCTGCCTTTCTCCACGCCCAGCGACGCGCTGCCCATCACCTGAAAGTTGGACGGCTTGTCGCCGTAGACTTTGTAGATGTGCTCCTCCTTGAAGAAGCACGGGTAGCCGAGATAGCTGCAGCACGCGGTGAAATCTCCCGCGCTGCCCACATCCGCCGCAAAGCTGTCCGTCGCCACGCCGTCAAACACATTCCAGTTGAAGATGTCCCCCAGCTTGCTGGCGTAGATCGTGTCGCCCTTGCAGCCCCACAGCCGGTTTTCGTTCTCACAGATATAGTCTAACTCCGGAACCGTGCGGCTGAGTTGCAACGTTTCGCTGTCCCCGCCGTCCGCGATGGTGAAGGTGTTTTCATAAAAGCGCAGGTTGTCTCCGTCAATCTCCCGGATGATGGCGGTCTTGTTGTTCTCCGGATGCTTCACCGCGCCGGAGATCGTCACCGCATCCCCCTCGTTGAACTTCGCCCCCGCGCCTGCGGCATAGATGGTGTTGGCCTTCGCCGCCTCGCCCGCATAGGTGCCGTCTTGTATCTTCGCGCTTCCGCTCCAGCTGCTTTCCAGCGTACCGAAGTCTCCCGTCAGGCGGTTGTAGTATTTCTTGTCCGGCAGGATGACGATGTATGCGCCGAGGCTCGTGAACTTCTTGTGCCCGTCGGCGACGATGCCCTTCAGCTCGCCGTCGGCGTAAAAGCCCGTGCCGTCCGCCCAGTACAGCCCGTCATGGGCATATAGGCCGTTCGGCTTTGTCAGCGTCCGGCATGTCCACCGTCTCGCGCGCGGGCTTAAAAGTGGGTAAAAGTCGCTCGTCAGGTTCTCCATGTCCCACAGCTCGCCGTTCTCCGCCGCAAGCGTGTGGTTGTATCCGCCGAACTTCACCTGCTTGCGCTTGCTGATGCCGTCGCCGTAGGCCATGGATGGCAGCCCGATTGCCATTATCCCTCACCTCCGAATACGATGAATTTCTCCAGCGCTTCCAGCTGCATGGGCGTGATCTTCTCCGGCACCGGCGCGTGCTGCACCGTGAAGTCGTCCTCCACCTGTGTCATGCCCAGTGCCTTCCGTTCCCTCTGGTATCCCGCCGCCGCATCCGCGTCCCGGTAGGGGAAGGTGCCTCGCTCCGTCCATTTGATGTTGCCTTTCTCGTCCTTCTCCGCATACTTCTCCGCCAGCTTCAGCTCCTCGCTCTGCAAAAACTCCACATGGCTCTGCAGCTGCTTCTTCACCATCATCAGGGCAAATGCCGTCTGATAGTCCATTTCCTTCTGCTGCATCTGCACCGCCGCCAGATAGGCGTTCGCGCATTCGATCAAATACATGGTTCTCCTCCTTAACTGCCGCTCACTTCAAGCAGCGTTCCGTTGACGTAGACATCTCCGTTCAGGTAGATGCCGCTGTCGCCTTTGATGGTCATTCTCGTTCCCGCGTACAGAAATACATTCTCATCCGCCTCCACGCTGATGCCGCTGGCGCTCTGCAGCTTCATGGCAAAGCCCACGCCCCGCACATAGTTGGTGTAGATGAACATGCGGTAGGTGCGCTCGTACTCCGTGCCCGCGCCCTGATCGTCCAGCCGGATGCCGCCCGCCACATAGTTGGTGTTCAGGTAGCAGAACTCGATCTCGCCGCCCACGGTTCCGTTTGCCTTCAGCACGCTTTTGAAGGTGCTGCCCTCGATGGTGCAGCCGTAGATGTCGATGGCCTCGATGGTGCCCGTGGTGATGTTGTCCCCGTTGATGGTCGTCCAGCCGCTGGTGGATAGGTCTGTGAAGCTCACCATGCCGGAGAAGCTGATGGACTGGCTGCTCAGCTGCACGCCGTTGGCCAAAAGCCGGATGGTGGAGCTGGATGAGCCGTTGGTCACGCTCAGCGTCATGCCGTTCACCGTCTGCGTCAGGGAAGAGATATTTCCCTCTGCGTCCGAGATGCGGCTCTGTAGGCTCGTGGCCGTCTGCTGCAGGGTGGAGATGCTGCCCTCCGCGTTGCTGATGCGGCTCGTCAGGCTCGTGGTGGTGGCGGTGAGCTGCGTGATGTTTCCCTCCGCGTCGCTCAGCCGTGCGCCCAGTCCCGCCGCCGTCACCGTCAGCGCTGCGATATTCGCCTCGTCATCCTTCAGCTGCACATACACCGGCTCCGTGATGAGGTTTGCAATCTCCTCCAGCCCCGCGTCGTTGAAGTTCTCCTTGTCAAGGTTTCCCATGCTGTAGCGCAGCTGCTCCAGCAGCATGTAGAGATAGCTTGTGATCTTCTCAAACTTCTCGTCCGTGCTCTGCTCCTGCGTCAGCGTCGGGAAAGTGGTGTCTGCCGTCAGCAGGTTCGATGGCATCTTTCATGCCTCCTTTCGCGCAGAAGGCGGAGACCGGCGGAATGCACCGGCCTCCGCCGCTCTCTCAGTCCTTCACCGCAGGCTCCATGCCCACGGCCTTCAGCTTGCGGTCAAACGCCCCGCCGCGATACTCCAGCACAAGGGTGCGCACCATGTCGTGGCTCAGGTCGATGATGTCCTCGTTGCCCGTCGGGTCGCTGCCGTCGCCGCCGAGGATGTTTGCATCCATCAGCTTTTCGATGATGTCGTGGAACTCCTTGTTCTTGATGTCCCGCAGCCGTTCGTATCTCACCATGTTTTCTTCCTCCAATCTTTCGTTTACTTCCTTTGCGATCTGCCCGTGATGCTCGTACAGCCAATTGCCGGGGCAGCTCTTGTTGGCAAACCATCTGTGCACCGTCATGTTCTGCTGATCTACCTGACCTACGAGGTTTTGATCTCCCTTCCACCGCAGTTCAGGGATGTGGTTCCGCTTGCAGATGTCCACCAGCAGATTGATGAGGCTCTTGTAGGCTTCCTCCGTGATCGGCCACGGCTCGCCGTCCGCGCAGTTGGCCACCTCGATGGTCACTGCGCGGTTGTCGTTGCTGGCGCTGGATGTGCACCAACTGCGGTTTCCCTCGTCCACATACAGCGCGATTCTGCCGTCGCTGCCAATGCCGTAGTTGCTGCTGGCCTCCCGCGCTCTGTCCGCAAACAGTCTGCCGCAGCTCTCCACGCTCAGGTTGCCCGCCATGCAGTGGATGCTGATGGTGTCGATGGCGTGCCTGCGCTTGCCGGAGTGGTTCGGGCTGAGCCGGGTATAGCTCACCAGCTTACTGTTGCTCATGGCCTTCCTCCTTGCCGGGTGTCGCGGTGCTCAGCATGTCCTTCAGCTTCTTCAGCACATCCACCGCATACGCCGTGAATGCTGCCAGCAGCGCGATATGTACCGCCGTCATCAGGTTCACCGTCTGTCCCTCCGCCTCGATGACCAGCAGATCGGGGTTCAGCCAGCCCGCGTAGTACACCGCGATGAGCGACGCAGCCACCACGCCGCCCTTGATGCAGCCGTTACGGAACTTCATCATGTCCCATGTGCCCTCCATGAAGGCGTTCACGCTGCCGAGGGCGATGTTGGCCGCGATCAGCAGCACCAGCCCGATACCCAGTCTCACGATAGCAATGTCCGTCATAGTCTTGCTCCTTTCATAAGTCCGTTACCTGTTCCTTCTTTCCCACGCCGCCGAAGCTCTCCCGCTTTTCAAACAGGCTCTTCACGCAGTACAGCAGCACCACGCCGATGATCTCCGTCACCGCCGTCCGGCTCAGGCTTTCCGCAATCTCCGTCCTGCCGAGGAAGGCAAGGCCGTAGCTGCACCACACCCAGCCGATGCCGTTGATAAGGCACACCCACACAATGCGCTTGGTGGTCGTTGTCTTGCTTGGCCGTCTTCTCTGATGCCTGCCGCTCATGCTTCTCTCTCCAGATCGTCAATGCGGTGGTTTGCCACCTTCAGCTTTTCCTCGAAGACCGCCGCCGCCTCTTCCAGATGGTAGGTGCGCTCCACCAGCCCGTTGTGCTTTGCCACCTTCTTCTCCAGCTCTTCCAAGCGGTAGGCGATGAGCGCCGCGCTTTTCTTGTTTGCGAAGTACGCCCCCGCCATGGTGCCGATCAGGCTCAGCACAGCCACGATGATGGTCTCCGTCATGCCGTCGCCTCCGTCCAGCCGTATGCCCCCGGCTCCCACACATTCGCGTCCACATTGCTTGTCCAGTGCTTGCCGTTGTGGCTCACCTTCGCCCCCTTGGCGTAGGCATCCGTGCTGCCCACCGGCTGGCTCCACTCCGGCCATTCCTCCGCCGGGTCGGAGATGCCCACCCACAGCGACGGACTGTCCTCCGGTTTCCAGTCCGCCTGCGAGGTGTGCGCCTGCAGGCATTTGTAGAGCTTGCCGCTCCGCTCCCTGATCTGCCCTGCGGTATATGCCGTCGGATATGTCCACGGGCTGAACAGCTCCGCGTGTTCGCCAGCCGTCACGCCGTCGATGTCGCCCTTCTCCGCCATGGTGACAAAGGCGATGCTCACCGCCTCGCTGCTGCTCCGAAGTACCGCGCCGGTGTCCTTTTCGATGAGCTGTACCTCTTCCAGCTCGTCAAGCCCCGCACGCCCATACAGGCGGTATGCCGCGCCGTCCACCGCCACGCCCTGTGCTTCCTCCTCTTCGCAGAGGATGTAGAAGCCGTCCGCGTGCCTGCGGATGTAGTTGGGCTTCTCCGCCAGCGCGATCACGCCCCCGTCCTTTCTGATCTCGTACATGCTTTCACGCTCCTTTTCCCATCAGTCGTTTGTAGAACCTGTCCATCCGCCGCAGCACCCGGTAGCTGTTTCCGCGCCGCATGTGTCCGCGCCAGCTCTCGTATGCCGTTCGGATGTCCTCTTCCGTCATTCTCCCTTCCGCCATCCAGCGCCGGAAGGTCTTCAGCTTCCGCCGCATCCGCCTTGCGCTCTTGCGGCACATCTTCCGCCGGACTTTTCCCGTCTCTGTCAGATAGAATCGCGTCTTCAGGAAGTGCAGCTCCTGCAGCTTTACAATGCGCGTCTTCTTCTCGTTCAGCCGGATGCCGAGTTCTGCGCATATCCTGCGGATTTGCTTCAGGCATTCCTTCAGGTAGTCCCGGCTCTCGTGGATGAGATACCCGTCATCCATATACCTGCCGTAGCCCTCGATGTGCAGCCGCTCCTTGATGAAGTGGTCAAGCCTGTTCGGCAGCATCAGCGCGTCGATCTGGCTCACCTGACTGCCAAGGCCGAAGCCCCGCTCGCCGAAGTCCTCCATCAGTCCGCACGCCAGCTTCCGCACCCGCTCGTCCCGGATGCGCCGCTCGCTCTCTGCGTAGATCGGCGCGTGCGGTGCGGAGTTGAAATAGTCTGAAAAGTCGAACACCAGCGCCCAGCCCTCCGTCCCGTGCTTGCGGTAGTGCCGCTGCAGGTGGCATGTCAGCCTGTCCATGGCAAAGTCGATGCCCTTGCCCTTCAGGCTCGCCGCGTTGTCATAGACGAACGCCGCCGAGAACAGCGGCACCAGCGCGTTGTCGCACAGGCATCTCTGCACCACTCGCTCCGCAATGTGCACGCTGCGGATATGCCGCAGTTTTCCTCGCTCCATCAGGTCAAATGCGAAAAAGCCCTTGGTCTTCCATGTGCCGTTCATCAGCTCCCGGTGCGTCCGGGCGATGTTGGCGGCGAAGTTGCCGAGATACCGCTGTGTGGAGCATTTCCAGCCCACGCCCTTGCAGCATTCCCGCCCTGCCCGGTACAGGTGCTCGTAGCGGAACACCTGCTCAAAGCTCCCGCACGCTTCGCTTCGTGCATCTCTTTGCCTCTGGCGCTCCGCGCACCGTCGCCTGTACCGTGCCTCGTGTCTCTCTTCACTGGTCATAATTCTCCCCGCCCGTTTGGGCATCCCCTGTACGGAATTATTCTTTGGTGCGTGTTCTATCCGTGTGGCAGTACCAGCCATGGAACGGGCTATCCGCACATTCGCCCGCCATGCAAGCAGCGTCCGGCTGACTGCATCAGAGGATTGTTTTGGCTGTGCCGGGAACAAGCTCTCCTTCTGCAAGGGCGCTGCTTCGCCGCTGCCGGTTACTGTCCTGACCCATCTTTGCAGAATCCGAAGGCCACGCCATTCGCATTGCTCGCGTTGTTGTAGTTGGCGTTGCCGTTGCTGTTGACATTGCAGAAATTCGTGGAGTTGCTGCCATTCGGAGAGCGCTCCCACCAGTTGTTCGCGCTGCCGCAAGTGCAACAAATACAGAGCTTGACCCATGTTCTTTATTCCGGAAGGTCTTTGTACCGCTGCCGGTCGTTCTTCTTCACCGCCGCGATGAGCTTCGCTTCCTCGCAGATGAGGTCGCCCCAGCGCTGCATCGCGTTGTGAATCCACCCGTAGCCGTCCGGGTTCTGCAGGATGCTGTCATACAGCAGCTGCAGCTTTGGGCTGAGGTTTTGCAGCGCGTTGTTCGCTCGCATCAGCTCATCCCTGCGCAGCTGCGCCTCGTGCCGGTTCGTCGGCCAGATGTTGTTCGCCGCCCGTACCCTGTCATGCACCTCGCTGCTCAGCTCCATGATGCGTCCCGTCAGAAACCGCTCGTACCGTTTCGGTGCCTTCATGCAGCACGCAAAGGTGTGCGCCTCCAGCTGCCTCGCCGTTTCGATGAACTGCACGCTGCTCTCGCCCCGCTTGGATTTGTAGACCGACATGGTTCTCTCCCTTCCATCCCGCAGCGCACAGGCTGCGGGATTGTCTCAGATGCTGGATTAAAAGCAGAAGCCGAAGGCCACGCCAATCGCAGCGCTCGCGGTGTAGTAGTCGGCGTCGCCGTTGCTGTTGACAACGCAGAAAAGCGTGGAGTCGCTGCCATACGGAGAGCGCTCCCACCAGGCGTACGCGCTGCCGTTTCGGTTCTTCACCTTGCTGTTGCCCGCCTTGTAGTAGTCATACTGCGTGCCCTCGCCGCTCTTGGAATAGCTGACGCTGCCGAAAATCTCGATCTCGCTCAGCAGAAACAGCTTGTCCGCCGTGGTGTTGATGGTGGCGCTCTGGCTGCCCGCTGAGGTCAGCTTGTTCACCTCCCGGATGCCGTTCTGTACCTCTGTTGGCATCAGGGCAAGGATGGCGGGCAGGTGCGTCTGCCGCATGGCGCAGCTCGTCCAGCCGCCGCTGTTGGTGTTGGAGCTGTTCATCTGCTTTGTGTCCGCGTAGCAGTCATGCAGCTGGAAGGTCAGCGGAGCCTTCCCGCCGGATGCGTAGGTGTCGTGGTTCTTTCCGATGATGTCCACCTGATAGCTCGTCCCGTTGATGGTCATCGTCTTGCTGTTGCCCACCACCCATGTGCTGGGCACGCTGCCGGAGTGGCACGCCGCGATGATGGAAGCCCAGTCGTTGTCCGCGAAGTTGTCCTTCAAAAAGCTCACCGTCACGGAGCAGGTCTTATTCGCGGGCGCGGTGTAGTTCGTCCCCGCCGCCACGCTGATGGCGATCGTCGCGCTGCCGTTGGCCTTGCCCGTCACCGTCACCGTGTTGCCGCTCACACTTACCGTCGCTGCCGTCGTGTTGCTGCTTGTGGCGCTGATCGTGCCGTCGCCGCTGCGCGTCACCGTGATGGTCTTGCTCTTCGTCGTGGTGTCCAGCGTCATGCTGGTGGGGGAGATGCTGAGGCTCCCCGCCGCCTTTCCGATACTCCAGCTCACGCTCTTCGCCGTCGTCGTGCCGTCCGCCCAGCGATAGTTGCTTTTCGGCGCGAAGGTCGCCGTATAGCTCCCTGCGTTCGTGCCGGAGGTCGTGCCGCCGATGGTCAGCTGCGTCGTGCTGTAGTTGCTCCATGTGGGGGACTGGCTGTTTCCGTTGTAGGTCAGCGTCCCGCTCTGCGAGGGAACCGTGGAGATCGTCTTCCGGTTCACCGTCACGCTGGTGGTGGCCGTCTTGGTCACGCTCCGTTCCGTGTAGCTCACCGTGATCGTCTGCGTGCCCACAGTATTGAGCGTCGCAGGGCTGCAGCTGTAGCCCGTCACGTTGGCGGTGGCTCCGTCGGAGTAGGTGGCCTTCACCACCATGCCCGCGCTCTGGAAGCTGTCGCCGTACTCGTAGGTAGTCTTCGTCGGCTGCGCCGTGATCTCGATCTTCGTCAGCCGGTGGATGACCGTGATGGCCTGCTCCGCCGTCTTCGTCACGCCGCCCTCCGTGTAGCGGATGGTCACCTTCGTGGTTCCGTCCGCCAGCGGTGTGTTCGGCTCGTAGCTGTAGCCCGTGCAGGCAAGCGTCGCGCCGTTGCTGTAGGTTGCCGTCACCACCATGCCCGCCGGGTCAAAGGTCTCGCCCTGCGTGTAGGTGGTCTTTGTGGGTGCCTTTGTGATGGCGATGCCGGTCAGCTTGATGCCGCCGCCTCCGCCGCCCACCATGTTAAATACCAAACTCATGCCGTTGCCTCCGTTCTCAGAATGTTCACGGTCAGGTTCTCCGTAGGTGCCTCGTTGCAGTGGAAGGTCATCTTGCCCGCCGCCGTCACATCGTCGGCGTAGATCACCGCCTCCGCGTATCCTGCAAAGCTGTCTCCCGCAGGGCACACTGTGTAGGCGTACCCGCTCGCAAGAAACTTGCTGTTGCTCACGGTCTGTGCGTTGCCGCTCCACCCCGCCGCCGTCAGTGTCACGGTAAAGGAAACCGCCTTCCCGCTCTTGCCGTTCCAGCTCGTTCGCTCGCTTGCCGTGATGTGCGCGGTGGTATTGCCTGTGTGGCCGTCCAAATTGTCCTGCACCGCCGCAGCAGCGCCCGCTGTCTCTTTCCCTGCAAGGGCAGTGCGGATGTCGCTGTGCGCCGTGCCGGAGCTGTTGTGCGCCGATACCGCGCTCTCTGCCGTCCCTGCCGGGTCTGCGCCCGCCTGTGCCGCCGTCACCTGATGCGGGTTGTCGGTGTTGCCGGTGTGCGCGCCGAGGCTCGTGGCGTTGGCTTTCTTGTCCAGCTCCGTCTTCACGCCGCCGCTGGTCACGGGGTTTGTGCTGTTCGCCGTCGGGGTGGTGTCGAAGGTCAGCTTGTCCTGCTTGCCGTTCCACTTCGTTCGCTCCGCCGCTGTGATGTGCACCGTGGTGTCGCCCTTGTGGCCGTCAAGGTTACTTTGTACCGCCGCCGCAGCGCCGGAGGCATCCGCCCCCACCATCTCCGCCGTGTAGTCGCCCTTCTGCGGCTTTACGATGCCGCCGCGTCCGTTGAAGCTGGTCACGCCGCCGCCTGCGATGGCCTGTGCGCTCTCGCACCAGTATTTGGCGTTGTTGCTGTCCTCGCCCTCGCGGGTGCCGGTGCCACCCACCGCCCAGCTTTCAGCGGTCTTGCTGTTTGCCTCCACCTGCGCGGCACTCTGTGCCGCCGCCGCTGCGCTCTTCTGCGCGTCTGTGGCAGAGGTCGCCGCCTTCGTCTGCGCGCTCTCAGCCTTGCTCTGTGCGCTCGCTGCGCCCGTCTTGGCGGTTTCCGCTGCGGTCTTTGCGTTCTCTGCTGCCGTCTGCGCGCTTTCCGCCGCCGCCTGTGCATCCTCCGCCGCGCTCTGTGCGCTTTCCGCTTTGCTGGCAGAGGTTGCCGCCGCCGTCTTGCTGCCCGCCGCTGCGGTCTCGCTGGCCTTGGCATTCGTCTCAGCGGTCTGTGCTGCCGTCTTGGCAGAGGTTGCTGTACTGGCTGCCGTCTCTGCCGCCGTCTTGGCACCTCGCGCGTCTGTGGCGCTCTGCGCCGCCGCCGTGGCGTTTGTGCCGCTGGTGGAGGCGTAGCCCTTGGCGCTGCTCTCCGCCGTCTGTGCTTCTCCTGCCGCGTCCGTGGCGGTCTTGGCGCTTGCTGCCGCCGCTGCGGCTTTCTCCGTTGCGGTGGCTGCGCCGCTCTTGGCTGCGGCTGCGTCTGCGCCGGTGGTCTGCGCTGCGGTCTCCGCCGCGCTCTGTGCCGCTTCCGCCGCCGTCTTTGCGCTCTGTGCCGCCGCCAGCGTCTGGCTCACCACATCGCCCTGCAGCTCGCTCAGGCTCAGCAGCTCTTGCCACTGCGTGTCGCTTTCGTACTTCCACTGCAGCTGCTGCGCGGTTTCGTCATAACGGATGACGATAGGCTCGCCGCCGTCGCCCTTCAGGCTCTTCAGCCATTCCTCCTCTGTCCCCTGAAAGCCATGCTTCACGGCGATGCCGTAGGCGGTGATGTAATAGCCGCGCCACTCGGTTCCGATCTTCGTGTTTCCGTACCCGCTCATACATACACCTCCTCGTGGGTATCTGCCGGACGGTAGTTTAGGGCAAACCAGCGCATGAACTCGCCGAAGAAGCTGTTGAACATCTGCATGGTGTTCTGGTACTTGTTGTACTCGCCGTTGGCAAAGTCGATCATGGCCGTCAGGTACGCCCAGTAGATTTTGTCATGCGGCGGCTGCGCCAGCAGCTCCTTGTCCTTGTCCGCGTCGTACTGATAGGTGATGATTTCCTCGCTCGCCCACAGCAGTACCTCGGTCTGCACCAGCCCCTCGCACTCGTTCAGCCACTTTGTCTTCGCCTCGTTGGAGAAGGCGTTGGGCTTGATCTCGTCTACATAGTCGATGACGCTCTTCAGTGTCGCCATTTCCGTCCTCCTTTCTTTGGTATGAAAAGCGGGGCAGCGGCCTGCGCCGCCGCCCCGTCCGGTCTGTGTTCTGATTAGTCGCCAGTGGCGATGAGCTGCGTGCCGCCGGTCACGCCGCCCACGGCATAGCCGCGCCAGTCGTTGAAACCGGCGATGAAGCGGGCGTAGCCCTTCCACACGTTGGCATCGTTCCCGGCCAGCTCGCTTCTGACCTCCAGCTGCACGCGGTCAAGCCACATGGCGCTGCCGTACTCGTCGTTGTACTTCTTGTCCAGCAGAATCCACGGGGAAGTGCCGGACGCGATGAACTGGTTCAGGTACGGCCACACCACCACATTCCAGCGGCCAAAGTTGTAGTTGAAGCCGTTGTTGGCCGTGGCGGGGTCTTTGTCCGCGCCGATGGCCGCAAACACATCCTTCTTCAGCTTGTAGTCGTTGGGGATGAGAATGGTGGTGGGTGCCACGTCCAGCACCTCGTCGTTGTCGCCACGGAAGTCCTGCATCTTCGCCTCCATGGCCATCAGCGCGTCGTTGCTGAAGGTATCGGAGAACTGGTTGGACTGGTTGGCCTTGCCCAGCTTGCTGGGATGGTTGGTGGCAAACAGGCACTTGCCGTCGGCGGTCTTCACATCGAAGGTCTTGCCGGAGAAGGTGGTCTCCGTCTTCTTCTGGACAGCCGCGCCGATGAGGGCAGCGCCGAACTTCTCGCGGGTGCGGTAGTAGCTGGTGATGAATCCAGCGGGCTGCTTCTTCAAATCCATCAGCTTTGCGTCCTCCACGATCTCACGGGACAGGGAGAAGCTGTTCTTCCATGTCATGTGTTCGAGGAACTTGGCAAAGCCCTCCTGCATGCCGTCCACGGGGTAGTCGCCGTTCTCGCCCACGGGCTGGAAGCCGTCCATGGCCGTCATGGTGGAGAACTTCTCGCCCCAGTGGTTGCTGCTGCCCATGTTGAACAGCTCCGGCAGCATGCTGGTCTGTTCAAACGCCTCGCCCCTCTTTTCAAGGAACATCTTGATCGGCTCCTGAGACTTGCCGAAAATGCTGTCCTGAAGGCCGGAGCCTTCGGTAAAGGTGATATTAGCCATTGTTCACTGTACTCCTTTCGTCGTTCTTAGAAGCGCACGCGGCACATGCTGCCGCTGGCGGTGCCGTCCATGTACACCACCTCCGCCACGCCGTTGGTGGTCGTGGCTGTGACCTGCAGGCCGTCCGTGTGCAGCGTCACCTTGTCGCCCAGCTTGATGCTGGTGGCGGCAGCTGCAAAGGTGGTCTCCAGAATCATGTCCTTGCCCACGCGGACAACGGGGATGATGTCGCCCGCCGTGCACTCGCTGTCCTTCTCGCACATGGAGATGTAGGTGGGCGCGGTCGCGCCGGTAGCCAGCGCCAGCTGGCCGGTGGTCTGCGTCAGCGCCATGCCCACCTTGGGGGTGATGGCGCTTGCGGGCAGGTATTCAATACCCGGCACGCGGTTGTCGTCGGTGGAATAAATCTTGAAAGCCATTGTGCTTTTCTCCTTTCGCTTCGTCAGCCCTTTTTATGGCTGCGGTTGTAGTGTGCCTGTATCTCAGCATCCGTGGCACCCGGATTCAGCGCACGGTACATCTCCTTCACTTCCGCCGGTACGCTCATCGCGCCCGCGCCTCGTTCCTTGGTCTGTCCCATGTGCTGCTTGCCCTGCAGGTTGTTGAGAGCCGCCTGTCTGGTGGCTGCAGCTGCGCTGCTGGTCAGCGCCTCAAAGTTTGCCAGCCGGTAGGCATCCACCAGTGTGTTGCCCTTCTTCACCAGCTCGTAGAACTTCGGGTAGGTCTCCATGGCCGCAAGGTCTTTCAGCTCCCGGATGTTGGGGTTCAGCTTGCCGATCTCCTTCAGCTGCTCGTCCACCTTCACCTTCGCCTGCGCCTCGTTGGCCTCCTGCTGCGCCCGCTCCGCCGCCGCCTGTGCTTCCTTGGCCTGCTTCACTTCCGGCAGGTCGTTCACGAATGCGTCGAACTCCTCGTCGCTCATCCCGCTCTTCTTCAGCACGCGGGCTTTGCGCTCTGCATCGAAGCGCTGCCGGTACTCGTCGTACTCCGCCTTCGATGTGATGGGCTTCTTTGTGTACGGGTTCACCAGTCCGCTGTTTCGGAACGCCTCGTCGATGGTGCGCCTCGCTTCTTCCTGTGCGTCTGTGCGTGCCTTCTCCACGGCGGCATCCCGCTCCGCTTCCGCTTTGCGGCGTGCCGCTGCAAACGCGGCGTTCTGCTCCGGTGTCTGCTTGCCCGTCTCACTATGCTCTTCGCCGTCCTCCGCAGTCTCCTGCGCAGTATCGTCGCTTGTGTCCTGCGTCTCTTCTTCGGCAGGGTCGGCGGCTTCCTGCTCTTCTGCGCCTTGCGCCTGTGTGGTCTCGTCCGTGGCAGGGTCGGCGGCTTCCTGCTCTTTTCCGCCTTCGTCAATGCCAAACAGTGCGCCGTAGTCGATGTCCATGTGTTGTGCTCCTCTCTGGATTTTTGCGCTTTTCCTGCGATTGTGCAGCCGTTGGCAGCTTGCTGCCTTACGGATGCGGTATGCCCTTTACGGGTAATGTGGGGCTTGCTTTGTCGGTGGGTCTTACTTGTTCTTGCTGCCTCTCAGGTCGTTGCCAGTCTTCACGGTGCTGTTGCCCTTCTTGTTGTCGCCGCTGAAGGGTGCCTTCACCACCTGCGCGCCGGTGTTCTTGATGCTGCCAGCGTAGGTCTTCTCCGCCATCTCTGTGTCCTCCTTTCTTTCGTTGATGCTCCTTTGTGTCACGGTCGGCGGCGCGGGTGCCCCAATCCCGCGCCGCTTCCCGCTTCAGGAGGTCGGGCGATACCCGAATGATAGGGAAATATCTATGTCAGACAGGAACATTCGTCCCCATGGTCTGCCCGGAATCACGCGCAGCGTCCTGCTGTGCCCTCTGAATAACGGCCTGTGCGGTCTGCATGTCCAGCCCGCCGCTCTGCTGCCGCTGCATCTGCGCCTGCTGCATCTGCTGCTGTGCCATCTGCATCTGCATGGCCATCTGCTGCTGCAGCTGCTGCTTGTGCAATTCCTCTTCGAGGTATGCCCTCGTCTCTCCGGCTCCCGGATAGTGCAGCAGCTCCATCTTCGTCCAGAACAGGATGAGCGTCTGAATCTGCGCCGGGTCTCCGAAGGCTCCGGTCTGTAGGTTCATGCGCGTCTCCTGCCACATGGCCTCGCGGTTGCTCGCCAGCGGGGCAGAGGTGTCGCAGCTGAACAGGAACTGGTCGTTCCAGCACCACTCTCCCGCCGCGTCCTGTTCGAGGAAGTCGTAGCGGTTGAAGGTCTCGTACTGTGCATTGCCGTGGATGTCGTTGGACACCACCGGCCTCGGCTCGTCCGTGTAGGCCAGCTTGAACTTGAACATGGCCTCGAACAGCGCCGCATACGCTGCATCCTTCATCACGCGCTTGCTCTCCAGCCGTCCGGCGCTCTGCGCCGCCGCGAACTCCTTGGCTTTTCCGCTGGTGGCCGTGCGGTCTGTCCGCCCCTGAAAGCTGTCCGTGATGCCGATGATCTGGCGTGCCTCTTCGTATACCTGCGACAGGTACACCATGTCCTGCTCCACATTGCCCTGCAGGTCGTATACGTCGATGAGCGCCTTGGTGGCCGCATTGCCCGGTCGGATGACCTTCATATCCTCCGCGTCCACGCGGATGCTGGCCTCGTCCGGCAGTGTGATGTAGCTGCCGGATTTCAGCAGCTTGTCAATGATCTTGCTCTCGATGCGGTTGGTGGTGTTCTGCTGGTCTGCGATCTTGTCGATGTCGCTGTCGCCTAAGAACCGCCCGTACACGCTCACATTCTTCTGCAGGATGACCGGGAAGATGTCCGGCTTGTAGAACGGCACCTTCGTCGGCTCTTCGATGATCTCCACCACAGGCAGCCCCATCTCGTCCGTCTCTGTGTCGGATGCCACCTCTCTGCGTACCATGCCGCCGATGGTGCTGCCGTCGCTTCTGGTGACGGCCATGGGGATTTCCTCGAACTCCTCTTCCGTCTCCTCCCACTTGCTGCTTCCGCAGTACGGGCACTTCTTCCGCCCGCCCCGCAGAGGCATCGGTCTCGTCTCCTTCGCAAGCGCATCCGCCGCCGCATCCATGTTCATCTCCGGCTGGAAGCTCACCTCCGCCGCCGCGCTCATGCCGTTCGGCAGCAGGATGTCCGGCTCATCCGTCTCCGGCTCCGTCAGCAGCGGCTCCACCGCGCCGCACTTCACGCACCTGCGCAGCCGCCGTGCCTGATAGTCTTCGATGTCTTCCAGCTGCGTGTCGTTCACCCAGCTGTAAAGTCCGATGCCGCCCTTGTCGTTGCGGTAGTAGGCGATGTACTGCGTCACCAGATCGTCCGCCGTGGTGCTCCCTCCGGTGCCCTTGATGTCCGGTTCTTCCTCGCCCTCGTCCGATACGTCCACGCCGTAGCGCCTGCGGATGTATTCCTTCGTCTGCGGGATTTTGAGGATGATGTAGTCCATGTCCTCGATGCCGGTGTACACGCCGTCCTGCGGGATGATCTGCTTCGGGTGCAGCGTGGATACCGCCAGCTCGCCAATGGTGAAGTGCGTCCGCTGCGTGTTGTCCCACTCCAGCAGGAATGCGCCGCCGCCCTGAATTGGCACCGTCCGCTCCATGATGTCGTTGAGCTGTTCAAACGGCATTCTGTCAAGCTCGTTGCGCAGCATGTCTTCGATGAGCTTCGCTTTCATCTCGTCCTGCTTGCGTCTGGCCGTCACCTTCGGCTGCGGAATGTTGCTGTCTGTCTGTGCCTCGATGATCTCCGCGCAGATGTTGCGCACATGCACGGTCTTGGTCTTCCGCTCGCCCTGCACGATGGGGCGCATCTCGTTCGTCCCGGCGTATAATGCCTCCCGCTCGTCCATGCGCCCGGTCTCGCTGTCGTATGCCGCTTCGTTGGTCTTCAGCCTGTCCTGCCACAGCCGCAGCTTGCTCTTGTCCTGTTTCTTCATAGCGTCCTCCTGTTATCGCTGAGGTGCGCCCCAGCGCTTGCGCAGCATCTCCCGTTCCGCCGGGGATGCGTTTTCGTAGTCTTCCCACATGGATGCCGTCCACTTTCGCGTCAGCTCTTCCTTCTGCACGATGCAGCTCTGCTGCGGCCTGATGTAGTGGGCGATGGCAAGGCTCAGCACGCAGTCATCGTGCGCTCCCAGCTCCGCCTCCGGCTTCAGCGTCTCCGGGTTCCGCACAAAGGTCAGCATCTCCTGCAGCGTCGTCTCGTCGTTCACGATGGTGATGTCGTCGCGCACGGCGCGGATAAGCTCCGCAAGGATGACCGGCCTCGTCTTCGTGTTAGTGAGAAAGCCGAAGCTCTGCTTGATCTTGTGCGTGTAGTCGTCAATGCTCTCCCGGATGTACTGCTTCGGATACCGCAGCCGCTCCAGCTCCATCACCGGGTAGGTGGAGAAGTTAGTCTCAATGCCGATGAGCGCCGTGTTGTAGTGCATTCCAAGGCAATAGACCTGCCGCGCGAACACGTCCTCGTCGAACTTGCCCCGCAGCACCGCCACCTGCTCTCCGGTTCTGTTGTCCAGCACCTGCGTCACAAAGCTGTCGCTGCCTTCTCCGGCGGTGTCTCCGCCGATGACATAGGGCACGCCCTTCTCCGGCTCCCGGTAGACGCGGATGCAGCCGTCTTTCTCGTCCTCCCATCGGATGTCTGTCAGCCGCAGCCCGTCGTCCTCGTATGTGAAAAGGCCGGTTCGCACCGGCGGCTTCAGCTCCTGCAGCCGCCTGCCGATGGCCTTGCCGTTGAATACCGTCTTTCCGGTCACGCCCCACATGCCGAGGCAGTAGACCTGATAGTAGTACTCGTCCGTCTCCTGAAAGCTCTCCAGCGTCCGGATGGCCGCCGCGTCCAGAAATCGGTTGTCCTTGTAGGTGCTCTCGTGCACCCGCGCCCGTGGGTCTTTCCGGTCGAAGAAGCGCTTCTTCAGCCAGTGCTGGATGCTGATGGGGTTGAAGCTCAGGATGATCTGCTGATACTCCCGTGTCCTGCCGCGCAGTCGGATGTCCAGCTGGTTGAAGTCGCCCTCCAAAAGCTCGCTGGCCTCTTCAATCCAGATGCCCGTGATGTTGTAGATGGACTTCAGCTTCTCCACATCGTCCAGTCCCGCAAAGATGATCTCGCTGCCGTTGCGGAAGGAAATGGCAAGGTCTGACTTGTTCGGCTTATATCCGCTGTCCGGATAGAACTCCGCAAGCTGTCCCAGCAGCTGCTTGAAGCAGCTCTCCCGCAGCGTCCTCGCCACCTTGCGGCATACAAGAAACCGGTGTCCCGGCTCGTTGACCGCCCGCTCCAGTATCTTCCGTCCGGCAAAGATGGACTTTCCCGAACCGCCGCCGCCCTTCAGCACCAGATAGCGGTTCCGGTCGGCAAACAGGGGAAGAAAGGTCTCGTTGTTGGTCTCCCGCAGCCCTTCGTACCATGTCACGATGTCGTAGAGCTTGTCGATCTCCTCGCGGCTCATGGCCTTCAGCTCAGAGGCCGTCCACTTCGTCTTCATCGTCCTCGCTCTCCCCGTCGTCTGCCCGCAGCATTGCCAGCTTCTCGTGGTAGGTGGCGGCGTGCTTCATGCTCTCGCGGGTGTCCTTGCCCAGCTCAACCTCCTGCTTCTGCTTCCAGCCGTAGTTATTCTGCAGGTTGAAGATGATGCCCTGCACGCCCTTCTCCCGCGTCAGCAGCTCCTGCTCCAGATACGCCTCGATGCGGGTTCGCGCCCCTTGGCATATCCCCGCCAGCTCCGGATGCAGCGCAGCGTCCGCGTAGTTCTGCCATGTGCTCCGGTCAATGCCCAAATACAGGCACATGCCCGTCACACTCGGCGGCACCACGAACTGCACCACCTTGATCTCCTCGCCGTCATCGTTGCGGATGATGCCGCCGGTGTCGTCTCTGGCCGGAACCGTGCGGGAGATGCTGCGAAAATATCGCTCGATTGCTTCCCGCAGTCCCTTTTTCGTGTATTTTTTTGGCCTTCCTGCCGCCATCAGCGCCACCTCCTTCTCCCGGCGCTATAAGGTTCCCGCGCGTGCGTGCGCGTATCGTGCGCGCTTGTCGTGGGGAAAAATTCAAATTCGCCGCACAGCCTCCGCCCGCCCCTCGAATCAAACCGCCGTGCTCTTACCCGCCGTTCTCATACCGCTGTATGCTCCGGCTCACGCTATCATGGTACGACAAAAAGTGTGTCGCTGAGTTGCAACTTTGCTGGAAATGAAAAACACACGCAGGGCATTTCCTGCGTGTGTTCGTGCGTTCGTTTTCATAGCTGCGTAGGGAAGTTCTCGTAATACTTCCGCACCTTCCGGTACAGCGTGGTCTTGTCCATGTGGTGCCGCATGGCCAGTGCCGTGGCGCTGGCATCCGTGGTCACAAACTCAAACAGCGCCTGATAATACTCCCCGCCGTGCTCCAAGCACAGGTTGAGTATCTTCTGCTGTGCCGCCTCGTCCAGCTCCCGGTAGCGGCGGGAGGTGAAGTAGATATACCCCTGCCGGTTGTAGTCCGCCTTCACGCCGCGCTTATATCGAAACATCTGCTCCACCTCCCAAATCCTCATACCCCTGCGAAGCTCTCCCGGATGGTGCCCCCCGCCGTCTCAAAGGCCACCACATGGAACCGCCCCAGCGGATGGATGTATATCACCGTTCCGTCATAGGCGCGTCTTCGCGTCTTCTTCCTCCGGTGCCGGTCTCTGATCTCTTCCATCTCGCCGAAGGTGTCCGGCACTCTCTGTACCCTCTCTCCGATCTTCACAGCACTTTCCCTCCGTGGCGGTACGGGCGCGTGCGGTTGTACTCGTGCTTCTGCGCCAGCACCGCCTCCACATCCACGCCTTCCTTGCCGCACCAGTCAAGGATGCGGATGAGGCAGTCCACCATCTCCGTGGCAATACCCTCCGGCTTGCAGCTGTGCTCCGGCTTGCCCTCCGCCTCGCACTGTGCTTCCTTGTCGCAGTGTCCGCAGCAGCCGTAAATCATGGGCTTGCCGCTGCGGTATTCCTCCAGTGCTTCGGAAAGCTCGCTGTGGCACAGCGCCACAATGTCTCCAAAGCTGCGCGCCTCGTCCCACCAGCCATGCGCCACGGCATTCTGGTGGATGTCCTTCGTCCACTCGTTCAGTGTCTTCGCCATATTCAGTTCCTCCCGGTTATGTATTGTCCCGCATCAGGGTCTCCCTGATGGAGTACGCTTCCTTTTTCGCGCAGGCTTTTCCGCCGGGGAACCGCCCCACATTCGCCTGCGCATCTCGAAGTGGATGTAGGTTCCCCGGTTGATGTTGTTCTTGTAGCAGGTGGCCTCCACCAGCTGGAAGTCCGGGTAGCGGTCTTCAAACCACTGCCACTGCGTTCCGCATTCAATGGCTTCCTCGATGTCGGCAATGTCGTCCATGTTCAGCTGGCCGTCAAACTGTGCGCACTGCGGGATGGTCAGGTTCCGGCTCTGGTTCCAGCGCTTGAAAAAATGCTTGTCCTTGGCGATGTAGTGCGCCAGCCCGGTCACGCCGGATTCGTTGAACTGCAGCCGCTTGCTGTTGGCGTATCCCAGTCCCCACACCTTCTCGATGGTGTCGCGGTCTATTCCGCCGCTGAGGATGACATGGTGATGCACTCTTCCGTTGGTCTTGCCGTATTCCGTGCAGCTGATGTACTTCAGCTCCAGCCCCAGCTTTGCATACCGGCGCTTCAGTCTGCGGATATAATTGCTCAGGATGCGCTGTGCTTCCTCCTCCGTCTTCGGCTCCTCGCCGGGGCGGTAGGTCAGGTGCACGGCAATGTCATCCTCGGTGAAGTTGCTGTGTACTAAGCGGGTCAGCTTCTTCTCCGCGTTCTTCTGGTTCAGCTTCTGCTGTATTTCGCTCGTGGGCTTGCACCGTGATCTCCGCTTCCCCGGCGCTTGGAATACCGGGTATATGTCTCCGTCCATGTAATCGCCGCAGACATATACGCTCTCCCGGTTGAAGGTCTTTCCCGTGTACATCCCCGCAGCTCCTCTCTGGTTGCTAAGTTAAGATTGGTTACAAGCCTCAATTCGCGCGTGCGCGCGCGAATTATAAATAGTATGTGGTCTGCCATCGTCAGTGCCGGGAGACCATCCCCGGCAGACAGGACGCGCTGCGTCCTGTTTCGGCTATGTGGATAAATAGTGCCCGTAGCACCACGCCGGTGGCGCGGTTCCTTCAATGCACGCCTCCTTGCCCTTCGGAAAGAGCTGTGTCACCCGCCCATAGGCACTCTGCGGTGCCATCAGGGGAACGCCGTCCGCCCGCGCCGGTGCGCGTTCCTCCGGTCTCGCCCGGTATCCGCAGCGCAGTGCGTCTATGTCGCGGCTCCATTCCTCCCGGAAGGCATGGGCGCAGCTGCTGCAGCTTGGTTTCATGTTTCGCTCCTTCCCGCGCGCACACGGCGCGCGGATGATTTCGATCTCAGATTAAAGGCAGAAGCCGAAGGCCACGCCATACGCACAGCTCGCGAAGTTGTAGCTGGCGTCGCCGTCGCTGTTGACATAGCAGAAATACGCGGAGTTGCTGCCACCCGGAGAGCGGAGCCAGTACCACCATGTGCCGTTTCCCGGTACTTCCTTCACGCGGCTGCGTTCCGTGGCGAACAGCTCCAGCTGTGTCTCGTCGGTGTCTGCCGGTGCCCAGTCCTCCGCATTTTCCTTGCCGAACATCTCCGTGAAGGACGGCAGCCACAGCTTGTCCTCGCTCTCCAGTGCCTCACCGTCCACGGTCTGTACAATGTGGCGGGGCACGATGATCTCCTGCAGCTCATCCGGCAGCATGTGGAAAATTGTCTCGTTCAGCCACAGCCGCATCTCACAGTCCCGCCAGCCGCCTTTGTTGGTCATGCGCTTGTTCATGCTGCGCATATCCTTCATACAGTCCTTCAGCACGAACCGCAGCCCGTTCTCCGTCGTGCCCGCAGCCTGCGCCGTCAGCGCCTCGCCGGTCTTCAGCATGATGTCCAGCTCGTCGCCCACCTGCAGCAGCTCCTGCAGCTTTCCGTCCGCCTGCGCCTTCTTGATGGTGTTCCACTCGATTTCACTCGTGATGGTCTTTCTGATATTCATGGGGCATCCTCCTTGATTATCTGTACCGTTCATCCCACGGCACAAAGTATTTTCCGCACGCCTTCTTCAGGCGCTCGTCCACCTTGCCCTGCGTGAACCATATCTGCTTGTCGGTCTTCGCATCCGCAAGGCACATCTCCGCATAGGTCATAAAGGTCTGGTCGTAGCAGTCGCTCAGCTTCTTCAGCCGCTCCTCGCCCCAGCCGAAGTCTTCGTGCATGGTAATGAGCATCATGTCCTTGCACTGCTGCAGCGTGAAGCGTCTGGTCTTTTCGTCCCGGATGGCCTGCTGTGCTGCCAGCTTCTGCAGGTATCCGCTCTGCTTTGCCATGGCTTATCCCTCCAGTGTTTCCTTCAGTGCCAGCAGCTTTTCGATGGTGTCCTCATAGGCCGCCTCCAGCAGCACCGCGCAGTCTGTCATACCCTCGTTTCCGTATGGGCAGTTCCAGTGCTCTGCGCTTGTGCACACTCGCTTCCCGCAGGCATCCACCAGCTCCACAATCTCCCGCGCGTCCTTCAGCTCCTTCAGCAGCTCCTGTGCCTTTTGCAGTTTCCCCGGCTCCAGATTGCTGCGCTCGTATTCCCGCAGCTTCTCATAGCAGCGCCGCTGGTCGCAGCGCCCATCCTCGCAGAAGCTCCCGCCGGGGGCGAAGTCGCACTTGGCAATGTCGCAGAAGGGAAGGTCGGTGTCCACCGTCAGCCGCTTCATCTGCCGCACCCCGCCGGTCTGCTCTGCAGCTCTCCGCCGCAGGCTGCATAGCCCGCAAGGTCTACCCAGTTGTCGCTCTTGCCGTGGCCGGTTGCGATGCGCGCGATCTTCAGCAGCGCCAGCAGCGCCGCCACATCCTCCGGCACGATGCAGACCTCCGCCGCCGGGTCTCCGACGCACTTTTCCTTGATGTAGGTCTCCCACAGCTCGCCGATCACGCGGAAGCTGTCCTCCGGCGTGCCATAGTCTTCTTCTCTCTGCCCGCACACGCAGACCTCCGCCGCGTGCAGGATTTCACTTCTGGTCATTATTCGTCCTCCCCGTGCAGAACCGCGATATTTGCCAATACGCTGGCGGTCGTCCACTCCATGGCCAGCAGGATCGCGCTGCGCTGGAACTCTCCCGCCAGTGCGCAGAATGCGTCGCCGTTGTGGTCTTTCACCGCGCTCCACATGTCCTTGTGCACTTCCTTGATGGCCTTCATCCGGCTTTCCACGTTCTCGATGTTCTCCTTCAGCTGCGCCCACGCCTCCCGGTCGCTGGCAAATCCGCGTCCGCGCTCATCCATGATGCCGCTCAGCAACTCCGCAGAGGTCGCCTGCATGTTGCCCATCAGCTTCTGCTGCGCGCTCAGGTTATCCATGCCGCACCTCCGCGATCTCCCAGTCCTCTGCCAGCATGTCCGTCTGGCTGGCAAGCCACGGCACGCAGCTGCGCGGCGCGTCCGGATTGTTGCTGCGCAGGCCGGTGGTGTCGATGTAGATGTACGGGCTGGTCATCTTGCTGTGCTCGTCCGGCACCTGCAGCTTGATGAAGATTCCCTTGCCGTTCCAGCCTCTGCGGCGCACCGGCCAGCCGCAGCGCAGTTTGTTCAGCGCCCAGCCGAAGTCCTGCGTCTCGGTATCCGCCGCCGCGCATTCCATGGTGCGCTCCTCGTCCGTCCGCTTCTGCAGGGCATAGCCCTCCAGCTCCCACAGCCGGTTCTCGATGTGCTGCAGGCACAGTCTCTTGCCCAGCTCCGCGTCGTAGTTGGCCGGGTCTACGCACGCGCTGCTCTCCGTCAGGATGAATCCGTTGCGCAGTCTCGCTGTCACCACCGTGCACTTGCCGAACTCCGTGCGCACCTGCACATCCGCGCTGTTCAGCAGCAGGTCGATCTCCGCCTGTGTTACCTTGATGTTGCTCATGTTCCTGTCCTCCTGTCATTTTGTTTGTATATCGTCCGCCCCCACTGGCAGCGTGGGCAGAGGTATCCGTCCTTGGGTATCGTCTGGCCTTTGGCGATGTTCCATCTCAGGCCGCAGCTGCGGCAGGTCTCGTATCGCAGCCCCGGTATCTCCCGCGCTTCCCGTTCTCTCATGCGCCTGCCTCCCGGTACAGCTTTACTCTTCCGCTTTCGATGTGGCAGCGGTTGATGAGCGGCCTTTGCTTTCTTTCGCCATCCAGAATTACCCTGAGATCGTCCGGTGTCCGGATGATCTTGTCCACAGTCGTGACCATCAGCCACTCGTGGCTTTCCGTGGAGCAGTCGTATATGACGGTCATGCCCACCTGAAGCTCATCCCACGCAAGTCTCCGCCCGTGTTCCTCTATGTATGCGCCCACGCGCAGCGCAGCGTGGAAGAGGCTCAACTGTTCCATCCGCTCACTCCTCATACGGGCTTTGCAGGCTCCAGTCCCAAACTTGCCCGCCGTCCCACTCCGTCCGGAAGTGGTTGTGTTCTCCGTCGCCGGTGAAGAAAAGGTATTCCCTCGGCAGCACTCTTCCCGTCTCCGTCGCTCCGTCCTTCTCATCCAGCCACCGCTCAATTACATCCAGCGCCAGCTCCTCCAGCTCCGGCAGCAGCGGATGATCTGCTGCATATCCATGGAACTGGTGCGGCTTTGTCACCACAGCGATCACGCCCGCCGGTGTCGCATCCCGTGCATCGTCCGCCCGGTTCAGGATGCACCACGCCACCGCCGCCCGCTCTGTTGTTCCGCACACCATGGCCTCGCCGTATACGGTCTTGGCGATGTACGCCGCCGCATCCGTCCATGCGCTCATATCCCTCTCAGGTTCTTCCTGTCGGATGACCGGCTCCGGCATGTGCGTCACATAGGTCTGCGTCAGCTTCTCGGTATCTGCCTCGTCCCACTCAATCGGCTGCGCCGTTGTGCTCAACATCAGCAGGTTGGCCACCACCGCCGCCAGCATCAGCAGCGCCGCCGCTGCCGCAAGCGCTCTCTTTCTCATTCCATCCACCCCGCCAGCCACGCGAACAGCGCCGCCGCGCACATGGATGCAGCCATCATCCAGAAGCCCGCGCCCAGCGCGATGCTGTCCTGCTCCACGCCTCCGCCGATGCCCAGCATCAAAAGGAAGCTCAGTCCCGCCAGCGTGCCCCACACGCTCTTCAGCGTCCGTCGCTGCCGCTTATGTACCGTGCGGTATCTCGTCTCCATGTGTGCTCCTCCGTCTAAAACGGCAGCTCGCCGTCGTCTTCCGTGATCTCGTCGTAGGCGTTCCCGCCCTGCTGGTAGATGTCCGCCACCTGCTCCAGCTTCTTCGTGTCCCCGAAGTAAAGATTGGTGGCGTTCAGCTCCGTCTCCTTGCGGGTCTGGTCGTGTTTGTCCTTCCATGTGCGTGTCTGCAGGCGGCCTGTGGCCACCACCATCCGCCCTTTGCCGAAGAACTTGCACAGGAACTCTGCCGTGCCTCGCCATGCCACACAGTCGATAAAGTCCGTGGCGCGCTTGCCGTCTTCCCCCGGCTTTCCGTCCCGCTCCACCGCCAGCGTAAAGCTGCATACCGGTGTGCCGGTGCTTGTCCGCCGCAGCTCCGGGTCAGCGGTCAGCCGCCCCATGATGGCCGTGTCATTCAGCATCGCTCTCAACCTTTCTCTCGATGGATTTCATCAGTTTCAAGAAATCAGCCGCCTGCGGATATTCGCCTGTGTCGTCGCGGACAACCTCCGCCAGAAAGCTCTGAAGTTCGCGCCAGCAGGCGGTATAATAAATCTCGTTTCGATCACTCCGCATCCCTTTATCCCCACTTTTCCACGATGTTCTCCGCCGCTTCCTTCGTCAGCCCGATAAAGTCTTCTTCTGTCGTCCCCATCAAAATGGCGTTCCCGACGATAACATCGTTATAGATTGCTGCCATATCCGTTGCCGTCTGGTTCACCGGCATCTCCAGCAGCTTGCCCTCCTCGTTGATGATGAGCGTCAGCCCCACACCCTGCTCATGGCTCCATTCGCCCGCCAGCGCCGTGGGCACCGTTTCAATATGGCCTTCTATGATCTCCTGCAGCGTCTTCAGGTCTAAGCTGTCGCCGGGGTAGCAGTGCAGCAGCGCCATTTCCTCGTTCGGCCTGATGATGATCGCATATCTCTCCATGTGCTTTTCCTCCTTCACCAGCTCACGCACAATTCCTCGTCCAGAATCTGAAATGTTCCGGTCGGCTTCTCTTCCGTGGGCTGCAGGTCTTCCTCATCCAGATAGTTCCTGCCGAACTCCCGCAGGAAGTCCTCCTTCGTCCAGCCCATCCGCTCCATGGCCAGCTTCTGGCCGTAGCGGTGCAGCTCGTCCATGGTCTCCCGGCAGCTGTGTACCGCCTTCTCCCCGAAGATGTGGCAGCTTCCGTGGCACAGGTAAACCGTCAGGCCGTACTTCTCACTCTTCTTGCGGTATGCGCCGCCGAAGATGTGGTGCTTGTCCAGCGGCTCCGCCGTCCCGTTCCTTCCGCACAGCCAGCAGCTTCTCCCTGTGTACATCTTTCTGCCTCCTTCAGGTTTCTGCGGCGTGTCTCTTGCAGCGCCCGTCCACGCCTACGCCTTTGAACTTGCCCTTGTTCGCTCTCGCGCGGGCAGCGTCCAGCCGTGCCTTGTCGATGTCGTACTCGAATCTGCCGTTCGCATCCAGCTTGTCGGTCACGCCTCGGTTCAGCTCGCGGTATACGGAAGTCTCGTGCAGTCCCACCGCATCCGCGATGTCGCCCACCTTCCAGCCGTCTTTGTACAGCCTTGCGATCTCCATGCGCACCTCGTCATCCATGACCTTGTATTTCAATTCAGTGCTCAACCTTCTCACTCCTTCCGCCCGTCTGAGCATAAAAAAATATCGCAAGTCGAACCGTTTAGGTTCTTCTTGCGATATATTTTACAGGTTGCCCTCGGCGGCGGATTTTCCCAATTTTTTATCGTCAACGGTGCAAACTGCCCCATA
>ERZ1106943.671-NODE-671-length-42102-cov-4.628059_pt1 | contig 42102 bp, 31 predicted proteins | sample MGYA00403671_ERZ1106943 | MGnify/ENA primary metagenome ERZ1106943 (study PRJEB35170, sample SAMEA104062427) | human gut metagenome | biome: human gut; feature: human-associated habitat; material: faeces | place: Denmark | collected 2012-06-14 ...
CATATAGATTTCGTTAAGCTCTCCTGTTTCCATATCATCATACAACAACCAGTTTGCCACTGCTTTTGTGAGCTTTTTTCCCATCAAAACTTCCTCAGCTTTTTTACTGCCTCTGGTAATTTTGGCTGATAAAAGAAGAAAGCACATACACTATTTGCTTGTTTTGTAGCAGTATGTAGCACTGCTGTCCGAATTGTTCTTTTTATAAAATTATTTTTCATATTTAAATCACCTCTCTTATATTTATTTTCTCTTGACTTATTCATGCTACCATATATTCATCTTTTGTACGGCCATTTGTATGAATCTATATAAACTTTTGTTGAAATTTAAAGTTTACGCACTATCAAAGAAGTAGCAAAGTGGATTGCGAATATCCACTTGACCTCTGTGCTTTCCAATGACATTTTTACAAAAATTCAATTTTCTTACCTACATATGCAGAACAATATCCACTACAAATAAATTATCTTCTGTTGAAAAGTCTAACAAACCGTTATACTTTTCAACAATTTCCCTTACATTTTGCAAGCCCAAGCCATGCATTGTCTTGTCTTTTTTACTTGTAAAAAAACTCTTTCCTCGTCGTTGTAAGCAACCATTATAAGCGTTTTTCACACAAAGCCAGACACTTCCCTTTTCATATGAAAAATCAATTTGAACAAATCTATCTATTGCTTTTTCCATCCTGCCTGTTCCGTCCATTGCATTATCTAAAAGATTTCCCACAATAACTACTAAATCATCCTCATTAATTGGCAGGTTAGATGGAAGCACTATATCAATTTCTACCGAAATCCCCAATTCTGTCATTTTTGTTAATTTATAATTAACAATGCTGTCCAATGCAATATTTCCCGTATTACAGTATGGAGTAGCAAATTCTATTTTCTCAACAAATTCCTCTGTATATCTTGATACAGACTCATATTGTTTTTTATTAACCATCTGCTGTATAGCTATCATTCGATTTTTCATATCATGACGATATTTGTTTAATTCTGCATATTTTTCTGTTAGCATTTCAGATTGTTTGTGATAATATTCTTTTTCCTTTTTAGCAATTGCTGTTTCCATATGTTCCTTAATTACTATGGTCAAAGAATCATATAAATACATCAGCATAAAAACAGATGATATAAGACAGACCAGTGAAATCCCCGCTATTCGTTCATCCAATTTCTCCTGAGAAAAAATCATGCACTCCAAACATATCATAGACACAGTAATCACTATAATAAATGTTACAAAAGATTTCGGTACTTTGAGCTTTTCATTTATATTATTAAATTTTCTGATAATTAATGAAATGCTCCAAAAAATCATTTCTATTATCAAATTCCAGAATACCGATATATGCTCAGTATTTCCAAAAGCATCAAAACCACTTATTCCAACAATCACAGCTACAACTGCCTCAGAGGAAAATGAACACATATAAATAAACGCAGAAACAATCAATCTTTTTGACATAATTGTCACATAACAAAGCGAAACAAAAAAAATACTCCCGTATGAAATTCCGGCACTAATAACTGGAGATACGGAAGCAAAACGCAGGGCAAAAGAAATAAAAAGGCGTGCTGCATAGGCAATATACGCTAATCTGTCATTAACATATGCATCCTCGAAAAATATCATCATATAACGAAATATAATATATACTTCCAAAAAATCAACAATTCCTCCCATAGCATAGTTAAATATATTTCCCATCACTTTTCCTCTTTTCGTATTTTCATACACATTTTCCTGATTGCAGACCGCCTAGACTGACTGATCGGTAATACGGTATCATCTATCATAACAACTTTTTCATAAAATATTTTTTTAATTTGTCGATAATTTACAATAATAGATTTGTGAATAAACAAATAGCAATGTCCTTTTACCATTTTATATACATCATCCATTGAACCATAAAAATCATCTTCCCTATCCTTCATTTGAATGTGTATCTTTCGATTATGGCTTTCAAAATATAATATATCTGACAACGGAACTTTAAAATAGTCCGTTTTCTTTTTGTAACCAAAAAACTTATTATTCTGTTCAGTAATAATCAGGTACTTATTAACCAATTTTTCAATTTTTGAACGCTCAATCGGTTTTACAAGAAAATTCATCGGATGAAATTCAAAAAGTTCCATAGCATATTCTGTCTTTGCGGATATATATACAATCTGAACCGTTTCATTTCCCAGTTCATCTCTCAAAAATCTTCCAACATCTATCCCAGATTTTCCGTCCATTTCTATATCTAAAAAGATTAAATCATATTTCCTGCGTTCAAATTCTTTACACAGACTTTCTCCTGTATAAAATGACTCTGCTTCACAACTCATACCTTTATCCCTAAAAATATCAATCAACATCATCTCCAATAAAGCGCATATCTCCACCTCATCATCACATACTGCTATTTTAATATCCATAACTATGATCCTTTCAACTGACATTATCGTATCAACAACACTTCGCGACTGGCTTGATTTTTTTAATCAAATTTACCATTTTCTAAGTAACCCATAATATTATAACACAACATAAAACAAAACTGATTGATATTCTACTATGTTTTTTGATTATATTGAAAGAGCAAAACATAAATATATTTATGCTATGCAGAATACATTGCTGCCTCAACAAAATCCATCATTGTATTTTCAATCACACTATACTAAAATATAAGATATATCAACTAAGGGGGTACATAACATGACTGAAAGCATGAAAGATTTTGAAAAGGAACTTGAAAGTTCTTTTAAAGTTATAAAAGAGGGTGACATTTTAGATGTTACCGTTATAGGAATTTCTGAAACAGAACTCACTGTCGATTTAAACTATTATACTGAGGGTATCATTCCACTTGAAGAATGTAGCGATGATCCTTCTTTTTCAATCAAAAATGACTGCAATATTGGCGATACCATTCGTGCAATGGTAATTGATGCCGAAGGTGACAACGGAGCTGTCATCTTATCAAAAAAAGCTGCCCACAATCTTCTTGTATGGGATGAACTTAAAAAGGATATGGCAGACCGCACTGTTTTTGCTTTCAAGGTCACTGAAGCAAATCCAGGTGGTGTGACAGGTTTTGTCAAGGGAGTTAAAGCATTTATTCCCGCTTCAAAAATCGGTCTTGACTATGTTGAGGACACCGAAAGCTATGTCGGCATGACTTTAAATGCGATTATCATTACCGCTGACGCAAACGAAAAAAGACTTGTCCTCTCAGCAAAAGAAATCGCAAGAGAAAACGCAGTGCTTGAACATTCGCAGAAAGTTTCAAAACTCGCAGTTGGCGAAACCGTTTCCGGAAAGATTGTGCGCATGGAATCATATGGAGTATTTATTGAAATAGGTGAAGACCTTATAGGACTTTGTCATATATCACAGATTACAAATAAATTTATCAAATCTCCAAAGGAAGTTGTTAAACTCGGTGATACTGTATCTGCAAAAATAATCGCTCTTGATGGTGACAGGATATCACTCAGCATGAAAGCACTTGAGAATGATATTCCTGACGAAAAAGAAGATACATACGAAATTCCAGACGAATTTCGTGCAGATAAGGAAGAAAAAGCTGATGAAAGTCCTTTTGCGAAGCTGCTCAAAGGAATAAAACTGTAATATACATCTGTGTCAATCGAGGATGTATAACAAATAATGCCACTGGCACGCTCTCTCTACATCGTCGCTCGCAGCAGTACATATGTCAATAAAAAACATTGACCCGTCAGCAAAATACGCTGATTAAGAAAAGATACCGTTACCTTATGCACCATGTCCATCCGGACAATGGTGCTTTTGTTATTGCTGACGAAAGGTATATATGGAATCACAATGCAGATTTTCCACTCTTTCTAAAAAGTATGTTTGATGTAAACAAGCAGCTTCTTGACGGTTTGGAAGAAGCAAAACAGCTTTTTCATGCATCAACCCTATCCGGTCACCTATTTTTATGTTTGCTATCCGCCTTATTCCCGTCCCTCAGGAATATCTTTTATAATATCATTCCAGATTTTTATAAGAAATGTAAGTGACACAATAAATGACATAACCTCTGCAATTGGAAATGACCACCATACCATATGAAGTCCGCCAAATTTTGCAAGAAGATACGCAGCCGGCACGAGAACTACAAGCTGACGCATGATTGATACGACCATACTAAACACTGCTTTTCCAAGTGCCTGAAATACGGTTCCTGCAATAATACAGAACCATGCAATCAGATAATGTACACCTATCGTTCTAAGCGCAGGCACACCTATCTTAAGCATATCATCAGAGGCATTAAACAATCCGAGCAATGCCTGTGGAATACTCTCAAAAAGAACAAATCCAATAAATGTAAGACAAAAAGCCGTCGCAAGACTTACTTTTATCGTCTTTACCATACGCTTACGCTGTCTCGCACCATAATTGTAGGCAATAATTGGTGTAATTCCGTTGTTCAGACCAAATACAGGCATAAAGAAAAAGCTTTGCAGCTTAAAATAAACACCAAAAACAGCCGTAGCCGTTGATGAAAACTCAATAAGAATACGGTTCATGCAATATGTCATAACAGAGCCGATAGACTGCATTATAATAGAAGGTATTCCAACTGCATAAATCGTTCCGATAATCTTAAAATCAGGCTTAAATCCCTTAAATTGAAATCTAACTTCATGATTAAATTTGTGATTACAGGTTCCTGCAACAAGCCCTGCAACACACTGACCGATAACGGTTGCAACAGCAGCTCCTGTCACTCCCATTTTAGGAGCACCAAACATACCGAAGATTAAAATCGGATCTAATATAATATTTGTAACCGCACCGCTGAGCTGGGAAGTCATACTAAAAATTGTTCGTCCCGTCGAGGTAAGAAGTCTTTCAAAAAATACCTGTGTAAAAATACCAAATGAAAAAATCATGACCGTGCTAAGATAATCAACTCCCATAGTCATAATCTCAGCATCGGCACTTCCCACCTGACTTCTATAAAAAGGCTTCACTACGGTAAATCCAAGTATTAGAAAAACAATATAACTTACCGCATATATAAACGCTGCATTTGTCGCCGTTTTATTAGCTTTCTTAAAATCTTTCTCACCGAGAGACTTAGACAAAAGTGCATTCATACCTACACCGGTTCCCGTAGCTACCGCAATAAGAAGCGTCTGCAAAGGGAACGCAAGTGAAACCGCCGTCAAAGCATTCTCCGATAATTTTGCGACAAATATACTGTCAACAATATTGTATAATGCCTGCACCATCATCGAAACCATCATCGGCAGTGACATATTGAAAACCAGTTTTCCTATTGGCATAATCCCCATCTTATTTTCCTGAATAGGGGCTGAAGATTGTTGATTACTCATTTTTTACTCCTTTCGTGTAACAAAAACATTTTACCAGTCAGGCAGATATTTGCAATCCACTCTGCTTCTTAATAGTTTTAGATATTTTTTTCTTTTGAATCTGTACTTTTTGCTTTGTCGTACAGTTGTTTATATTACCACGAAAGACATAGTAAGGGCAAGTCGTTAGGAAATGCTCGTTTTGTGAAAACATTATTTCTCTAACCACTGTTTTATAGTTTCTTCATCCATATCTACAGCACTTGCTATTAAAGAAATATCCATTCCCATATCATTTAATTTTTCTACCGTTTTTTTCTTGTCAGCCATAGCTTTTTTTACAGCCTCCTCTGTAGCTTTTTTTGCTGCTTTTTGTGCTGCCTCTTTAGCTGCCTCTTTCGCTTTTCTCTCGGCATATTCCTCTACACTTTTACACATCTTCTCGTCCTCCTCACCATGTTTTATTTCTTTCGTTCTTCTTGATATATTTGAAAATTTATCATCCTCGAAATCTGTTTTTAGAAAACATTGCATGAGTTCACTTATCAGACTATCATCTGCCACTTCAGTATTGACATATACTGACATTTATTATCATTGTTTGCATTACTTTTCTAATCCAATATCACATATCTGCCAAAACCCATGCTTGTATTCTTTCCTATATGCACAAGCTGTCCTGCGATAATATATTCAAGTGACTCATCGCTTATGTTTCCAAGGACACATTCCCCTTTAATTCCGTGCAATGCAATATGGCTTTTATGTGTATTTGAATATCTGTCAATCTTAGTATGGTACACTTCCTGCTCTTCTATATATGGAAATTCACTTTCAAGATATATTTTTCCTACATCATTTCCCTCCATACAATTTAACAGATATACTCTCCTAATTGCAGCTTCTGTCAATGCCTGTCCGTCAAATTTGTTTAGCCATTGTCCTCTGAATTTCTGTGATAATGGTGTGCAAAATTTCAGTATTTTTCTGTCTGAGCTGTTTAATTTTTTTAATTGATATTCGATATAGTTTGACAGTGTATTTATTATTATTTTGTTATTGTTAATAGCACCATTCTCAAGTATCGGCTGTCTTTTTTCGTTAAATATGCCTGCTATCTCAAATCTGCTTTTTTCTTTTCCTATTCCCTTCATCCCCAGCATATATAATGCCTGCAATATCTGTGAAAAATATATTATAACATTTCCAAATAAGATAATATTTACTTTTAGTTTGTCTCCTCTGCTGAATGTTGTCTGCTTATTTTCACACTCTATTATATATCCCAGACTTTCACCGTTTGTTACATACTCCGGTTTTATTTTTAATGGATGATAAAATATTCTTGGTACAGTACAATCTTCTTTGAATTTACAAGCATTACAACTTCTATCCGACAGGCAATATTGTTCAAGAAGCATTTCTCCCATACCGCCTCTTATCGCCGAAACTTTATTTTCCGGCATTTTTGTGGCTTCTGTGAATTCAAATACTAAATTTATTTTACTGTATCTTATATCGAACTTTTCACTGTTTTTCATCCTACAAACTCTCCACAAATCTCATAAATGCTTTCTGTCCCTCTTCCGTGCGTTTATAAACTCCTGCACATTCAAGCACCTTAACAAATACTTTGCTTATCTCATCATGGATTATATCCATTATATTTTCCGGAGTTATCGTATAATTTCCTATCCACTCGTCTACCCAGTCAGCGTGTTTTTCAAGTATCTCATCCGCACGAATATCTTTGTGATTTAATATTGCATCTGCAAGGTCGCTCATTTCCTTTTTAAGTCTTGCCGGAAGCACCGCAAGTCCCATTACCTCGATAAGTCCAATGTTTTCTTTCTTAATATGATGAAGGTCTGCTGACGGATGGTAAACTCCCCACGGTGCTTCTTTAGTTGTGATGTTGTTGCGGAGCACAAGGTCAAGTTCGTACTTTCCATCACGCATACGGGCAATAGGGGTTATTGTATTGTGTGGTTCTCCGTCTGTCTCGCTGAATATAAATGCGTCTTCATCTGTATATGCTCTCCAGTTTGTGAGAATATGGTCTGCCGCATTTACTATACTGTCTGCATTTTCACCCTGTAAACGAATTACGGACATAGGCCATTTTACAATTCCTGCTTTTACATCTTCAAATCCCGGAATTACAAATGTTTTCTCATAATCAGCTTTCGCCATTGCAAATGTATATCCGCCGCCCTGAAAATGGTCATGACTTAAAATAGAGCCTCCTACTATAGGCAGGTCTGCGTTTGAGCCAGCCATATAATGCGGAAACTGTCCTACAAATTCAAGAATTTTCTTAAATACTGCATGGTCTATTTTCATCGGTGTATGCTCGGCATTAAATATAATGCAATGTTCATTATAATAAACATATGGCGAATACTGCATATAATACTGCTGTCCGTCTAATGTAACAGGAATAATCCTGTGATTTTGTCTTGCAGGATGTGAAAAATGACCTGCATATCCCTCGTTTTCCTTGCACAAAAGACAAGCCGGATAACCAGACTTCTTTGCTTTTCCAGCCTTTGCAATATCTCTTGGATCTTTCTCCGGCTTTGAAAGATTTATGGTAATATCAATCTCACCGTACTCCGTATCAGTAACCCATTTTTCATCTCTTGCAATTCTGTCTTTTCTTATATAATTGGCTGCCTGGCTGAAAGTATAATAAAAATCAGTTGCCGCCTTTGGAGAAACCGCATATTTATCCTTAAATTCTTTCCTCACAATACTTGGCGGCGGAGTTATACATCCCATTATCTTTGTGTCAAACAAGTCCTTTGCAGTAATCGTATCCTCTTTCATAATACCGTTTTCAAACGCATACTTCATCATATCTTCAAGTATCTCATGTACCGGTCTGAATGATGCAGCCTCATGTTTCTCTTCTGATTTTTCACACTTCTGCGACTCACTCAAATCCTTAGCATCAGAATTTTCATTCTTCACATCATATTCCATCAAATCAAACAATTCTAAAAGTCTATTCGTAACATAAATCTCATCACATTCCTCAATCAAGCCATTAGCTTTCCCGTATGAAACAAGTTCACTGATATATTTAGTAATCATACTCTCATATCCTCCTGCTGTTTTTATCAATCCTGTATGCCTGCTTCTTTTTCAAACAGAGAATACAGCACAACAATTCTCATTTATTATCAACTTTAATCAATAACTTTCATTCCACCGTACTTACGAATTTTAAGCACATTGCAAGCACCTCTTCCAAATACTTTATCCATCTTTTCAAGATATTCAGGTACGGCTTCATTTTTAACAAATGCCTGTATTGTTCCTGCAAATCCGCCGCCATGCACACGACATACTCCTTTTCCACACTCAAGTACAGTGTCGCTTATCGCAAGTGCAAGTGATACATTCTGATGTTTTATATCGTTTACAGTATATACATTCTGGAGATACTTGTATGATGAGTCTCCCGACTCTTTTACAAGTTCTAAAAATTCGTCAATCTTTTCTGCCTTTAATGCATCCGCTTCTTTTTGGACACGCTTATTTTCATTTATAAAATGAATTGCACGAAGCACGGCTCTGTCCCCACATTTCTGTCTAATCTCAGCTATATTTTCTATCACATCATCAATTGTTACTTCTAAGAGAACTTCTTTTCCAAAATAAGCCGCAACCTCTTTCATTTCCTGTGGTACCGCCGCATAGTCTGCCGTAAGGTCTGCATGAGAGCCCTTTGTATCCGTAATACATAAACTGTAACCATACTTATTCATGTCAAATTCAACCTTTTCAACAACCGGTTCTTTTGGTTTTGCAAAATTAACATGAACAAGACTTCCTACAGAACAAGCCATCTGATCCATAAGTCCACAAGGTTTTCCAAAATATACATTTTCCGCATACTGACCGATAATAGCAATCGTGACCGCATCCATTTTTCCGTCATTGTAAAGCTGTGAAATAATAGTTCCCACAACCGTTTCAAATGCTGCCGATGAAGACAATCCTGCACCTATGAGCACATCACTTGTGACATATGCAGTAAATCCGCCAATATCAAAACCGTGGTCTTTTGCACCTTTGAGCACACCTTTTATCAGGGCTTTTGTTGTTTCTTTTTCGCTTTCTTTATAAGAAATGTCATTTACATCAATAACAATTTCTTTATATGTACCTGAGATAAGATGAATCATGTTGTCATCTGTTTTTCTCGTGACTGCAATAGCGTCCAGATTGATAGATGCCGCTAAAATCTCACCGTGCTGATGGTCTGTATGGTTTCCTCCGACCTCGCTTCTTCCCGGTGCACTGTATATTGCTGCATCTCCCTCGCCATAAAGCTTTTCAAACTTCTCAATCGCTTTTATATAACGCTCTGTCTGATACTCTATCCTGCTCTCATCAACATAAATGTCTGTCAACAGGTCTTTGTAATCACCTTTCTTTAATACTTCTTTTATTTCATTTGTTTTTTTCATGCACAAAATCCTCCCAATTTTTATTATGTACTCTCGGTATTTTATTTCAACATAAAGCTAAACCTTTCAACATTTAACTCTAATATAATGCCAATTTATTATAATGTCAATAAAAGTTTACTTATTTTTACTAAACTTTCGTAACAGTTCAGCCTAAAAAAGATAAGTCAATAATACATGAGCTTGCTCAATGTATTATTGACTTGTTTTTTGGGGCAGAATAGCCTTTCATTTATGAAATGAAGTAAACTCAAGCTGCATAGCAGCGACTGACAGCTTGCTGGCAGGTTTACGAATGTAATAAATGAAGGGCTGAACTGTTACAAACTTTATTGTAAGACATGACTTATCAACAATATCTGAGCCATTATCCTAGTTTACCTTTTGCATTTCCAGATATATTTCCACACTAGAAAACGGGCAGCTATTACAAAATTTATCGTTTGCTCCAAAATAAACTCGACATTTTCAGCATATTGTGTTACCATATGTTTAGTAAACATAAACACATTTAACACTTTGATATACTTTTTCAACTTGTATATCAGATATTCATAAATCAGACTAACAGAAAGGACGATTTTTATAAATATGCCTACAATCCGTGATATAGCCAAAGCTGCCGGAGTTTCCCCCGGTACCGTTTCAAGAATATTAAACAACGATACAACACTTCATGTTTCCGCTGGGACACGAAAACGAGTATTGGAAACAGCCAAAAATTTAGATTACAAAAAAATTCCAAGAGCAAACACACCCCTAACCGGAAATTTTTTTACTATGGGAATTGTTTTGTGGTTTTCTGCCGAGGAGGAATTAAAAGACAACTATTATCTTAAAACAAGACAGGGAGTTGAGGATTTCTGTGTGAAAAACAATATAAATATACTCCGTGTATTTCCGGGTGATTTAGAATATTTTTCTAAATTAAATACAGTTGACGGTCTTATATGTATCGGCAAATTCAGCCGCCTTGAAATCAAAAATTTTATAAACATATGCAGCAATATTGTTTTTCTTGATATGACAGTAGACGAATTTAATATCACTTCATTATCAATGGATTTTGAACACGCCGTTTACAGTGCACTTGACTATCTGACGGAACTTGGGCATAGTAAGATTGCATTTTTAGGCGGAAAAGAATATGTAGGCAAACATGAACTTATAACCGACGCCCGCACCACAGCCTACAAAAAATATATGAAACACAGAAAAATGGATTGTGAAACTTATTTTAAAGAGGGAAGTTTTTCTTTTGAATCAGGATTTGACATGATGAATGAACTTTTCCGTGAAAACAATATTCCGACCGCCGTATTTGCAGCAAATGATGTTATTGCACTCGGTGCCATGAAAGCAATCCGTGAAAACGGGCTTAAAATTCCTGATGATATATCCATTATAGGATTTAATGATGAGGAGACCAGTGCTTATATTACGCCGCCGCTCACCACAATCCATGCACCTGCATACGATATGGGACAGCACGGGGCAAATCTTGTATATGTTTCTTCAAATCTTAGTATAAAAACACCGCTTAAGGCTAAAATACCATGTGAACTTGTGGTAAGGGAAAGCTGTAGGAGGATTTAAAAAACACCCGGATTATTTCATTTAAATAATCTGGGTGTTTTTTATTCTTATTAGATATTTTAATTTTTTACTTTACTGCAACCAATATCCACTTCTGGCAGTCACCGCCCCAGAAATTCCACTGATTTATATTTCCGCCTGAATTCCTGCTCCAATCATATACATCAAGACCTGATTTACAGCTTGATGCCTTTGACAATACCGCATATGTTCCATCTGACTGTTTGCTTAATTTAAACAACTGATTTGTCCCTTTGTTCAGATTGTACTGTACAATGTTGGTTCCGTCCGCAGCACTTCCCATTGCCACATCAAGTGCCTTTGTATAATTTGATGCTCCTGTAAGTATATAGTAATATCCGTCACCGTTTGATACTATCTTATATTTCTGTGATGCAAGTCCATTATATGCCCACTGCTGGATATTCGCATGGTCTGCCGAACTTCCGTCTGCCACATCTAAATATTTGCCTGAAAACTTATTTCTTATATAAAATGTTCCCTCAGTCTTGTTTACTTTAACTGAATTTTTTGTTCCCCATATCGTCTGATTATTTTTTCCTATCAATGAGAATGTCATAACTTCATTGTGGCTCGGTGTTTCATCTTTCTGCTTGAAAAATACACCTTTATACATCACACCGTCTATAACCATCTGACAATAATATGTTCCTTTAATACAACTCCAGCTTCCCGTCACATCCCCGGTGATTTTTCCGTTGGAATTTAATTTTATTTTCTGTGTTGTGAGCATTCCGACATTTTTTGTTGAAGCATCTTTTCCATGATTTACAAATTCATATTCTCCAAGCATATCTGATGCTGAATAACCTGTTTTTGAAATCGTACTTCCGAGATACTCATAAACTGCCGTAACCGGCCAGTTATCCTGATTTAAAAACTGCTGGTGTACTCTCACTTCATGTGACTCATTTCCGCTGTCAAATCTGGTGTGATAAACAAGATATCTCTGATTGTCCGTGTCAATAAATGCTGAGTTGTGACCGGCTGATTTGTAACCCTGCATTATCGGAGTAAAGTTATAATTTCCCATAACTTTTATTCCACGGTCTGCCTGATTTGTTCCTGCTGAAAATACTGCTGAATTCCCTGCGGCATCAACATAATTTCCATTGATTGTCTTGGAACGGTACATTCTCATATGGTAGCCGCCGTCTGCCCCAAGCCATCCATATGTTACATAGAGATAATAATAACCGCTCTCTGCATCGTACTGAATGTAAGGTGCTTCGCCTGATTTTTTATATCCGCCTGCTATTTTCTTACCAAAATATCCGTCTGTGTTACCACTTGTAGTTTTTGGATATTTCGGCTGACCGGTAGCCGCGTCAAGCTCAAGAATATAAATTCCTCCTGACCATGAACCATATGTCATCCAGAGTTTTCCATTTGCATCAAATAAAATACACGGATCTATCGCATTTGGATAAAAACTGCTATTATATGCTCCATTTGATGAGAACCAGTTTCCAACTTTCTCAACTTTTCCGTTATTTATCAATTTTGGAATATTGGTATTGTTATAGTTTGTATTAACTGTCTTTGTTCCAAGATTAGATTTTGTTGTTACATTTACATCTCCCTTTGTAAATCCAGAATAAACAACTGTATCTACATAAGAGAACGGACCTGTCGCAGACTTCGATACCCCATATCCTATACATGAACGCACCGCCGTTGATGATGTGCAATAATAAATCATGTACGCACCCTTACTTCCGTCTTTCCATACATAATTTTTATTATAGATAACATCAGGTGCCCAGACACCGTATCCGCCCTTGCAATCGGAGTCATTGTAACCAGCCCACTGGAATGATGATGCAAGCGACTGTTCAAGAGATTCATTTTTTGAAGCTTTTGTGCTTCCACTGTTTTTAACAGCCGTTACAAGTTCCCATTTCTGACAGTCACCGCCCCAATAGTTCCATTCATTTATATTTCCACCTGCTGATTTGCTCCAGTCATATACATCAAGACCTGATTTACAATCACTTGCCTTTGTCAAAATCGCATATGTTCCGTCTGCATTCTGAACAATGCGGTATTTTTGCATTTCTCCGCCCCAATAACTCCACTGCATAATGTTAGTGCCGTCTTTTGATGAACCACCGTCAACATCGACACATTTTTTATAGCTTGTTGCACCAGTAAGAATATAATAATATCCGTCACCGGTAGAGACAAATTTAAACTTCTGTGCATCAGAACCGTTGTAAGACCACTGACGGATATTTGCTCCGTCTTGTGCTGAGCCATTTTCAATATCAAGGTACAATCCGCTAAACTTATTTTTGATATAATAAATACCCTCGACATTTTCACTCGCATACAAAGATTTGTTTGTATATCCCTGAGTTCCCATAGCAGACCAGTTTCTCAAATCCTTTGATGATGCCTGTGCCATGTGTGAACCATAAATGTTGTAAGAACCTGTCGATGAATCATAAAAAACTGATGGGTCATGCACGGAAATTCTCGTTGTGTTTGAAGCAGCTGATGAACTTGCCGCCGCATTGGCATCAGCAGGTACAGCCGTCATACCGGATATGCACATTGCCGCTGCCATAAGTACAGTTGTGATTTTTTTAAGTCTCATTTTCATACTCTCCTTTAGATTTGCCAAGCGGATATCTGTGATACACTCCGCTCTTTGCCTGATAGTGTTAAATACTAAGCCTCCAGAAACTATCCCTTATCCTATTAGACACTTTGCATAAATAATTCTAAATTATTTTATATTTTATGTTGATTATATCAGTATTATTTCATTTTTAAAATACAAAAAAGCAAAAATGCCATATAATTTTTAATTATTATACAACTTTTTTGCTTATTTTTACTATTTATTAAATTTGTTCTGTTTTATCTAAAACAAAAGAGTCAAAAAAATCACCACTTATATAACTCAATCAATCTCCAAAAGACTAATCCTTTAGAATCGATACATACAAGTGACGATTTCTTTATTTATGCCGCTTAATATCAATATTTATTTCCGATTAATTTACTCCGCAATAATATCCTTTACAACCTCACCAGCAATAATAAGCCCTGCAACCGCCGGCACGAATGCCATACTTCCCGGCACTGACCTTCTCTGCAAACAGGTACGCTGTACCCCTGGAGGGCATATGCAGTGATTTTTGCAATTATCATTTTCATCCTCGATAGGTGTCATAGGTTTTTCTTCCGAATAAACAACTTTAAGCTTTTTAACACCTCGTTTTTTAAGCTCACGGCGCATTACTTTTGCAAGCGGACACACTTTTGTTTTGTAAATATCTGCCACTTTAAATGCACTTGCATCCATCTTATTTCCGGCTCCCATGCAGCTTATTATCGGTATATTCATCTCCTGACACTTCATGACAAGTGATATTTTCGCTGTCACGGTATCTACTGCATCTACAACATAATCATACTCTTCAAATGGAAATGTATCTGCATTTTCAGGCAGGAAAAAGGTCTTATAGACATTTACCGTTACCTTTGGATTTATCTCCAAAATACGCTCACGCATAATATCTACTTTGTCCTTTCCGACCGTTTTTCTCGTTGCGATAAGCTGGCGGTTAAGATTTGTAAGGCAGACTTTATCATCATCTATCAGATCTATCTGCTCAACTCCGCTGCGGACAAGTGCATCAACAGTATAACCGCCAACTCCACCTATACCAAAGATTGCCACTCTTGATTTGTGGAGTTTTTCAATACCTTCTTTACCTATTAATAATTCTGAACGCGAAAATTGATTTTGCATTTAAACCTCCGTATCCACTAGCAGATTTCTGCTCCTGCCGGCATCTTCTTTTCAGGTGTCATAAGTGAGAGATTTCCGTCTGCATCTTCTGCACAGAGTAACATTCCCTCTGATAATACACCGGCGAGTTTTGCAGGTTTAAGGTTTACAAGTACCATTACTTTTTTGCCTACCATTTCTTCTGCTGAGTAATGCTTCTTTATTCCTGATACTATCTGTTTTACTTCACTTCCGATTTTTACCTGTGAGCAGAGAAGTTTCTTTGATTTCTTTACTTCCTCACACGCAATTATCTCACCTACCTGGAACTGCATTTTCTCAAAGTCATCAAATGTAATTTCAGGTTTTGCTTCTATATCTATTACTTCCTCGTCTGAGCCTGTTTCCTCTGCTGCTCCGGCTGCCGCTTTCTGTGCCGCCTGAATTTCCTCAGCTTTTGCAAGTACCTCTTTCACATCCAGTCTCATAAAGAGAATTTCAGGTGCATCTGTCACCTTTGTTCCTGACTCATAAAGACCGAATTTATCCATATCTTCAAGTGCACGCTCTGTTGTATTGAGCTGTTTTAAAATCTTGTCTGTAGTGTCAGGCATAAATGATTTCAAAAGGCTTGCACCGATTGTGATGCTCTCGATAAGGTTGTAAAGAACTGTTGAAAGTCTGTCCTTCTTTGCCTCATCTTTTCCGAGTACCCAAGGCTCTGTTTCATCGATATACTTGTTGCATCTCTTAAATATCGTAAACACTTCCGTAATTGCATCAGCAACACGAAGTTTATCCATTTTTTCTTCAACTTTCTTTGGTACTGAGAGTACAAATGACTTAAGTTCATCGTCAACACTTTCCGTAACGCCCTTATCTTCTGCAACTCCGCCAAGATATTTGTTTGTCATTGAAATCGTTCTGTTGACAAGATTTCCAAGTGTGTTTGCAAGGTCTGAGTTCATACGCTCAACCATAAGCTCCCATGTAATCACACCATCATTTTCAAATGGCATTTCGTGGAGTACAAAGTAACGAACTGCATCAACTCCGAACATATCTACAAGGTCATCGGCATAGATTACATTTCCTTTTGATTTACTCATCTTGCCGTCGCCCTGCAGCAGCCACGGATGACCGAATACCTGCTTTGGAAGTGGAAGTCCAAGTGCCATAAGCATGATAGGCCAGTAAATTGTATGGAATCTAAGAATGTCCTTACCTATAAGATGAAGGTCAGCAGGCCAGAATTTTTCAAAAAGGTCTGTTCCTGTTTCGCTTGTATCGTTGTTTCCGTCAACATCATATCCAAGTCCCGTGATATAGTTGCTGAGTGCATCCACCCATACATATACGACATGACCCGGATCAAAATCTACCGGAATACCCCATTTGAAAGAAGTACGGGATACACACAAATCCTGAAGTCCCGGAAGAAGGAAGTTGTTCATCATCTCGTTTTTGCGTGACTCAGGCTGAATAAATTCAGGATGTGTATTGATATGCTCAATAAGTCTGTCTGCATAGTTGCTGAGTTTAAGGAAATAAGCCTCCTCTTTTGCAGGCTGACATTCCCTGCCACAGTCAGGACACTTTCCGTCTACAAGCTGTGATGCAGTAAAGAATGACTCACAAGGTGTACAGTACATTCCCTCATAATATCCCTTATAAATATCTCCCTGTTCATATAATTTCTTAAAAATCTTCTGAACCTGTTTCTCATGGTATTCATCAGTTGTTCTGATAAATTTATCATATGATGTGTTCATCAAATCCCAGATTGACTTAATCTGTCCCGATACATCATCAACAAATTTCTTTGGTGTTATACCTGCTTCATCAGCTTTAATCTCAATCTTCTGTCCATGCTCATCTGTTCCTGTCTGGAAGCGGACATCATAGCCCTGCTGTCTTTTAAAACGCACGATACTGTCTGCGAGAACAGCCTCGTAAGTGTTTCCGATATGCGGTTTGCCTGATGTGTAGGCAATCGCTGTTGTCAAATAAAATCTCTTTTTCTCTGCCATTTTGAACCTCCAATAAAATAAAAAAATCTTTAAGAATAGAAATATTCTTAAAGACGATTATACCGCGTTACCACTTTAATTTATCCGCACTTCACAATGCGAACCTCAATCACTGCCATCACAGTGCCACGCTTTAACGGGCGTACCCGGTACCTCCTACTTTTATATTGTTACTGCACCATCATTTTATTTACACCTACGGCATAAAATAAATATAAGATTATGTTCAGAGTGTACGGCTCCAAGACCATCTTCTGCCACATTCCATATGCCCTTTCTCAGCAACGGGTCACTTTCTCATACATAACACATAATGTACCAAGCAACGCTACGGGTTCTCTGTAATACTTTCTGTAACATACTTTTCTTTTCACAGCCTTTTTCATTCATAGATAAATGTATTTTAATATGTTGGTTAATTTTTGTCAACTGTTATATTGTGCTTTCAAAACTATTTGCAGCATATATCTCCCTCCCTTATATAGAAAAAGCGTCTGCATAAAACAGACGCTAAATTTCATATAATGGACAGCGGAACGGAATACACCAAACAATCTTCTATGGCTATTATTTGCCCCCAATCAGGAAGTAGGCTGTCCCATCCACCTTTACTTCGCTTTCGCAGGCATCTCTCCTAAATCTCTCTTAAGATTGAGATATATAATTTTTACAATAAAATCAAGTGTTACTCCAGTCATTTTATATACTATTTTTTAACAACCAGCGGAATCTTTCCAGCAACAAATATTGCTTTTGAAGACATCTTTCCTTTATGAATCATATTCCTAGAATACAATTTTCTCTTTTTCTTTGAAGTTTTCACTCGAACTTTTTTATATCCTTTTGCAAATGAATCCTTTCCAATTTGTTTTTTAGTCAATTGATTACTTTTAATCAAAATATATTTAAGATTTTTGCATCCATAAAAAGCTCTTTTTCCAATCTTTCTAACACCTTTAGGAATTACTATATATTGTAACTTAATACATTTTGCAAAAGCATTATCTCCTATCTTAGATAACTTTTCATTCAATTTAAAAGTTTTCAATTTATTGCACTTATAAAATGCATTTGCATCAACATTTGTTATATTTTTACCAAACACAACCTTTTTTAATTTTATATTTTTATAAAATGCTTTCTTTCCAATAGCAGTAACTTTATAAGTAATGCCTTTGTACTTTACAACTGATGGAATTTTTACAGTTTTTCTTGATTTTTTTAAATTCCGAACATAACTAACCGTATTACTTTTTCCTGTCTTTGTTATTTTATACAAAGCAGTTCCATTAGAACCAATAAATGTACATCCTTTTGCAACTGTTTGGTTTTTATTAGAATCATCACTATCAATTATATCAGACTTTGGTGTAGCTGTAACCGTGGCAGTCGGAGTTGACGAAGCTGTTTCACTCGGTTGTAATGTCGGAACTACGCTTGGTTCTATAGTAGCTGACGCACTCGGAACAGTGGTTGTTTCGCTTGGTTTTTGCGTTGGTGTCAAATCCGGTTGCGCCGAAACAGTTGTACCCGGCGTTGGTGTTTCCGATGTTATCGGAACAGACGGAGTATTTGGTGTTGATGTATCTGACACATCCGGAATAGTGGTTGTTTCGCTTGGCTTTTGCGTTGGTGTGCTTATCTGCCCAGAATCCGGAATGTTTGTCACTTCAGGACTCGGAGTTACCGTCGGTGCCGATGTTTCTGTTGGCATCGGGTTCGACGAATTACCCGGTGTTGATGTAACCGATGCACTTGGAACCGGCGATGCAGTTTCACTCGGTTTTTCTGTAGCCTGTACACTCTTTACAGTAATTGTACACTTCTTCATAAGCAAACTGCCATCTTCATCTACCGATGTAGATACACAATATATGTCTGTTTTTCCTGATTTGTGTGCTTCTATCTTTCCATCATCTGAAACTGTTGCAATATTATTATCTAGCGAGTTCCATGAAACATGATTATTAACCGCATTTGATGGCTCTATCGAACAAGATAACTTATAACTCTCTCCTTCTTCAAGTTCTAATGATTCATTTGACAAATTAAGTAACTGCAATAAAATCAATTTATCATCTGTTTTTTTCTCCAATTCATATGTTTCATCTATTGTTCCGTCATTTCCTCTGTCAATCGTATAAGTATCACTTTCCTGATTATCAACAACAATAACATCATTTTTTTGTATTTGTATATTGGTAAAACCTGTTATCATATCATTTTTACCATACATTTCCAAGGATACATCGCCATCTCCCTGACCGATGATTTTGTACTCATATTTTTCAGCATCTTTTAAATAGATAATCTTTGTATAATCTTTTGTATATGGTTTATACTGTGATATAAATCGTCCATATGTATTTGTAACATCGGATTCCTCACCATCTTTTATATATGCAACCGTATTACCTGACGAATCTGTCACTTCAACATCTACAGGACACTTCAAAACGGCTTTCTGAGAATACTGACAATATTCCGGAACTTCCACACCTGATGGAAGTTCAAATTTACAATATTGCTCCAGATAATTTATATTATGTTCTACAAGCTCCCTTTTACCCTCATAATTAAACGCATATTTTAGCAAATATCCGCCCCAGCCACTTATTCCATCAGGACTAAGCGAATTTAAATCAAGATATGTTTTTTCCCCTTCTATACGAAGACAATATAACATATTATATTTATTGTAAAAATCCCATGCATTTTCTTCTGTTTGTTCGTTTGAAAATCTGACTCTGCTTTCTTCTAACAAATTTGCATAATGTGCCGTTAAGAACGCATATCCATTTGTATATGCAGCATTTTTAACTACACCGCCCATGTCAACTAATAAATTAACACAAAATGCCGCCAGTTCAATTGTTTCTGTTGCTTCTCCTAACAGATTATCAAACTCTCCCTTTTCAACCTTTATCTCACCCCCTACTGCTGTCTGTAATGCATCAGCATTTTTCAAACCATGTAAAATCAATTTCTTAAACGGCTCCCAATAACCACTTTCCATCTCTTGTTCAAGAGAATATGCTGCTGCTCTAAGTTCAAATGGTAAATCTTCAGCCTTTATAATTTCTTCAAAAAATTGATTATATTTCTGATATAACCCTATCTTTCCTTCTGTATGAAAAAATGCAACCATATCTTCAATGGCATCTGAACTAAAAGTAAATGATGCTGACGCAATTTTAAACGCTTTTGCAAATCTGTCACTTGATAATGTAACAGTTTTTCCATCATCATTTAACTTTAATTTTTCTTTTGCAAACAATTTTTTTATTAGTTCATCTTTTTCCTTATCTGTTTTTGCATCCATTATTTTTTCTAACAAAACATCGTCATCTATTTCTTTTATTTTAACCATGTTATTGTAATTCTTTATTACAGAATCTACATTTGAACACACAGCAAATTCATCAGATTTCTTTCCAATAAAGGAAGTCAAAAGCGTTTTATATTTTTTTATTCCGGGATAATCATTCTCCACATATGTTCCCGGATCCATCCAGCTTTTCAACTCGCCATTAAAAATCATACCATCTGCGTATAAAAGTCCTCTGGCAACTTTTCCTTTGGTTGTATTATTCAAATAATTACCAAATTGCCAACTGCCATACTGCTCATTATTTACCAAAGTCTGATATGCCCTTTGAGTAGAACTTGCATCCTGTACATACTCAATTCCTTCTTTGACATTATCAAATCCATATTGTGTGCATACGGAACTCATAAGCTGCATTTTTACATCATTTGGCAAATTCTTTTCTGAAATCGCTAAAAGCATTTTTTTGAATGTCTCATTGTCGGTTGAATATTTTTTGACAGCTTCTATGATAGAAGAAGACATCTCAACATATTTTTGATTTGGATATTTTTCTACAAATTTGTTCCACCCTTTGCAATTTTTATTATAATACACTGTCGTAACTATTCCTTCAAAAAAATCATCTGATCCATTCACCACATTCACCTCAGGTGCATCTCCTTCAAAAATCAACTCACTGATTTTTGATTTTCTCATACAATGTCCCTCAACATATTTTAAAGTATCAGGTAACACTAGTTTGTCTAAAGAATAGCACCACGCAAACGCTCCCCAACATAGCTTTTCTAATTTTTGTGACATGCGTAGATTGGATAACTGCTCACAATGTTCAAATGCATTCTGTTTTATTTCTGTCACAGAATCAGGTATATAAATATCTGTTACTCCACACCCCCAAAAACAGTATGATCCTATAGATGTGATTCCATTTTTGATAATTACTTTTTTTATTTGACTATTGTATCTATTCCACGGGGATTCATTTCTTAAAAACCAATAATCTTCTATCGCTCCTTTCCCCATAACCGTCAAAATTCCATCTTCTATTTTCCATTCTGCACTTGCCCCACATTTCCCATAATAACTGGTTTTTTCCTCTGCATTCACCGTTTTCCATAATACACCTACATCAATACTAGTAACAAACATTGATATAATAATCGCAATCGTCAACACTCTTCGTATTCTTTTTCTTTTCATCAAATCACTCTCCCATCTGTCTAGTCATAAAACATCGTTATACAATTATTATAGTCGCATTGCGACTATTTTTCAATATTATAAAACTAATTTCCTATAATTATATCATATTAAAAGTGAGGTTTATATATGGTATTTGAAAATATTAGGAATCTTCGTGAAGATAACGATAAAACCCAAACTGAATTAGCAGAATATCTTCATATAAAACAAACTACATATTCAAAATACGAACTAGGAAAAATCAACATTCCTATTGAAGTTTTCATTCAACTGGCAGATTACTATGATGTTTCCGTAGATTATTTACTTGGCAGAACCAAAAAGCGATAGCTATAGTTTTTTTCTATATCTACCGCTTTTTATTGTTTATGACGCTCGCTATTAAAAATCATAAACCCTTACATACATTCTAATACAAACACACTATATATTTTCCCACATTTACTGTACATTTTTTATGTTTGATATCTATATAATCCTAAATGGTATCTTCGACCTCTGTACAGAACTAAAATTAAGATAATAATATTTCATAAATATCTGTGCAGTATATCTCCCTAGCAACAACTCTCAAACTATCCCCTCTTTGTTTTTTATAATATCCTCTATTTCTTCCTCACCCAGCTCCACAATTTCCGCTATCTGCTCTGTCGTATAGCCTTTTTTATACATATTCATAACAACCTTTTCATTGTTCCTTTTCTCAGCTCTTGCCTCGCCTCTCGCTTCGCCCCTTGCCTCAGCTCTTTCTTCTATTCCTAAACTCAGATTACACATAACGCTCACATCCTCTCTCAACTCTGTATCAACTGGAATATTATACTCTTTCTCAAGAATATCAAACTTCTGATTTTTCTGTATTTCATTTGAAAGCAATGCACAAATCAAACGATGTAGTTCATATTTCTCATCTTTTTCCGGAAGTTCGTTTGTTATCCCTATCATCACAATGTTTAATAAATCAAGATTTCCTTTCCATTGATAAGTTTCTAGTATTTCATCTTTTGTAAGATGAATATGCGCCATACTGTTATTTCCCATATTCATGCAAACCCATATGCTGAATACCTGTTTTATATCATCATAGTTTGAATTTACAAAATCTCTTTCTTTTTGTGATGATATAAGTCTGCTAGCATAAAAGCTTCATATCCTTAAATTCAGCAACAGTTTTTACTAATATATTTGCTAGTATGCTTTTTTGTGCAAGCAATCTTTTTGCATAAGTATCATACTGTATTTTTGCATCTGCTGCGGTTATTGCATTTTTTATTTCGGTATTCATTTTACCCCCATTTTTGCACACATTTTTTGTATTAATCTTATTATAAACAAGGACTGCTTTGAAATCAACTGAATTTTTATAGAGTGTTGCCGATTACATTAATTAAAGGTACAGTTTTATATAAAAACAAAATTAAAAATAATCACCGTTTTATGATTATATTAAAAAATACCACAGAATAAACTATAAAATCGTCATATTCTATGGCATTTATTTTTTGAACTAAACCACTTAACTGTAATTTTCCTTATTTTTGAAAATGCTCCATAAACTTCTTCTCCATTTTCGTACATTGCGAATGAGCGAACTCTTATATAATATACTCTTTTGGGTTTAAATTACTTATTTTAATTTTATTGCTTGTCTTTTTTAAAGTTTTAACACCTTTAAATATCATCTTTTAATATGCTTTTATATTCCAACAATCTATTTCGAGTATTCAGGTAACTTTGTCCTCTCAAATAGTAACAATCACATCTCCACCACTTCGTCGACAACTCCCATTGTGGATTTTCTATGCGATACAAGCACTACCGTCTTATTTTTATCTTTTCCTTCTTCTTTTACCGTTTTCAATATAACTCCCTCATTGAGTGAATCGAGATTGCTGGTAGGTTCATCCATCAAAAGCAGTGGTGCATCATGAAGAAATGCCCTCGCAATTCCTATCCTCTGTTTTTCTCCGCCCGACAGGGTATCTCCAAGTTCACCGACCTGCGTATCATATCCGTTTGGCAGACTTATGATAAAATCGTGAAGTGATGCTTTTTTTGCCGCAGCAATGATTTCTTCCGTTGTCGCTCCAATTTTTGCAATGCCTATGTTTGCGGCTATCGTATCATGAAATATATCTGTTTCCTGTGTTACAAAGCTCTCATAATCCCTGAGTTTTTTTGTTGAAATCTCTTTTACATTCTTTCCTGAAATCTCAACTTCTCCACTGTCTGTATCCCAAAAACGCATCAGAAGTTTAAGTATTGTCGATTTGCCGCAGCCGCTCACTCCGTGAAGCCCTGTTATTTTTCCTTTTTTTATCTCCATACTAAAATTTTTGAGAATATTTTCATTTTCATATGCAAATGTTACATTCTTTAAAGCTGCTATCTGCTTGTTTTTTCTGTCAGCAGAATTTTCTGTTCTATTTTTGTCTAAAATTGTTTCTGTAACTTCTGCCATAACATTTTTTTCATCTGACATAAGTTTAGTATCTGACACTTGTTCACCGGTAAATTTTGTACTCTTATCACCATACACTGCTTTACTATCTGACGATTTGTCTTCCCATACTTCCTCTACCACAGGATTTTCTTCAATGACTGACAGCACCCTCTCACCGCTTGCAAGTGTCTGATTTAGATTGTTTGACAGACTTGCAAGTGCGACAACGGGACCAAATGACCCCATCATTGCCACTGTGCAGGTGACTACTGCGTCAAAACCAATCTCACCCTGTCGGTACATTTCTCCCATGAGAAAAAGCATCCCAAATGACGCAAGAAGTATGACAAAGTTTGTGACTGCACGATGTCTTTTCTCTTTTCCCATACCGTACTGTATGGTTTCTGAAAGTCCTCTGAGTGCACTAAGTACAAAGCTGTTTAATTCGCCGAACGAGGTTCTAAATTCCATTCCCGTCTGACCGCCACGCTTTCCATTCCAAAGCGGAATAAAAATTCCTACTATTATATATACTGCTGCCGCATAAACCGCCGCAACAGGGCTGTATCTTCCCATAAATATTACCATTACAGCCGATGTAAGCAATGCTATCATTATCGGAGATATTGTATGTGCATAAAATACCTCCAGCAGCTCTATATCCGTAGTTATGACTGATATAAGATTTCCCTTGTCTCTGCCCTCAAGTTTTGCAGGACATAATCTCCTGAGTGCCGCAAATACTTTATGCCTTATTATCGCAAGCAGTTTAAATGCAATAAAATGATTGCAATACTGCTCCGCATAATGAAGCACACCTCTCATGACTGCCGCCATTCCCATAATAATAAATAGTGTTTTTATGCTCATGTCTGAAAATACCGTTGCAGGCTCTCCAAGTCCTTTTAAAAGCACCTGACTTGCAAGTATCGTGAGAAAGATTGCACACAGATACCCCATAACACCAAGCAATATCGCAAGCAGCATTATATGAAGAAGCGGTGCAACAAGACCGATAAGCTGCCCCATTATTTTAATGGCGCTTCTTCTTTTTTTAACTGATTTCTCTACAGACATCGGCATCCTCCTTTCCGAATTCCTCCAATTTTCTCTGACTCTCAAAAAGCCTGAAATATTCTCCACTTTTTTTCATCAACTGCTCATGCGTACCACTTTCCGCTATCTCTCCGTCTTTAAGCATATAAATATTATCTGATGATATTACATTGAACAGACGGTGTGATATTAAAAGCACCGTTTTTGTTTTTGCAAGTTCGTGTATCGCATCCATTATCATGCCCTCACTCTCGGCATCAATATTTGAGGCAGCCTCATCAAATATATACATCTCGCTATCATGCAAAATCGCTCTTGCAATACAAAGCCTCTGACACTGACCGCCTGAAAGATTATCGCCCTTTTCAGCAATCTCCATATCAAGTCCGCCGTTCTCGCTCACAAAATCCCAGAGATTAACCTTTATCAAAACCGCTTTAAGTTTCTCATCGTCTGCACCTAAATCAGCCATGATAAGATTTTCCCTCACCGTCCCCTTAAAAAGATAACTGTTATGTCTCACAACTGTCACATGACGCATCAGTTCACTCTCCGCTATATCTCCTATCGGAACACCGCTGAGCGTGAGTCTGCCGTTAAATTTTTTATTCTTTCCTGAAATAAGTCCCGCTATCGTGCTTTTTCCGCAGCCCGACTCACCGACGAGCGATACGAATGAACCCGGTGAAATATCAAACGATACATCATTTAAAATCTTTCGGTCACTGTTGTATGAAAAATTTACATCCTCAAAACGCACTGACAGATTTTTAAGCTGTTCTTTAGTAAATATGACTTTTCCTGTCTTATCTTCCTCTAAATCAAGAAGTCCGAAAATCTTGTCACTCGCCGCCATTCCGTTCATTGCGATATGAAAAAATGAACCGAGAAGTCTCAGCGATATAAAAAATTCACTTGCTAAAAGTACAATGCAAAGCGTCTGTTCAAGTGTTATATTTCCTTTTAAAAACTCACTTAAAGCCACTATCATTCCGACTACCGCCCCGCCGTACGCAACGATATCCATCACGCTTGTTGAATTAAGCTGCATTGTCAGAACTTTCATCGTAATCTTCCTGAACTCTGCTGCCTCCTCGGAAGTAGCTATTTTTTCATTGTAGGACACACCGAGTTTTAACAGTTTTTCATAAATTTTATCCCTCAAAATACATTTCACATCAACACTCGCTCTATACGAAGCTCCCGCCTCCATCTTGTCACATAAAAAACGCACAACAAGAACCGCCGCAAACACGCAGGCACACTTAACAATATCACCCGACGCTACTTATCTTGTAACTCTTTTCATTTAATATCTTAGCTATCGACGATACATTTTTTTCTCGTCAACATTGTCGCAGAGTGCCATAAGCACCTGATTTTTTAAAACTTCACTATCATCATTCATGGTTCTTTATAAATCCCCTTTCCATTTTTTAATGTTTAGGTGTTTGTCAAACTACTTATAGGCTATGTTAATTGTGCAAATGCCTATAATGTTTTATGTATTTACTAAGGGTCAAAAGCAGATAACAATGTATGTTTACATACAAATTGCTATTTGATGGGCAAAATACCTTTTTACCCCAACATCATTATATTTTAGCATGAAATAATTTTCCGATTAACCATGACTGATGAATAAAATTTATCAAAAAGCAGATATTTCTGTCACACTGACAGATTTATACTTGCCGCAACTTCCGTCTGTCCTCCTTCACTTTGCTCTGCCGAAATCATAGTCTGCTCTGTGGCAAGTTTTGAAGTATCTGTAATTGCCTGTGTCATATCAATGCCAATTCCCGCTCCCTGACTCTGTGCCATCATGATACCAAGATCTCCGCCGCCTCGTTTCCAGATTTCAATCTTTTCTTTGAGATAAGTCATATCCGCATCGAGCATTTTATTATTTTCCTCACCTCTGTGAGCCAGTTTTTCTTTTTGCTCCTGTTTCCTTATCTCCTCCTCAATCTCGTTAAGTTCTTTCTGCTGCCAGACTCTTATTTTTTCTTCAGAAATCCTCATAACAACATCTTTCTTTGATGAAATATATTTATCATCATCCCTTTTGTTCATAACTTCCTGCTTGATATTTGCAAGTTTCTTTTTAGCAACGGCTATCATTTTCTTTGCATGGGAAATCGCAATATTAATCTCATCATCATCGTAATTTCCGCTTGCCGCCTTTCTCTTAAGAGCCGCAAGATTTGAACTTGCACTAGAAACGGCATTACTCGCCTGCGAAACACTTTTTGCACTCCGAATACTTGACGATACCTTTTTATAGCTGTAATTTAAAACTTTCTTTGTTTTCGTCTCTGTTTTTTTGATATTCTTCTGAGTCTCTTTCATCCTGTCAAGCATATCTTTCAGACTCTCAAGCTGTTTTTCAAACTTTTCGTATTCCTCTTCCTTTTTACTTTTCTGTGACTCCTTATCCGAAGCTTCACTAATCAAAACACTGTTCTCATTATCTTCACTGTTTTCAATGCCGTTCTTATTCTTTCCTGCTGCCGTTTTATTTACTTTATCAGAAACATCATCCATATTTTCAGCCTTTTCATTACCCTCACTAAGTTCAAGCATAACACCGTCATCTTCCGTCAGATATGTACTTTTATCTCCGGTTCCCGCCCTGTTTACCGAAATTCCTATTCCATTCTCAGTTCTAATATCAACCCCGGAACTTTTCACACTGTCATCCCTTTTAGCACTGCTGTATCTTCCGGCGGTCGATACATTTTTCTTTCGCTTTGCATTATCCGTCCTGCTGCTCTTTGTTCCATGCCCAATCTGTTTACCCCCTGCCTGAAACAGCGAACCACTGTTAATTACAACTGCCATAAAACTCCCTCCTAAACTTGAGCCTTTTTTCTTTGACTCATTTTTTAATAATTCATTTGACACTGTCAGTCCGTCTGTATATCTATAACTCACCGTTCATCTCTGTTGTGCAACCGATAATTTATGACAATTCAGTCTTTCATATCTTAAATTTTTAATTTTATAAGCAGACTGCAGTCGTTGCTTCACAACTTATCTTTATAACTCATTTAAATTTATATCGGCAGTTTTTAATAAGTATCTACAGTTTTATTTAGTTCTCATGAAATTTCCCACAATTTCTCAACATCAATTAACAGCAATTCAACCATATTTCCACTTATTTTCCACATTGATTTTGCAAGTTATCCACAAGTTATCCACAAATTGTGCATAAATCCTATTTCCAATCTCTTTTCTTGACTTTCGGGCATAGCAATGTTAAAATCTTTTTTGAACATATGTTCATATTAGGCTTTTACAAAACTTACCACCATAAAAACAGGCATTTACAATACTTATATTATCCATAATTTAAGCGGCTATTTGCAATCCTCTCTGCTGCCTCCTCATAACACAGCCAGTTTTGCTATCGCCTAAAAATAAAGCACTTGAAAGGAACTGCTGCCTATGAAAAGAAACAGAAGTATTTTAAAAATTATTACATACACCTTATACATTATCATTTCATTTGTAATTTTAATATTTATCCTATATTATAGTAAAAATAAAGAAATAAAATTTATCCTTAGTTCCATCGGCATATGGTTTTTATTCTTCCTGTTCTGCGTCTATAAAATATGCAGGGCAAGAAAGCGTGCAGGCTTTTTTGAAAAGGGCATATATGACGCTGTTGATTTTGACGATATGGACGGTTTTGAATTTGAAGACCTTACCTGTGATATTCTTGTTGCCAACGGCTTTGAGATTGCTGAGAGCACACAGAACAGCGGTGATTTTGGTGTTGATGTTATCGCCGAGAGAGACGGTGTTGTTTATGCGATACAGTGTAAAAGATACCACGGTCCTGTAGGCATTGATGCCGTGCAGCAGGTTTATGCCGGGCGTGATTTCTATGAATGTAATGTTGCCGTTGTTTTGACAAACAGCTATTTTTCAAGAGCAGCACAGAGACTTGCCGACAAAATTGGAGTTGTACTTTGGGACAGGGATATGTTTAAAGAATTATTATGATGGAGAAATTTATGAACACCATTAAAATATCAGTCAGAAACCTTGTCGAGTTTATATTAAGAAGCGGCGACCTCACGACCTCATCAGGTCTTAAAGACCCGGATGCCATGCAGGAGGGTGCCCGCATCCACAAAAAAATACAGCGAAAAATGAAAGCAGGCTATCAGGCTGAAGCGGCACTATCTCTCACCGTTCCCATAAATTATGACGGCATTGATTTTGAAATATGTGTGGAGGGGCGTGCTGACGGTATTTTTACGGATGATACAGGTTATAATATCGACGAGATTAAAGGTGTTTACAGAGAACTGGCATCTCTTGAAAATCCTGTTGAAGTCCACAGGGCACAGGCACTCTGTTACGGTTATATATGGGCATCAACCCATAAGCTTGACAGCATCGGAATACAGATGACTTATTGTCATATTCCGACCGAAGAAATCAAACGCTTTAATGAATATATTGATTTTGAAACGCTTGAAAAATGGTTTTATGATCTTCTCCACGAATATGCAAAATGGGCATCGTGGGAAATAAAATGGCATGAAAAGCGAAATCTTTCAATTAAAAATATTGAATTTCCTTTTGAATACCGTCCCGGACAGAACACTCTTGTCAAAGGGGTTTATCAGACTATTCTCAGGAAAAAAAGACTTTATATAGAAGCTCCTACAGGTGTCGGCAAGACGATTTCCACTGTATTTCCCGCTGTCAAGGCAATGGGAGAAAACTTAAGCGAAAAGATTTTTTATCTCACGGCAAAGACTATTACAAGAACAGTGGCACAAGATGCATTTAACATATTGACAGAAAATGGCTTACATCTAAAATATGTCACTCTCACCGCTAAAGAAAAAATATGTATTCTTGACAAACCCGTGTGCAATCCCGGTTCATGTCCCCGTGCACTAGGACACTTTGACAGAGTCAATGATGCAGTTTTTGATGTTATAACACACGAAGAACATATCACACGGGAAATCGTGACCGAATATGCCGAAAAGCACAATGTCTGCCCGTTCGAGATGTGTCTTGACATATCCACATGGGTAGATGCCGTTATCGGTGACTACAATTATGCTTTTGACCCAAATGCCTGTCTTAAGCGTTTTTTTGGTACAGAAGCATCATCAAACGATTACATTTTTCTTATTGACGAGGCTCACAATCTCGTTGACAGAGCAAGAGAAATGTACTCTGCAACACTTATAAAAGAAGAATTTTTAGCTGTGAAAAAACTCACCGGATTTATGAGTAAAAAAATCACAAATGCACTTGAACGCTGCAACAAATCACTTCTCGCACTCAAAAGAGACTGTGATGTACTTACGGAATGGGATATTCTTAACATAGAAGATTTCGTCATCAGACTCATGCAGCTTGCAAATTATCTTGATGAATATCTTCAAGACTCACGCAACAATAAACATGGTTCAAAAAATATCAACGGTCAGATAAATTTTATGGAATTTGATGGTGTGGACAACAGCGAACTTATTCCCGATACAAGAGAGCGACTGCTTGATTTCTATTTTTCCGTCAGGTCTTTTTTGAACACATACGAATTGCTTGATGAAAAATATATTATATACTCGGACTACTCGGATGAGGGTAATTTCAGACTTCATTTGCAATGTATGGACCCATCTACCAACCTTGATAATTATCTTAAAAAAGGAAGATGCGGAATATTTTTCTCTGCAACATTTCTTCCTATTAAATACTATATGGAACAGCTCGCAGGCGGAACAGATGACTATGCCGTCTATGCCCCGTCACCTTTTCTCCCTGAAAACAGACTTATAATGATAGGGCGTGATGTAAGCACCAAATATACAAGGCGTGGTCCAGCGGAGTACAAAAAGATTGCCGACTACATCACAGACTTTGTATCAGCAAAAACGGGAAACTATCTTATATTTTTCTCGTCATATAAAATGATAGATGATGTTCTGCCGTTTGTGGAGGAAAATTTCTCCCTACAACAGACTGACACTTACAACAACGAAAAAAACACAACACCTCGTATATTTATACAATCACCGTCAATGAACGAACAGCAGCGTGAGGAATTTTTGGAGAATTTCAAGGCAAATCCCACAAACACAACACTTGGTTTCTGTGTCATGGGTGGGATATTCGGCGAGGGCATAGATTTAAAAAACAGCAGACTTATCGGTGCAGTCATTGTAGGCACAGGGCTTCCAATGGTCTGCACTGAAAATGAGCTTTTTAAGGATTATTTTGACAGAGAAGATAAATCCGGATTTGACTATTCTTACCGATATCCCGGCATGAATAAGGTCTTGCAGTCAGCAGGCAGGGTTATCAGAACCGACACCGACATAGGTGCGATACTTTTACTTGATGAAAGATTTATGCAAATGTCGTACCAGAAATTATTTCCTAAAGAATGGTATCCTTATGAGGTTGTGACTAAAAATAATATGAGGGAACGGGTAAAGAAATTTTGGGAAAAGTAAAAGGTTAGGCGGAAAGATAATAGCCTGCCGAAAGCATTATGATGAATAAATACCCCGGCAGACATGCGTATATTTACAAAAGTGGCAAGGTATATTGCATAGAATAAAAAATCATATCTTTTGATATTCCCTTGACATATATAAAAAAAAGAATTACTATATATACATAACTTGCTACTGTTTAACACACAGTAGCAACTATATATAACATTTTAAAATTATCTATATAATAAATAATTTTAAGCATATTAATAGACTACTACAGAAAGGAGCTTTCTATGTCTAAATTTAATTCAGAAAATAAATTCATTAAAAATTTAAGATTTCACTTATCTTTTTATTTTAATGATATTGATATTTCAAATATTATAAGTGATTATGAAGAATGGTTTGAAAATGAAAAACTGCATGGAAAAACAGAAAAAGAAATTTGCAATTCTTTGCAAAATCCAGTAACCATAACCCAAAAATTACATTCAGAATTTCCACAAAAACACTTATTTACAAATAATACAACAATACAAATGCTTTTAATTATAATAATACATTTTTTGTCTAATGTATTATGTTTAAATATATGTAATAAATATACATCAAACTTCTTAGCATATTCACTTTTAATTAATTTTTTACTTTTTATAATACCTATATTTTTTATAAAAGCAGAAGATAAGAATATTATAAAAACAACATATTTTAGTATAATAAATAACATATTTTTATTTGGAATTGATGTATCAATTGTTTTATTACAAAACTTTTTTTTACCAAATTTGAGATTTCATAATTCTGGCAAAATATGTACTTATATTATAACTTTAATTTCGCTTATTTTGTTTCTTATAAACATATACTTTTGTTTCAATAAGCTTTACAAAAATAAGTTCTTTGGAATTATTACAATTTTTCATATTTGCACCGAAATAACACTACTACTATATTGTGAAAATCAATTACATATGTTATCTGATACAATTTCTGAATTTAGACTTTTAATGTTCGGAAATATATGTATATATTTTGAATTATTATTGTTATGTATTATCTTCTATATATTAAATTTAAAATTAAAGGAGAAATAATGGACTCACAGTTAAAACGAGGAATTTTAACCATATGCATTCTTCAATTATTAACTACAAAAGATGCATATGGTTATGATATCATAAAATTTTTGCAGAATTATTTCTATGATACAGAAGAGAGTACATTTTATGCAATATTACGAAGATTAAATAAAGATGGACTAACAGATATATATTATATAGAATCTCCACACGGTCCTAAAAGAAAATATTACAAAATTACAAACACAGGAAAAGAAAAACTAAATAATTATCTATCTTCATGGCATGAAATAGAGCGGATTTTTTCAGACATAGGTATATTATAGAGATTTAATAACATAAACTACAATGGAGGATTTTAAAATGAAAAACAAAAATATTCTAATAAGTATGATTATCATTTTTTGTATTATTGTTAATAATAATACGGTAGCATCAGCAGCTACAACATCACATAATGACCAATACTCAACATACTATATAAAATATGATAACGATAATTTACTAGACAACGCCACCATAATATCTTCAGAATCTTATAGCGAAAATAACAGAAAAATAACAACCACAGTATATAAAAATATTGATGGCACCTTAATAACTGATACACTAAATACCCCCGTTAAAGTAACATCAATTGTTGCACCATTATCTTTAAAGGGTACAGATACTGCTACAAGGACACGCACAATCTCTAATTGGGGAAGCATAACTATTAAAGCAAGCTTCAAATGGTATACAAAAGGTTTTTTTAGTTATGTAAAATGTACAGGCATGAGTGTATCTCGCTCTTTAAAACCCAATGTTCGTGTAAACAAGTGGGAACGTAGCTACACCTCTGATTATGTTAAAATTGGCAAAGCAACTGCTAAAGTAACATATTACTTTTATAATTCAAAAATTCCTGTTCAACATCAAAATGGCACATTTAAAATTACATGTTCTGATTCAGGTACAATCAGTGACAATGACTAATAATTAATATATAATTAAGCTCTATAATATATATTAACTGTACCTTAACGATATAAAATCGCTAAGGTACAGCTCTGCTTTTTTATTCTTCTATAAAATTTCTATTTTTGAATTACTATTTTTAGTTTTCAACTATTCAAGAATGATGCCCTAGATATCATACATTCTAAATCAAAACAATATCTAACCTTAGATTGATTATCTTTGGATGTAGCTTCATATTACAAAACTAAACTGAACCCCCATCTGTTAATCCCCCTCATCTGTTGAAAATATACCTATAAAATCAATGGAATCAGATGATTGGAAACCATCACAAAAAATGCTTGATTTCATGGAGAAAATAAACAATGAATGATTTCACATTTACCGCCAATGGATTTAAAGACTATTATATTGGCAAATGCAAGATAAAAAAACATTGAAAAAGATAAATTCATTATTTGAAGATATAAAAAGAAATGGCACATTAAATGGTATAGGCAAACCTGAAAAGTTAAAAAACAGACTTGAGTATTCAAGAAGAATATATGATGCCAACCGCCTTGTATATGTAATAGACGAATTACAAAACATAAAGATAATAGCCTGCCGAGGACATTATGATGAATAAATAACCCGGCAGGCATGATAATACCTATCTGCATTCAATCAATCTACGAACGATAATCTCCGTTAATCTTAACATAATCATAAGTGAGGTCACAGCCCCATGCTTTCGCACTCGCATCTCCCTGTCCGAGGTCAATATCTATAAATACCTCGTCCCTTGCAAGTATCTTTGCGGCTTCGTCCTCTGAGAACTCAACACCTGCTCCATTTTCGCATACTTTCACACTTCCGACTTCTGAGCGAAGTGATACACTGACTTTTGCAATATCAAAGTCAGCTTCTGCATAACCGATTGCACAGAGTATTCTTCCCCAATTTGCGTCCTCACCAAACATTGCACACTTAAACAATGGGCTTCTGATAACACTCTTTGCTACGATTATTGCTGTTTCAATATCGGGTGCTCCCCCGCAGGTACATTCAAGAAGTTTTGATGCTCCCTCTCCGTCTGATGCAAGCATCTTTGTCATATTCGACATTACGATATAAAGAGCCTGTTTGAATTTATCATACTCCTCACCTTCGGCTGTGATTTCTTTATTTCCGGCAAGACCATTTGCCATTACGCTTACCATATCATTTGTGGATGTATCACCGTCAATGCTGAGACAGTTGTATGTAACCTTTACTATATCGCTGAGTGCTTTCTGAACCATCTCTGTTGTAACCGCAACATCTGTTGTAACAAAGTTAAGCGTTGTTGCCATGTTTGGATGAATCATTCCGCTTCCCTTTGCCATGCCGCCGAGATGACACACCTTTCCGTCTATCTCAAACTCTACCGCAACTTCCTTACGAATGGTATCCGTTGTCATTATCGCATCTGCTGCCGCCGTATGACCGTCTGTTGTCATTCCGTCAACAAGTTTCTGCATATAATCTTCAAAAGGTTTTACTGAAAGTCTCTGTCCGATAACACCTGTTGAAGCAACGATTACTTCCTCCGGTTTGATTCCCACGGCATCTGCAAGAAGATTTGAAACTTTTTCAGCAATCTCCTCGCCGTCAGCATTACAGGTATTTGCATTTTTTGAATTAACGATAACAGCCTTTGCCTTACCGCCACTTTTTTCAAGGTGTTTTTTAGTAACAATGATAGGTGCACCTTTTACTTTATTCTGAGTGTAGACACCAGCCGCATTGCATTCCGTCTCACTATAAACAACACCAAGGTCAAACTTTTCCTTAACCGGATTTATTCCACAGTTAAGTCCGTTTGCAACAAATCCTTTGGCAGCACACACACCACCCTCAATATATTTGTATCCGTCAAAAATCTCTTTAGTCATGTCGAGCCTCCTGTTTTTTATTATTAAACACTTTCTCTGAAGATAATGCCTTTTCATGAACCACACACAAAGCTAAAACTTCGCAGTTTTCTGTTTACAAGTGTTTTTTTATTATTTATTTGTTGTACTATGTACTTTCAACATCTTAACTCTTTTTTGAGATTTTCACAATACTTACTTTCTATAAGGCTTTTTCCATCTATTACCGCCCACACCCATCTACATCTGACAGCTTCTATTTTTCTTTTAAATTTTTAATTTTTATTGTAACTTTGCCGTCTTTTTCAAGCTTTTTAAGTTCATCCTCTGTCAATTTTACCTGTTTCCCATTTACATAATATGTCGCAGTTCCATCGGCATATGCAGTGCATGAAACTGAATCACCCTCTGCATATTCTTCGACATCATTTATTTCAACTGCAACCTTTGATTTTTTATCTTCTTCTGATGTCTTACTTATATCTGTTTTCGCCTGTGCTTTATTATCATTATCATCAGCTTTTTTTACTTCACCGGATTTCTTTAATTCGTCAGTTGCAACGGACTGTTTTTTGCCTGATACCTGCTCCGTTCTTATCTCTCCTTTACTATTTGCTTCTGTGAAAGCCTGAGCAATGCCGTTCTGCGTAAATACTGTCACAGCTCCTGCAAGTATAACTGCTGCTCCTAATGCTCCGATTGTTGTTGTTTTCTTAAATTTCATAATAGCCACTATCCTTTCTTTTATTGAATTCTTTCCAAAACCATTGGCAAAGAATGATAATTTATACTGTTTTTCCGCAAGGTTCAAAAGCACCATTGCATATTCTTTCCTGAAATCTTCACCGCATCTCAAAATCACCTGTTCATCACAAGCCATTTCAATATCACGGTTGATAAAAACATACATCAGCCATACAAGAGGATTGAACCAATGAATACAGACTGCAAAAACTGCTGCCAGTTTCCAAATGTTATCCGCATATTTTATATGAACACTTTCGTGCATCAACACATATTTTATTTCATTATCCTCATTAGAAAATACTCCGTCCGATTTCTTTAATTTCACAAATATTTTTGGAAATATTATCTCCGGATGTATAATTCCAAATGTTATCGGTGTTGCCGTCATATCAGAAACATAAAGTTTTACATATTTCGGCAAAATTTTCATCTGTCTGATGTTCTGCTCAAATTCCTCCTGTAATGGTAATGCAACTTTAAACTTTTTGTACTCCCTATAATATGAAACTGCAAAAAACACAATTAAAACAACTGCCACAAGTCCCCACCCTGTCAACACTAAATTTATATTGTTATTTTCAGAATACAGATTTTGCGGCTTTGACATCACTGATGCCCCTGCTGCATAATATATTCTGGACTTATTTTCACTTCCAAAAAGCCCACCCAAAATATTTTTTGCACCTCTGACCATTCCAATGAAAGGCTTTGCAATACCAAATGTTATCGGAAGATTAATCGGTATTATCAAACGAAGCAAAACAATTTTCCACATTGTTACGATAAATCTCTTTGAGAAATAATTTCCGGTAATTTTTTCTAATATAATCGTAAGTACAATAAGCACTCCTGCCGAAACACTCATGTCTATAAGCATTTAAACACCTCACTTCATTTGATTTACCATATCCTTTAACTGCTCCAGTTCTTCCGCCGTTAAACTGTTCTCAGACAACATTGCTGCAAAAAAATTCTTTTTTGACCCTTCAAACATACGGTCTATAAGTTCCTCTGTCTCATATTCCTGTGCATCTTTCTTTGAAATAAGTGCCCTGCATCTGAATTTTGGTTCAAATCTTTCAACAGCACCTTTTTCAATACATTTTTTAATAACTGTATATGTGGTATTTCTATTCCACCCTATTTCTTCTTTTAAAATCTTTGCTATATGTCCTGCTGTCAATTCACCCTCTTTCCATAAAATTTCCATAACTTTCAGTTCTGAATCATAAAGCTTTATTCCCATGGTAATTCCTCCCTGTATTTTCAGTTTAAAAAATGACTATTGCAATAGTTATTACACATTTATACTATCACGATAGTCATTTTCAGTCAATATTATTTTTGTGTTAATTCTGTGAACAATTACATACAACTGCATAGATTATTATTTCTTGTACTTTCCAACCAGCCGTTTCCCCTGACCGCTCAAACTTGAAGTTATTCATTTAATTCAGCCTCAATATCTTCAATGGTAGGCATACTACCTTTGAACTCTTCTGGTATAAGTTTTGATAATTCATAACTAGAAATACCAAGTGGTTGGCTAGTAGATTCTAATGCATACTGGGCTTCTACTTTATCCATATCTTTACAAATCAGAAGTCCCAAAGTAGGGTTATCAGCTTCTGTTTTCATCTGATGATTAACAGCCACAACATAAGTTCCCAATTGACCTGCGTAAGAAGAATCAAATTTTCCTGTCTTTATTTCTACAACAACATAGCAATGCCTTTGCGTATTGTAAAATAACATGTCTATAAATTTTTCAGTATCTCCTACCTCAATTCTCACTTCTCTCCCCATATAAGCAAAGCCTGTACCTAACTCCATAAGGAAATTATTAACTTTCTCTATAAGCGCATCCTTTAGTTCCTTTTCATCATACCGCTCACGCAAAGTCAAAAAATCAAAATTATATGGATCCTTTGTAATTGCTTGTGCTAAATCGCTCTGTTCAATCGGAAGTGTATTAGAAAAGTTAGTTATTGCTTTGCCCTGGTGTTCATACAAGTCCGTTCCTAAAAAGTTTAATAAAACATCTCTTGACCAATTGTTTTCAATAGTTTTTCTGATATAAAACAATGCCTTTGCAGAATTTCCTTTGCATTTATCAAGTATTATTTTGTTATGTCCCCATGGAATTCTAAAAATGATTTGTAAATCATCCCCAACTTGGGGACGATTTGCATCTGTAATCAATTCGTCCTCAACCTGAGGACAAATCACTGCGTCAGGATACATCTCATAAAAGTATCTCATATATTTCAAATTAGTTGGAGAAAATGATTTCACATCTGGCAAAATGGATTTCAAATCGTCACTCACCGTTTTATAGAAGCCCATTCCATATCCGAATTGTTCACTCATAGATGAAATGCCCTTACCAAGTTTCCAATAAAATCTTAGCATCTCATCATTTATCTTCATAGAAGCCCTAATTTGGCTTTTTCTAAAATCAGTGGATATTCCGGCAATCCACTCCTTATATTCATTGTCAGCCTTAATCAACTCACTCATATATAATCCTTTCTAATGTGTCAGTTCGACACCTACAGATTTTCACTTTGCTCAACTTTTCTGCAAACCGGAATTTCCTATTATTTTAGAGTGATAAACACAAGCCCGAACCAAGAACTCATCACTATCGGTCGAAGCCTATATCACTGCCATATCTTTTGCAAAAGAAAAGGGCAATTCGTCGGGGACTTTTTGTGTTCCTCGTTCAAATTATCCGTTGTAAATATATCACGCCTTAAAAATGAATTCAATCCAGTCATTGTCACATTAAACGATCAATTTGTCATATGGTTTTCAATTGAAAACTTCCTCAATTACATCATTTCTAATAAATACGTTCTCAGGTGCCCCTATTAGCTGGTAAAATACCGATTCAGGAAAATAGCCTTGTGATTTAATGTAAGAATCAAAATAATCACCTATTCCATCTTCATAAGCTATTTCTCTCAATATATTAATCGTATCTTCATAAGCATGAGTACATCTCAATCTTCCAACAGATTTATTCATTTTAAATTCTTCTTGTGGCAATGAGCCATCTTTTCTTCTGGTATTTGCCCATACTTCTAACTTAGATATTCCTCCAGTTGTTGAAGCAATAACTTCATGAATAGGGTTCGTACAAACAACATGACACCATATCTCGTCCAATGTACGCATCTCACTCCAACCTTTTCTCACTTCCAAAATTTCAGTAAATAATCTTACAATAAGAATTGCATTTCTAGTAACATCAACGGGAATAAATGTGCCCAACACTGTTATTGCACCAGCACGAAGTACAAGATCACCAACTGTTACAGCCCCTCTACCTCGTGGCATTACATGGCAAGCACTTAGTAATACTACTGGTGGGATATAGAAATCGCTATCATTCATCATCCAAACATCATCTCCAACAACAATTCCTGCCATATTAGAATTAATATCATAACTTCCATGTGCCGATATTAATAATACATCAGCATCCTTGTTACTATTGAGCATTTTCTTAAATTCTGAAACAGATGATATTTCATAAGCTTTAACTTCAAAAGAGTTTTCCTTTTGTGCCATGTCTTTCAGCGATACAGATAATCCATCACACATACTTCTAATTCTATCATTTTTTGAAATACACTCTGCAATTATCAGTTTAATCCTTTTCCCCCAATACACCTGCCTTTCTTTTGTCATTTCATACTGAAATGCTCTTGTTAATGGTGTAAGTGGTCTGTACGAAATTGGCTTAATACAACATAATGGTGCTGAACAATCTGGTAATATAGCCAATCCAATTGGGAAATCCGAAAATGCAATTATATGAGAAATATGATTTATTATATCTATCGGGTTATCTCCCAATACCTGTGTCATATCTTTTCCAAGTTTTCTCAATATTCTCCACACATAGTTGCAATTTATATTTCTCGAGTTTTTACAATGTTCTTCTAAACTAGCCAAGTCTGTATACATACTCTGAGGAACACAATCTAATTCAAGATAGATTGCTTTTTTTGCAGTTGCCCTATGAATTCCTAAACTCTGAATAACTTCATTTTCAGCAATTGTAAGTTTATCAGACCTATTTAATCGATTATATTGATATTTCGTGGTTCCAGGGAAAGTAATAACCATGGGAAGTTGTCTAAATAATTTAGACTCTCTTACAATCTTTTCAGTTCTTACTTTAAGCCCCTTATCAGCATTACAAATCTCTAATACTCTTCTCGTCATAGCCAACATATATTTATTGCAATTGTGCTTACTGGTTATTTCCTTGATATCCTGTACTAGCTGATTCGTATAACCAAATTGATTTGCTAATGGAATTAATGGTATTATTTTCCTTTCAGATTCATTCATTAAGCGAAAGGATGAATCTATTAAACACATCTCTGTTTCTTTTTCCATACTGTGATATTGTGTAGCTAATTGTTTCCAATGTTCATGTAATAAATCTGAAGTAAGACTTGAAATATTCACTAATCCTATTCTAGTCTTTACATTTTTATACTTATTTTGCACAGATGATAAAACATCATCTTCACAAATAATTAATGTTACATCGTCTATCAGTAATGGTAGTTTATTATCAATATCTTCATTATCATAAAACGGAAGTATAATAATGTTATGTGCTTCGTCATGAGAATGAAGAATCAATTCAATATCACAAGAACTTGTATCAAAAGCATTTCTAGGTAAATGCATAATATACCAGATAGCAGGTATTATACCATTTAGTTCATCATCCCATATATGCATTGTTTGACCATATGAAAAATCAAGCATATTGGAAATATTAATTATTGGATTGTAGTTTTCTACATAATTCGATTTTGCATGAAAAATAACAACATATTTGTATTGTACTGCCTTTATATATTCTAATCCATTCATTATCAGTTTTCGCTTTCCTCCATATATAATTCAATTTTTATGTTCCCCATAATGTTAATACAGAAGCAAATCACCGCTAAATATCAATAATGTTCCCCACAATACAATAACAAAAATATATTTGAATTCTATTCTTCCACAGGGTTCAAAGTTTCTGTTCCATATAAAATAAATTTATTTGGATTTACCCAATCGCCATACAACAATTGTTTCTCTGCTGCTAAGATAATTCCTTCTTCTATCTCTACTTCCCTAATTACTTCAAAACCATTTTTTCTCCAAAAATGATTTGATTGAGGATTATCCTTATCTATTCCCAACTGGCATTTCTGAAACCCTTGCTCAGATAAATATTCAAGTGATTCAGAAACTATTTTACTACCAATCCCGTTCCCTTGTAATTCACAATCCATCATAAAAAAGCCAATATATACATAATCACAAGCTGGATATCCATCTACTAAATCCATTACTGCAACTAATTTATCATTATCAAAAAACCCAATATAATACTTTTGTTCGATTAGAATACCCGGAGGAGCAATTTCTATGTCCTTCTCTATCAGCTCAATAGAAGGTTCTTTTCCACAATATTCATAATACTGTGTATTTCTCTTGCAAAATGCATAAATCATTTGTACATCATCTAAATTAAGTTTTCTTACAGTATATCTTTTAGAAAGCTTTTTTATATCTATTTCTTTCACTATATCACCTCCACAAATTGTTAAGGAAACAATCGGAGTTGGTGTAAACGAAAAAGCAGTCTTGCGGTTT
>ERZ1106943.673-NODE-673-length-42031-cov-3.505598_pt1 | contig 42031 bp, 36 predicted proteins | sample MGYA00403671_ERZ1106943 | MGnify/ENA primary metagenome ERZ1106943 (study PRJEB35170, sample SAMEA104062427) | human gut metagenome | biome: human gut; feature: human-associated habitat; material: faeces | place: Denmark | collected 2012-06-14 ...
ATAATGCTCGATGAGTGCATGCAAGCATTAAATGTCCAAAAGGACAAGCTTTACTTTGACGGTACATTGGGTGGCGGCGGTCACAGTAGCGAAATTTTGAGACTTGGCGGCTTGTTGATAGGTACGGACAGAGACGATGACGCAATTAACGAGTGCGAAAAACGCTTTGCCCCGTATCAAGGCAGGTTTAAGCTTTTTAGGACAAACTTCAAAAATGCCGCTGCGGTTTTGGATGAAGCATCCGTTTCTCAAATAGACGGTGCGCTTCTCGACCTCGGCATCAGTTCGCACCAGGTGGACTGCGCAGAAAGAGGCTTTTCTTACAGATTCGATGCGCCGTTGGACATGCGTATGGATAGGACGCAGTTGCTTACTGCCGAAATGGTAGTAAACGATTACGACGAAAAAGACCTGCTGAGGTTGCTATTCGAGTATGGCGAAGAAAAGTTTGCAAAGAGAATAGTACAAAATATCCTTAAAAGTCGTAGCGTAAAGAGAATTGAAACGACCGGTGAACTTTCGGAGATAGTTAAACGCAGCGTACCCGGTTTTACAAAAGGCAACCCTTGTAAAAAAACGTTTCAAGCAATTCGCATCGAAGTTAACAACGAACTTAGAGGCTTGGACAAAGCGGTAAAGGATATTTTTGCAAGGCTCAAAAGCGGAGGAAGGCTGGCAATTATAACCTTTCATTCGCTGGAAGATAGGATAGTTAAACAAACTTTTAGGCTATTGAGTACTGATTGTATATGCGATAAGTCGTTGCCTGTATGCGTTTGCGGGCATAAGGCGGAAGGCATAGCATTTACAAAAATCAAACCGTCGGACAAGGAACTCGAAGAAAATCCTCGCAGCGCAAGTGCGACTTTGAGAGTGATAGAAAAATTGTAATATATAAAAGGAGAACAACGTATAATGGTAACGGTCAAAAGAAAAGTAAATAACGAAACCGAAAGATATGGCGGATATGCTTCTACCACTTTAGAGGTAAAAGAGCCGGGACAATCGTTTAACGATGCGCAGGTGAGAGATGCGGAAACTTTCAATTATACGAGTGCCGCTCCTACAATAAAAGTAAAGTCGCCTTCGCAAGAAGAATTTATGCCTAAAATCAGAGAGGAGCATAAAGCGGAAGAAGCATCCGAAACAAGAAAAAGACTTAGCAGCAAAACTAAAGTTATGTTAGGAGTATATCTTGCCGTCGTATTGCTTATTTCGTCGTTAGTTATAGCAACGGGCATAACCCTTACTACAAAAGCTGCAAAGATTAACGATTTGGAAAATCAAGTGAAAGCGCTTAACGACACTATTTCGCAGCAAGTCACTCAGATGGAGATACTTTCCGATGAAAACGCATTGCTTGGCAGAGCTTATGAAAACGGTATGACTAAAGTTACTTATGCCGAAGAACTCGAGCTTCTTCCTTACGACGACGCAGAGATGTACCAAGGTTCTACAAATTGGTTCGACTCGTTTTGCGACTGGCTGAGCGGAGTCATCGGAGGCTGACATAAAAACTAATAGTTTATATTTAACACGAAAGAGGTTATTGATTATGATTATATCAATAACCTTTTTATTTTGCGCTTTAATTGCTCGACTTTTCGTTTTACAGGTCGTGGACGGCGAAGACCTTCGGGCAAAAGCTGCCGAGCAGTGGTATAGAGATTTGCCGCTAAAAGCGCCGAGAGGCAAGATTTATGATAGAAACAAACAGCCGCTTGCTGTCAATGCCGACGTATATTCGGTATACGTAAGACCTTCGGCAGTAAACAATCCGCAAGCAGTAGCGTCCGACCTTGCTAAACTTTTAGACTTATCATACGAAAAATTGTATGCCCGTATAACAGGAGAGAGAGTAAGCGAAATTACCGTAAAGAAGTCGGTGGACAAGGAAACCGGCGAGAAGATAAGGCGATTAAGACACCAAGGCGTATACCTTACGATAGACAGCAAAAGGGTTTATCCTACCGGTGGGCTATCACAAGTGCTTGGATTTACCAATATAGATAACGTCGGGCAAAACGGACTCGAGGGTTATTACGACAAATACCTTACCGGTGTAGACGGCTTCGAATATGTCGCAACAGATATTAGGGGCAACGAATTGGATGGGGCGCTTATGTATGTTCCGTCAATCGAAGGATGTTCTTTGACGCTTACGATAGACAAAGGGATACAGGCGTTAGCCGAATCTGCTGTTATCGACGCAATGACGGAATGGAAGAGCCGGTCGGCAAGCATGATAGTTATGGATTGTAAAAGCGGCGGAATTTTGGCTATGGCTATTGCACCGTCTTTTGATTTAAACGATATACCAAGAGACGATATTGCCGTTCTTAATGCGTTAAGCAAAAATACGTTAGTCGTGGATGTTTACGAACCGGGGTCCACATTTAAGACTTTTACGGGAGCAATAGCCGTAGACAGCGGCATAGGAGAAAATCGCAATTACTATTGCCCGGGCTACAGAATAGTGGACGGACAGAGAATAAAATGCTGGCGTTATATCGGACACGGAAGCGTTGACCTTTCGGGCGGGTTCAAAAACAGCTGTAACTGTGTTTTTATGGATCTTGCTCTTTCGCTCGGTACCGAAAGACTTTATAACGGATTAAGCGACTTCGGTTTCGGACAAAAAACAAATATAGATTTCTATGGTGAAAGCAAAGGTCTTGTAATGAAAAAAGAGTCGGTAAAAACGGTAGATCTTGCTAGAATAGGGTTTGGGCAGGCTATAGCCGTAACGCCCATTCAAATGGTAACGGCATTTAGCGCAGTTGTTAATGGCGGCGTATTGTACGAACCGAGATTGGTAAACAGTATAGATTCCTTTGACGGTAAAAACGTTTATTCCGCACCGTCAAAAAAAGTGCGACAAGTCATATCTGCCGAAACCAGTAAAAAGATGAGAGAGTATTTGGCTCTCGTAGTTGCCGAAGGAAGCGGTAAAAAAGCGCAAGTCGAAAATTTTTTCGTGGGTGGCAAAACAGGTACTGCACAGAAGTACGAGAACGGTTCTATAGCGAGGGGTAAATATGTTTCTTCGTTTATCGGAGCTGCGCCAATCGATGATCCGGAATATGTTGCGCTTATGATAGTCGACGAGCCGCAAGGATATGTTTATTACGGCTCCATTACCGCCGCTCCTTATGTCGGGAGAGTTTTTGCCGGTATAGCGGCAAGCAAGGGAATTAAGGCTAATACTCCTGTGTATACATCGGAAATGCCGTATTTACGAGAACTTGCGCTTAGCGAAGCAATAGCTCAATTAAATAAAATTGGCATAAATTACGAAATATGCGGAGAAGGAACGATGGTAAAGGAGACTGTTCCGATTTACGGGTCGCCGCTGATAGACGGAGACGTGGTACTGCTTAGACTAGGCTAAGTAAAATGGAGGATTTATGAAGATAAACGATTTGACCGTAAGCGATAGCTCTACGGAAATAGAAGAAGTATATTTCGACAGCCGAAAGAAGGTAAAAAACGGATTATACGTCTGTTTGAAAGGTAAAGTTGACGGACATAATTATGTACGAGAAGCTATGTCGAACGGCGCCGTTGCGATCGTGTGCGAGCATAGCGTCGAAGTCGATATAGAGCAAATCGTGGTTTCGGATACACGCAAAGCTTTGGCGACAATAAGCGCAGCTTTTTACGGTAATCCGCAAGACAAAATGGTTTTTGTCGGAATAACCGGGACTAACGGTAAGACGACAACTTCGTATATAGTAAAAAGCATATTGGAGGCACATGGCAAAAAATGCGCAGTAATAGGTACTAACGGTTGCTACGGAGATAAGTATTACGACACCGAGCTTACGACTCCGGATCCTCCTAAGCTTTATCAAACGCTTCGTTCTCTGTTGGATGCCGATTACAGATACGTTGTGATGGAAGTGTCGGCTCATGCAGCCGCTCTGGATAAAGTGTACGGCATACCGTTTGAAGTAGCCGCTTTTACTAATCTTACAAGAGATCATCTCGATTATTTCGGCGACATGGACTCTTATGGCAGCGCAAAACGAAAATTTATGATAAGCGGAAAAAATGCGGTTATAAATGTAGACGACGATTTCGGGAGAGAATTGCTTGACAAAATTCCTTCAGCAGTTACGTACGGGTTATATAACCCGTCGGATGTTTTCGGCATACGAATCAAGATGAGCGAACACGGAATTAATTATATTCTAAACCTTATGGACAGAATCATTGACGTAAGATTTGCTCTTACGGGTAAATTTAACGTATATAATACTATGTGCGCAGCGGCAATATGTCATATTTTGGGGGTAAACGACGAGAATATAAAAGAAGGGATACGCAAGTTAAAAAAAGTCGAAGGCAGATTTAATATAATCAATACGACTCAATGTTCGATAGTTATAGATTTTGCGCATACTCCGGACGGATTATCGAACGTACTTAAAGCATTACGGGAAGTGACGAAAGGACGTATAATAACGGTGTTCGGGTGCGGTGGAAACAGAGATAGCGGTAAAAGAGAAGAAATGGGCGCAATAGCCTCAGCGTTAAGCGATTTTGTCGTTATTACTTCGGATAATCCTCGCTTTGAAAATCCTTCGACGATTATAAGAGAGATAGAAAAGGGAGTAAAAGTCGATCATGTAGCCATAGAAAACAGGGAGTACGCCATAGAGTATGCAATAAAGCGCTCTAATAAAGGGGACATAATTTTGGTAGCAGGCAAAGGTTCGGAAAAATATCAGGAAATTAACGGAGTAAAACATCCGTACAGTGACGAAGAATTTGTGTTAAAGTTAGTCGCTAGGGAGGGAATTTGAATACGGTATATTCGTTTTTAGCGGCTTTTGCGGTTACCGTAGCACTTGCTCCGATAGTTATTTACTGCTCTCGAAAATTTAAGCTACGTCAAACCGTATTACATTACGTAAGCGAGCATAAGAGCAAAAGCGGAACGCCTACTATGGGAGGCATAGCGTTTTTGATAGGGTCGTCATTAGCAACATTGTTGTTTGGCAGATCTTCGTTGTCATTGCTGTGTTTGGTGGTGTTTATCGGTTACGGCGTAATCGGATTTTTAGACGATTATATAAAAATCAAATATAAGAGAAACGAGGGATTAAAACCCTATCAAAAAATAGTTTTTCAGCTGTTAATAGCAATTATAGTTTCGATAGCGGCATACAAACGCAATATCAAAATATCTTTGATTTTCGACGAATTTGATTTTGGGCTGTTTGCGATTCCGTTTAACGTATTCGTATTTTTGGCTTTTACTAATTCAGTCAATTTGACAGATGGCCTTGACGGACTGGCTTCTACCGTAACGTTGATAAGCATGACCGCTATGGGCATAATCGTCGGGGCGTTCGGGGACGGAATGAATAATTTTTGTCTCGCAATTGCCGGAGGCGTCGCTGGCTTTTTGATATATAATTGTTTCCCGGCAAAAATATTTATGGGCGATACCGGATCGTTGGCTTTAGGCGGAGCTTTTGCCGCAGTTACCGTTTATAGCGGACAAGCTTTATGCGCAGTTATGTGCGGCGCAATGTTTGTTTGGACGGCTATGAGCGTTATTATTCAGGTTTTGCATTTTAAACGCACTAAGCGACGGGTATTCAAGATGGCGCCTTTTCATCATCACTTGCAAGAAAGCGGTCTTCACGAAAATCGTATCGTCGCAATTTACGGTGCTATTACATTGCTGTTTTCGATATCGGCTGTATTATTTACAGTCGGTGTTATTTGAGCGAACAGGCTCATATAGTAGTGTATGAGCGATTACAAAAACAAAAAAATTTGCATTGTAGGAAAGGGTATAAGCGGAAAGGGAGCATATTATTTGGCGTTGGAATCGGAAGCGAAACCGTATTTTTTTGACGGAGAATTTAATTCACCGGATCTTATAGTCGTAAGTCCCGGCGTCAGGGATCAAAAAGTTTTTGACTATGCGGAAAGAAATTCGGTACCTCTTATAGGCGAGATAGAGTTTGCGTATAAAAACGATACCGCAGATACCGTGGTTGCGGTTACAGGAACGAACGGGAAAACGACAACCACGCAGATGATAGGATGTATTTTTGCCGAGGACGGTAAGAGCGTAGAAGTGTGCGGAAATATCGGCGTAGCGTACTCGACACGCTGCCTGCTTTCGCATGAAGTAACGGTTTTGGAAGTAAGCAGCTTTCAGCTCGATACCATTCAAAGTTTTGCGCCGCATATAGCTATAATAACTAATCTCACTCCCGATCATATAGACGTGCACGGTAGCTTCGAAGCGTACGTAGACGCAAAAATGAAAATATGCGCAAATCAAAGTAACAGCGATTTTTTGATTGTGGATAAAAGCGTTTCGGATAGGTTGGATTCGTCAATTAAATCGCATATTGCTGTAATAGGTGAAGACGTTTGCGTTAGGGGAGATTACATAGTTGCCTTTGAGCGAAAAATACTGCGAATATCTCAAACTCCGCTTAGAGGCGTGTTTTTAACGGACGCATTGTTCGCCGTAGCTGCGGCTAAACTGTCGGGAATCGGAGATAAAGCAATTAAAAAGTCACTAACGGATTTTTCTGCGCAAAAGCATAGATTGGAAAACGTCGGTAATTTTTACGGCAAAACGTATTACGACGATTCAAAGGGTACTAACATAGGCGCTACGCTTGCAGCTTGCGCCGAAATGCAAGGCGATACCGTCCTAATAGCAGGAGGAAGTTATAAGGGTTATGAGTACGATGAACTTATAGCAGGTTTGCCGTCAAGCATAAAATACGTAGTCGCAATGGGCGCCGTAGGTAAGAAAATTAAAGAAGCTGCGGAACGCAACGATTTTAAGAACATTATTTTGTGCGAGCATTTGCCTCAGGCAGTGTCCGAATGTAAAAAACTTGACGTAAAAAACGTTTTGCTGTCGCCGGCCTCTGCAAGTTTTGACGATTACAGCGGCTATGATAAGCGAGGCGACCATTTTAAGAGGTTGATAAGTGAAAGGTAAAGCGGACATAAAACTTGCAATAACTACCGTTATTTTAGTGATTTTCGGCGTAATTATGGTTTATTCGGCGTCTATGTATTCGGCGCAGTATAATTACGGGAATAAGTGCTTTTTTATGTACAAGCAGATTTTGGGCGGCGTGTTGGGCATTGCCGCAATGATTCTGCTTTCCTTTGTCGACTATCACGTTTTGGAAAAACTGAAGTATCCCATTTTAGGCGTATCTTTTGCCTTACTGATTTTAGTATTTGTTCCAGGTATAGGTATAGAAAGTTACGGAGCTAAAAGGTGGATAAATTTCCCTTTTTTTTCTATGCAGGCCAGTGAAGTGGCAAAATTCGGTTTCATAATATTTGCGGCGTCTTACATTGCAAAGAATCACAAAAAGATGACGTCGTTTGTTACTCTTTTGCCGGTGTTGGCAGTTGGCGGCGCAATGTGTGTGCTGATTATTTTGGAGCCGAATATGTCCATAACGCTTTGCATGATAATGCTAATGTTTGTGATGCTTTATATAGGCGGAGCGAGAATCAAACATTTTTTCGTAATGGCATTGCCCGTGTTGGCATTGGTGCCCGTTTTGATTTTAATAGAACCGTATAGATTGAAAAGATTGCTGGCATTTATCGATCCGTGGCAGTCTCCGTTAGGCGAAGGATATCAGCTGATACAATCGTTTTATTCGTTGGGCAGCGGCGGACTATTCGGACTCGGATTGTTTAATTCTCGTCAAAAATATATGTTCTTGCCTTTTTCCGAGAGCGATTTTATATTCAGCATAATAGGGGAAGAGTTGGGATTGATAGGCGCAATAGTAGTGATTGCCGTTTTTGCATTTATGATTTTTCGGGCAATTCTGATAGCGCAAAAAGCACCCGACAGATTCGGATGCTTTCTTGCGGGCGGTATCGCCGCCATAATCGCTATTCAAGTTTTGATAAATATTGCCGTTGTAACCGGCTCGATTCCCCCCACAGGGCTTCCGCTACCGTTTGTAAGCGCCGGTTCGACTTCATTGATTGTATTTTGTTCAGGGGTAGGAATACTTCAAAGTATTTCGCTACGCAGTCACGATTCCGTCGTCGCTCTCCGTTTTTTTGCTGGCCATAAAAGTATTAAAGCTCTTGCTAAAAAGCAAAAACGTAACCGTGGCGGTGGCAATCGCAAGGTCGAACAAGAAAAATGAGTTATAACCTAAGCTGTAAAGCAACGGATTTGCTTGACCTTCGCTCCAATAAATTACGCCCGAAAGCACATGTGAAGCATATCTTATGATACCGTAAAGAGCAATACCGATGTAAATCGGCCAATGCGCACTCATAACGTGTTTTCCTTCTTTAATCGCCTTGTTGTATCGCTTTGCGCTGTAAGAAACGAGTCCCGTGAGCGCAAGTGCAAGATACGGGACAATATAGTCTAAAACTGCGCTCCAAGGAGTTACTATATACGGCTTTTGCAAAAGTTGAAGTATCATATATACCGAAGTTACGATACTGCCTTTTGCAAATCCGAAGTAGTAACAGTACAAAATAATCGGTACTGTGGAAGCCGGTGTAATCGTACCGCCGTTAGGCATTTCGTAACCGAAAAAGCTAAGAGCGTATGCAACGGCTATGCACACAGCGCCGTAAGTCAGGTCTCTGGTTTCGAAACGATTTATTTTACGTTTCGAAGCAAAGCGGTAAATTACCACTATCAGAGCCATAATTGCAATTGCTACGAGAATCGTGACTATAATCTTCCACGCATTCACGCTTACGCCTGAAAAATCAAACATAAAAACCTCCTCAAACCGCATAAAAAACCTACTCGCAGTAAGTTTTACGAGTAGGTGGTTGTCGGATTTTGCTTCCCTACGCAAGTACTAACTTACAGGTTCGAAGGGACAGGTATCGCTACCATCTCAGCATTAAGCGCCCCCAGCGGTTTGTAAGTAAAGTATAACATGACGAAATATTTTTGTCAAGCGTATACATATAATCGATTTATTTTATATCAAAACATCGTATTTTATAAACTCAAGTAGAAAAACGACAAGTTTCGTGCAAAAAATTAATTTAACGACAAAGAAATTTAATAGTTGTATGCTAAAGTATATATAAGGTAAATGCATTTGCTATTAAAATTTTAAGGAGTATTTATGAAAAACAATTTTTTTGCGGCAATAACCAGCTTATTGCTTACTTGTGTAATGTGCGGAATTTGCTCCGTAAACGTTGCAAGTGCATCCTTAGCAAGCGACAATATGGCAGTTTATTACTTTACCGATTCTGCGCCGACTTTGTGCGAGGATTATTTGTATGGACGCTTCGGGCCTCATGACGGAGTGGCTTTTGACATAATTTACGACGTACAATATGAAATGGACCAGTCTATATTTTATGGTAGTCTCAATGGCAATTATTTTGATGACTTGCCGGTTAACTCCATTTTGATTTTTGAGATAAATAGATTTGCCGTTGATCCGCTGCAAGTAGCATCGGCGTTGAATAACCTTAAATATACAAAAAACATCCATATAATATGGCTGTATCCCGAAAATTTCCAAAGTTATTATGAAAACAATTTTATACCAATTGTTGAGCAGCATTACGGAGAGGGCGGAGCCGTGGATCTTTTCCGTATGACGTTGGGTGACAGAAGAGGTATGTTCTTTAATAATGTTATCGACACATTAAGTGGAAGAACATGGCTTAGAGGATGTGGACCAGCAGAGACGTTGCAACTAAATAATACCGTATTTTTGATGGACAATAGTTTTTGTGGCGAAAAAATATTCGATGAAGACGAAATACTGCCTATGTTAGATCTGGGCGATCTGTTGCACATATATTATAGCTATAGTTCAGTATCAATGTTCTTGCATCTATTATTAGAGCATTTGAATATATCAAGCTGGATTAATCAGTATTCATTAGAAGAAATAATGAGAAGATTAGCCGTTAATTACAATATACATATACTCGTATTAAATAGCGGCGAGGCATTTAACTACTGCAATTGCGGATATGAAAACGGGATGCACTATATAGACTTGAATTTCTACTACAGTAATTGGGGAACAAGCGAGGTATGTTTGCGTGATTATGACGATTTTGTCTTACATTTCGGGAACAATACAAAAGTAGCAGCACTTACGTGCAGCGATACAAGCGAAAATTTTTACAATAATATATTCAGTTTGTTAAATTTGTCAACAGATTCAAGCATCGGCGGGAGTGGCAGTTCTTCATGCAACGGTTATATATTCAGTTTGCATTCTTTGAAAACAACTCGCTCTTTTCTTCCGATACGGCAAAATACCAGCGGATTGTATTTTGACGACGAACTGTTTTTCGCTTTTTGCGCAGAGGATGAGGTTCCGAGATACAGAGACGATATTACGTTATCCGATATAAACGATACGCTTATTGAATTGGGCATAAACATAAGCTAAAAATGGTAGACGTGCTTGCGCAGATGTAAAATAATAGCATTTGCGCAAGCATTATATTGTGACTAATTAATGAAAATCGTGCAATAGTATTGACAAAAATAACCAAATAATGTATAATATATATATACAAAAAGTATATAAATGCTGTTGCAATGTATAATATATTAATTATACATAATTTTTACAGTTGAATTGCGGGGGACTAACCGAGATTGAAAAAGGGTTTACTTATATTATTTTTGCTGTCTGCAGGTATTACGTTATCTGCGTGTCTTAAACCTACAGTGGAGCCGTATAGGTTACCTTCGCCTCTGCAGGTTAAGGTGGAAGATAATTATCTGGTATGGGAGCCGGTTGATTACTGTGACGGATATAGCGTAAATATAGACGGGAAGACGTATTTTACGTCAGAGAACAAATATTACGTTGCAGCACTGACAGAAGAAAGGGAATATAATATAAAAGTTACCGCATTGGGCGATGATATATATTACAGCGATTCCAGACCGTCTAAGTACACTTATAAGAATGTAAACGTAATAAGCTCGGTTTTTACTAAAGGATTGTCTTACAAACTCGTCTCTGACGGGAGCGGTTACGAAGTGTCTAAGGGGGATGCAGTTTTAAGCGGATACTTGTCTATACCAAATACTGTAAACGGTATTCCTGTGATAAAAGTTGCCGATTGCGGATTTAAGGATATGACAGCATCTAAGTTAAACGCAGTTACTTTCGGATCCAATATCGTTGAAATAGGAAATGAGGCTTTTTACAGATGCAGAGGTATATCAAACGTTGTTTTTCCTTCTGATTTAAAACGAATAGGCGAAAGAGCTTTCTATGAGCTCGGTATTAAGCAACGGAATAGAACAACGACGCTTTTTTTAAACGAGGGTTTAGAGTATGTAGGCAAGGAAGCCTTTTACGGGTGTCAGTACTTAGAGTTTTTAAGAATTCCGTCTACAGTTAGGTATATAGGAGATAGAGCTTTTTACTCGAATTATAAGTTATTCGGCGATGATATGAAAGCAAATGCAATACGGGCAGATAACGTTATTTATAACCCTGATAATGTCGACTATATAGGCGATGAGTTCGCTGTTTTATCTATCCCTAAAAGTCTTAGGGATAACAATGGGTTATATTGCTCAAACGGTATTTTATATGATAGCTTAAATGCAGATTCGATTACAGAATTGGTCTTGCGCGACGATACAAAATATATAGCGTCGAGGGCTTTTTACGGGCATAAGTTTCTTAAACAGGTTACTCTGCCGAGTGACGTAAGGGTAGTAGGGAAGTATGCGTTTGCCGATAGTGGTATTACGAAATTCAAATTTAAAGGAATTGTCAGCAAAATACCTGACGGGATGTTTGCCGACTGTCGGGAATTAACTGATGTAGAGTGTTCTTCCACAATAATTGAGATAGGCGAAGAGGCTTTTAAAAATTGTCCTAAACTTAAAAGCTCACTACTTAAAAAGGGACTGATTAAGATTGGCGCCAATGCTTATAATGGCAGCGGGGTTGATGTCGATTATTTACCGGAGAGCTTAATTTCCATCGGGGACGGTTGTTTCGCAAATACGAATCTCAATGAGGTTCATTTTCCGCAAACGCTTAAGATATTGGGCGACGGCATTTTTGAAGGCTGCAAATCGCTTACTTATGTAGCATTGAATAATGAGATAGAGGAAATCGGGCTCAATATTTTTAAAGATTGTGTTTCCCTCAATCATATGGTTATTCCGGATTGTATAACAAAGATAGGAGAGGGAGCTTTTTACGGATGCGAAAATCTGTCGGACGTAAAAATCGGTGCTTCTGTCGCCGGGATAGATAAGTATGCGTTTTACGGATGTAATATAAATTATTTAGAAATTCCGTCATCGGTCAAATATATCAAGAGTGATGCTTTTGCTGACTGTGTCAATTTAGAGAGTATAATCTTTCCGCATAGTAGCGTTATTTTATCGAGCCGTTCATTTTACGGCTGCAACAATATTAAGAGAATATTTTATAAAGGCAGCGTTACTCAGTGGGGAAAATTATTACAAGCGAATACCGCAATGCGAGAGTGGAGCAAATACGACGTATACTATTACAGTAGCGAACAGTCAGATGAAATCGGTAAATACTGGCATTACGATGATAACGGAATTGCCCAAATTTGGTAAAAATATTTTTTGTGAAGCGTCAAATTTGTTTGCGCAAAAAACTTTATACGTTATCGATTTTTTTGTTATATTTAAGTAGTCGATTAAAGACGTAAAGGAGAAAATTTTTTTAATACCGTTTTATTGAAAATCCGATTTTATATACAAAATAAAGAAGCTGCTTTCGTAAGAAAGCAGCTTCTTAAAATTAGCAGTAAAATGATTTTAGATGAGGCGAGCTTTAAGAACTCCGTCGATTCCGCAAAGTTTTTCTGCTTTGCATCCGCAAATTTTATCTGCGTCGGCTACGGCATAACCGTAATCGCCCTTATGAGCTTCTGCCATATCGTCTACACTAACGCCTTCCTTAGCAAGCAACGCTTTTATATCGCTTACACCCTTTGTGCACACGCAAAGTCTTGCTTTGCCGTTGCGTTCTTTCTTAAGAGCAGGGTAGTTTACCGAGTTAACGATATTGCCGTTTTCGATATAGTCAACCATCTGTTTTGCAGCCATCTCTGCGCAGTTATCTTCTGCCTCGGGAGTGCTTGCGCCGAGATGGGGGGTAACGATAATTCCGTCAACGCCCAATATAGCTTCAGACGCAAAGTCGCAAGCGTATCTGTTGACTTTGCCGGACTTAACGGCTTGCACGATATCGTCGCCTACAACAAGCTCGGCGCGCGCACAGTTGATGATGTTTACACCGTCTTTCATCTTTGCGATAGCTTCTTTGTTTATCATTCCCTTGGTGCTGTCGTTGTACGGAACGTGCAAGGTGATAAAGTCGGATTCAGCCAAAAGCTCGTCAATGGGAACAAGTTTGATTGCCGGGTTAAGACGCTTAGCCTTTTCCGGAGTCATATGCGCATTGTCACCAAGAACCTTCATGCCCAATGCGATCGCAGCGTCGGCAACTTTGCTGCCGATAGCGCCGAGACCTGCGATACCCAAGGTCTTGCCCATGATTTCGCCGCCTATAAATGCTTTTTTGCCTGACTCGGATTCTTTATTGATGTCCTCGTGTCCTTTAAGTCCCTGAGCCCAATTAAGAGCAGGAGCGATGCGACGACCGCACATAAGCATAAGGCAAAGAACAAGTTCCTTAACTGCGTTTGCATTTGCGCCCGGGGTATTAAATACTACGATACCTTTGTCTGCGCATTTGTCGAGAGGAATATTATTTACGCCGGCGCCTGCTCTTGCTACGCAAAGGAGAGATTGCGGAAGGGGATATTCGTGCATCTTGAACGAACGCAACATGATACCTTCGGGATTCTCGCATTTATCGGAGAAAGTGTACGAAGCCGGGAAAATTTTGTCAGCAACTTTGCTTATCTTGTCAAGTTTTAAGATATTCATTGTTATTACCTCGAAAAATTATATTATTTGTTTTCCTTTTCGAATTTTTCCATGAAGGCAACGAGCTTCTTAACGCCTTCGATGGGCATTGCATTGTAGATGGACGCACGCATGCCGCCTACAAGTTTGTGTCCCTTAAGAGTTACCAAACCTTCTGCAGTAGCTTCGGAGATGAACTTTGCGTCCATTTCGGGCGAAGGCGAGAAGAAAGGAACGTTCATAAGAGAACGGTCTTCGGGATTTACTTTATTTACGAAGAACTTGCTGTTGTCGAGATAGTCGTAAAGAAGTTTTGCTTTTTCTTCGTTAATCTTTTGCATTGCGGGAACGCCGCCGATTTCTTTGAGATACTTGAATACCTCAACCGCAACGTAGGTGGACCAGCACGGCGGAGTGTTATAAAGGCTCTTCTTGTCGATTTGAGTCTTCCACTTAAGCATGGTGGGGCACTTGGGATCAAATTTTTCCTGAAGGTCTTTACGAACGATAACTACGGTTACGCCTGCGGGAGCGATGTTCTTCTGGCAACCGCCGTAGAGAACGCCGAACTTCTTAACGTCGATTTCTTCGCTGAGTATCATAGAGGAAACGTCGCCGATAAGGGGAACGTCACCGGTCTCGGGCAACTTAGCTTTGGTAAATCTGGTACCGTAGATGGTGTTGTTGTAGCAGATATGAACGTAGTCGGCGTCTTTGCGGAACATGTCCGGAGTCGTCGAGGGAATATATGTGAAGTTTTTGTCTTCGCTGCTTGCTGCCGCTACGGCATCGGTATACTTCTTAGCTTCTTTGTATGCCTTGGTAGAGAAGTTGCCGGAAAGGATGTAGTCAGCTTTGCCGTTTACATGGATGTTGAGGGGAAGAGCTTCGAACTGAGTGGAAGCGCCGCCCTGAACAAAGATGATGTCGTAGTTCTCGGGGATATTCATAAGTTCCCTGAGCAAACTCTCGGCATCGTTGTTGATTTTGTCATAGTACTTAGAACGATGACTCATCTCCATAACACTCATGCCCGATCCTTCGTAATCGAGCAACTGTGCCTGCACTCTCTTGAGTACTTCCAAGGGAAGCATAGACGGACCCGCAGAAAAATTGTAAACTCTGTTCATTTTTATAACTCCTTAAATATTTGTTATATCTTAATTATAACCTCGCAAAAATAAAATAGCAAGCAAAAACCAAGCGAAATGCGATAATTATTTTTTTATTTGCAGACATCATGCTTTTTGCTGCCTAAACAATCCTATAGAAGGTAAATCAGTCCGACAAACGGAAAACGTTTAACTGAGCGTTTTGGCAACGTGAATGCATGCAGACAGTAGTCGAAAAGATAAAAGTTTTTCGGTCAGCGTAGCAGAACGCACAGATTGTATGTACGGCAAAATGTAACACTCCTTTGTCCCTTACAATATAATTATAGCGGGGAGTAACGCTCATGAACAAGTTGATTATTTCGGGGAAAAACAAACTAAACGGCAAAGTCAGGTTAACTGCTGCCAAAAATGCCGTTTTACCGCTTATTGCCGCATGTTTGCTGACTAAAGAAGAAGTTGTGTTTTATGACGTGCCCGAGCTTAGCGATGTTGCGGCAATGATAGAGCTTATCAAAAGTTTGGGATGTAGAGCCGAACAGTGCGGCAACATGCTCGCTATAAAGTGCGAATCTGTGGACCCAAAGAAAATCGATAACGACGTTGTGCGAAAAATACGTTCATCGTTCTTCTTACTGGGAGCGCTTCTTGCCCGCACGGGAGAGGCATACATACATACCCCGGGCGGCTGCGAAATAGGTTCGAGACCGATAGATTTGCATCTAAGCGGGTTGCGCCGAATGGGCGTAGCGATAGACGAGTCGAGCGAAATCATATCGTGTAAAGGCAGCCCGAAAGGAAATTTCGTCACGTTGTCGTATCCGTCTGTCGGAGCTACCGAAAATATAATGATGGCTGCAGCGGGTGCCGATGGTTGTACAGTCATATACGGAGCGGCAAAGGAGCCGGAAATAGCCGATCTTGCTTCGTTTATAAATGTTTTGGGCGGAAGGATAAGCGGTGCGGGGACCGACGTTATAACTGTCGAAGGGTGCCGTAAATTCGGAGGAGCGGATTATCGCCCTATACCGGACAGAGTAGTTTGTTCCACATACATTGCCGCAGTCGCAGTGGCAAAAGGAGAAATTATCATTGAAAACTCTCCGCAGTTTTATGATTCGTCTCTGCTCGTGTTTGCAAGCGCCGGTGTGAAAATCAAATCCGTAGGCAATGTGTCGAGAGTAAAATGCGTCGGAAAAATTTCGCCGATAAGCAGCGTTATAACCTCTCCGTACCCCGGATTTCCCACTGATTCGCAACCGTTGCTTACGTCGGCGCTCTGTTATGCCGACGGACAAAGTAAAATCACCGAAACTTTGTTCGAGAGCAGATTTCGTTTTGCCGACGAGTTGCGGAAAATGAAAGCAGACATAAGAGTCAACGGACGAACGGCGATTATTAACGGTGGGCAACTCGACGGCGCAGTCGTTACCGCAAGAGATTTGCGAGGCGGAGCTGCGTTGATTGTTGCGGCGCTCGGCGCAGAAGGAATAAGCAGAATAAGCGGGATTCAGCACGTACAAAGGGGTTACGACAATTTGCCGAAAACATTATCAATGCTCGGCGCAAAGATCAGCGAATTATAGAACGACTTCAAAAAAGCGAATCTTTTTACTATGGACATCTCCGAAAATTAAATTGCAAAATTTCTTTAGTACAAAATCAAGCGCATTATAACGCTTGATTTTTCCGTTTTCGTTTGGTATAATTGTTTTGTGTATGCGTAGGAAAAGACTTTACATTATTTTCGGTATACTGATGGCTTTAACGCTTATAGCTTTTGCGTCGAGCGCAATATTCAGCGTAAAAACCGTAGAAGGATACTGCAATATAAAACTTGACGACGAGACGCTCGATCGACGAGTGAGCGACGCCGCTTCTTTTGTAAAAGGCGTAAGCATTTTTTCGGTTAACGAGAGTGAAATCGCACAAAAGGTAGAAAGCGAAGTTCCCGGGATTAAAGTCGTCAACATCGAGAGAATGTTTCCTAATCGCATATCGGTAAACTACGTGCGTCTTTATGAGTACTTTGAGCTTTACTGGAGCGGTAAATATTACACCATGAGCATCGACGGCAAGGTTGTAAACGAAAGCGACACAAGTAGAGGGGAAGGAAAGGTTATCAAACTAATTTTTGAGCCGCAGGTAGAACCCGAGATAGGCGCAATGATAGTGCCTCCGCAAGCCACTGCCATCATACGAACGATGGAGAGACTCGACTACAAAAAGACGGATGCGGCCTCTATTATAAGCCATATAAATTTTACTTACAGCAAATCTTATATTTACGTTAAAACATTAAAAGGCGTGACGATAAGATTGAAAACTAACGATAATTTGGAAGATTTAGGCGAAATGTTGCGTTTGGGACTTACAACGTATGTTAACGGTCTCAACGAAGAAAAGAGAACGAAAGGCATGTTGATAGTGACTAACAGAGAGACGATTAGTTACACAGCCAATCCGGAGCCTAAGGATGCTTATGATTATAAGGAGTAACCAATGAAGCAAAACGCAGTTGCCGTGCTGGATTTTGGCTCGGAAAAACTAACCGTTTTAGTAGGACGACGGGGAATAAATAACACCCTTGCCATAGACGGCAGGGGTGAAGCGGCGTACTCCGGTTTTGCCGAAGGAACTTTTTTTCAGCCGGATAAGCTCGGACAAGCCGTATCGGTAGCGATAAACGCAGCCGAAAATATGGCGCAGACAAAGATAACTTCGCTCTACGTAGGAGTTCCGGGAGATTTCACCGTTTGTATAAGCAAAAGCGTAGCCGTTTCGTTTGGCGGAAAAAAGAGAATAACAGACTCAGACGTAAATTCGTTGCATCAAAAAAACGAAGAACCTGCAGATCCGGATCTCGTGTTGCTTAACACTCAACCGGTGTACTACACAATAAGTGATGAAAGAAGGCTAATCGAACCCGTAGGTATGCAATCGTCGGTTTTGAGCGGACTTATTTCTTATCTCTATGCAGAAAGGTATTTTGTGGATACAGTCACCGCAATACTGAGAGACTTGGGTATAAGCAATATCGAGTTTACGTCGTCCGTGCTCGCCGAAGTATTGTTTTTGTTCGACGCACGCAAGAGAGATCAGTATGTGGTGCTTATAGACGTGGGATATTTGACTACTACCGTTTCGGTGGCAAGAGGTGACGGCATATTGTCTTTGCATACATTCAGTTACGGCGGCGTGAATATTACCGGCGAAATTGCTCGTATGTTAAAGATTCCTTTTACGGATGCGGAGGCGTTGAAGCGTAAAGTTTCGCTTTCGCTCAGTATGTCGGATACCGACTACTACGAATACGAAGACGGCAAATATCCGGCAAAAGTCATCAACGAAGCCGTTACCGAAAAAATCGCAGTCATAGCAAAGGCGGTTTATAAATGTTTGGATTTGTGCGAATACGAAATTCCGCAAAATATTCCGTTTAGCCTTACCGGCGGCGGTATATCGTATATAAGAGGAGCAAAGGACGTGTTTTCGTCCATGCTTATGCGTCAGGTTGAGTTGTCGGTTCCTAAGATTCCGCAACTCGATATGCCGCACTTATCAAGTTCGTTAGGTTTGCTCGACATGGCGCTTAACGTAGAAATGCCCGAAAAAAGAGGATTGTGGGCAAAAATTTTCAGGAAGTAAATGGAGGTAAATATGAATAACAGAGAGTATTCGGATTCTCCGGCTTGTATAAAAGTCGTAGGCGTCGGCGGTGGCGGAAGCAACGCTATCAATCGCATGGTTGAAGCCGGCATAAAGAGCGCACAATTTATCGCTATAAATACAGACGTTCAGGCTTTGCGTATGTCAAAAGCGGATATGCTTATCCAGATCGGAAAGAAACTCACCAACGGTCAGGGCGCAGGCGCAGATCCGTCCAAAGGACAGCGTGCGGCAGAGGAAAGCGCTCCCTTTATAAGGGAGCAGCTTAAGGATGCCGATCTTGTATTTATTACTGCCGGCATGGGCGGGGGTACAGGCACCGGCGCAGCTCCCGTAATAGCAAAAATAGCAAAAGAAATGGGCAAGCTTACGGTAGCCGTAGTTACAAAGCCTTTTATTTTTGAAGGAAAGATTCGTATGAACCATGCGGAAACCGGTATAGCTAATTTGCGCAAATTCGTTGATACTTTGGTCGTGATTCCTAACGAAAAACTTATGTCGATTGCGCCCAATCTTCCCATGGTAGAGGCTTTTAAGTATGCCGATGACATACTTCGTCAAGGTATACAGGGTATAAGCGATCTTATCGTTACGCCGGCTATGATAAATCTCGACTTTGCAGACGTATGCACGATAATGAGAGATAAGGGCGTCGCACATATGGGCATAGGCAGAGGAAAGGGTGAAGGCAGAACAAGCGATGCCGTAAAACAAGCCGTTTCCAGCCCAATGCTCGAGACCTCTATAGAGGGCGCAAGAAGCGTTATATTAAATATCATGGGTAGCCCCGATATGACGCTTGCGGAAGTTAATCAAGCTGCAAACTTGGTAAAAGAAGTAGTAAATGCCGACGCAATGATAATTTTCGGCGCAGACGTAAGAAATACGCTTAACGATGAAATATTGGTAACCATAATCGCTACCGGATTCGATACGCCTAATAACGAAAATATCGTTGTCCGTAAGGGAGGAGAACAGAGTGCGACTCAAAGCAGAGTGGGCATATTCGGCGACAATATGTTCTCGCCGGCGCAAGTTAAGTCTCAGCAAACGCAGGAGGCTCCGGCAAAATCCACCGAAATGCCGCAACCTAAGCCGCAAATCCGCACGAGAGTGCAGGTCGACGATGATTTTCCGGAGTTTTTAAAACGTATGAGCGACAAAGACAATAAATAAGACAATAACAAAACTTAGCGGATAAACCGTTGCGCAAATACAGCGCAGCGGTTTTTACTTTCTATTCTTTCTTTCGTGCTTGTATCCCTTTTTTCGCACTCAAAAAAGATTTATAGTGTATCCATGAGTATATATATAGAATTTGTCATAATAGATAATTTACTTTTTACGTCTATGATTTGCTTTGCTTCATACGTATTGATTAAGCAAAAGCCCGTATATCTGCGCATAGCAATAGCTTCGGTGGTGGGCACAATCGTTGCTATATTTTATCCGTTTGTGCAAAATATTGTACTTCTAATCTTAATGAAAATCTTATTATGTCTGACAGAAACTGTAATACTGTTTCGAAAACACAAAGTTTTAGGGTGTTTGTCGTTTCTGTGTTGCACGTTTGCTTTAGGCGGTGCTCAGTTTTGCATAGGCTATGCTTACTTCGGAAGTGTGGAAGCTGCGCTGACTTTACCTGTAAGCGATTTGCCGCTTTCGCTTTTAGTTTTTCCGCCTTTTGTTCTTACGGCGGTCGGAGTTAAGTTTATAAGCAAACTGCGTAAAAAAAATTCGTTGGATGGGTTTAGATTTGTAACGGAACTTACCGTTTACGGACAAAAAGTCAAAATCGAAGGCATGGTAGATACCGGCAATGCGGTAGAAGACGTTATTTTTTTATCGGAGAAAAAAGCGTTTGAAGTTTTTTCTCCCGAAGTATTGATTAAAATGTTTGCGTCCAAACAGAGCATAATTGTCACTACCGCTTCAGGCAATAAAAAAATAGCCGTATCCGAATGCGTTTTGGTATTATATTCGGGAAAGGACGAGCATATATTATCGCAAGCGAAAGTAGGGATTTGTCCACTGCAAGGTGTCGAAGCCCTGTTGCCGTTATCCGTACTGTATAAGGAGTATAAAAATGAAGTTGCTTAAGAAATTGTTTAATTGGTTGTTTGCTCGAAAAAACGTTCTTTACTACATAACGGCGTCCGAGGCTTTGCCGAAGCCGTTGACCGCAGACGAAGAATGTGCTACGCTGCAAAGCTTGAGTAGAGGGGACAGAAAGGCGAAGTCTACTTTAATCGAGCGTAATTTGCGATTGGTTGTATATATAGCTCGCAAATTCGAAAATACCGGAGTGGATACAGAAGATTTGATTTCCATAGGTACGATAGGACTCATTAAGGCGGTGGGATCGTTCGACACTACGAAAAACATAAAATTAGCCACTTATGCTTCAAGGTGTATCGAAAACGAAATTCTTATGTGCTTAAGACGAACATCAAAACTCAAGAGTGAAGTATCGTTAGACGAACCGTTGAATGTCGATTATGAGGGTAACGAGTTGCTTATGTCAGACATACTCGGGACGGATCCCGATCTTGTAAGCAAGGGAATAGAGTCGTCTGTAGAAAGAGAATTACTTTTCGAAGCGCTTTCAAAACTTAATAAAAGAGAAAAACTTATTATGAAATTACGTTTCGGGTTGTGCGGTTGCAATGAGAAGACACAAAAAGAAGTAGCCGATATGTTGGGAATTTCGCAGTCCTATATTTCCAGGCTGGAGAAAAAGATTATTTTCAGATTACGCAAAGAAATGGCTAAGGCATTATAAAAATACCGCAAAAATCAACCGAAACGATTTTTGCGGTAAACGTAAAGGCTTTATATGTCTAACGATTAGTTCATAAGACTTTTACGTAATTGCTTTACGAACTTCTTTAATGGCAGACTTTTCCAATCGGCTGACCTGCGCCTGAGAAATGCCGATTTCTTCGGATACTTCCACTTGTGTTTTGCCTTCGAAAAAGCGCATATTAACTATTTGACGTTCTCTTGCGGATAAGTTTTCTATAGCAGATTTTAACGATACGTTGTTAATCCAGTTTTCGTCTATATTTTTTCCGTCTGCGATCTGATCCATTATCATTACGGTTTCGTCGCCGTCGTGATATACCGGATCGAAAAGCGAAACGGGATCGGATATTGCATCCATTGCATAAATGACGTCTCTGTACGGAATTTCCAGTGCGGCAGCGACTTGTTCGAGCGATACTTCGGATCCGCCTGCTTCTAATTTTTGGCGTGTCTGCAAAATTTTGTAGGCAGTGTCTCGAATCGAACGACTTATACGAACGTGAGCGCCGTCTCTGAGAAATCTTCGTATTTCTCCTATAATCATGGGAACCGCATAAGTGGAAAACTTCAGCCCGAGCGAAGTATCGAAGTTCTCTGTTGCCTTTATGAGTCCGACGCAACCTACTTGAAAAATATCGTCCATATTTTCTTTTTTGCCGCCAAAACGTTGTACTACGCTCAGAACAAGCCTCAAGTTTGCAGTAAGAAACTGATCACGGGCTTTTTCGTCGCCGCCGTGAGCTTTTTTCAGCAGCTCTATACTTTGAGCCGAAGTCAGTTTGGGCAGAGTCGAAGTGTCGAGTCCGCATATCGTTACTTTAGTATTCATGATATCCTCCAAAGCTATTTTCGGCAAGGGGACAAAAAATATCCGCTTTTTTGGGAGTTAAAAGTGTAATTTTTGTCGAAATGCGGCATATAAGTATACGGGGGATAGGCAATGGACGAAAGCAGGGATATGACTTTTAGCGAATTAAAAGAAAAAGATGTGGTTACGGTCGAAGGAAATAACCTCGGAAAACCCGTCGATTTAGTGTTTTCGTTACAATCTCAAAAAGTCAGAGGCATAGTAACTCCGTACGGCAAAAGATGTTTGTTCTTCCATTCTCAGGAACTTTATATTCCGTACTCGAGAATAAAAAAAATAGGCGACGACGTTATAATCGTGGACGTTGCGCCCTGCAAACGAAAGGAAGTATCGGACAAAGATCATTCTTACGATAAGAGATGTGACGGTCAATGCGACAAATGCATGCTTTTTGATTGCCCTTCGAGGTGGAAAAACGACTATGATTCGTATAATTGATTGACATGTTTAACTAAGTGTTGTATAATTACTTCATACAATATACGACATGAGGTAGTCTATATGAAGTGCATGTATTGCGGATATTCCGAAAGTAAAGTAATTGACAGCAGAGCAACGGACGACGATACTAAGATCAGACGAAGGCGAGAATGTTTGGGATGCGGTAGGAGATTTACCACTTACGAGGTGGTGGAAACGATACCCGTTCTAGTGGTTAAAAACGACGGTACTAGGCAACCTTTCGATAGAAATAAAATACTTTCCGGAATAATCAAGGCATGCGAAAAGCGCCACGTGTCCATGCGTGATATAGAAGGCATCGTAAATGATATAGAAAAACAAATAAACAATTCGATGGAACAAGAGATACTTTCTTCGCAGATCGGCGAAATGGTAATGCGAGCCTTAATGAAACTGGACGAAGTTGCCTATATCAGATTTGCATCCGTATATTGGCAGTTTGAAGATCTTTCGGCATTCACTCGCTATATCAACGAATTTAAAAAAACTTTAAAAGGAAAGAAGGATGACGCTGGCAAACGCTCAGCCACATAAAGTTTATACAGTAATACGCACCGACGGAGAAATGGCTATAAGACTTGCCGAATTGGGCTTCGCCGAGGGTAGTACAGTAATCGTAACCGGTGTTTCTCCCACAAAAGGAGCCGTGCTTACGCTGCTTAGAGGCAGAACCGTTGCGCTGCGAGCGTCCGTGGCGGCATCCGTATCGGTGAGAGAATGAAAGTTGTTTTTGCCGGAAATCCAAACGTAGGCAAGACGAGTTTGTTTAATAGGATAACAGGATCTTTTGAGCATGTCGGCAATTATCCTGGCGTTACCGTGAAACGTAAAGCCAAGACGACGAAAATAGACGGGGAAGAATACGAATTCGTAGACTTGCCGGGGCTTTATTCACTTAACGCTCGTTCTGCCGAAGAAGTCCTTGCGGCAAATGAATTGCGCAGCAAAAACGCCGACGTGGTAGTCGTTGTGTGCGAAGTCAATAACTTATGTCGAAATCTTTATCTTGCGATGCAAATTTTCGATTTGGGTATAAAGACCGTGCTTGCCGTTAATATGATGGACGAGTTGCCGAGAGGGCGTAAATTCGACGCCGAAAAATTGGCTGAGAGACTTGGCGTTGCCGTTGTGCCTGTAAGCGCAAAGTACCGTAAGGGTTCAGAAAATCTGATAAAAGAGATTAAGCGTGCAAGGGTGCCGCATCTGCATAAATCGAGAATTTATGCAGACGTTAGGCGGGAGGCTGCAGAGAGATACAGTCTAATTGACTCTCTAACCGAAGACGTGTTTACCGGTAAAAACGTAAGCGGAGTTTGCGCATTCGACAAAATTGCCCTAAACAAATACCTTGCGTTGCCCGTATTTTTGATTATAATGGCGGCGATTTTTTTTGTTACGTTCGGCATTGTGGGGAAATTTTTGTGTAAAGGCATACAATATGGCGTTGAACAGTTGTCACAAATCGCCGGATATGCGCTTTCCGGTTCGCCCAATTGGCTTAACGCTCTTATATCGCAAGGAATAATCGGCGGCGTCGGCGGAGTTCTTGCTTTCTTGCCGCAAGTCGTGTTGCTGTATTTCTTTATCGGCTTGCTCGAAGACAGCGGTTATATATCGAGAGTTGCGTTTATGACCGACGATTTGTTTGGAAAGATAGGGTTAAGCGGCAGAGCTGCATTTACCTTGATAATGGGGTTCGGGTGTTCGGCTACGGCGATAGTTACGGCAAGAGGTCTCGATGACGCTAATATGCGAGTCAAAACGGTTATGCTTACTCCTTTTATGTCTTGCAGTGCAAAAATGCCCGTTTTCAGCGCTATAACCGCTGCATACTTTAACGGAAATCCGCTAGTGATTTTCGCTATGTATTTGTTAGGAGTAACTATGGCGCTCGTATGCGCTGCGGTGATGCAAAAAACGCCGCTTAAAAGTAAAAACGATTGTTTCGTTATGGAATTGCCGCCATACAGAGTTCCCACTTTCGAAAGATTGTTTCAGCTAGTAGGTTCGGGAGTAAAGTCTTTTGTCGTTAAAATCGGCGGCTCGGTATTTTGTCTCAGCGTGCTAGCATGGATACTATGTAACTTTTCTCTTGCGAGAGGCTTTGTTTTAAGCGGAGATGGCAGCGTAATGCAGACGTTTGCGTCGATAATTGCTCCGATATTCAGACCGCTCGGATTCGGCAATTGGAAGGCGGTTGCCGCTTTGCTAAGCGGATTAGTTGCAAAAGAGTCGGTAATCACTGTAATCGGTGGATTCGGCGGAGTATCTGCCGTGCTAGGCTACGATCAGGCAATGCCGTTTATGGTGTTCGCTTTATTGTATGTGCCGTGCGTTGCTTCACTCGGAGTTACAGCGAAGGAAATCGGCGCAAAATACGCCGTTATAAGCGCCGCATCGCAATTTGCGATAGCATACGTGGTCGCATTTGCAGTGCGGGCATGTATGATTTACGAGCTTCTATTGGCAATAGCAATCGTTGCGGTAATAATAGTTTTGACCGTTCGTGGTATAATAAAATTTAGCGGGAGGTGCCGTAACTGCGCAAGCTGCGGCAAATGCAAATGAAATTTTCAGTCAAGTGCAATAAAGAAACGACATTGTCCGAATTACTGTCGTCAAACCTGCCGTTGTCAAAAGACCATATAAAGAAGCTGCTCGCACAAAAAGAAGTCAAAATTGGAGGCAAGAGAAATTCCGACGGTACTGCGAAAGTCGTTTCGGGGGACTTTGTCGAAGTTTTCGTTCCGCAGAGTTTTATCGAGGAATTGCCGAGCGTCGTTTATGAGGACGACGACGTGCTTATTGCGGACAAGCCCATTCGCACAGAGGTCGAACCTGCCCTCGTCGAATTGCTTAAAGGTGACAAAAAGTATCTTAGAGCAGTACACAGACTGGACAGGAATACTACCGGGTTGATCGTTTTGGCGAAAAATGAAAGGGCGTACGACGAGTTGACTAATGCCATAAAGGAAAGAAATCTCGACAAATACTATTATGCGCTGGTATGCGGTTGCGTTAAAGATGGCAGCCACCGGGCGTATTTGTTTAAAGACGAAAAAAAGTCTGTTTGCATTGTTTCATCGTCGTCTAAACCGGGTTACAAAGAAATAATAACCGAAACTAAGCTTTTGGAAAGAAAAGGCGAATTGAGTTTGCTTGAGGTAAAGTTAGTTACGGGGCGAACGCATCAGATCAGAGCGCATTTGGCTTTTTTGGGCGCTCCTGTTCTCGGTGACTGCAAATACGGAAACGACGAGTTAAACAAAAAGTACAAAAAACGTTATCAGCAGCTTATTGCTTACAAAATAATTTTTAAAAATTTGAGCGCATTGCAGCATTTAAACGAAAAAGTTTTTGTATCAAACCGAAAAATCATTGACTAAAACTATCAAATAGTGTTATACTTACCAAGATTACGACAATAGAGAGGACCTATGAAAAAGAGAAAGATAACGTACGACCTTACGGCTCGTCAAAAAAAGGAACTTAAGCGTTCTTCCGGAGCTAACGGCGCAGTAACACCCAAAGAGCCTACTGCCGAAGAGATTGCTCTTAAGGAAAGCAGAGTAAGCGCAAGAAAACTTATTCTTGTAATCACCGCTACGGTCTTGGCGGTTGTGTTTGTTCTCAGCGGTGCGCTTATACCCGTGGTGCAGTCTAACAAAGAGTACAGTAAGCTTACAAACGACTATTTTCTTGACTGGAAAACTGAGGAGGGCGAAACTCTCACAAATCCTACCGCTACCATTCATCTTGTGGACGGCGACGGTAAAAATTTCGGAGATATTAAGCTCGAGTTGTTTATGGATGCGGCTCCGAATGCATGTATCAACTTTATTTACCTTGCGGAAAGCGGATTCTTTGACAATACTATTTTCCACGATAAAACTCAGGGTTTGATTTGGTTTGGTGGATACAAACTTAACGCCAAGTACGACTCTAACGACGAAAATTCGGCAAAATACGTGTCTAAAGCCAACGATGAGAAGTTCTTGTCCAAACTTACCGGATTCACGAAGCATAATGGTAACGTAGTCGACGGCGACGACGTTGACAGCGCTAATCGTAAGTACAAGCTCGGTTATCGTTTCACTGCCGAAACGACCAAGAAGAACTCGGGCAACCAGTACGGAATGCTTATGATGCAGGCAGGTACGGGCAGCGAGTATTCTACTTCTACGCACTTTATGTTTTCGACAGACACGTCTCCGTCGTTTACCAAGTGGAATAACGGTTCCAATATGGGTAGTTACGTTTCTTACGTTGCAAAAATTGCAAATGACGATGAAGGAAAGTCTTTCGATACTCTCGACAAAATAAACGCTCTCGCTACCGTGGGTAAGGAAAACGGCAAAGAAAACAATGCTAAGCAGATATATTATCAATATATCGATGTCAGTCTTGTAAAAATCGCTAGTATTGAAACTTCGCTTTCTAAAGCTCAAAGAAAGTATATTCTTAAGAATTTTGAAAGCTTTGTTACGTCCGGCACCTGGAGAGCTAACGCTTATAATCCCGAATATTTTAAATTTAACTGATTTCAAGTATAAAATTATTATAAATTACCTACCATTATGGCATTACTTAATGGAGGTAATTTTTTTTATGACAATCGGTTTGGTTTTAAGTGTAGTAGTAGCTATACTTGCCTTTTTCGGCTTGGCGGATTCTTTCTTTAAGAGGGTGCCGATAGCGCCGTGGTTAGGCTTTGTGGTTTCGCTTTTGCTTATTGCGGGAGCGCTTATTCCCAATATAACCATAGGTTCGTTCAGTATGAACATAGGCGGATTTATCGTACCGGTTATAGGTTCGGTTATTTTTTCGGTTATTGCATGGCGTAGGGGTGACTTTTTAAAGGTTATTTTTGCCGAATTGGTATTTTCAGCGATAATGGTAGCTACCCGCTCGCTTATATTGCCCGAAAACGGAGGCATGATTTTGGCTACTTCGCTTATCGTGGGATTTTTGGGCGGTATTATGGCTTACGTCATTACGAGATCACGCAGCGGAGTGCTTGCGTCGGTTATGATGGGCATAGTGTTAGGCGATCTTATCGTAAACCTCATTTATGTATTCGGTTTCGGCGGATATGCGTTTTCGATGGGCACGAGAGGAGTCTTTGATGCACTTGTAATCGGTTGCGTGTTCGGTTGCGTAATGCTTGAGGCTGTAGAAGGCGCAAAACGTACCGTAAGTGACGGCAGAGTAAATAAGGAAGCACTAAAAGCCGAAAGCGGTCGGGACGAATACGACGAATTTTTTGATAATAAAATTTTATAGTCACAAAAAAACATGCCGTAAATCTATGGACAAAATTTTACTTATGTGGTAAAATAAGTCCATAGATTTTTAAGGGCGTGCATAGTTATGACTAAACCTTTGGTTGCCGTAGTCGGTAGACCCAATGTGGGTAAATCTACGTTTTTTAATAGAATTTGCGGTAAAAGAATATCTATCGTAAAAGATCTTCCCGGCGTTACGAGAGATCGCATTTACGCCGACGCCGAATGGCAGGGGTACAATTTTACGTTGATAGACACAGGCGGCATCGAGCTGAAAAGCGACGACGCCATGTATAAGCATATAAGAAAACAAGTAGAAATCGCCGTAGACGTAGCCGACGTAATAGTATTTTTCGTAGACGGAAAACAAGGTCTTGTGGCTTCGGATATGGAAGTTGCCGATTACCTAAGGACTGTAAACAAACCCGTAGTTTTGGCGGTGAACAAACTTGATAACTTTACCGTGGAAAATATGGACGCAGTGTACGACTTTTATCAGCTTGGATTGGGGGAGCCAATCGGCGTATCGGCCGAACAGTCAAAGGGATTGGGCGATTTACTTGACGAAATAGTTAAGTATTTTGACAAAATCGAATCGGACGAAAACGACAGTATTAAGATTGCCGTAGTCGGCAGACCTAATGTCGGTAAGTCGTCCATGGTAAATAAAATACTGGGTTACGAAAGAGTCATTGTTTCCGACGTTGCCGGTACTACGAGAGACGCCGTAGATACGCCTTTTACTCGTAACGACAAAAATTATACTATAATAGATACGGCAGGGCTTAGACGAAAGAGAGGCGTGGAGTTCGATACCGTCGAAAGTTATTCGGTCATGCGTTCGATTGCAGCGATAAAGCGCGCAGACGTAGTGCTGATTATCTTTGATTCATCAGAGGAAATCAGCGAACAAGACGTCAGAATTGCCGGCATGGTACATGAAGAAGGCAAACCTTGCATAATAGTGATGAACAAATGGGATGTTGTAGAGAAGGACACCCATACTATCGAAGATTATAAAAAAACTTTGGATAATCAGCTTGCGTTTATGGATTATTACGTACCTATTTTTGTTTCTGCAAAGACGGGTCAAAGAGTTGATCGCATATTCGACGTGATAGACAAAGTTTACGAAAATGCTTCACGCAGAATTCCTACCGGTATTCTAAATGACGTCATACGAGAAGCCGTTTCCGTCAACGAACCGCCATCGCCGAGCGGCAGACGACTTAAGATTTTGTATGCTACACAAACGGATGTAAATCCGCCGAAAATTGTTATTTTTGTAAATAACGAAAAGATTTTACATTTTTCTTATCGTCGTTATTTGGAAAACAGTTTACGAAAAGCATTTGATTTTTCGGGAACGCCTATTGTAGTTGTTTATAACAGCAAAAAGGAAGAATAAATGGTTTTTAAAATAGTTATTTCCGCAGTGCTTGCATATTTGCTTGGCGGTTTGAACAATGCCGTCATAATTTCTAAAATCCTAAAAAGCGATATTCGCAAAGAGGGAAGCGGCAATCCGGGGGCTATGAATATGTTTCGTAATCACGGTTTTGCTTTCGGAGTTCTTACGCTTCTGTTGGATGCGTTGAAAGGAGCGATTGCCTGCTTGCTGTGTTGGTACATAGTAGGCGACTTTGACAAAGAAGAAGTTTTGGGATTGTACATCGGAGCGTTAAGCGTTGTTGTCGGTCATATTTTCCCGATTTTTATGAAGTTTAAAGGCGGAAAGGGTATAGCTTCTACGATAGGAATATGTTTCGTAATTAATCCGCTTGTTACCGGTATTTCGCTGCTTTGCGGCTTTGTGTTTATATTGATTGCAAAAATAGGATGTATAGGTTCGTTTATAATAATCACACCTCCGCTTATTGCCGCATCGATTCAGCTTATCGGCAGCGGGCACTTCGAGTGCGCTTTAATGGTACTTGCGATGTACGTTATTATGGTTGTTAAACATTGGTCCAATATTCAAAGGTTGTTTAACGGATGTGAAAATAAGACATATTTGCTTAAAAAGATTCGTCCAAAGACAAAAATAAAAAAAGAAGAGACAAACTGAAAGCAGTTTTTCATAATTTAAGATGTGCCGCATATAAATAAGTATAAATTTAGTTAAATATTCGTGGGGAATTTAGAAGAAGTATTAAATTCAATATGTGCAAATAGCGAGTTCGTAAAAGAGTCCGAAATTATCATCGGACTCTTCTCTTTTATTAGCCGAAAATATATTTCAGATCACCTGTTTTCCTCTTGATTATACTGTCAAAATGTGTTATAATATAATAAAATTTATGAGAAGGTCGCAAAGATAATGAAGAACAAAGAAATTACCGTATTGGATCAGGAAATCCATATCAACAAAGACGATTATTTCTCTCTTACGGATATTGCAAAATATAAAAATCCTGAAGATCCGCGATTTGTCATACAGAATTGGATGCGCAGGATCGATACAATTCAATATATAGGGTTGTGGGAGCAATTGAATAATCCAAATTTTAACCGTGTCGAATTCGATACGTTTAGAAGCGAAGCCGGACATAATTATTTTACAATGACGCCGAAAAAATGGATCGACGGCGTAAACGCCATCGGTATTATTTCCAAAGCCGGGAAATATAACGGCGGCACATACGCACACAAGGATATTGCTCTTCAATTCGCGTCCTGGATTTCGCCTGAAATCAATTTATATATAATAAAAGAATTTCAGCGCTTAAAAGCCGACGAACAAAAGCAAATCGGGTGGACGGTTAAGCGAGAACTTGCAAAAATAAATTACCGCATACATACCGACGCAATTAAGGACAATATTATCATTCCGCTTGAAATTACAAAAGAGCAAGCGTCGTTCGTTTACGCAAGCGAAGCCGACGTTTTGAACGTTGCGCTTTTCGGTATGACCGCAAAGCAGTGGCGAGAGCAAAATCCCGATAAGAAAGGTAATATGCGCGATTATGCGGAAGTTTCGCAACTCGTATGCCTTTCCAACCTCGAAAACCTGAATGCGTATTTGATAGATAACGGCGTAAGCCAACAAGAGAGGCTTATCGAACTGAATAAAGCGGCAATTCGTCAGATGAAAGTCTTGGTAGAAGATACGCTGAAATTAACCGACGGCTCGGACGAACAATGAGGTGCAAAATGAAATTTTCCGAAAAAGTAAAATATGCAAGAATGAAATTACTTTTAACGCAAGAGGCGTTGGCAAAAGAACTCGGCGTTTCTTATGCGACAATTTGCCGTTGGGAAAAAGACAACCGCGAACCACAAATCGTATCGCAAGGCAAGTTTTACGCATTCTGCGAAAGCAAAGGCATTAAGTTTGAGAATTAAGGGAGAAACTATATGGCTACAAGCAAAAAACTTGAAACGATTTATTATAACGGACAACCTGACGGTATCCGTTCTATCCGCCGCCATTTATCTACGATAACCACATACGTTATTCCGCGCCCGTTGCTTTCGGAAGCAAAGAAAATTTCCGGAATTACAAGACCGGGAATATACTATTTAATTAACGAAAACGACGAAAATAAGATTGCTCAAATTTATATCGGACAAACACGTAACGGCGTTACTCGGCTCGACGATCACAATCGTTCAAAAGATTTTTGGAATAAGGCTATTATGTTTCTTGCCGATAACAAAACGTTTTCTCTCGATATGATAAGCGGGCTTGAAGAATACGCTATCATTAAAGCGCACGAATCTAAGCGATATAAAGTAGAAAATTCCGTTAGTCCAAAGTATGAAATAGACGAATATGATCTTCCATCTATTGAAGAAGTTTACGATGAAATTCAATTCGTAATGGCTACGCTCGGATATAAAATGGACGATGCAAAACGGAATAACGATAACCGTGAGGTGTTCCATACGACGAGAAACGGTATTCTTGCTTACGGCGTTTATGACGGGGACAAGTTTCAGGTTCTGCAAGGTTCTCAAATCAATATGAGTAAGCTTACAAATCTCGAAAAATATAATAAGCAAAGAACGGAATTGCAATCTAACGGCGATATTAAATCGGAGAACGGCATTTATATTCTGAAAACGACATTGGAATTTAACACGCCGAGCGGTGCAAGCGATTTTATTCTCGGCGGCTCAACAAACGGTTGGGTTGAATGGAAAAACAAGGACGGAAAAACATTGGACGAGATTTTTAGAAAATAATTTTTTTACTCGTCAACTTCCGATAATACAAAATTATCGGAACATAAATTAAAGATTTTGGGAGGGATTCAGATGTTACCTGAAGAATTAGCCCGTATAAAAATTGATAAACAATTAAGCGACGCCGGCTGGGATATAGTTTCTCGTATGGAATATATCCCTAATACTACGTCAGCCGTAAAAGAAGCCTTGATGAAAGGCAGTAAAGAAAGCGATTACCTGCTATTTGTCGAAGATAAAGCGATTGCTGTTGTCGAAGCCAAAAAAGAAGAAAATACGCTTGGCGAAGAAGTTGCCTTGCAAGCAGAAAATTACGCCGTAACACCGCAAAATTGGTATGGATTGTGGTTTCCGAAACAAATCCCGTTGGTTTATTTGGCTAACGGGAAAAAGTTGTATTTCAAAAACATGCTTGAACCCGACAGCGATTATATAGAAATCCCTGCTATGCACACGCCTAAGCAAATGCTCAAACTCATCGGAAAAACTTCCGAATTCGGTGCTTTGCCTCATTTGAATCCTGTTGGTTTAAGAGATTGTCAATACGACGCAGAAATAGCACTTGAAAACAGTTTCAAAGAAGGCAAGAAAAAAGCCCTTGCCGTATTAGCAACGGGTTCGGGTAAAACTTATTTGGCTTGCTTGGCGTCTTATCGGCTTTTGAATTATGCTCCCAATATAAAACGTATTTTGTTCTTGGTTGATAGAAACAATCTCGCAAAGCAAACAAAAAGCGAATTCAGCCAGTTTGACAGAACGGAAAACGGCAAAGAAATGAGTTCGCTGTATGAAATCAGTCGGCTTAAAAAAGCGGATGATATCAGCGGTGATGTAGTTATTTCTACTATTCAAAAATTGTTTGCGGTTCTTACCGGTCAGACAATAGCCGACGATGAGGACGAAGATAAAGAGGACGAACTTAATTTCAATCGTGATAACGATAAAAATGCTCCTGCGGTTGAACTCGGCAATGATTTGAAGTTACCGCCTGACTATTTTCAGTTTATTATCGTTGACGAATGTCACAGATCGATTTACGGCAAGTGGAAAGCAGTTCTTGAATATTTTAGCGGTGCTAAAATACTCGGTCTTACTGCAACTCCTACTCCCGAAGCGTATGCCTTTTTCGACAATAATATAATTGAAAAATACACTTACGACGATTCGGTTGTCGATGGTGTCAACGTTCCTTCTCGTATATTCAAAATCTCAACGGAAATTTCTGTTCACGGCGGAACAATCGAAGAAGGTTCTTCCATTACGGAAAAAACTCGCATAAACAATCAGTCTAACGTTATTACCGCATCGGAACGTGTTGATTATACTGCAAAGCATTTGAATCGTTCTATAGTGAATAAAAACCAAATAGATACGGTTATTGCGGCATACCGTGATTCTATATATTCCAAACTGTATCCCGATCGCGAAGAAAATTGGTATTCTATCCCCAAAACATTGATTTTTGCCGTAGATGACAAGCACGCTACTGAAATCGTTGAATCGGTCAAAAAAGTTTTTGCAGAAAAATTTACTAATAACGAAGTGCCGGAAAGATTTGTACAGAAAATCACTTATTCTGCCGGAGATTCCGACGCCCTTATTAGAGATTTTCGTGTTGAAAAGGACTTTCGTATTGCCGTAACGGTTACGCTTGTTGCAACGGGAACAGACGTTAAGCCTTTGGAAGTCGTATTTTTCATGAGCGACGTTAGGTCCGATGTCCTGTATACGCAAATGAAAGGTCGCGGCTGTCGAGTAATAACCGACGACAAATTGAAAGAAGTTACGCCTAACGCAACAACGAAAGAATGCTTTTATATTGTCGATGCCGTTGGCGTTACCGAAGGCGATAAAACCATCCCTAAACCGGCAGATCCGTCTCAAAAACGTCCTACGTTGGCGCAAGTCCTTGAACATCTGGCGCATAACGAAGTTAGTGACGATAATCTTAAATTATTGCGAGATTTCTGTTCGACAATTCAAAAACGTTATGAAAACAACGCCCTTTTCGGCAGGCATTTAGATTCGTTTGTTTCCGATTTCGGTTTTGCACCGCGTTCGTTGGCAAACACAATCAATGAATCACTGTCAAAGGGTTCGTTACCGCCGTTTGTAAGTTCGTCCGAGTACAATACCGAACGTAAAGCCTTGATTGCCGTTCTTATGAACAATATCAATGCAAGAAATAAGTTGCTCGAATTGCAAAAAGGCTACTTGGCATATACACACGATCAAAACGACAAGTTGATTTCTGCCGAATTTTCGAAAGAAACGGCTCGTAGTTTTATCGACTCGTTTGAAAAGTATATCAACAACAATAAAGATAGCGTAGAAGCGTTGCGTATAATCTATAATTCAGAAAATACTGCAATTACATATTCGATGCTTTGCGATTTAAGAGATAAGTTGCTTTCCGAAAACAGACTTTTTACACCGTCGCAAATTTGGAACAATTATAAACTTCTCGACTCTCAAGGCGCCGTTTCTCCTCTCGACACAAAGAAAAACGTTAATGCGCTGACGAATTTGATACAAATCGTAAGGTACGCATATAAGAAAAATTCAACACTGATTAGCCTCTTTGTCGGATACACCCAAAGATTTAACTTGTATTGCGGTCAAAGGCAGCGTGAATTAACTCAGGAACAGCAGGATGTTATGCGTCAGATTGCCGAATATATAGTAACCGAAGGTGCGTTTACGTCGATGGAACTCAATCAGTTCGAACCGGACCTTTGGAAAAGGGCTATGGTTTCGTTTAAGTCGCAAGGAAAGACTTTTACAACGGAACTACAACAATTATCGAATTTTATATTAAAGGTGGCATAAAATGGCTGATTTACAGGTAAAAAGCGAAGCAACTCTCGTAAAAAAAGTTTGGGATATTGCAAATGTTCTTGCGGCCGCAGGCGTTGGATTTACCGACTACATTACCCAACTTACATACATCCTTTTCTTAAAAATGGACAACGAAAAGGAAGAATTGGGCTTAGGCAGTTCTATTCCGGAAGGCTATAAATGGGAAGATCTCGTAGGCTTGAACGGACAAGATCTTGTTGATAAATACGAAGAAATCTTGAAGGAATTGGCAAAAGACACAGGTCTTATCGGCACTATTTTTACCAAAGCGTCAAATAAAATCGACAGCCCCGTACACCTTGCAAAAGTTATCAAAATGATTGGTGACGAAAATTGGTATATGATGGAGGGCGATTTCAAAGGCGCAATTTACGAGTCCATTCTCGAAAAGAACGGACAAGATAAGAAAAGCGGCGCAGGTCAATACTTTACGCCTCGTTCTCTTATCAAGGCTATGGTTGACGTTACCGATCCGAAGATTACCGAAACGGTAGCAGATCCCGCTTGCGGAACGGGTGGATTCCTTCTTGCGGCGTTTGACCATATGAAAACGCAAAGCAAAGAGATTTCAAAGCAAAATTTCCTTAGAAACAATGCTTTCTTCGGAGCGGACAATACACCTCTTGTCGTAACGCTTGCATCGATGAATTTGTATCTTCACGATATAGGAACGGCAAAAAGTCCTATTGTTTGTCAGGACTCCCTTCTCGATACGTCCGACAGAATGTACGACGTTATACTTGCAAATCCGCCGTTCGGAACAAGACCGCAAGGCAGCGTAGACGTATCTGCCAGCCGCCCGGAATTTGTAAAGACATCGGATAATCAGGTAAATTTCTTGCAACATATTATGTCGATTGTCAAAACCGGCGGTCGTGTTGCCATAGTTTTGCCCGATAACGTTTTGACCGACGGTGGGGCCACGGCAAAGGTGCGTGAAAAACTCTTGAAAGAGTTTAATTTGCATACAATTTTGAGATTGCCTACCGGTATTTTCTATGCAGGTGGAGTAAAAACCAACGTGCTGTTCTTCAAAAAGGGTGAACCTACGGAAGATATTTGGGTTTATGATTACAGAACAGGCGTAAAGCACACCATGGCAACAAAGCCGATGACAAGAGAAAATCTCGACGATTTTGTCAATTGCTATTGTTCAGGACATCAAGAAGATCGCAAAGAAACCTACTCTGCCGAAAATCCCAATGGTCGCTGGAGAAAGTTCTCCAAAGCAGAAGTTTATGCACGCGATTTGTTGAAACTCGATTTCAAGTGGATGGATTTAGGCGAAAAGGACGAACGTACCGTAACGGAATTGCTTGCGGATATGCAAAGCAAAACCGAAGCCATTGCCGATGCAGTTGCAAAACTTCAAAGCATTCTTGGAGGAATTGACCTGTGATTGACACTGCCGCACTTAGAGAAAAAGTTCTCGACCTCGCAATAAGGGGCAAACTTGTTCCGCAAGATCCGACCGATGAACCTGCATCGGTTTTGTTGGAGCGCATTCACGAGCAAAAGTTGCAAATGGTGCGTGAAGGAAAACTCAAAGCAAAAGACGTTAAAGACGATACAATCATATTTAAGGGTGATGATAATTGCTATTATGAGAAGTTTTCCGACGGAAGCGTAAAAAACATACAAGACGAGATACCTTTTGAGTTACCCGATACATGGAGCTGGGTACGATTAGGTGTAATTTTTTCTCATAATACAGGTAAAGCATTAAAAACGTCTAATACCATCGGAAAAAAACTTACATATATTACAACATCCAACCTCTACTGGAATAGTTTTGTGGTAGAATCGCTCAAAGAAATGTATTTTACTGAAAGCGAAATAGAAAAATATACCATACGTAAGGGCGATTTATTAGTATGCGAAGGTGGCGATATTGGGAGAGCCGCAATATGGACATTTGACTATGATATGCGAATTCAAAACCATATCCATAAACTCCGGGCATACTATCCAATCGAAACTAAATTATATTACTACACTTTTTACTACTACAAGTTAATAGGTAAAATTAGCGGAAACGGAATTGGAATTCAAGGCTTGTCGTCTAACGCCTTGCATAATTTGATAGTTCCCTTGCCACCAATTCAAGAACAAACGAGAATAACGGCAGCGGTTAATAAGTGCTTTCTAACGGCAGATATAATAGATGAAAATGAGAAAATACTACAAACAGACATCGAAGAATTAAAATTCAAAATTCTTGAACTCGCAATTCAAGGAAAGCTTGTTCCGCAGGATGAAAACGACGAGCCTGCGAGCGTATTATTAGAACGCATCCGCGACGAACGCAAAACGAAATTAGGCAAAAAATACGTTGAAAGTTACATCTACAAAGGAGATGATAACTGTTATTATGAGAAGGTGGGTTCAACAGTTAAGAATATAACTGATCAGATTCCATTCAGTATACCGCAAAATTGGTCTTTTGTTCGGCTCAAGGAGTTGGCAAAAGTTGTTAGCGGCGTTTCATATGATAAGCGCGATATTTGCAATGACGGAATACGAATTATACGAGGTGGAAATATCTCCAATCTTTCGATAGTATTGCTCCCTGACGACGTTTTTCTTCCACAAAAATACTACGATAATGAAAAAGAAGTCAAAACGGAAGATATTGTAATCGTAGCGTCTACGGGAAGTAAAATAGCAATCGGGCGTCCCGCTTTTGCAGATAAAAGTTTTCCGCAAACACAAATCGGAGCATTTTTAAGGATTGTTCGCCCGTATGTTCCTAATGTTTATCAATATTTGAAATGCCTTTTTGCTTCAAATTATTATAGAGAGCATATAAGCGATTTGGTGCACGGAAACACAATTAACAATATCAAAACCGAGTATTTAGACGAATTTATTATTCCATTTCCTCCGATTCGCGAACAAAAAGAAATAGCAAACAAGGTCAAAATTCTAATGGATATACTAAAAGGCGGGGATTAAACTCCGTCTTTTAATATGGCTGTTATTAAATTTACCTTCTCGACAATTAACTTTTGTTCGCTAATTGGTGGAATAGCAACAATTAAAGATTTGAAAATTTTCTTATTCAAATGCGGAATAGCCGAACCTGTTTTATTGTCTTTGAACAGATTTTTATAGAAATCAAGTATTAGTTTCACATATGATTTTTCAATTTCGGATAAAACTTGTAAGACCTTAAAAGTGCTACCAATATATCCGCGGCAAGGAACTTCAAATACCTCCCCGGAGTTTTCTCCGTCCACTAATATGACTTGCATTCCTTTTTCAATTACTTTCCCACAAGATAACATAGATGCCGTTTGCTTGCCACGTATGGTTTTAGCATCTAAATAAGGCAATTGCTCACCGTCGATTTTTACGCCATCCTCCAACCAAGCAATATCGGCAAGCCGAGAAAATGCCCAATTTTTAGGCAAAACAAACGGGATTTCAACGGGATTGTTTACGTTGTTCTCATAATAACAGAAATACACTTAACCGACATCGTTTAATTTAGAGTGTATCTCCTTAAATAGTAAAATAGAAGTACACTATTTTTAAGGAGGTTTAACGAAAATGTTAAACGATTTCGAGAAGCATTTGCGACGGGAAAACCTGTCCGAAAACACAATTTCTGCCTATTTATTGACTGTGCGTATGTACAATCAACTGTCGGGCGAAATTACAAAGCAAAACCTTTTGGCGTTCAAGGGCTACCTTATGGAAACCTACAAGCCGAAAACGGTCAACCTGCGTATTCAAGCGATAAACAAGTACCTCGAATTTCTCAAAAAAGACAAATTGCGTTTATCTGCGGTGAAGATTCAACAAAAGAACTTTTTAGAGAATGTTATCAGCGACGCCGATTATAAGTTTTTGAAAAACAGCCTGAAAAAAGACGGCAATATGGAATGGTATTTCGTTGTTCGTTATCTTGCGGCAACGGGCGCGCGCGTAAGTGAATTGATACAAATCAAGGTGGAACACGTTTTCAAGGGTTATTTTGATTTGTATTCCAAAGGCGGAAAACTTCGGCGGCTGTACATACCCAAGACATTAAAAACAGAAACGGAAGCGTGGCTCAAAGATAAAGGTATTACAAGCGGATACCTTTTTTTGAACCGTTTCGGAGAGCGAATCACCGTGCGTGGGATTTCGCAACAACTTAAAAACTATGCTAACAAATACGGATTGAATCCGAAAGTTGTGTATCCACACTCGTTCAGACACCGTTTTGCAAAGAATTTTCTTGACAAGTACAACGACATATCTTTGCTTGCCGACCTTATGGGGCACGAAAGCATTGAAACCACAAGAATTTATTTACGAAAAACAGCAAGCGAACAGCAAGAGATTGTCGATAAAATCGTAACATGGTAACGAAAAACTCCTCGGATTCGAGGGGTTTAATGTGTTCTTTACTGTTATTATGAGAACAATGACGGAAAAGTTGCAATAGTCAATGAATTTTTGCCGTTTGATTTACCCGACGGATGGGCATATGTAAGGCTTGAAAATGTGCTTAACTACGAACAACCGACAGAATATATTGTAGAATCAACCGATTATAGAAGCGAATATAAAACGCCCGTTTTAACGGCTGGAAAGTCATTTATTATCGGTTATACGAATGAAACCGTTGGAATAAAATCCGAATTGCCGGTTATTATTTTCGATGATTTTACCACTGATAGCAAATTTGTTAATTTCCCGTTCAAAGTAAAATCATCTGCAATGAAAATACTTACCGCCGATAAGTTGTCGATTGATACGAAATACGCTTATTATGTCATGCAAACGGTGGAGTGCGATCACGAAACCCATAAACGTTATTGGATTTCCGAATACGGTCGAACAATAATAGGGCTTCCGCCTCTAAACGAACAACTAAAAATTGTAAATCAAATCGAGTATTTATTTTCACTTTTGGATAATGGAAAAGAGCCTTAATTAAGGCTCTTTTCTATTTCATCTATATAAGAAAAAACTTTTTCAACAGCGCAAACAATTCTAAGTTGTTCGGACAATGGCGGCAGCATAAAATACAAAGATTTTAGCGTGTTTATACTTACGCCACCAATAAGCCCGGAAGTGTTTTTCTTGAACAATTCACAAAATTGCGGACTTTGTAAATAATAGTATAAATACTTTTTATTGACTCCCAACGAGTGAAAAACGCATAATTTATTGACAAAGCAAACATCTTCGCTTAAAATTGCGATTTTTCTGCCCGCACTTCCGCCTTCAATGCAGAGTAAAGGATCTCCCTTATATGCTATTTTGAATTTTGGCTCGCCATATGGAATTTTTACTCCGTTATCATAGTTTACGGTATGGTTAAACGATATATCTTTTGTCGCGATATAATTATAGCCATCGGATAACCCAATATATTTTTTTGCTTTGTCGCTCTCATTGATGCTATTCCCGGTATACATTTCAACAATAGATTCAAAACGACAAATTTCCCATTTTAGCGGCACTTCAAAAGCGATACTTTCCGTAATATCTACGCTGTTTTTCCCGACCTTCTCATAATAACAGTTATCATCTCCCTTGTAGATGTAACTATCAACGTATTTCTTGCCTAATTTTGCTTTTCTTTCGGCTCTGATACGCTCCAATAAAACGTTTGCAGGTTCATCATTTTCGTCTTGTGGAACAAGTTTGCCTTGAATTGCGAGTTCAAGAATCTTTGATTTCAAGAGTGCTTTCACGCTATCTATTGTCGCTGAGGATTTTTCAATTTCAGTAATGGCTGCGAAAGCATCATCTATTGTTTTTACAATCATATCTTGTTGTACACGTGGAGGAATTGCTAATAAATAATTTGCTATAAATTCACGACCAATTCTTTTTTGTCCAACTGCGCCTGAAAAGGCATTGACGCCATCGGCAATAAAGTTGTTGGTTTTTAAATTCCATAAAATATAATGTGCGTTAAGTGAGTTCTGTAAAACTCTAACAATATGCAGTTCAGTTGTTCCTGCGCCAAAACCGTTTTTTAGATCGTGAAAGATAACGGATTTTTTATTTTCAAAGCATGGTGTAATTTTGGCAACTGCGAGATCGCCTTCGGCGAAATGCGTAAAGCCCGTTTTAACATCCTTCCATTTCCTTATTTCAAAAGAATGGGAATTATTGTATCCCTCATCAATCAGGGGCATTGGTATAAACGACACGTCCAAATCATCGCACAAATTGTTTCGTGGGTTAATAATAGCACAGGAAGAAATTCTGCTCCAACTCCAACCGTCGGGTAGGTCAAACGGAATTTCATCTTGTATGTTTTTTACGCTTCCGTCGGAAAACTTCTCATAATAGCAATTATACTCTCAAATTATTTTGAAAATTTTATAAACATCGGCAATAAACTATTGACAAACAAGAACGGCTGTGATAAAATATAAAATGCGAACATATGTTCGCCACATTGCCTTGGCGTTATTCTGCGCTGAGTGCTGTTGGGCATAAAGAGTGATGCCCGAAAAGTTCTTTCCTTTGTGGAGAGAACGGAAGAATTACCGTCGTTTACCATAGAGTTGCAGTTGTATGTAGCAATTCCGCGACGGGCGTTGAAATCGTTAAAAAGAGATTTCGGCGTGGGTTTTATTGTTGTACGATTTTTCATATAAAATCAACCAAAAATTAAATAATCGGGATTAAAATCCGTGCGAAGAACGAGCCATTTAAGGCAACCGAAATCGCACGGATTTTTTTATCCATAGATACAAAATCGGAGGTGCTTTATGTAACGAAAACTAAAACTTAATACTTGTGTTTTAAGTCGGTGATAAGAAAATTGTCAGCGGCTTTTTTGTCGTCTTTCGGGAGGTGAAACAATGACAAATTACAATCGATATTACCCGCCATAGCGGGAGAAAACTTT
>ERZ1106943.684-NODE-684-length-41636-cov-3.486111_pt1 | contig 41636 bp, 49 predicted proteins | sample MGYA00403671_ERZ1106943 | MGnify/ENA primary metagenome ERZ1106943 (study PRJEB35170, sample SAMEA104062427) | human gut metagenome | biome: human gut; feature: human-associated habitat; material: faeces | place: Denmark | collected 2012-06-14 ...
CGATTCCTTTGAAAATACCAGCAATACCAGAGAACAGCTTGGTTCCACCCAATGTAGTACCGATGTCACCGAAAATTGAGCCAAGCCCGCCAACTGCTTTTTTGGCAATAGATGCGACTCCACTGAATCCTTTTTGGAAGATAGACTTCAATCCGCCATCGCCGGAGAATATCCCCTGCGCAGATTTAGTTATAGACGGCTTTGCGGCATCCAGTCCAGTAGTGATGCCATCACCGACACCAGACTTTATAACTGGAATAATATCGGCTGTAAGTTTACTACTAGCACTACCATCGCCGATTCCAAGGATACTCTTTCCTGCATCCAAGAGCCGACCCCAGAATCCTTTACCGGAACTCTTGTCGGAGAACGTACCAATGGCACGCTGCAGTCGATTGAATAGGCCGGTAATGCCACCACTCTGAGTAGTCCCAGTATTAAGCCCATTTAGAACATCGTTCAGTTTAACCAGAGTATTAACCAAATTGGTCAAATTAGTGACGACATTGTTGACATTAGTTGCGCCCTGGATCGCCTTCATGTTGGCGATGACATTATCTTTGTAACCATCAAGACCAGTGGTCATCTGGTCAAATGTCATGCCCTGGATCTTCGCGGCATATTCCTGTTTCTTCTGATAGTCTTCGTAGCTAGAACCAATCAGGTTGATTAGTTCAGTATACTTGTCTTTCAGTTTGTTCAGTTTATCAATCTCGTCATTCAAGGCGTTCTCACGCTGTTTAGAGTTGAGATTATCGCGGGCTTCCTTAATAGCAGACTCGTCAGCCTGCCACTCATAACCATTAGAGGTGTAGACACGGACGGTTTTCTGAGTCTCGGCTTTTTCAAGCTCGGCTTGCAATTTTGCTAGTTCGATAGCCTTCTCTTGCTCGTCGTTTGCGTCCTGAAGAGCTTCGATTCGTTTATCGATCTCTTCAGTCATGGCATCGCCATAAATCTTAAGGTCGTTGGACTTTTTGTCGTTGGCACTATTGACAAGGTCGAGCAGAGAAGAGATGAGGTCTTTGATATTAGAGAAGATAGTCTGAAGCTTATCAGCTTGATAGGTCATCCCAGCTATAGCATTAACGCCGTCTTTTTTGAGGGCATCAATCATCTGCTGAATAATCTGGGCCTGATCTTTGGTTTCGTCCTTAGAAAGCAAAAGCTCCTTGCGAGATTCAAGCTGTGCAATCAATAGCTCAACCATTTTATCCCGATTGAATACTAACTGGTCACCGTTCATTTCGAGACATGCTAAGTATTCGGGAGACATCGTGAGCAGCTTCTGCATAGCATCGACACTGAGGCCACCATATGCGTTATACTCATTCGCTACATCATCGAGGTCAGTGAACGCACTTTGGATGTCGTCGATTTTGGTGTTAACCTCATCGATCGTAGAGCCCAAACCGTCAAAATAGTCCTGAACAGAAATGACGTCGTTCTTGATATTCTCAGCGGATTTCTCGTAGCTCTGGGCAATAGCTTCTGCGGCCGCACCGCCTTCAGTGCGAGCTGCGGTTGCTTGAGCTTCCAGTGATTTGACCACCGCATTCTTGAGCATATCGCCACTCAGGTCGATTTTACCCGTCTCTTTATTGAAAGCTTTTCCAATCAGCTCTGAGTCATACTCGCTGTACTTGAGCAAATCTTGTAGGGCAGAGGATTGGGCCTCGGTACCTTCGTAGTCAAGTGCGCCGGCGCGACTCTTTTCAGTTTTCTCCTTGACAGTTTTGCCGTTGTCCCATGCGTCTTTGAAGGTGTCAGTGATGCCCTTGGCCTCTTCGAGTGCAGCAGAATACCCCTCGATAGCAGCTACCAGATCCCAGTAGGACATGGTCTGCTTCTGGATATTGCGGTCTGTCCACTCAAGAATCTTATTGTACTGAAAAGCAGTGGCATTATCGCCCTTAATCTTGGCCTCTTTAAGCTCCGCTTCCATCAAATTTTGGAATTTGGAGGTTTGAATCTCAAGTTTCCCGGTTACGTCGTTTTTCTTGAGGAGGGAGGTATACTTATCTTCGAGTCCAGTCAAATCCTGAACTGTTTGCATTGAAAGATAATTTTGCTCATTGAATTCTTTCATAGCAGAGGTAAGTGTAGACCATGCGTCAAGGAATGTTTGAGCGGCACCAGAGGACTTATTGGCAGAATCACTGAATCCGTTAAGCTGATTTTTGAGCCCGCTTGCACCGTTCATGGCGTTCTGCATATTTGTGCTAATCAACGAAAGTCGCGTGTTCAACGCATTCATAACAGACGAGATTTTCGCTTCTATCTCTTCTGTATTGTCTCCATTTTCAGCGGATCGGGCAGCGGCAAGGGCACCAGCCAGTTCTCCAGTTCCAATTGTGGCATTTTTTAATGCAGGAGCAAGAGCTTCAAGTTTGTTCTTTTCGTCTTCAGTTGCTTCTGTGAATGTCTCTGCTTTTTCTGCAGCATCTCCCTTTGCAATCGCATTTAGTTCTGATATCGCTTGAGAAATGGCTTCCATCTGCGCTTGAGCATATTGAGTGGCCAAAAGATCGGCATAAGCGCTCTGGTTGACCTGAAGCTTTCCGTTCACAAGTTCAAGGGTGTTGAGGTATTCATCGTCCATCTGCAACAGAGACTGCAGTGAATCGACACTCATATATCCATACTTGTTATACTCTTCGACGGCACTAGAGCAGGTCTTATAAGCGGACTGGATGTCGTCAATAACACCCATAGTCTTTTCAAGTTGTTCTGCATAACTATCTGCCGAAGAGGCGTTACTTGTCTGAATAATACCGAATGCTTCAAAAACGCCAATTAGATTTTCGAAAGAAATTTTATTATCATCGGCAACCTGATGTAGTTTTTCGAGAGCGGCTTTTTCAGCATCAGTTTGATTGGTAGTGTCTTTATCGATATTGATGATAGACTCACCAGTCATCCCACTAAACGCACCAAGACCATTAAACATCTTCCAGTCACTTTGCTGGGAGTCGCCATTGTCCATGTCGTTTTTGATTTGGCGAACTTTTTCAGAGAAAATATCGAGGTTGGTGGTATTAACAGTGGCATCGCCTTGCGCATTCGCCAGAGCTTTAGTGGCTGCGGTCATTGCGTTCGTACCGGTAACATATTCGTCCTTGTACTGGGCAAAACTGTCGGTATCTGTCTTGTAATTGCCCATCTGCTCGGAAACAGCAGTAGACAATTCTTCAACCTTGGTTTTCTGGGATTTAAAAGTTTCATTCAGAGCATCGAGTTCTTTCTTTTTATTTGCATACTCTTTAGAATCTTTTCCGCTAGAGGCTTCAATTTGGTCAAGTTCAACCTGAAGATCACGACGTTTTTGAGTAGTATCTTCGAGAGCTGTCGTATACTCCTGGAGAGATTCTGTTTTTGTAATATCTTTCCCTGTAGTATAGTCGCCAGTCCAATCATGTTTCTCTTCAAAATCATAAATGCTCTTTTCAGTCTTATCGTTGACAACAGCGCTGGTATCCTTGTTCGCTTTATCGTTTGCATCCTTTTCCAGCTGCTTCTTGAGTTCGAGTTGAGCCTGCAACATATCATTGATGGCTTGCAGACGCTCACGCTCGGCAGGATCAACAATGTCCTCGATTTTGTCAACGTCCGCATCCTTCAAAGATTTGTTCAGCTCGTCAATCTTGGACTGGATCTCTTCAACATCCTTAGTGGCTTGTTCAGCTGCATCATGAGAATCATTCATTGTCTCGACAAGCTCTTCAGAACGGGTTTTAAGGTTCATCAGATACTCAACGGCTTTAGACGCCGCCCATGTAATCAATCCAATACCAAACGAAATTGCTGCTTGTTTTGCAAGAGAAAGCGTAATCGTAAGAGCGTCAAGCGCCAATTTTTGTGCCCAAGTAGTTGCTGTTTGCACCTGTTGTCCAAGAACAGTAGAAACAATCGTAGCTGCTAATTGCGTTTCGGTTTGATTTGTGGCTTGAAGTGCTGCTGAAACATTGTCTTGAGAAAGTGCGGTTTCAAGGTTTTGTTGAGCAATGTCTTTACTTACAACCAGATAATTCCCAGCAGAATCAACGAGTTGTGCGTTCTGAATAACTTCTTTTGCTTGTGCATCAGAAAATCCATTGGTCTTAAGAGTACTTTCAACCAAGGAACCGCTAAGGCTCTCTTGCGCCGCAGTTTGTTCAAGAACAGAACGGGTAGCATTTTGAGCCGCGTCACTCAAATCGGACATCTTAAAGACGGCATTCTGTTGTGATTGGTCAAGACCGGCGAGCTGTGCAGCGAGATTTTGAATGTTAGGATCATCTGTTTTGTATGTTTTTTTAGTATTGTCAATGTGAAGACCGCTTGCCTTTACCTGTTTTGCTTTTCCAATGTTAAAATCACCTAGGAGCATGAAATCTTGCAATAGGCCCGGCATTTTCTTAAGTTGAGCGGACGCCGAAATTGCCTTCTCCAATGTCCCATCAAGAGATTTATTGATCTCTACCATTGACTTATTGACTGTCAACCTTTATACTTGTATCAATGGTCAAATGATACAAAAGTGTCAGAGGTAAAGATTATGAAATTCGGTGAAATGAAGTATGATGTGCCATTTGAGAAAATCAAAAATCATCATTGGGATTTTAATTCTTGGCAGAATTTTATGATAAGACGAGAAGGGAAAAGGCTTTACAATGTGCACAAAGAATACTTATATTTAAAAGAAGATCCTAACCTAAAAAACGAAACTGACTTTTACGAATCAGTAGTTTTTGCATATATGATGGATTTCGTGAAGAAAACCACTCCGCAATATTTTGAATATTACGATTCTGTTTATGGGAAAGAAGACTTCGATAGTAAGCATTATAAAGCAATAAATCAAACATATCTCAATCGTTACACAGAATATCTTCGTGAACAAGCAGATCCCGGTTGTCTCGAACGTGAACGCCAAAAAGAGGAAAAAGAGCTTCAAGAATCTATCGCTTTCCACGCGGCAATCGCTAAAATGGACGAAGAACGTCATCCTTATGTGCCATGTCCCTACTGTCATTCTACCAACACCGAGAAGATCAGCACTGTGAGCCGCGCTGTGTCTGTGTCTCTCGTAGGTGCGGCCAGCGGGAAGCTCGGCAAACAGTGGCACTGCAATAATTGTAAGAGCGATTTTTGACTATGAAAAGAAAACCTATGGGATCATACGATCCTGTCTACGCAATTTTATATGCCTATTTTTCTGAAGATGAAAATGCCGATGATCCTACAATCTATAAAATAATATTGTCAGACTATGAAATTAGTGACCCACCAGAACCTGGGTGCTATGAGCATCCGATTTTTGTTTTGCGAGACGATGAGAGCATGAAAGAACTGTTTAATGCTGCTATGAAAGCGGCTGCGACGGAAGCGGATTCTTTCCAATTTGAGAAAAATGGGCAAACATTCAAATACACAGTCATCGAAACAAAACAAGTTGATCAAGCTCTCGCAGCACAGTATCAAACGCCAAAAGACATTGACTGGACGGGTGACGAACTTTATACGGTTACTTTTTATTTCAAATCTAATAAATGTTTCAAGCAAAAACATCATTGCACACCATGTCGAGCAAAGATTAAACCAAAGGCCGGGTATGAAAGTTTTACAGAACCGACTACTATTGATGTCATTCATTGCGACGAGTGTGATAAATACTTTGTGACGAAGGAAATTTTTATTGCAAAGGGTGGTTGCTGGAAGTATTATGTTTCGGCTGAGTTTGACCCGTCTATGTCTTCCCGGGACAGAGAATTGGCAAGATGGGCAAGCTATTATAGTAGCACACAAGAAATTTTTGATGATTTTGCTCAACACACAAGCATAAATAATGATGGATACACAACTACGAAGCCGGCGACACAAAGACAAAGACTGCTCCGATATTTTATTGACTCTGGTAAATATACAGAAGGAGAGATTATTCAGTATTTTCATGAACAATATCTTGACACAGGATGGCATGGAGAAGAAGCAACTCAAAAGGTTAGAAGCGATTTGAATTATTTGTTGGATTACTGTACAGAACTTAAAACAATCAATGCAAAATTAGAACGACCGTAACTGCACAGCCAGCGGGAAGCTCGGCAAACAGTGGCACTGTAAGCAGTGTGGGAGCAACTTCTAAAGGAGAATTAAAATGAATGTCAATCAGGACACAATGGACCTTATTTGTAAGCTTGAATACTGTATCGGCGATACCTGCTGCAACATCCATTCGTACAATGGCTGGACTAATGAGTGGGCTACGGATTTTCGTTATCCAGTTGTCGCATCAAATGAAGGTCGCTATTATGGTCATCTTGAGGAACTTGGACTCAAACCAGAGAGTTTGGCCAAAATCTACTATGTGTTCGGTGCTAACAGGATGCATATTGGGTACGGTATCAAGCATGTCCTCGAAGAGCTTGAAGATTTATATGGGCTTGACTTTGTAAAGCTTGAAGCAGAGCGGAAAGCAAAAGCGCAGAAGTGATTGTACCTCCAGCAAACCCAGTAAATAATTCTATCTTAGGAATTGTGGGCACGAATGGTGAGTCACAACTAACTAAGACGGCATAAATAAAACGCCCCTGTTAGGCGTAGAGTCTAGCAGGGGAGTACTGTTTTCAATTACAGTTGCATAAAATAACAAAGTCCGCACAAGCGTAATGCTCATACGGACTTTTTTAGGCAATCTATCCGAGAATGCCTCTTCTATTTATTAGTGACCATACCCAATCTATCCAAGAAAGGGTCTTCTATTACTGTAATTATATGCTTAATTCTCTTTTTTGTCAATACTTTCCTTTAATATTTTCACACAAGAAAACAAATCAACATCATCTCCCACTCCGAGAATACTTCTGATTTCCTTCAGCTCGTCTTGCGCTTTATTGCGCTCTTTTACGACTTTTTCTGAATAATTTGTTTTATCAACGAGCTTTTTCTTTTCATCGACGTAGTAATGCATCAAATTGAGTTCTCTTGCGATAGCTGCATCAACGAGTTTCATCTCATCTTGTGTTAAGTCGCAGATATAGTCGTCAACTCGTGCCTTGTTAATTCTAATCACCTGTGTGGCATCAGCTTAACCGTCTAAAATAACAGTTTTCCCATCATCGGTATAACGAGTTGAAATTGGAATCATAGAAATCCGATGCGAGTTGTTATGCGTAATAGGAACAACAATTGTATTGCCGTTCCATTTATTTGTTGAATTACATTGGACAATGACAGCCGGACGACGCTTTTGTATTTCGTAGCCAACACCCATTCCAAATTTACACCAATAAACTTGTCCTCGGAATAACGACATGTTTTTTACCGATTCTGCAATATAATCGAGTTCAAGCTTTTCTTTAATCCAACTTATATAAGCTGTCGCTTTATCAAGTGGGATCATCTTTTTGAGCTCTTCTTGTTCCAAATCGTTTTGTGGTGTTTGATCTTCCTTCTTTTCTTCCATGCTTCAGCGCTCCTTTTAAAAGAGTGTATCATAGCTTGACACCAAAATCAACCACAAATAGTAATACCCGGCCTCCCAGTAGTAGGGAAGTCGGGCTTGTTCATTATGATGGCTACGCCGTTATTACTTCAGAAGCTCGGCAATCTCTTCAGCAGTCATACCGCTGGCCAGTGCGTTAGCAACAATATCTTCTGCCTTTTTGCGATTCAGCTCTACAGCAATCTTTTCATCGGCCTCAGCCTTTTTCTTTCCGAGCTTTACAATCTCTTTATTGAGCTTCTTCAGTTCTGCTTCCTTAGATTTTCTCTCAGCATTCAATGCAGCAATATTCGTACCAAGTGCTTCGATCTCCTGAGCGAGAGATTCTGCGGCAGCATTCTTTTCAGCAATCTGTGCTGCGTAATCAACGCCATCGAGAACCTTTGCTTTGTTCTTGCTTCCTTTGGGTCTAGCCATAATAAAATACCTCCGTATATTTTGAATACGCGATTGTACTTTTATTATAGCCAGAAATATTAAAATAGTCAATGAAAAGAATAATTTTTATAGTTTGTTTTCTCCACTTTTGACGGCGGAGGAGAGACCACCTGTAATTTTTACCATCTTGCGATAGCTGATTTGGAGCACCCCATAGTGAACCTGCGGCGCTGTTACGCACATAGTTCCACTCCAACATTATGCTCTCTGAAGCGTCTCCTAACGGAGTTCCTACCTTATTATAATAGGCTCTGTCAGAAGCTTGCCTGCGGATTCCTTTCGGTTCCCGGACGAGAATTACCCAAACTCGCCACAGCTTACGCTGCCATGTTCGTCGGTTTTACTAAATACTCCCTCATGCTTCGCGATGATATAATAAAATACTTGCGGAGCACTTGTTCCGTGTCGCCACCCGGAGTATTGCTGGGCACAATCATGAAACCCGTCGTTTTGGGTTCACCCAGCTGAGTTATAAAGGTTGCGATACCAGCACCCATTGGAATAGCGCCAGTAAATTTAATCATTGCATCTGCGGCTTTTGTAAGTCCAGTTGCGAGGGATACGACAGTCTTGACCAGCCCGGAGTCAAGTACATCGGCAGAAAGAGCTTGGAAAGATGCGTCAAGTTGAGCAAGACGACCCTGAATAGAATCAAGGTATTTCTCATTCTCTTCCCATGCGACGTTTGCACTATTTGCAGCGGATTCCATTGTGGATTCTGCTACACTAAAATTGTTTAGAATAGCACTAACTGCATTTGCGTTTCTCTTCCCGCCAATCATTTCAGTGACATTTGCCTGCGTTACATCGGACAGGCCACTCCATACTTGGGACAGCTCTTTCATGATTTGATATGTACTCTTGAAATTTTTGCCATCCAGCATGATGTCAACGCCAGTCAGAGATTTCAATTCACTGCGGAGCTCAGACACAGAATTGGCCATACCGTCAACTTCAATGCCTGCATTCTCTGCGTCACTTTTAGCAGCACGGAGATACATTGATAAACTTTTTAAAGTTGTGCCGACCGTATCTGCATCTTGGATAACTGCGTTTGCAGCAGTACCAAGCGCAATAGTTTCTTCCAGCGTATTATTAGCGGCTGACATAGCGGCAGAACTGCGAGTTAGAATTTCACCAAGGTCTTTTGCAGTAACAGGTTGCGTGTTTGCCACAGCGTCAATTTTATTAACGACGTCTTCAGCTTGATCGGCTAACAGCCCAAAGCCTTGCAATGTCGAAATCAGATACGAAGACGAAGTATTAACATCGTCAATCCCGTCTCCCACGTTACGGAGTAGGGTAGAGTAGGTGGCCATATTCTCGGCGTCTTCATCAGAATAGCCAAGCCGCTTCCAATCTGCGGTTGAATTGATATAATCACTTATAGATACGCCTAACTTCTGAGCTTGCTTTGCAGCACGTCCCATGTACTCTTCAAGGGATTCGCCTGCATACTCACTGACTTTACGGAGTTCAGTTACTGCCGTATCAATCTCGACCACATTTTGATAAATCTTACGCATCGCATTTTGAATCTGATGCAATGCAGTCATAGTGATCATTGTACTCAAATGCTGACCAAAAAGATTTTCAAATATATCAAGAAGGTTTTTCGATTCGAGTCCAAGGTCTTTAGCGTGCTTTTTAAGTTCTGCCATTTTTTGGCCAAGCTTATCTGCTTGCTGATAGGCGGTTGGACTATTAAGTGCGTCTCGAAGTTCATTTACTTCTTCTGCAAGTTTGCTTTGCTCAATTTTCGGAAATCTCTCAAGATAATCATGTAATTGATTTTGTAAGTTTGCAATTCTTGTTAGTGCTTGTATAGAAGCATTTTGTTGAACAGCTTCATTTGAAATTTCACTGATAGAAATTCCAGCTTTAGTTGCCGATTGTCTTAGACTGTCATAAGCCTCAGAAAGTTTTTTGATTTTACCAGCAAGATCGGGATAGTTGGCTGCCCATTTTTGAGCAATCTCATTTTCATCTGATCCGATATTTTCACTCAACAAAGATTGCAAAGAATGTACCCGCTCAGAAAGAGCACTAATATCTTGATACTCAGGAAGCGCCGTTTTGTTACGTTTTTTTAGACTCCACATACCAGAATCAATCTGTTTGATCATGGTATTAAAATTAGTGATCGTTTTTTCAGTTACCTTTGAAGTGCTCTTGTTTAACTCGTCTTGTGCTTTTTTGAAATCGGAAATTTTTTGCTGCAGATTTCCAATAGCAGACGCAATATCCGTGAAAGTATTCAGTGAACGATCTCCGCTCGCGACAAAAGTGTCAAAAGACTTCTGCAACGCATTATATTCTGCAATAAGGCTGATATTTTTAGTATTTGCAGAAGCGGCAGACAACTGTCCAATTTGCCGCGATGCAGATGTGATTTGTCCGACACCTACGACTCCGTTAATATCAGAACCAGATTTTGAACCCTGCTGTCTGTTCTGAAGTTCGACCGCTCTAATATACTTGTCCGCATATTCGGCAACTTCTTTGAAGATATCCTTTTGTTCTTGCAAATCGCGAGTAAGATTGTCCGTCCACTGAATCAAAAGTTCTTGAGCAACACCAACCTCACCCATTTTCTGGACGTATCGGTCCATAGCTTGAGTCGAAGCATCGTAAGTAGAGGCTTTTACTAATTTTACCTTTTCAGATTTGGAATTATCCGCAGTAGAAGAAACTGGCGGAACATTATTAACAGAATCAGGATATTCAATATCTGTGATTTTTGCTTTAATATCTATCGGAGTATCAGGAATTTGAATATCTTTTTTCTTGATGTTGATTTTACCGTTGATAACTACAGGTTCTTTGGGAACATCAATATCAGAAGATTCAATAGTAACATGACCCTTTAATTTTACTGTGCCATCAATTTTTTTTTCTTTTTTGGGATTAGATGATTTTGTATCGTTGATTGTAACATCAAGTGTTTTTAGAGACGATTCGAGTTCAGCTTTGATATTTGCGATTGTATCAGACGCCGGTTTCAATTTTACTGTCGCAACAATGCCTGAAAACAAATTGTCTATATCTTGTTGAATTGTCGCCTTGTCTGCTTTGATTTTCAACGATTCAATGGTTGCTTTGCTTAATTTGGAGTCATCTATCCCATCAAGAAGAGTTTTCAAATCTGAGGCTTGTTTCTTTAACAGCCCACTATTAATATTTGTTTTGATAACTAGTTTGTCTTCAAGCTGAAGGGCTTCTTTTTTGTAGTCGTTAATTTTACTCTGCCAGTTTGCAAGGGTACTCATAGCCCTGTCGTAAGCCATTACATAACTATCAAGGTGTTCTGTGTCAAAATAGCCAGAAGCATTTGATTGATTGGTCTTTTCAAGCTTTTTGTCGTAATTGGCTTTAATAACAGGCTCTTTGATTGAAGGAAATTCAAAATTTGTTTTATTGCAAAGATCTATAAAGCTTTGAAGATCTTCTCGTGCATAACCAATACTTTCAGCCGCTTCGGTTGCACTTGCACCAAATTCTTTAAAGAAATCTGTATCGATACCAGATAAAGTTCCCGTTAAATCTTCTTTTAAATCTGTTTGGGTCGGAAGCATTGAAATATTTGTAATGAAGTTTTCAATGGTATCTAAGTTATTTTCGATGTCAGTTTGATTCCAACCAAGGGCTTTCATTACATCAGGAGATTGAATACGCTCATAAAGTGTAGATAAAACATTCTCCAAATTAGAGACATCCCTTGAAATGGACGTAATATTTTCTTTAAACTTACTTAAATCTCCGCCATTCACCCCATCATAAAGCTTTAGAATTCCTTCGCGAGCTTTATCGAATAAAGCTAATAGTTTTTCGGTAGAATTGTATCCATTAAGCCCTCTTGTTTTTGATAACAGTTGATCAAATCCCTTTAGACTATCAGAAGTTTCGTCTATCGATTTTTTGGTGGACTTCATCTCTGAAGCAAAAGATTTCGAAACGGATTCTGTTGAAATTTGTTCCCCACCTAAAAGATTAGAAGAGACTTCGGCCAACCCATTTCGATTAGAAGTTAGATTTTTTAAATAATAACTTAACTGCCTATTAACCTCTTTAAGTTCAGTTTTAAGTCTTTCATTTAACTCATTACTGAAATCATTGACATCTACATTGATGTGTACTCTTGGGAGATTTTTGATTTTGCTAATTTCAGTCTGAAGATCTGTTGATAGTTTTGCTGTATCAATAACAGGAGTAACAGTAACGGGCGTATCTTTCAATGCTGTAGAAATATTTTCACGAAGTTTTTCTTCGTTTGGTTTAACTTCTATTTCTGGAATTTGCTTGGCACTTTTTACTTGTCGTTCTACAGAAGTTTTAAGTTTTGCAGCATCAATTTGCGGATCTACCTTGACTTTGATACTGAGTTCTGGTTCTCTCGCCATTTTATATTCCTCCTTCTGGAGCAATCAATCTCCGAATCTAAAAAAAGCAGGCTTTAATAAGTCTGCTCATCTTTTTAATTATTTGGTTGTGTCGTGATTGATCTGCTTTCTCAACATCTCTACAATATCGGCATAACGATAATTGATGTCTTTCTGCGTATTTGTCATAAAGGGACGCGGACTCATCCAGCGATACCGTTTATGTGTCCACGGATTCCGGATATTATCACTCTCTAACAATCTGGGAAGTCCATCCGGATTCTTATACTCTTTATGATCGAGGCGAGGACCTTCAACATGAGTTTCGTTGTACACGGTCAATGTTCGGTCATGTACAACATCTCTAATATTCGAATCGTCCAACAATCCGCCATTCGCTTCACGACGTTCGTATTCGACAGGGGAGTACGTTGCGTAAACATCTTTCTCAACATGAGATTTCATCTTGTCTTCTACGTAATCTTTTACCTCATTTTTGAGAGCTTTGTTTGCGCGTCTCATGATTTCGTGCTGAAGTTGATTGACAGTGCTGAACGACTTTTTTGCCATAATATTACTCCTTGTCTGCGGCAGTTACCGGGAATTTTACGGCAGGAGCTCCATCAATCATACCTTCAGGAGTTTTAACGTTCCACTTATCGTCCTTCTGCACTGGCTTCTTCAGATTTTCCTCAGCGATTTTTTCAATCATTTCCTTCATGTTAAACTGCTCACCAATGCCATTCAGGACCTCACTGAACAACTTCATCAACTCCTCAAACGGCTGATTTTTTGCAGTGGCCTCAAACAATGCCATATACTGCTGACGCTCAATCTCGATTTTCTCACGGCAGGCTTTATTCAGTGTACCCAGAATATACTTGCGAGGAGCTTCGTTCATCATTTTTGTGATCTCGTCAGAGAAAGCCAGCTCACTCAACTGGTCCTGAGTCATTCCCTCAACGGCTACATCAGTAAAATACACAACAGCTGTAATGCGGAATGCGTAATCATACAGTGCCGGATCATACTTGCCATTGCGCTTTGACAGGTCAACAACACCATCGACAAACTGGATGCGCTCTTCTAGGTTCAGATTGTTTTTCATAATTATTAGTCCTCCTGTATAATTTTATTTTGTTCAAGCCTCAACTGCGCAGCTTTTGCGATACACATCGCGTCAGCTTCGTCAGATGAAACAACCTCTCCATAATGTTCGGCTACATAATCAATAGCCTGCTGTTTTAGTTCGGGGCGTTTTATTTGTCGCCCCTGCTTAAATCCGAGCATTTTTCGCTACTCAGAAGGTCGCAAGATTTCGTAGGGAATATTAAACATCTCACATGCGCCAATAATAGCGCCTTGCAACTGCGCCAACTGAATTACTGTCTTGGCTGATGCTTGCAACGCTACGTCTTCAATAACAACAAGGTCGGGATTATTGTTTTTAATTCGACTTTGTATCATCTGGCGCATAACGGCGCGGCGCTCGCTGGGATCTTTGGTTTTGCTTAAATCGATCAACGAATGATATACGGTTTCGTCGTCTAATGTACAAACACCGGTCTTTATCAGCGCTTGGTCAAAAGCTAAGATTTTTATAATAAACACTTCCTTTTTCTTTCTGGATGTGGTAAAATTCAAACTTGAAGAACACCTGCACACCCCTTTTGGGGCTTATTTAAACATGTGGACGTTATCATAGGGGCTTCCCGAAATCCAGTAGTTAGGCTGCTGGTAGAAAGGAGACCCTATGGAGATTGATTTCGAAACGATTTGTTTGATTATCGGTCTTATTGCTAGTGTCATGTCCATCTTGGCATCGGCGAAGACTTTAAGCCAGCCACAGGCGTAAATGGGGCCAAACTACTCGAACGATCACTGAAGCCTCTATGCAAATTAGAGAGCTGGTTCGCTGTGTGGGTGTTCTTCTTATTTGTGAGTTTCCTCATATCAGCGCACAATCGTAATAATTATGCGCTCATAAAAGGGGTAGAGCCCCGAAAGACTCTACCTCGAATAGATGTTATGTAAATTAGACCCCACTGTTCTCGAAGATCATATCGAACATCCGGCCCTCAGAATCAGCCAGGACGTCGAAAGTCATGGTCAGGGAAACGGGATCGCCGGTGTTCTGCCAAGACAGCTCGAAGCTTGCCTGAGGAACTGCCTTGTACCAGATCGGATGAGCCTCAACAATGACGTCTTCCTCAGTCTTGTAGGGCAGAGAGCCCTCGACGTGATATGCCTTGGGGAAGTGACGGCTGTCGAGGGTGACCACCTGAGGCTTGGAAGCAGCCTTATAGTAGTAGACCACATACTCAGTATCGCTCTCGACGGTGACAGTGACCTCCTTGCCAGAAACAGTAGCCTCCAGCTCAGTACCCAGATCGTCATCAGCCTTAAAGACCTGAACATAAGTGCCGGCGGCTGCCTCAGACAGAGTCAGCTTAGTAGTATCGGTAGCAGTGATCTTCTCACGCTTCAGGAAGTTAGCAGCGGTACCCAGATCGTTACCGGACAGCATCTGGAAGACCTTGACGGGATACACCTGTGCCTCAACAGTCAGAGTGCCGGTACGAGAACCGTCGAACTGCACGCGGTTGGGCGCGCCCTGGCCGCCGGTAGCGAACACGCGGTCACCTTCGAAAGAAGTGGAAGTGACGTTGGCCCAATCGACATTCAGGAACATCTTCTTGGTGGAATAGTCCAGCAGCATCAGATCGGCAACTTCGCGGTTTGCGAAATTAGCATTCTTATTTGCCATAATTGTTATCCTCCTATATTTTCATTTTCTTTATCAACTCGTTCTATCCACTGAGACGGATCATATTTCCCGCCCCAAACGGAATAGTTCATTTCGGCAATATTCAGTTGCTTTGCTTTTACCAGTTGCGAGAATGTATCTCGAATTTGACCAATCGTAAGATTGAAAATGTTCGAGTAGTTCAAGCTTTGATGAAAAGTGCAAAGCAAAGAAATCATATTTGGCAGCTCATAATTTGGGTCTGCCTTTTTGTTTTGTGCAAAGATTTTTTTCTTGGCTTGGAATTTCTCCTAAAATATTCGGTCTTTTTCGGAGCGGAATTTAGGAGATTCTTCGGGCATATCGTCAATCGAAATATCAAGCAGTTGTAGAATTACTTGAACGACTACTTTATAATTTGAATTGTCAATATAACCGCCAACGCTCATCTTGCCTTTGCTGTCAATTTCTTTATTGATCAAAATAGCCTGATGCTCATCATCCCACTCAAGATCGCCAGAAACAAAAAGAGCTAGGCCCGAGATCAGCTCGAACCTAGCTTCGTTGTTTGATGTTAGAATTCCAAACATCGTTAAACTGTTTTTTTGTTCATTGGATAATTGGTTCTATGGATTATCTATTTTTGACTCGATAGATATATCCGTGAAATATTTTTCTGGAGTGTATAAGAATAATGTGAGCACTCGCTGATATTGATAGTACCCCATCTTGAGAATGTCGCTCAAAAAAGGGGAGTGTACTCGTCCGACCCCGCGAATCATTACGCCATATGGGCTAATATGGTCTATATAATTTAACTTAATCATCGGCGAGACCTCCGAAAAGTTCCTACCCGATAAACAAGCATTCGGCCATAATATGGTTGAGCAGGTTTATAAATACTACTGCCAGCCCATTCAAGCGGTCCAATTCCAAATTCGGAGTTTCCATTTAATATTTTATCAATATCACTGACGAGAATATCAATGCGTGTGCCGGCTTGTCCTTTACGATGATATGTTTGCATAAGGTTTTTACTGCAATATGCAAATACATAAATAATCATATCCGTGATCGTGTCTCCATCGGTTTCTTCAGGAACGACTTCAACGCACAAGAATGTCTTCGAGTTTTCCTGAGTGTCGGGAATATATTCGAATTTAAATACTCGACCACCGCTTCCTGATCCGTCCTTGCCAAGTAGAGCGGTTTCAGGGTCATCAATGTCTGTAAGGTCTCCTAAAAGAACATCCAGAATATTATCATCGTTGATCAATTTAGACACGATTTTATTTTTGAAAGAACCGATCTCTTCAAGATTCATATCAAATCACCTCCAACTCTACATTGGCGGTCAATTTATTCGACTGAACCGTTAAAGTTACGCTCGTTCCAATCAATTTCGGATCGTCAGCACAAACCACCTTACATTTTGGATTCGAAACAGAATTCGTTGCATTTTTAAAGTGGATTTTATTCGGCACGTGATTCCCGGTTAAAATCTATGTAGCTGATTCGCAGGTTTTCCCGTCAATAGTTGCAGCGAACAACTTGCCGAATCCGCCAGTTTGAATTGTTGGCTCTCCTGTAAAATCAACCGATAACGTATGTTCCGATGAATCTTCTTTTTCCGAAGGATGTGTCGTTTCGGGCGGTTCCACAGTTTTATCGTCAACTGGTACATAGTCGCAAATCATTTTCTCAGCATTATCGGTTTCTGGATTATATAGATCTTGCTCGACATTAAAAGAAAGAAATCCAATTTGTTCGCCGTTATAATCAATACGACTTGTCATTTGATCAATCGATGTAATACGATAGGTCTTCGGTTCGCCGTTGATAATCTCCAGCATGAGCCGCTTGTTGATATTTAAATTTGCAGAATACGAATCAAAAGGCATTTGGATTCTGAATTCACGGGTAGAGTAGCTCATGGCTTTATTTTCTTCCAGATTGGAATAATACGGCTTCTCCACAGTTGCCCAAAGAGAATGTATTGCATGAGTTTTATCATCCTGCCAAGTGATTTGCTTTTGACAAATCTGGATACGACCGCGAACAGTAATCTCATCTTCTGCATCGCGCTCGGTAATCAGCCAATGACTCTTACTCCAATAGACGATACTGCCAATAACAAAATCTTCACCCGGAAGAGTATGAATAATTTTCTGATTCATAACGGTAGAAGAGATGATATTCAGTTTACGTGGTTCGTCATCAATCGTCACGTCTTTATAGGACGGGCTGACTGGGGCGAGTTTGTTTTGGTCCTTCACGGATTTCTTGATAATCCGGTCACGCTGGGTTGGACCATCAAAATTTAGCATTTCTCTATATTCTGATCGAGTCATCGCCTCACCGCCTTACTCAGTTAGGGAAGAAACTTTATTGACCTTAAATGAATAACCGTTCATCTCGGCCTTTAACTTCCGTTCCGATTGCTGCAACAAATCCTTCATCTGCTCAAGCAATTTGGCAGGGGAGAATACAGTGAAATCCTTTGTACTCATAGCATTTTTCAGAGCATCTGAGTTGTAGACATAAGGCTCAAGCCAGTGAACAATCATGCTTAGTGCGAGAATACTCTGCTCCTTGCGGCTCAAAGTGATATTGAACTCTTCAAGCTCTTCATCGTAGTCGGTCAGATCTTGTACGCAAATATCAACAAAATCATCAATAGCTGCCTGCAATAAATCCTTCTCAACCGCAGCGAACATCTCGTCTGTATAGCCTTCTTTGTCATAATCCCTAATTCGCCCACGACAGCGGGCATAGATACTTTCAAAAGTGGTTGCCATAGCCCGCCTCCTTTATTTAGACAGTTTCTTCCAGCTCAACATCCAGAGAATCTTCCAGCGCCTTAATAGCGCTACGGCTATCCAGTTCACCAGATTCAATCTTCTTCTTTGCTTCAGAAGCGATTGCATCCTTAGTGCCGCCAGGCAGGGTAGGGACAATTTCCTTGATGTCGTCTGCAGACATGGTAAACACATCCTCAAAGTCATCGCTGGTTAGACTGTTCTTGTAATAGCGCTCGACACCAAGCTTCTTAATGACCGCCGGGTCATCAATCAGAATCCAATTCTCTTCAAAGAACCGACGCTGGTTGCCACGCATAGAGACAAGCTCGCGATACTCCATTTCCTGAACATCGCCAAAATCATCCCACTCAACCACATAGCCCGGGTTAAGCTTGGACTTGTAAATCAAATTGCCAGCACAGCCGCTTCGGCATTCAACCATAGTATCGTTCGTAATCTCTACTGCGGAAGTGGTAGCCACAGGTGCGGATGCAGATGCAGCCGTCTTGGGCGCAGCAGTTTTTGTAGTAGCACGTCTTGCCATTATTTCCTCCTATTTAATTAAAGAAGCGGCAGGGAATAACCCCGCCGCGTATATAGAACTTACTCAGACAGGTTGTAAACACCGAAATCACGGTCAAAGATGACAGCAATGCCGGTGCGCTTCATCATCAGGAACTCCTGACTCATATCGGCATTGTTCATCGGAGTACCCATCAGCATAGTGACGTCGCCCTCGGTAACGCGCTTGATGGGCTTGGTGTCGCCTGCAAAAACATACAGGACATTGTCGTCGAGGATGAAATCGTCAGTGCCGCTCTTATGACGCTGCTTCACGGCAACCAGCTCGGTGCCGTTGAAACGACCGAAGTGACCCATTGCGTACATCTCTTCCTTGGCAGAATCGGACACAACAGCAGTCTTAATCTTACGCAGGGCCTTGCGAGTGCCAACAATCACAGCGGTCTCGCCGGTAGAAGCCTCGACATGATCGATCAGCTCCAGCAGCTTGTCCTCATCGAAAGAACCGGTCTCAGTGTAGGGAGCCTTCAGCTTCTTGAACATACCGACAAAAGCGTCGTAAGTAGCGTCCAGCTCCTGCTTGGTGAAGGACTTGCCAACCAGATCGACGAACTTGTTAAAGTCAATACGACCAGCCAGAACACGATTCAGTTCCTCATAGATCTTAATAGCGCGGAGCTGAGTATTGATAGTGATGTCCTGACCAGCCTCGATGCGCTGACGGCGGACGCCCTGGGTACCTTCGGCAATATCAGCGACAGCGAACAGGCACTCACGCTCGATATGGAACTTATTGGTGTCGCCCAGAGAGAGATTGCGATCTTCGACCATATTCATGAAGAACTCATCGCCCTTCAGACCTTCCTCGTGGATGACATTCACCAGTTCCTCAATGATTGCGAAAACGCCGTTGCATCGACCATCACGGATTGCCTTAATATCCAGCTTGGTAGAACCGCCGTTTGCCTCAACCAGAGCCTTGCGCAGAGCCTCCTGAGTATCATTTACGGAATAATCACCGGCGACGTGACCCTTGTAGCCATCAACAGCCAGCTTGATCAGATTAGAATCAATAGCCATGGTATAAACCTCCTATAATAAAAATGGCCGCCCGTATCAAGCGGACGGCTTTATGTTATTTCTTTGAACTTTGGTATCACTTCAGAGTGATCATGTAGTAGGTGTAGCGACCATCGCCAAAACCAACGGTCTCGACGAAATCGATGCAACCAAAGGTCTTGTCGTCAGCGGCCTCCTGAATCTGGATCTTGGTGTCATCGGCAGCAAAACCGACATACTTGCCCTTTGCAGGAGTGCCGTTAAATGCCTCAGCAGTAGCAGAGAAGCCGCCCTTAGAAACATTCAGGGCATAAACGCGCACGGGCTTGCCAGCCTCGTTGACCCACTCGGGCAGATAGTGTGCCACGGTCTGATCATAGAACAGCTCAACGCCAGCGGTCAGATACAGGTCAGCAACGGTAGAAGTTGCGGTAGGAGCAGTAGCCTTGTAGACCTCGCGACCCAGCTTCTCGCCCAGAACAACCAGCTGAGCATTATCGATCTCAGCGGCATTGGACTCCTTGTAGAAAATTGCGCTCTCCAGCTGAGCACCATCCAGGGTGCCACCCAGCTTATCAATGCGCACAACAGCATGCTTAGTATTAGCCATAATTATGTACCTCCTAAATTTTGGTAAATTACTTATTGCCGAGATAGTGTTCAATCAGACCACCATACGCGACATCTGAACCGTTCTGGGTGCCACCCACACCAAAGCGGACAGTTCCTTTGTTGCTCTTGTTGGGAACATAAGAGAATTCAGCGCTCTGTCGGCCGACCAGTGCATAACACTTGGTTTCAAGATCAGAGTAGGAAATCTCAGTATTCTCCTTTAGTGCGGCATATTCCGCGTTTGCACCAAGCTTCTCGTCCATCATTGCGAACAGCTCATCACGCTTAGCCTTATCTGCTGCGGCGACTGCCTCAGCTTCGGCCTGCTGATATGCTTCCAGCTTGGGTTTGATTTCGCTAACTTCATTAGCCGCTTTAGTATAGCTGTCAGACAGTTCAACAAGTTTGTCAGTCAAAGTAGAAAACATAGTGATTAGGCCAGGCATTACGTCGCCATTATCCCAGTCCTCATAAACGACCTTCTTACGTTTAATATTCTCATACTCCAGAACAACATTGTCGCCGTTCATAGAGTAGGGAATACCCATCAGTTGATATGTGCCAGAATCGGTTACAATAACTTCGTTGTCCTGAATATCAGTGAGCCAATACTTAGGAATCATGCATTCATGGTCCCAACGAGAAGGAACTTGAATCTCAAGCAGCGCATTATAAACTTCATCACGAAGCTGATTAGCGGTCAAAGTAAATTCGCTGGACGCAGCGGGTTCGCCTTCGGCTGTTTGTGCTGTATTTTCAGTTGGAGCAGCTTCTCCCTCATCTTTGTTTGCCACGATATTTTCAGCCGCAGGAATCTTATCTTCACCCTCTGCGAGAACAGACTTTTCCGTGGTCTTGGTCTCTGGCTCCTGCACAGTATTCTCTGCCGGAGGAGTCGCAGTCTCGTGATTTTCGGCCGCAGTGTTCTCGGCAGTTGCAACCGGATTCTTTTCATTTTCATTCATTGGCGTTGTATCTCCTTTCTCCTCATCGGATGGATTATCGTTTTGCGCAGCATAGTTCTGCTGAATTGCTTGATATTCATAGAGCCGGTCGCGGATCTGAGCAGTAATATCTTCAACAGAAAAATTGGCAGTAACGCAGCTGCCGGTCATAGCGGGCTTAATACTCGGATCAGTCGTAGACAGGATGCAGCAACCGTCAAATTTAAAAGACCCCACAGGAACGTTTCCGTTCTTATCTGCGGGGCCACAAGCCATATCGGTCAGCTCAACACTGTGATTCTTTGTACCATCGCGAGTAAAAATATCAACAGGGTCATTGAATTTTGTCCAGATCAAACCATCAACACGCAAATATTCCCGTTCAATACCAGTGCCATCATCCTTAACGATCCAGCGAGGATTACAAGATTCAGGGATAACACCATAAGCTTGACCGGCATAGACGTACTTCACGTCCTTGTCGGTGATCCGCAGTTCATGTTCATGTCCTTTAAAGTCCTTATCTTCCTCGTCAAGTTCATCTACAACATAGCCCAGGATCGGCGTATTACGTATTGTCGGTACTGCTTTGTTAATCGCGTCTTTCGTAAAACTGATCTTATTGAGATTTGCTCCAGTATGCATTACATCAATGCTGACATCAATGAAGCGAAAATCAGAATTTGAGTATTCATTTTTCTTAGTGAAAGAAATAGGGTATCGCTCTTTCATTCTGTTTTCACCTCCGTTTCGTCATCAAAATAAAAGCCCTGACGAATCGCAATTTGCAACTCAGCCAGAGCATTCTTAAATATATTATCGTTAATAAAGACATATTTATTTACCGGATCTATTCGAAGAAGCAGCGCTCCTCTATCAGTCAGAAACTTAGCCATCCCGGCGGCGTGAGACCCATGAATGATGATTTCAAAAATCTCTTCTTCCATATCAGCCCTCCTGTCTATCCGCGCTTACATTACCGGCATCGGATAAGCCCTCGCCTTTACTTGCATTTGTCGGGCGACCGCCTTCATCCCCGGCAGAACCAGACTGAGTATTAGAACTCTTAAGAGGTATCTCGCCATTGCCAAGACCGAGGATTTCGTTTTCAAGATAGGTCATGTTTTCGTAATCAGTGCCCGCGTAACCTGCAGTTGCAAGAGCTGCCGTTCGAGTAGGCATACCGTATGTAGCGTCCTTTAAATATCGTTCATGCATTTCGGCAATATTGTAATGAGTCACAGGCAAAAAGTTGATACGGAACTTATAAGAACTCGACACAGACTTCAGTTTTCTGTTCACCCATCTCTCCAACTGGCGCATAACAGCAAAAACAATCATCTGATCATTTATAGTACAAATGCTCAATGTGGAAGCAGAGGGGTCTTCACCACCGCCAAACAGAATTTTATTAACGCCAATTTCTGTAAATAAAGATGCTTCTGCTTTTGCAACTTCGTTTGTATCACTATTAGCGCCACTACGATCGAAGTTCCAATCGGTAAGCTTCATAGGCGTCAAGATTGCACCAATATTAGGCGGTAAAACATTCGTCATCATGTCGTAGAACTCTTTAGCGTCGTTGTAATCAATAAGAAACTCGCCATTGTCGCCAAGCGGAATTTCCATAGCGAGAGCTTTGTAATTGTTAGTCTCACTCGCATTTTTACTGATTGCGCGATAATCTTCAATATCTGCCAAAGCACTAAACAGACTCACAAACGGGGGAATCGGAATATAATCGTGCTCATTTACTTTGATACAAATAGACTTTGTGCTATCGAGCTCCTGCCATTTGTACAACTGAGTATTTGCCTTATATGTGTTATACATAGTTTGGAACTCAGGCGGGTAGTTTGGTAATTTATCTTGATTTGAATCGAAGTATGAGAAATCGAATGCGAAATTATATACGCCATCTTCAATACTACTGATTTTACAATAATCCGCATCAAGATTTTGAAAAGCCACACTGTCGTTTGTTTCCCACTCATATCCATAATAAACATCATCACGGAATGCGATGGTAAACATTTTCGTTGCTTCGTGTGACAAATTCATAAGTTCGACTGCGGTAACGCTAGAATAATACGCTTTCTTGAACTTGTTCGCATTAACCGTCTTAGAACGATCAAACCCATAAGGAGAAATAGTATAAGAAAACGTAGACATATTTGCAAAATATTGAATCAATCGGCGGTAGTAATTCGAAATATTGAACAGGTACTTGCTCATCTTTCGAAGCTGCTTTTCATAGCTGGCGGGATTACCAAGATATGTAACGAGCTGATCCTTAGTGTATTTGGTATATGTCGGATTTGTTTCTGATGTTGATTCAAGGTTGCGAATACCAATCTTGGATAAATTAGCATAAACACCGGTGAGAAGGTCCTGATATGTAATATAAGAACTCTTGCCGTCCTTTGCATTTGTCACACGGACCTTTTTCTGCATTTTATCTTCAGCCATTACAGACCTCCCTTCCTTAATATCGGTGCTCTAAAGTCAAACGTGAGAGAAGTGGGTTTCCTGTTTTTCTTTTCCATACTACGTTCGACTTGTTGAGCGATATAGTAGTTATAAGACAGGGAAGAGTAGCGGTCTTTACGACACCCGGATTTCTCCTTGACCTTAATTACGTTGTTTATTGTTTCATACCCCAGATTAACGAGTTCGTTTACGGCCAAGCCTGTATTGATATACGGCATCTGTAGCGCGGCTCGTTCGCTGGGAGACATTTTGTCATATCCCTTATAGAGTTTTCGTAGTTGATCTTCGCAACTATACTCGCTCTGAAGCAAATGAATACGTCCCTGCTGGAAACCGCTACGGAGCCCGATGGCCACGTCACTGTTAAACTGTGAGCTGCCCATAATGGCCCAAATAACCTTCTTAGCATTTTTATCAGAACAACGATCGGCTACGTCGGGATTGTTGCAACAGCTAATAGCAGGATAGGTTTCGCCGGTTTCGGGGTCGTATATATCTTTCATGAGCAAATCAATCAAGGGAATGCCCATAGAGCGAGCATCGATGCCAAGGTAGTCGCAGTCGAAATAATCAAAATAACGACGCAACTTCAAAGCTTGGTCTTGAGTAATCATACCTTCGACGTTTTCAGAGTAAACGAAATTGCTCGTATAGCGCCCTGATTTATTCGGCATCATGCAGTTTAAAAAGATACTGGTTGCGTCATTATCGTTTTTCTTGGAACTCATTAGTGCAATATCGGCAGTGAGAATACGAATCTCTCCGTTTTTTTTCTTTGGAATATCCATCGCAGCAGAAGAGAGAACGATATTTGGTGCATAGAAAGCTTTTTCAATGACGCGAGTTTTATTGATGTCATCAAATTGAAATAGTCCACCTTCAGTAGCTCCAAGCCATTCGACCATCATTTCCATTGCAAATTTCAGGTCGGAAAAACTGGACTCAGACATTTCATCTTCGACAGCCTCCTTTAACAGAAGTCCCTCTTTAATACTCATACGATAATCAAAAGCACAACAGAAATATTTTTTACTTCGATCAATCATGTTCACAAAATAGTCTCTACATTTTTCATAGCTCCAGTGATTCTGAAACCATGCAGAGCTAAGATAGAATTCTTGATTTCGTTCAGCAAGATGCTTATACTGCGGCTTATCCAAATAACCGGGATGACGAACAATATTCAGGAATTTCTTCAGAACCATATTGATAATATCTTCATCCATCATTCTATACTCGTCCACAAGTATTAAGTTCGCTCTCGCGCCACGCGCTGAGTCTGTAGCAGTTACAACTTTGACGTAACTGCCGTTTTTAAATATAATTTCTGCTTTTTGATTATTTATATCTACTTTTTTGATTTCGGATTGTAACAAAGGGCTGTTTGGCACAAGCTCTTTCATTATTTTTTCATCCAAAATATTTATAGACTGCGTTCGTACTTTACAAGCAATTACGCACTTCGTGCCCGGCCATAAAATACATTTGATAACAATGAAGACTGCAGTCAGAAAAGATTTGCCTAGCATTATGTTGTTAACCAGTAGTTTTTTATCTACTGCTCTGGAGATTTCTCTCATTTGCATCAGACTGTCGGTTCAGTCTCAGATTGGCGTACATTTTTCACATCGGGCACTCTTGGCGGGATTATATTTATTCACCCACTACGCTCTACGATGGCGAGAAGCCTTACGCAATCCTCTCGCTTATCTCGGTATTAGCAGTTAAGCCTTCACCGATATTACCCGATTTTTTCATTTCATGTTCTGAAATGGCGGCCTTAATTGTAAGATATTTGTTGTATTTTCTTTCTAGTTTTGGTTCAGCAGTATTTTTATAAATCAACTCTAATAGACGCATTGCGTTTTTACCAGTAATCATGATCCGATATTTCCTAGTGGTTTCACTGTAAACACCAGATGAAATACCGTAGTCGTCTTGAAGTACCTTCTGAAGATATTTAAATACATCTTCATGCGCTCCTGTAATATGTACAGCTACTGCGTTCCTTTTTGAGTTATAATAAATACAGCCGTCGCCATCTATATATCCTCTCAGAAAATCAAAAAACAATTCTTTGTTAACTGTAGGATAAATTGGACTTTGTGTTTTATTGGGAAGAATATTATGTTTGATTAAGTCTTTTACAATTTCTTTTGAAAAAATTCTCAATGTATAAGAATCGGTTATCGAAATTTCTGGGTTGTCCAAAATCTTAAATTCCTTATGCCGAAATTCGATATGATGAATTCCACCTAAACGATTATTTAAATCTTGCAATATTGCGAAATCTCCAGATTGTAATTGGATACTGCATTCATAATTTCTACGTTGCTCATCATAAACAACCCAACCATCAGCATAAAGAAAACCCAACCAATAAGCTTTGGCTGGGCAATCGATATATTTGAAATAATCATTGTTGAAGTTCCGAATCTTGATTTTCCCCTTAAAGTGGTTATTTACATATCCTTGTATTTGTCGAGCAGTATATCCAAGGGTGTTTCCAATATCCTTATAGGAATCAACTAAATAATGTGTGGCTATATATTTTTTATCGGATTCGGAAAACGTAATGCGTTTTGTTCGATATAGTTTCCTGTAATTAAGCCAGCCATGTATTTGAGAAGACTCTGCATTAAGAACGGATGCTAATTCTTCATCTGTCATCGACACATAATTTTCAACAATGAAGTCTTCCTGCTCTGGATTGAATAATTTCTTTCCCATAAAACACCTCCATAATAACAAAATGAAGGTGGGCGGGTGTCTATCCCGCAAAAACCTACTTGCAATTTTATAATTGACCGCGAGCGGCAATAAAACAGAAGCCTGTACATCTCACCATCAAAAATAAAAGAATCTGCTGAAATAGTTTCAAATTCAGATTCAAATATTCTTTGGCAAAACGCTGCGGATTTTTTCGGTACATTCCACAATGCCAAGCAACTGCATTCATTATCTTTTCTGATTTTGTATTTGCTACTTCCTTATCTGTTAACTTCTTTTCACTCAAGGCGAACCACCGCCTTCTCCGACACCGAAAATAGCCTCACGCAAACTATTATCTGCGGAGTCGTCTTCGGTTACCTCTGGTTTATGCGCAGTGTATTTCTCCATTTCTTCGTCGTATTCGTCTTGATACGGGTTTTTCAAATGGAACATCTTCAGCAACGTACCCAGCACCCATACTCTGAAATACTTTCCAATTCCATCAACATCCTGCCATTCGGGTGACGGTTCCGGAATTGGCTCTTCTTCTTCCCACTTTTGAATCAGAGTGCCAAACGTATTCGTCTCGGCTAGTGTATTATCATTGGTTTGATTCGGCTTAATCTGAGCAGACCCCATCAAATTCTGTAGATTATCATTGGCTTCCTTGATTTTCTTGGTATCGCCAGTAGCGTCGGCCTTTTCACAGTTCAGTTCTGCCTTTGCGATACGTTTGAACAGAATCTCCTGTGCAGCCGTCTTGCATTCGTGACGAGTAATCAAGTTCTGATAATGCTCATCAAGGAAAAGATAGTCACGCTCATCCAGCCCCGCTCCCCAAAATTTGGTCATTTTCAGAGTAACCTTAGTACCAGTGGTCTTGCCAGCTGCGAGCGCATCCTTTTTCTCTTGGTCAATCGTATTATCATAGGTTTCACCAGCATGTTGCCGAATATTTGAGAACCCCATATACAGATTGATCTTCGGCGTAGACGTCTTAGTAGAACGATCAGCCATGGCGAGAATATCATCGGAATAGACCAAATCAAACATCATACATAGACGCTTAATGGCTTCATCTTCATTGCCATACTTTTTTACATAGTAGTCAAATATTTTAGTTCGACACTCATTACACCACGGAAGATATCCGTCATTTCCAGCGAACCATTGACTCTGCGTTTTTGAGAAATTAGCTTTCCGAACATTATAAATTTCCCCGCAGCACATACACTTTCCACCGCTCCAAGAATCAGGGATTTTTACACGAGGGGGCTTCTTATCTGCGATAGTTCTGGCCATAGCCAATCACCACCGTTCCATCATCCGTCATGTCATCAAAACGATATCTTATTTCATTCTAGAGTTTAAGAATCGCAGTTAATTTTTTTGTCTTGCGGAATTTTGTATATACAGAACCCGTAGTAGGGTGCTCTCCAATTTCTTCATAGAAAATTCCCATGGAACGGATAAACAACGCCGTTCGTCTGGAATAACAGTAGAAGTAATCGCCTCCTAAATCTTTTACAAATTTTTCTTCCATCTCTTTAGTTTAGAACCCCCTTTTTAATTTAATTTCGTGGGTGCAGGTTGCGGGGACGATCCGCACTATACTGGATTATGAGTCCAGCCAGCACACCGGCGCTGTCACCTGCGACATATAAAGCCCGCTCAATTAAATTTGAACAGGCCGTATTTTACATATTTAATTTTCTGGGAAATGTTTCTTTGTTACCGCAACGCAGAACTCTTCGATTTCACTCGCCCAGCGTGCTGTGCCTTTCCCGTATATAGCCTCCCATATCAGAGGAAAGCCGCCGATTCCGTCAAACAAGCTGCCCAGCGTTGCGCCCGCCGGAAGATATGGTTTAATTTTCTGGGCGATCCAGAACCACTGCGGAAGGGCAATGCTGTTTCCCAGTGCCTTATAGCGCGGCGTATCTGCCGGTTTATGCTTTTTCCCTTTGGTGTCCGTCCATTCCCCGATGTCTGTCCATCCGTCCGGGTATCCCTGCAGGCGCTCACATTCCGTCGGGGTCAATCTTCGGACGATCCAGCGCACGACACGTTCCGCCACAAGGCATTCCCCACCGTTTCCGATATTTCCCGTTTTCGCTTTCAGTGTTGCACTGCTGTCGCTTTCCTTGTATGTAGAGAAAGTCTGCTCGCTATAGGTTTTTCTTTCAGCAACCTGCGGCCCCGCTGTCGTCCCGGTATTCTTGCAACTCAAGGCTGCCGCCTTGCTTCCGGTAACAGCTCCGTTGTACAGATCGACCGCAATAGCCGTATAGTCTGTGACGCGGCTCTCATGATCCCCGGTAATGGTCGGAACTGTCTTACCGTTGCCATTTCCACGAGCGTCAAAGACGATTGGCTGGAAAAGGGTCTGGTCTTGAAGCGTCGAGAGCGTTCCCGTCTTTTCTGTCTGCACCAGTGCGCCTTTCCCGCCTCCTGCACATCCCGAACGGATTTTCAGGGTGTAGGCTGCCTCCCCTGCCACCACTCGATCATGTCCAGCAGGGCAGTTTTCAGCAATTCCGGTAATGCCTTCCCACGACGGGACGCTCTCATCAGGATTCCCTGACACGCCCGTGCGCTCAAATAATATTTCTGCGGCACGTTGTCCTCCAAAATCCATGACAAGCGCGATTCTTTGACGACGTTGGGGCACTCCCCAGTATTGAGCATCGAAGAGTCTCCATGCCAAAGACCATCCATTACCGGAAATTGCCCCTGATTTAGCCCATTTCCCGTTCTTTCCCGCAGGTCTAGGAATTGTAGCGTCTGCTTCGATGATGTGTGCAAATTCTTCCAAGACACATCGGAAGTCTTCTCCATTGTTCGAGGATAGTGCTCCTCTGACATTTTCCTAGATTGCGAATTTTGGATATTTTCCATTAGTGGCATTCCTCATTTCCTTTATAATACGAATCATTTCCATAAACAATCCAGACCGCTCACCAGCTAGACCTGCTCGCTTTCCAGCAATAGACAGGTCCTGACAGGGAGAGCCTCCCGTGATACAGGAAACAGGTTCGATCTGATCTCCACGAAGTTGCGTAATGTCTCCATAGTGCTTCATTCGATTTCCCTCTAAAAATAAAAACGCCCCAAGCGGTTAAGCTCAGGGCATCAAAATCTTATTAAATTACTATCTTTGCTGGTTTCTCTAGCTTGCAGTCATATAGACAAGTAAGCCCATCATCAGCAATAACGGCTACAGCCTGCTGAGGAATATCGTTTTTGCGAATACCAACAGCATAACTATCAGTGCCGCATACACAGCCGCTCTCAATAACCTTCGTCCCATGAACAGTAGTCATTCCGTTTGTGTGACGATGTCCGAGGAAAACTAAATCAATCGACTGTTTCACCATCATGGTCAAGTGCTCAACGACGTTAGCAGGGGAGTCCTTATCTCCATGTGCATACATCACCAGACTATTACGGGCCTTGAATCCTCCAAATGTAGGATCGAGCTTCTCTGTTTTTACTTCAATGCCAGCCAGATTCTGCAGCCGAGCCTTCATATAGAACGGAATCAGTGCTTCAAGTTCATCACCTGCCACCTGATCCTCTTTACTAGGAAATACTCGTGAATGATTGCCGCTGACCGAATACACATCAATATGCTGACATATCTCATACAGCTCGGCGACAAAGTTACTCACTAGCTCTGCAGCCGTCATGACCTGTTCGATGCTATTCTCGTTATTCTGCACTCTGGTGTTTACATGGATGTGGCCATTGATGAGGTCACCAAGTAGTAACACATGAATCTTCTCAGCAGCGTGGCGTTCTACAATGTTAAACACCTGAGCAACGTAGCTCTCCAACCGTGCTTTCAAAATCTCACGGTTAAATTTATTCCAAGCAGAATCGATTCCGGCACCCGTATGTAAGTCAGACAAACATACAATCACATCATGCCCGCTGCCTTCATACTGTACAACATTCAGAAAATCCTTCTTGTCGTATGGAACAACCTTGGCGGCGATTAGTTCTTTAATGGCTTCAACGCGAGCAACATCTCGGTAAACTCTATTTGTCGCAGTGCGTTCGTCCTGTAGTTTGACCTTTTCTATTTTCAGTCGCTGTAACTCGTTCTGAATTGTCTCTTCGTTAGTATGTCCAACGGCATAGTCATAACCGGCCTTCCATGCCTTGTAAGTCTTGCGGTACCGACACTCTCCATAGTCAGAACCGGTTGCTTCATTCAAAAACACGGCGGCTTGATCCTATGTTAACTTCCGTTCACCGCAAGCATCACCAACACGCATCATATAGTCGTCAAAAGTCTCTTCGTCCTTCTTTTTAAATTCGTCCATTCATTACCTCATTAGATTTCGAAGTTATAAATAGTTCGCTGAGTACGATTCAGTTCGCGCAGCGCGGCTTCGGCCTCAACATTCCCGGGAAGCTGAGTCAGAACAGACTTGATCTCCTCGGCGTACCATTTGTGGGTAGTACGAGTAATATGGACATTAGGAATAACCTTCCGCAGATAAGTAGCTTCACGCTTAGTAATTTCAACCATAAATATTAGTTCTCCTTTTTAATTTAAAATCGAAGAGTGAAATATACAACACCCTTTCATATATTAAGAGTTCAAAGTTCATTTCGTGCATTTCGTTTTATTTCGCTTGTATTGCGCCAGACGTGTTCGTTCCTTCTTGGCGGCGCACTCTTTACAATATCTACTGGCGTTTGGCTTCTCTGAATGGTACTGTTCACCGCATACTGTACAATAACACTCTTTCAGATCAAATAGCTCACGCACTATGGCGCTTAGATTCAGCCGATTGTTTTCAAGTGTCACATTGAACGTGTACGCAATCGTGTCATTCCTATCAAGGGCGAATTTTGGGTACTGATATAAGCATCCAATATCATCAGTACCTGTTCTGTTCAACAGGTGATAGTTATCTGAAATCTCTTTCATGCCCCGCACAGTATTATAGCCGTCATCCTAGTTTTTCCCAGCGCAATACATAATCTCTGTCTGCTCTTCAAAGCAACCACCAAAACGCTTCATCTTGAACTCGGTATCCAATGCAAAGGTATCACTTCCGTATAGTCGGCAGAAGAATATCACCCCAAACAAAACGCGAAGTTGCGCATAGTTGATGTGGTACTTCCGACGCGCCTCTATGATATAGTCCAGATCTTTTTGATAAAGCACGACTTGATGCACGTCAAGTATGGGCGCGTTATTTTTACGGCCTCTGCTGAACGTCTGGATCAGGTGGCTGCGGTCATAGCTGACAGACTCGGGATTTTTCATCCGCTCATAATAAATCGTGGCGCATTCAATAGGGGAGTGGGAAGTTCGCCTCAATAGGTTTCGCAGCATCAGATTTGACTCGTGATAGTCCTGCCAGTGGTCAAGCAGCATGTTTTCGTTACAATAAAATGTCGTATAAGCCATTTAGCCTCCTTACTTAATTGGTATAATTTTACCATCGACATAACGACAAAGCTGTCCATGTTCGTTATAGTATGGAGACATATATCCACTATGCAGCCAATAATACATAATTCTTGTGTTCTCATCGTAAATAAGTTTTGTGTTAGAAATATTGTACAAAGAGCTTCCATTATAAATAGATTTATCGCCTACATTGTTTTTGCGCGGAATAGATGCCTAAATCCCAACACCCAAACATAGACATATTACAACTATCAAAGCGACAATCGTTGTCTTAAAACATTGATAACTCATTCCATTTCATCCTCCCAGCCCACAGATTTATGAGCGAATTTTTGAATACGCCGAGCTTCGTCCCAGCTAAACATCATCTCGCCGCAATTCGCACATTTCATGGCGGTTACATTTATCGCTTCGAGTTCCTGTCCCCGACAGTGGAATTTATATGTTAGTCCGTTTGTCAGTGTCATGATTCCGCCACACTTGGGGCATTCCATCTGCTGCGGGGGTTCTTTCTGTTGCGTTTTCTTCTTTTTGAATAGATTAAACATGATAAACTCCTTTATTACTTTACTCTCGCCTCGTAAATTTTCGGCTCAGCCAGACTGTATCGCTGGCCAAGATATTCGTACTCGCCGTTCGGGTCGTGAATTGGCAACTGCACGGGAACTGGTTTGATATTTTCAACTACGCCAGCACCAGCCATGTGCCACAAGAACTTCTTGAATTTATTGGGGTACTTCTCATAGCAAAGCACCACAAGAATATTGGCCAGCTCTCTCACATCTGGGCACACCAGCTTGCACTTGTTACGGTAAACATTGTAAATCGCCTGCCAGTTCGTTTCATATGTCTTGGCCTCTTCTTTTGTGATTTTATCCTTTAGGTCATTCTTGTAGAGATTCCAGTTGTGGCATTTCTTTTCAAACTCAAGATATTCCTTGCGGCATTTGTTGAAGTCCAAAAAGACGGCTTCGATCTCATCAAATACAGCCTGATCGTAACCTACGGCGTCATCATACATGATGTGCCAATCAAAGCTTCCAGCCGGCTCTTTGTGCCACCGGACACCGCGCTCCCAGCGCTCTAAGCTCATACAGAGTAAGTTCATATTGCTGTGCGCCTTACTAAGATTATGGAGACGCGCGTAGTAAGGACCGTTGTATTTAAAGAAATATGGCATTCCACTTGCTTTTGCCCATTTACTGATCTGACGAGGAATAGGGTAGAGCACGCCGGTTTTTGCGAAATCCACAGCTTTTCCGTTTGCTACAGAAAGAAGGTCAATATAGCCTTCATATAACTGTTTTGTTTCCTCTGTACGTGCGACCCGGTTATGATATACAGATGCCATGTTACTGATCTCGCCAATCATACTTTTTAAACCACGAAGAGTACAAGCGAGCTTATTTTCAAGGTTGTCTATTTGGGCAAGACTAGTTACTTTGTCTTCAATATCAATAGTAACATATCCATCATCAGGGATAGTATTGATAATAATTGGCTCATTTGACAACAGCGTTAAGTCTCCATCATAATCGGCTCCCGACAAGCGTTGCGGGGTTATTGAAAACACGTTAATCATGCAGCAGTTGACGAGATGACTGCAATATTTTTGTGTCAATTCATTGTCAACACCTTTTAGCTTAACATGCTCTTGGTGACATATATGTGGGTTGCGCCCCAATGCGCGTTCACCTAAAATAACACCGCGTCTATCAAAGCTATAAAACTCATCGGCTTTAAGGCAACCCTTTATAGGAAGTTCCGCAATAGCCTCCATTAAAGCGATTTGATCTGGAAGTAGAAATTTAAATGTTGCGTTAAAAAATAGCTTTCCACACTTAAATCCATTGCGATATTTATCGAGGAGACTATGAAAATAATCCTTAACACTTGGCTCGTGGACCATTTCTGGATTGCGCATAATAGCCGCAACATAATGATTGAGTGGTTCAGTATTATCAGATAATGCGCCAAGAAAACAGTATGTAAAAATCGGATCGCCACGTACGATCTTTTCATACCAATCTACTGATTTATCTGCTAGATGTTTAAATTCATCAAATGGAACATTCTGTAGGTCTTGGATAAGCTGGTAATTTCCTAAGCTAACTAAAACCTCTTTATCTGCTTGATAATTCCATTTTGCAATACCTAATGCATGATCGTATTTCAAAGCAAGTTCTTTGTAGCGGTTCCAATCATTAACAGTTCCGTCTTGCTTAAAATATTTATATCCCTTGTACATGCTTTCACAAGCAATAAACATCGGCTCTGCATCACGAGTCACGGAATGTCTGATACCCCAAATGTCGGTGATTTCGGTAACACCACGCTCTTCGTAAAATGAAACATAATCCATTTCATTGAAAACACCTTTGAAATATGGCATACGAAACACCATACTATTGATTCGTTCCGTTGTCCCAATTCGGTGCTCTACTTCGCGCATCAAAGAAGGATGAGCAATACCGCATCCATCAAACATATTGATTTCAATGTCTGTTTCTTTTTTAGCGATTGCTTTTTGTTTCCAAGTGCGTTTTGCCCCTGTTTTCTGATCTACGAATTCGACTTCTTCGTCACGAACATATTTAATCTTTTGATTTGGAATAGTTGTAAAAGTATCTGGTACAACAATAATTTTCGGAAACCATTCTCGAAGTGCGATACAATGGCAACTTGAAAGCACAAGGCCGCGATAAGCATAATATTTACTAAGCACCGTCGGCTTGTCTTTGAAATCCAAATCCATACTGATTCGCTTATTAACTTCTGGCCAAATGTGAGATTCAACCATTGAGAAAATAAATTGACGAATCATAGAAGCGCTGCGGTCGCCAAAAGAAAAATGATATTTACCGATTTTTGCGCCATGCTCAATCAAGTGACGGACTACTTTTGGCTTATTCTGAGCGCCAGTTGCATCGATAAATACAATAAAAGGATTGTAATCGTCATAGTTGTTTGACACAATTCTAATCTGACGTAGTAACATTGTATCAGATTGGAGCACTTGATATTGTGCATCGTTCGCAACTTCTGCCGGAATTTTGTAATTATATTTTATAAACAGACTTAGAGGATATTTGCGAACAGTGTAACTTTTAGGGCTGATCAACTATTTCACTCCTTTTACAACCAAATGGAATTGTTAATATTTCTTTTGGCGTCCAACCTCTATCATAACGGCTTCTGATTAAACTAGTGGACAGCCCTGTTAATTCAGACCATTCTAAAATAGATTTTTTCTCTCCATTGTATTCTATCATGCGAGTATTTCTTTTATTGTTGGCTTGTTCCAACATTGTTTTCCATTGACAATTTTCTGGACAATAGTTTCCATTATTATCAACACGATCTATGGTATATTGGCCTCTAGGAGCTGTTTCGTCATATCCTGTTTTATCTGCCCATTCTTTGAACTTTAAAAAATCTTGCCACTCATCACAAACTTTAATACCTCGTCCACCGTAATTAGAATAATGTTTGTTTTCGGGTTTTGTACAACGAGACATCATAGCAAACCATACTTCATAAAGTCTTGATTTACCAAAACCACCTTGTGTAACATGAGAGCATCCACAAGTCTTTGACCGCCCATTAACCAACAAAGAGCCTATAACATCAACTTCATTACCACAATCACATTTGCAATGCCAATAAACTTTTTGATTAAGATATTTTGGCGAACGACCAACCACAGTTAATTTTCCAAAACGTTGTCCTGTAAGATCTTTTGCCCATTTCCGATGCTTTAAACATCCGCAACTTTTTGTATTTCCGGTTCTAAGTGCGTCTCCATCAACAATACATTCGTTTCCGCATTCACAAATACACTTCTATCTAGATCTGTGACGGCCATCAGCTTGGATGTAATCTTCCTCTTGATTTAATACAGTTAATTTCCCGAATTTTTTACCTGTTAAATCAACGAATTTCATTATTTCTTTCCTCCAGTAAGATCGTTCCAATGGTCTCCAAAGTGCGAATCGTCATCGCCGCCGCTCATATCGCCGTCATCACCATACATAATCTCATCATAAGCTTCTAGGCATTTACTGATAAACACCACTAAACAGGGAGTAACCACCAGTGCCGTAAAGAGTACCCGCCCTAAAATCTGATATGTCAACACAAATACGACAAGCATTTCAGCTATCGTAAACATCCAATCAACGAAACTTACGCTACTTAAAGCTCCAGCAACGAGTACCATTAACGGTACGGATTGAATACGAATCTCGGTAACATCACCCTGCTCATCTAATGGTGTCTTCGAATCTTTATCCATACTACTGCGTACCTCCTTAGTCTTCGTCATCGTCCCACATTGTGCGCCGTTTCCGCCGCTCTGACTGCCTCTGCCGTTCATCGCCCTCTTGTGCTTTCTCAATCTCATGCATAAACTGATTCTCAATCATGCGCTGTTTACGGGCCTTGCGCATATAGCTGCTCTTAGATACCTTATTACGCTTGCGGTCACTCATCGCCGTAATCCTCCTCGTTGTTTTCATATTCTTCCAACCCGTATAGCTTGTGATACAAATATCGCGTTAAAGAAGGGGACATCGGCGTGCCGTCCTCCATCCAGAGCGTGTCATAAAGTGAAGCATCACCAATCAGTTCCTGCCATTCTGCGTATACCTGCATAGCGTAAATAAGCTCGTCAACAGTCACAGGATAATTATTTGCGATCTCATAAGCTTTACCCATAAAATCCATAATCTCACCAAGTGTTACGGGATATTTTGAATCATCGTTCATATAAAACCTCCTTATAACAAAGACTCGCAATAGCACGGTCCTGTCAATTTATCTATCTTCTTCCGTAATTCTTCTATTTTTTGGTCAAGAACTGCAAGGTCTTGTTTTGTTGCTATAATATCAGATGAATTATTTACAGCGGTCCATGTTTGATTTGGGTCGCAATCATAAAATTCGGAATCAATATTATAACTGGTTAAGTACATTTTGCCTCCTGTCATAATAGACTTTCACAAACACATTCGTTATAGATCGATACCGTATGTTCTTCTGGAAAATTTTTCGATACATAATCTTCGATAAACTCTTGTAAAGTTCCACTAATAACCATGGTGTTATAATCAGCCCATTTATCGAATTGAATAGTGTGATGTGAATCGCTATAATCTGTCGTCATTATGCTTGAGCCGTTTTCAAACACTATTTTTACGGGCTTTCCTTGATTTGTTGGAATTATATATATCTTATCATTTGGTATCAGTAATTCGTTTTCCATACTTTACCTCATAGAAGTGATTTACAGATACACTCGTTCTCTGTATCCTCATTTAGAATCTCTACTGTAAAAATCAGGTCATGCATATATCCATAGAATTTTATTTCTGCCATAGCTTGACGCTCGATTCCACTTTCGTCAATATAAGATATCATTTCGTTTGAAGTCCACAATGTAGTATCAGTAGGTTGACTCTATTTGAAACCAGATTTAGTACAATCAAAAGTAAACTCGCTATCATTGTCGTCTGGATATCCATATTTCAACTGTAGACAATCATCACGCAGTGCATCAATTTTATTCATTGTCGAGTACCTCTGTTGTTATATCAGGCTGTCGCAGACGCACTCGCTCTGTAGCACAGCTGGCGGTGTAAGCGCAACTTCGCTTGGATCGTATGTCATCAGAGAACAGGCATCGATTTGCACGTTCGGAAAACACATGAGTTTAAAACATCGGTCAATATCATCGACGACAAGTGGCTTATCTTCTAAGTGCAATCTACGATAATTATCGGGAAGGCAAGTGGTTGTCATCACGTAAATACTGTACTCTCCACGATATCTGCTTTGTAAATCTACTATAAGGCATTGATGATCAACCCTATACCCATAATATTGAATATCAAGATTCCTTGCGATTTCCTTGATATAGTCCTGTGCACATAATATAGCTGTCCCGCCCATCGGCACTAAGATATTGCAGTTGTTCTTGACAGCGTATTCGCAGATCGCATATGTACGTCCGCCGCCTCGTGGCACTAGTATTCTTTCCATATTGCAAAACCTCCCTTGCTCATAATAACGATCTGCATACGCATTCGTTTTGTTCTTCCAAGGCCAACTGAATTATATCGTTTAGACATTCGGGAGTGATTCCAAAAACTTTAAAATGGTCAAAACGATTATTATTCATCATATAACTTATACTGATTCGTCGCATCTTATTTTCTGATATATATTTTGCGCTTTCTTCTCCATATAATTTCGTCAACTCTAGGAAACATTTGAGAGTATCAGTAAGGGAAAGCATATCATCAAAATAGAACGTCGTGTATTGTGCACCGAATTTATCCTTGTCGAACATATCCCAGAAATCTTCTGGAGATTTACAAATTAAGGTTTCTTTGCGATGTTTTTGGATATCAGTTAACCCTTCATACCACTCACACACCGTATCATAGATTGACGGTCTTACAAATAAAACACGCATTTGCTTTTCTCCTATCACAGCAAGCTCTCGCATATACATTCATTATCGGATTCGGGATAATAGGGAACAGGATGATCATATTGAGCTGCACGTCGATCATCATCTGGACAGATTGCTTTATGGATTATATGTCGTGGATGAAAACGTAAGTCGTGGCCAAGCTCCCAGCGGAATCCTTGATAATCGAACCAGATAGTATCTTGATTTTTGCTCAGAGCATCATAGAGATTGTTTATCACGTTATCGATTGTCATAGGTTGAGATCCCCGTGTTTACACGGCCTCCGGTATCATCAAATTTGCACCGCGCTCTTTTACGAATTTGTCAATGAAGTATTGCTGTCCTTTCGGCGTGACCCGTGTTGTGTAGGAAATCTTCGCGTTGCCATACGCTGTGGTGAAGAGAGAAGTATCAACCTCGAACAGTCCCATATCCATAGCTCGCTGCGTCGGCGTGTTATAACGGTCGCCCTTCTGTGAGATGAGATAGCCGTTCTCGCGCAGATACCTGAACAGTCGATTCTGGCCAATATCGCAGCCGTTCTGCTTTAGCACCGTGGCGAGGTTACCAATGAGAATGGTCGCTTTAGACGCTGTAATAGCGTCTGCAAATTCCGCCTTTGGGGCGAGTTCGGCGTTTTGAGCGGTAAGAGCTGTAACTTGCTTTTTGCTTTCTTCAAGTTCTTCATGAGCAATCAGGAGTGCTTGAGATAAAATTTCGGTTTTTGAGAACTGCTTCGGCTGAATTAGCTGTTTCTCCATTTCATTGAAAGCTGTGATGTATTTGAGTTTCCATTCCAGCGCTGCTTTACCAGTAAACCCCATAACGAGTAAACTAAACCCGTCACGATTCATTAAATACATCGGAAAAGTTTGGCCTCTATATTCAAACATTGATTCGTGAAAAAATTTAGTTACGGAATTTTCCGTAGCTAAAATACTACGAATTGCCTCCATCACATCGTTATGACGTTTTCCAAAATCTTCAGCGATCTGGCGGCTGGACACCACTGCTTCATTGTTTTTGACAGATAAAATAATGTCAGTCATATTCATTCTCCTACTGCATGTGCAGTGTTTTATTTTCAATCAAATAATTGTTCACATAGTTTTAAAGCTAGATCAATGATCCATTTGGCGTCATCGTTACGCAGGATCTTGTAATTATCGCCAATAAATACGAATACTGCTGGCCCTTTTTCTTTATATAAATTGCCCTCAAATCCACCTTTGCCACCTACAAAATTCATCAGGAAACCTGAATCGTCTTTTAAACCAAGTAGAAGAATATGGGTGTCAAAGTATTGCGACATTTTATAAGTCAAATACTCATCAATCGCCCAGAATGTATTCAAATTAGTTTCGTTCATTAGTTTCATGCGGATGTCCTTTATCAAATGGTATGATCAAATATCGATGTGTAGCAACACTGTTAAATTCTTTTCTCATCTGGTTCACTGTAGCCATGTTATCAAGATAAGAGGGGAGTAGTTCTTCTACGATTTGATAGGTCAAAGTATTAACTTGCACCCACTCACGCATTGTCATATTACGGTGAAGCAGAGGGCGAATCATCCAATCAATCTGGTCGCGTATATAATCAATAGCAAAAGGATTAATTTCCTTGGTGACGGGATCGCCTAATTTCATATCTTGTATTGCAACATAATCGCAATTATTTTTAGTATTCATAAATGTCTCCTCAATCCAGCAGGTCAGCCATGCGTGCCGTTTCAGATCGCTCAGTGATTGGCAGATAAACCGTCGCAAAATGTTCATTGCCCGTGACTTTTTCAATCAGCTTTTGGATACCGTTGTTTCGCTCAAAAGCTACATCATCAATCTGTCGCATGTCTCCATTGATCCATAGTGCGCTACCTTCGCCAACTCGCCCAATTAAAAGCTGGATGTGCTGCTTGGTAAGATTCTCTGCTTCACTACAGTAAATGATAGATCGCTGGAAGCTGCGTCCACGAATAAAGCCAAGCGGCTGAATCTCAACCCACCCATCAGTAATAGCTCGCTCCAAAGCAACCTCGCCGCCAAGACAGTCGGCCAGAATCGCTGCGAACGGATATACTTTTTCAAGCATAGAGCCAGGGAGGAAGCCGATCTCTTTTGTATCTTTAACCTCGATGTTATTGCGAACCCATACGATCTTGTCGTACTTGCCTTTCTCGATCATATCAACAGCATGATTAACCATCAGGAAGTCCTTGCCGCTGCCATAGACACCAAGCAACAACTTGATTGTGATATCGTCATTCTGGAGCAAGTCAAAAGCGAGTCGCTGCTGGTCATTAAGAGGTTTGATTTTTCCTGAGTAAGCCGTGTTCAGGTTTTTATATCGCAGTGGATTCCAGCGTACCCCATCCCAACGGATCGCCGCTGTATTTCCATCAGCATCTGCATTCGGAATAAGGATGTATCCATTTGTGGGTGTATCAAACAGGTTTCTCTGCTCGGCGTCTTTAGAGTACGCCATCGCCATAACCTCTTCGCCACCATCTGCTAGAGCGACCTCAGTCCATCCAGTGTAGTCATTCTTTGTGGTTGCTGCGTTAGGGAAGGTGAACTCAACTGGAAGCTGGAGAATGCCACTGGCGATATTGGCACAGCTCAAATCGCTGGTAACGAATTTGAAAGAATCAATCAAAGAAGAAATATAGGCGGCTTGGTTACTGCTTGCTTCGTCGAGCACAGTAGGTAAGTCATCCAGGTTTTGCTTCTGCTGATCTAACCACCACCGTGCGGTCGCCATGATCGTCGCGTCATTGTTATCGCTGATCGGCTTACCATCAAGAATATAGAATAGGGAAGTCATAGGGACCGCTACTACGGTATAGCTGCCATCGTCGCAATGTTCGGCAAGCAAACGAGTGACTGTGCGAGCTTTGTAGCGGATCTCTTCAGTCTTTTTGCCGCTGGTTTTAATCTCTTCTAGCTCGTGTAGAGTCATATCTGCAATCAGAAGAGGTAGCGCCTCTGGTTCGAAAGCGGTAGCCCCTAGGTCTAATAGGGCAGAGGTGTCGTAAAAATTCATTAGGATGACCTCCATTATTTACCATAACTAATTAAAAGTAATGCGAACAACTGAAATGAACAAGCTCGCGGCTGTGGAGAACGCTGCGGGCTTTTCTTCATACTTTATTATACACCCAGTGGCGCTCAATATCAATAGTTTTGCACAGTATGCCGGAATAAAATATTTAGTTGTTTATATTTAGGAATTGAGCTAAAATGGGGCGAAAATAACATAAAATGAAGCAAAAATAGGGAAAATTTATCAAAATTAAGGGATTTTGAGGCGTTTTACGACGTTTCAGACTCTGCCGGGATGGTGAAATAGGCTAAAATTGGCATAAAGCGTAGTGGAAAAATATAACGATAGTGCGATAATTACCGGATGCGTTTCCGGCGTGATTTTGGGGCGTTTTGAACGCTGTAGGGAGAGGCCGATCATGTGTAAATGTTGCAAACTGGCAGTGCCTGATTTGATGGAATTTTGATGTCTGTGACGCTCATTCCGAGGGGTTTTAGAGAGG